>Ga0315902_10001356_pt1 | contig 39333 bp, 35 predicted proteins | sample LakEriMetagenome_9_FD_203523 | JGI IMG/M metagenome (GOLD analysis project Ga0315902, IMG submission 203523) | Freshwater fungal communities from buoy surface, Lake Erie, Ohio, United States - Buoy 12 MA117 | ecosystem: Environmental > Aquatic > Freshwater > Lake > Lake biofilm | place: USA...
CATCGTGGCCGCGTTGCGCGCTACGCTGACGCGTAGCGGCACGGCTGCAAAACCCTCCATGGCTTTTGCAGCCTTGAGGCTCGCGGGGGAACGCCAAGGATTCCCGCGCGAGCCCGCGGCCATCGTGGCCGCGGGCGGTTTGGCGCTGCTTGCGTGGGATTCCGCTTGGCAGCGGTGGAGGGGTTGCCCGTGCCCTGAGAGCCGGCGTGTGACGACGAGCGTAGCCAGGATGGCGAAGCGAAGGCGGCATCGAGTGAGCGAAGGCCACGAAGGCCGAAGCGAACGTCCGGCGAACGGGGCATGGGCAGCCCCGTCAGGTCACCGCAGCAACCAACGCCTCGCGAAACACGGGCATCCTGCCCGTTTTCGCTCGGCCCGTCGCGGGCAACGCCAAGGGTTGCCCAGACGGGCAGCCGCGGCCATCCAGGCCGCGGGCGGTTGCCCTCAACAGCACCGCCCGCCCCTCCCTTCGGGATCGGCACCAATGCGAAAAACCTTCGCGGCCGGAGGCCGCGACTCAAGCGGCATGGAGCCGCACGGTGTTCCCTTACGCCTTGCCCTCGCGATTCCAGTTCACGCTGAACCAAGACACTCTGCCGGTGCACGCCCGCGTCGCGCGATCCGCGGCCATGCTCGCCTGGGCACGCGGACTGATCGGCCGGGAGATCGTCACTGAGCACGGCCCCTTGCCGGCGGAACGGCTGAAGTGGGAGACGGCCCTCCGGCTCTACGGATCGGAGCCCGCCGCGCGCAGGCTGATCCAGCGGATGCTCGACGATGTATCCGACTGAGATCTTCCGCGACCCGCTATCGCGACTGCTCGCAATCCTGACCCATCACGGAGTGCGGTTTCATCTCCCGCGGCATCACGAGCGTGGCCTACGGCGAGCCGCGGATGACACAGGATATCGACATCGTCGTGGACAATCCGTCGCTGGCACGGACCTTGGACGCCTTCCTGGCCGCGGCCGCTCAGGCTGGCTTTTTGCTCGAGCCCGCAGCCGTTCGCCGCGCCGTCGCGGACAAGACGATGTTTCAGCTTTTCGACATGGCCGAGGCGTTGAAAATCGACGTCTACCCTCGCGAGATGATCCCCGGCGAGCTGGATCGCTCGAGTTCGCTCGAGATCTTCGAGGGCGTGCTCATCCCGGTCGTGTCGAGGCCCGATGCGGCGGCGTCGAAACTGGCATGGGCGGCGAAGGGGAGCCACAAGAGCCGTCGCGACCTGCGGCAGATCGTGCGTCGCATGCCGCCGGCGGAGCGTGCTGAACTCGACCGTCTCGCAGGCCTGCTCGCCCTCGAAGATCTGCTTGCCCGGATTCTCGCGGAACCGGACGAGATTGCCGGCTGAGCCGGCTGACCCGCGGCCAGGACAAGGCGGGGCGTGACAGGCTTCGGAGCGTGCGACCCGAATCAAAAGCCCCGCTCGCATGACACCTCGCGGATTGCCTGGGCGAAACTCCTGCCCCGGGTGGGCGAGGAGTTTCCGCTCGAGCGCCCGAACGGCGGCGGCGACATCCGCCTGATCGCGTTCAGGCTGCTTTCCGAGTGCGAAACCATCCCTGGCCTTCGCACTCGTGGCAACCTCCGCTTGCTGCGGACTTCCTGTCCTCGAGCCGGGCCCGATCCGGAAGATACTCACACAGCTTGGCGAACCGCTCGAGCCACCGCCAGTCTCGCCGGCCCGGCGACCGCCCACCGCCTGGGGCCCGGGGCGAGCTCGTCCAGGCTGATGACGACCGCGAAGCGGTCAGGTGTCGCCCGACGAGCTGCCCGTGATCGACATCCACAGCCTCTGACCGGTGCCGGACGCGAGGCATCAAGTCCCCGCACGGGCGACCCGGGAAACGGTCTGCGCCGAGGCGAGAAAATCGCCATCGCAACTCGCACTGCCCTACGCGGCCCGAAGCGAACGTCCAGCGAACGGGGCACGGGCAGCCCCGTCAGGTGGCCGAAGCCGCCAGCCCCTACTTCACCAGGTCCTTGAACACCTTGCGGACCTTGTTCACCTTCGGGCCCGCCACCGCCCGGCAGTAGGGCTGGTTCGGATTGTTGGCGAAGAAGTCCTGGTGGTAGTCCTCGGCCGGATAGAACTTCTCGGCCTTCGCCACCTCGGTGACGATCTTCGCCGGAAAGGCCTTCGCGTCGTCGAGGGCCTTGATCACCTTCTCCGCCACCCGCTTCTGCTCGTCGTCGTGATAGTAGATGCCCGAGCGGTACTGGGTGCCCCTGTCGGCCCCCTGCTGGTTCAGCGTCGTCGGATCGTGCGTCGCAAAAAACACTTCCAGCAACTTCTCGAACGACACCACGGTCGGGTCGTATTCGACCTCGATCGCCTCGGCATGCCCCGTGAGGCCCGTGCAGACCTGCTTGTAGGTGGGGTTGGGCACGGTGCCGTTGGTGTAGCCGCTGACGACCTTCTTGACCCCGTTGAGTTCGGCGAACACCGCCTCCGTGCACCAGAAGCAGCCGCCGGCCAGCGTCGCCTTCGCCGTCTTGGGAGCCGCGTCGGCGGCCGCGGCAGGATTCATCACCATCGACATCATGGCAAGCCCACAGGTGACCAGGATTCCAAGCGTGACATGGCTCATCGCGACGATCTCCTCGTAACTTTGGAATGACCCTTCAGTGTAGCCATTTTGTCCGCGTCGACGACGAACCGCAGCGGGGCGTCGGCCCATTTCCCGGCATAGCCGACGCCGATTCGCGGCGTGCGGTCGATCAGCCGCTGCGGCACCGGCACGGGCCCCGCCTCCAGCCACAGGCCGGCAGACCGGGCCGCCGGCCGGCCGTCGAACCGCCGGTCGATGCCCAGGCCGCGGGTCAGCCGCCCCGGCCCGACGAATTCCCCCGCACCGCGAATGAGAACGGCGGCGGGCATACCGGCCGGCCCGGTGACGATGTTGAGCATCCAGTGCATGCCGTAGCACAGGTACACGTACCAGCGACCCGCCGGGCCGAACATCACGGCGTTGCGGGGCGTCATCCCCTTCGATCCATGGCAGGCGAGGTCGTGGCCGCCGAGGTAGGCCTCGACCTCGTGAACGACGTGCCGCCTGAGACTGCCATCGGAAGTCCGTACAACGAGAGCGGCGCCGAGCAGGTCCCGCGCCACCCGGTCGGCCGGCCGGTCGAAGAACGGGGCGGGCAGGAGGGCGATGCGGCGCGTCATGCCCGTCCTTGTACGCGATCCGGCCGCGGCCGGCGAGCGGGCCAAAATCCCCGCCCGGGACCACGGCCATGGCGGTGAACCCGCACCACGCCTGCTATGATGCCGCCCCTCGACCCATCACGCCCGGAGCCCCCATGGAAGCAGGCATCGTCGGACTGCCGAACGTCGGCAAGAGCACGCTCTTCAACGCCCTCACGCAGTCGAAGGCGGCGCAGAGCGCCAACTATCCCTTCTGCACGATCGAGCCCAACGAGGGGATGGTGAGCGTGCCCGACGACCGCCTGCAGCGGATCACCCGGTTCATTCCCCCGCAGAAGGTGATCCCGGCGGCGCTCAAGCTGGTGGACATCGCCGGAATCGTGAAGGGGGCGAGCGAGGGTCAGGGCCTGGGCAACAAGTTCCTCGCCCACATCCGCGAGGTGGACGCGATCCTGCAAGTCGTCCGCTGCTTCGAGGATCCCGACGTCATCCACGTCGCGGGAAAAGTCGATCCGGTGTCCGACATGGAGACGATCGAGCTCGAGCTCCTCCTCGCCGACATCCAGCACCTGGAAAACCTCCTCCCCAAGGCGGAGCGGGCGGCGAAGGGTCCCGACAAGGATGCCAAGGCGAAGGTCGACGTGATCCGCGCCTGCCTCGCCCACCTGGCAGAGGAAAAACCGGTGCGGACGATGGTCCTCGACGAGGCGGGCAAGAAGGCGGTCCGCGAGCTCGGCCTGCTCTCCGCCAAGCCGATCCTGTACGTGGCCAACGTCGACGAGGGAGACTTGGCGGGCACCGGGCCGCTGGTGCAGGCCGTCCGCGCCGCGGCGGCCAAGGCGGGCGCCGAGGTCGTGCCGGTATGCGCGAAGTTGGAGGCGGAGATCGCCGAACTCGACGAGGCGGACCGGGGGGAGATGCTCGCCGGCGCCGGGCTTACCGAGCCGGCCCTCGCCGTCCTCGCCCGGGCGGCCTATCGCACGCTCGGCCTGCAGAGCTACTTCACGGCGGGCGAGAAGGAGGTCCGGGCGTGGACGATCCCGGTCGGCACGCTGGCCCCGCAGGCGGCGGCCGTGATCCACACCGACTTCGAAAAGGGTTTTATTCGGGCGGAGATCTACGCCCTCGAGGATCTCGAGCATTTCAAGAGCGAGAAGGAGATCCGCGCCGCCGGCAAGCTCCGCGTCGAGGGGAAGGACTACGAGATGCGCGACGGCGACATCTGCCACTTCCTCGTCGCGACGAAGTGACGCGGTCCTCGTGCCCAACGAACCCGGGCCGGCGGCTGCTCGACGAGCGTTGGAGATTTCCATGCGACACCATCTGCCGCCCTATTGTTCATATGCTCACTTCTTGAACCGTTCAGGAGCCCCACCATGAACGCCGAGACGATCAAGGAACACCTCCGCCGACAGCCCTTCGAGCCGTTCATCATCCGGATGTCGAATGGCGAGTCATACGAGATCCGTCATCCCGAATGTGCGATCGTGATGAAGACCCGGGTGATCGTCGGCTACCCGGACGAGGACCGCACGGTCACCTGCGCCCTGATCCACATCAACAGCGTCGAGGCCCTCCAGGCCAACTGACCGCCGCGGCGAACCGCCGCCCTTTGTAATCGGCGCTCAGAAATCGAAGTCGATCCGCATCCCGTAGGCGTCGGTGAGGCTGTTGCCCTTGCGGTCGTCCTCGAGGAAGGCGCGGATGTAGTTGAACTTCCAGCGGGTGTAGGGATTCAAATACCAGTTGAGTCCGAAGGTGAAGTCGGTCAGGTTGTTGCCGCGGATGTTGTGGTCGTTGAGGACGATGTTCGAGAACCGGGCCGCGACTTCCCAGGCGCCGAGACCGGTCTGGATGCCCTGCGAACGTGTCCGGACGCGAAAGAAATCCTCAAATGGCTCGACCCGCTTGTGGATCCCCTGCTTGCGATCGTAGGGGCGGTGCTCGCCGGTGAGAAACCAGCTCAGCTGCGCCATGTAGCCGTTGAAGAACAGCGGCGGCCCGCCGATCTGCTCGACGAAGGCGAAGGCATACTCCGACTGCAGCGACACCGGGCCCATGATCAGGGCGAACTCGGGATCGAAGAGCTGGAAGTTGCGGGCGGGAATGTTGCCCGTGTCGACGAAGATCGGGGCAAACGGACCCGGCATGCCGTTCATGTAGTTGCTCGGGCTCGGCGGCCCCACCGGGCCGGGGACGTTGGCCGGCTGCTGCTTGCGGATCTCCGGCGTGTTGCGGAAGCGGACCTGGTTCTGCGCCGTGGCGCGGTAGCTGTAGGCACAGCCCAGATGCATGTAGAACCGGCCATCACTCGGCTCGTCCCACCACGGCAGCCAGGTGCCGCGCATCGTCAGCGCCTGGCCGCTGTCGAACGAGTCGTTGCCCGTGTTGTCGGAGTTGGTGCGGAACGTGCCGATCGCCCACGTCGCCAGCTCGTTCTCGGTGTTGCCGTAGGCCATGACCCCCATGTTGCGGGCCGGGGCGAACGTGTCGACGAGCGACCGCTCCATGAACGTGTTGTTGCGGTTCTGCGTGACCCGTTCCAGCGAGAAGGGCTCGAAGTAGTGGCCGGCGCGGACGTTCTGCAGCCACGGCAGCTGCTTCCACTCCAGGTAGTTGTCGAGGTAGCTGGGCTGGTTGGCGAGGGCGAAGTCGACCCCCAGCGAGTACTCGAGGACCTCGAACGTGGTACCGCGGGCGCCGATGCGGAGCCGGCGAAACTGGGCACCGTCCTGGAGGTCGCCGACGCTCGCCCGGCTGACGGGCCCCTGGCCGAAGTACACCTGGTCGGCCTGCACCTGCCCGGAGACGACGAGCGACGGCTTCTTGGCGTCGTCGGCTTTTTTCCTGTCTGCGGCGGCATTGAGTTTGCCAAGCCGTTTCTCGATGGCTGCAACCCGGTCATCGACGGTGCCGGCTTTTTCCTTGCCGGCTTTGTCTTTCGACGCTTTTTCCTTGCCCGCTGGCGTCGCGACGGCACTGGCCTGTGTCTGGCTGCTCGCCGGCCGCTCCTGCGCAGCCCGCAGTTCGTCGATTTGCCGCTGCAGGCGTTCCAACTCGCCGGCGACGCCGCGGGGCAGGTCCGGGGCCGGGGATGGCAATTCGAGCACCGCCGCTGGCTCGGCGTCCGAGAAGAAGCCCGCCGGCGGTTCCGGAGCGGTGGCCGCCGCGAGGTCGAGGTCCGCCGCCCTGGCAGCCGCCGCGAGGATCACGAGCAAGCTCAGAACTTGTCCGGCGGAGTGGAGGAACCGGGTGAGAAACACGGCGGGGTCGTCCCCTTCAGAAGGAGTTCTCCGGTTTCTCCGGTCAGACGGCGATCGCGTCGGGTGCCGCCTCCCGTCTTCCGGGTCGGCATTGTGAAACACCCGACGGGATTATCGTCACAACCGGCACGATCGCTTGAATTCACCCAGCCTTCCTCCCTTGCTGATTCGTGCGGCAACGGGAACGTGAAGCACACGCCGCGTTGGCTAAGACGTCTCGAAAATCGGCCCAGTGGCCCAAGCCGCCGGAGGACGGCAGAAGTCTCGTCGCTGAGGCAGGATAGCCTCACGCTCCTCGAGCTTCCGCCGATCCTCCGGCTGCAAACAACCGACGTGACTCCAAACTGCCGGGCTTTGCCCGGCGACCGTAAGCCGGAGCAGACGCTTTGTCGGCTGCGACGGCGCGAAAACAAGCAAAGCCTCACGCTCCTCGACCGTTTGCCGACCCCCGCGCCTCGTTAGCACCGCCGGGAGCCGGGCTTTGCCCGGCGACCGTAAGCCGGAGCAGACGCTTTGTCGGCTGCGACGGCGCGAAAACCAGCAAGCCGGAGCAGACGCCATGTCGGCTGCGACGGCGCGAAAACCAGCAAGCCGGAGCAGACGCCATGTCGGCTGCGACGGCGCGACACCAAACGCGACGCAGCCGCGGCGGCCGTTCCCGGCCACCGCGGCTGCGACTGCGAAGCAACCTTCGACGTTACAGACCCCCGAACGTCGTCTTCCGCTCCTTACCCGACTGGTTGCGGGTGATGAGCGCCGCGAGCACCTCGATCCCGATGTTCTCGTCGATGAACTTCACTGCCCCGTCGCCGACGAGCACCTGCAACCCACCCGGGTGGAACGAGTAGGGCTGGCTCGAACCCTCCGTACCGTAGGGCGCCGGATATCCGCTGGCCCCGTAATTCTCCGAGGCATGGTCATATCCGTTCGTTCGATTGATGAACGCGCCCGGAATCGTCTTGCCGTCGGCCGAGGAGCCGGCGAACAGGATGTCACTCGCCGGACGGCACCAGCCGCCGGCGTTCGTGTGGGCAGTCGTGAGGCTGGCATTTTTCTGCACGCCACGCTGGTAGACGTACGGCCGCCCCCCTGACTCGAAGATCGCGATCGTGTTCGAGAGGCCGTCGGTGACGTCCTGAAAGGTGACTGACGCATTCTTCGGGAGCATGCCGTTGGTAAACCCGCCCGTCGCAGACGAGGTCATCGACACGCTGGGAATGATCAGGTCAGCCCGGTTGAACGTCGATCCAGAGATCACCACCGTGCCGGTCACCGCCCCGGGCAGCCGCGGGTCGATGCCCAGCGACGCGCCGTAATCGCCCACCGAGACGATGCCCGTGCCGAACCCGGTCGTGCCGTCCGGGTTGTGGTCGAGCTGGTTGCTGTGCCGCGGCGCAGAGGGGCATTCGAAGGTCGGGATCCGCACGCTCGTGACGGGGAGGTTCTTGGGGTCGCTCCAGGTCACGCTCGTGTCGTAGGCCTGCCACAGCGCATTATTGTCCAACCACGGAAGCATGTAGACAAAGACGCCGCACCGGATCGTGGATGCATCTGGTGGACGGCCACCGCTGGGCAGTTTCTGCTTGGTGTCGTGGAATCCGTGGATCGCCAGCCCCTGCTGCTTGAGATTGTTGCCGCACAGCGACCGCCGGCTCGCCTCGCGGGCCGACTGCACGGCCGGCACGAGAATGCCTGCAAGCGCCGCGATGATCGCGATCACCACGAGCAACTCGATGAGCGTGAAACCTTCCCGCCCGGGCCGACTCTGCGGTGGGACAGGTGCCGTGGACCCAATGACATGTCGCATCGACTCTTCTCCTGGGGTGAAACCTGAAATCAAAACTCGTTCGCTGCGGCCCGTTGCCGCGTGACTGGTGCAACCGTCGCGGTCACCGTGTGATCTGATAGGGGGCCAGGGACGTCCCGCCTGCGGCGACGGTCACCGTCCAGGGCGACTTCGCCGGCGAGGCGAAGCGTGCCGGCACGGCGTTCCCTCCCACCGATCCGTCGGCATTGACCCGGTACCACTGCACGGTGGCGACGTAGTCGCCAGCGGGAGCGCCATCGTCGGCAGCGAATGTGGAGAACGCGAACGTCCCGTCCTCGCGCACCCTGGCCATCGGCACCCCGTCGCCCGGGATGGCGTGCCCCTGGGGGTGAAGTATGACGCTCGCGCCAACCGGAACGGCACCTCTGATCGTCAGGCTGCCCGAGAGCGGATGCACCGGGCAGGGCGGGCCGTCGCGAAGCGCGATCTTGGCCACGGCGACGCCCATGACGGCCGTGACGACGACGAGCACCAGCACGCGAAAGGCCCACTGTGGCAGGCCGAACTGTGCGAGCGACCCGCGGATCACGAAGTTGATCTCGTCGGTCACCGACTGGAGCAGCGTTGGCGCCGGCTTCGGCGGCGGTAATTTTCCCTGCCGCTTCAGTTCACGCCGCTCGAGGACTTTCTCGATCGCCTTCTCGGCGGCATTCGACGTGATGGTCACCGACTTCGCTGCCCGGTGGCGGACCGAGACACGGGGGGCAGCCTTGCCGGCAGCGGCCGCAGCCGCGGCCGCTGCCGCAGAAGGCGGCTTGTGACCGGCGGCAGGCTTCTTGGGATCGGATGGTGAGGACATGTCGAGGGCTCCTGTCGAGCCGTCGCGTGCCTCCGGTGCCTCCGGTCAGTCGCGTCGGGTTGTCTGCTTTGGGGAGAGTGCGTTGTTCTTGGACTCGTGACCTGATGAGTTACTTGCCGAAACGAATCTTCTCCGTGCGCTCGATCTGGACGACGACGCCGTCCTGAACGATCACCAGCACCGAACCGTACTTGAGCCCGTGCAGCGCCTCACCGATCCGGCGGATCGCCGCGTCCGGCCGGCCGGACGAAGGCACACCGTCGCCGCGGTCACTGGCGCTCGATGGATCGTGGACGGGGTTGCTCATCGCTGGGGTCGCCGTGCGGTGATTCGCGTCTTTCAGATCACGTACTCGGGACCGGGGAGGAACACGCGGGCGTTTCGGGGTGTGATCGCCACATGTTTCCCTGGCTCCAACTCCCTTTGCAAACCCCGTGCCGTTTCCGTCGGGATGTCGATCTGGACCTCGGATTCCGAGCCGTGGGGCCTGCAAGACACGCGTGTAATCGCTCCGGTCCGTGAAACTCGCACCACGCGTGCCGGCAGGCTGGCGCGATCGTGGCCGTTGCCGGCCACGGGGGCGCCGTGATCGGTCAAGGGAGAGAGTTCCAGTTCATGGGGCCGGAGATAGACCCTGGCCTCACGGGCCTGGGCGTGTGGGTAGTCGGGGTAGTCGATGGGGATTCCGTGCCAGAAGGCGCGGCCGTTCTCGACGCGTCCGTGAAACACGTTCACATGCCCGAGGAAGTCCATGACGAAGGGTGTCGCCGGGTTGTCGAACACGGCCTCTGGCGTGCCCTGTTGTTCGATCCGCCCGTGGTTCATGACCACGACCTCGTCGGCCAGTTCAAATGCCTCCTCCTGGTCGTGGGTCACGAACACGCTCGTCATCCCGATCTCGTCGTGCAGCCGGCGCAGCCACTGCCGCAGTTCGACGCGGACCTTGGCGTCGAGGGCCCCGAACGGCTCGTCCAGGAGGAGGATCTTCGGCCGGATGGCGAGCGCCCGGGCGAGCGCCACCCGCTGCCGCTGGCCGCCGGACAGCTGCGCCGGCTTCCGGCCGCCCAGCCCCTCCAGCCGCACGAGCCGCAGCAGCTCCTCGACCCGCTGCGTCACCTCCGCCCGCGGCGTCTTCCGCACCCGCAGGCCGAAGGCGACGTTCTCAAACACGCTCATGTGGCGAAACAGGGCGTAGTGCTGGAACACGAACCCCACCTCCCGCTGCCGGGCGTGGCGGTCGGTGATGTCCGCGCCGTCCTCGACGATCAGGCCGTCGTCGGGATATTCGAGGCCGGCGATAATCCGCAGGAGCGTCGTCTTGCCCGAGCCCGAGGGGCCGAGCAGGGCGAGGAGCGTGCCGTCGGGCACCTCGAGCGACACCCGGTCGAGGGCCTTGAATCTGCCGAAGGACTTTGTGATCTCGCGGACATGGATGCTCATCGTCGATCCCCCTCCACGGGTTCGGGTCAGGGTGGTGTTCAGCCGCCGGCCTGTTCGGCAGTCCGGACCGCATCCCGGTCGCGGGATTCGGCCTCCAGTCGGCGCTCGATGACGAACTTGGCCACAAGCGTGACCAGGGCGAGGCCGGCGAGGACGCTGGCCACCGCCATCGAGGCCGGCGTGCGGTATTCCTGGAAGAGTTTTTCGACCCGCAGCGGCATCGTGTCGGTGGCTCCGGCGATGTGGCCGCTGACCACGTACACGGCGCCAAACTCCCCCATCGCCCGGGCGTTGGCGAGCACGATCCCGTGGAGCAGCGCCCAGCGGATGTTGGGGAGCGTCACCCGCCAGAAGACCTGCCAGCCTCCGGCGCCGAGGCTCACCGCGGCCATCTCCTCCTCCGGCCCGATCGCCTCCATCACCGGGATCAGTTCGCGGACGACCAGCGGCAGCGTGACGAACGTCGTGGCCAGCACGAGGCCCGGCCAGGAGAAGATCACCTTCCAGTCGAGCCAGGCGAGCGTCGGCCCGAGCAGCCCCTGGCGGCCGAAGATCAGCACCAGTGCCAGGCCGGCCACGACCGGCGACACGGAGAACGGCACGTCGAACAGCGAGATCAAAAGCGACCGGCCGGGAAACCGGAACCGGGCCACGAGCCAGGCGGCGGCGACGCCGAACACCGTGTTGACCGCCACGGCCACGGGGGCCACCGTCAGCGACAGCCAGATCGCGTGCCGCGTGTCGGGGTCGTCGGCGAGCGCCGCCCACCAGGCCGCCACGCCGCCGGCGAACGCCTCGTAGAACACGCTCACCAGCGGCACGACGATCAGGAGGCCGACGATTCCGACGGCTGCGGCCACGAGGCCGGCATTGTCCGCGGGGGAGACGAGCTTCGGGCTGGTGCGGTGCGACGGCATGGGGAGCGTGCGTGGGGGCATCCTATTGGGCGTTGCGGGCGAGCCGCTGCTGCAGCGCGTTGACGACGACGAGCAGCGAGAGCGACATCGCCAGCAGGACGACGGCGATCGTCGTCGCCTCGGCGTAGGCGAACTCCTCCAGGCGTGCCACGATCAGCACCGGTGCGATCTCGGTCTTGAACGGCATGTTGCCCGAGATGAAGACGACCGAGCCGTATTCGCCGAGGGCCCGGGCAAGCGACAGGGCGAAGCCCGTGACGACCGCGGGCAGGATCCCCGGAAGCACGACCCGGAAAAACGTCTGCCAGCGCGAGGCGCCGAGGATCCGCGCCGCCTCCTCCGTGTCGCGGTCGAGGCTCTCGATCACCGGCTGCACGACGCGGACGGCGAACGGCAGGCTGACGAACACGAGCACGAGCACGATGCCGAGATACGAGTAGGCGCCCTTCACGCCCAGCGGCACGAGCCACTGCCCGAGCCAGCCCTTTTCGACGTACAGCGCCGAGTAGACGAGGCCGGCCACGGCCGTGGGCAGGGCCAGCGGCACGTCCACGAGGGCATCGAGAATCCGGCGGCCGGGAAACTCGATCCGGGCGAGCACCCAGGCGACGACGAGCCCCAAAAACGCGCTGGCGGTCGCTGCGAGGACCGAGGCACCGAGCGACACGCCGTAGGCGGCCCGGGCCCGGGGCGTCCATGCGGCGGCGATGAATCCCTGTGGTCCGAGCGACGCCGCCCGGAGGACGAGCACGGCCAGCGGCACGAGCACGAGCGCCATAATCACGAGCGACGTGATGGCCGCGCTGGCCGCGAAGCCTGGGAGCACCGCCGGCCCGCGCCGCCTGCCGGACCGCGGCGGCAGGCCGGCTGACTCCACATGGAGGCCTGCGGCGGAGGAATTTCCGCGGGGCGTTGGCGCACTGGCTGGTTGGTGGCTCATGGATCGAGGCCCGCCGTGGCTGACATTCAGCGTCCCGGCTGGTAGATGGCGTCGAAGACGCCCCCCTCGCCGAAGAACTTCTTGTTTGCCGTCGGCCAGCCGCCGATTGCGTCGATCGTGAACGTCTCGATCTCCGGCCACGACTTGCCGGGCGACGGAGGCGGCGGCGTCTCACCCCACGGCCGGTAGTGATGCTTGGCGATGATCGCCCGACCGGCGGGAGAGTAGAGAAAGTCAAGATACGCCTCGGCGGCGCGCCGGGTGCCCTTCTTGTCCACGTTCACGTCCACGACCGCCACCGGCGGATCGACTCGAATTGATCGCTTCGGGTAGACGATCTCAAGCGTTCCCTTCGACTCCGCCACCTCCAGATGGGCCTCGCTCTCGAACGTCAGGTGCACGTCGCCGAGGCCTTTCTGCGAGAACGTTGCCGTCGCGGCCCGGGCACCTGTGTCGAGCACGGGCGTCCGCTTGTAGAGAGCGGTGACGAATGCCTTGGCATCGGCTTCCGAGCCGCCGGCGGCAAGGATTTCCCCCCAGGCCGCGAGAAAGCTGTACTTCCCGTTGCCCGACGTCTTGGGATTGGGCGTGATGATCGACACGTCTCCCTTGACGAGGTCCGACCAATCCTTGATCCCCTTGGGATTGCCCTTGCGGACGACAAAGACCACGACCGAGTGGTATGGCACGGCTTGGTTCGCCAGCCGCCCCTGCCAGTCTCCCTTGACGAGTCCCGCCTTGGCGACCGCCTCGACGTCGGGCCAAACAGCCAGCGTCACAACGTCGGCTTCGAGGCCGTCGATGACAGCCCGCGCCTGGCTGCCCGAGGCGGCGTGCGACTGCTTGACCGAGACGTCGCGGCCGTGATCGGACTTGTACTGTTTGGCGAACGCCTCGTTGATCTCGCGATACAACTCCCGCGTGGGGTCGTATGACACGTTGAGCAGTGCTATCGGGCCGCGATCGGCTCCCCGAGCCGCCCCGGGGCAAATCCCGAAGGCAGCCACAAGGCACGACAGGGGGACCACGACGGCAAGCGAGCATCGACGGAGCGATCGTGACATCTGGCCTCTCCGGACGGGCACACGGCTGAGAAATCGGGAAAACGCGCCGGCAAAGCCGACGGACCACCCCCGGTTCAGCAATGGTCATGCCAGATCGGCAATTTTTGTTTTGCCCGGAGCTGGCCGTGAAAGCCGTGCAGATAACGCGCAAAATCCGTCTCATTTCACGGACCATACAATGTCTGTGCTATTTGACGGCGAAATCCGTCAAATACGGTGGCCCGTTCCCGAGAGAAGCGGTTGGCTGCCCCGGCCACGATGGCAAGAGCAGGCTTGTCCAGGCGGATGGAGACCGGATCCGACGTGGCACGCGGCTTGCCCATCAATTCAACCGTTCGATCCTCGCCATCTGGCTGGACCACTCAAATACCTGTTCACACCTGGAGGTTCCGTCGTGCGTTGTCCGGAGTGTCGCTGTCGTCGGTCGTCATGTTGTTCGACATGGTGTCTCGTCGCCGTCTCGCTCCCGCCCTCTCCCGCTTCCAGGAATCGCCATGGTCACCGTTCGCCGAAACCAGATGATGCCGGTCCGCCGGCTGCGCGCCGTTCTCGCGCTGGCTGCCACTATGTTCGCGGCGGGCTCCGCGGTCACACCCGCGGCTACGATCGCCGGTGCCATCGGCCCGTCTGAAGCGATTCGCGCCGTCGCCCGCGAGGCGTATGTCTGGGGCTGGCCTCTCGCCTACGTGCACCAGTGCCGGACGCGGATCGCGATGATCTCATCGCCCGGCAGGAGCGGCGGCCTGCCGGTGGCGCCGCTCAATGAGTTGGCGATGCTCACCGACCGCATCACGCCGCGCACCGGCTTCGTCCCGTGCCCCAACCGCGACGTGCTCTACGGCTTCGGCGTCTTCGACCTTGCCGCGACGCCGGTCGTCATCCAGATTCCGGACTTCGGTGACCGCTTCTGGCTCTATCAACTCGGTGACCAGCGGACCGACGGCTTCGCCGACCTGGGCAGCATGCATGGCACCAGGCCCGGCTGCTATCTCGTCGTCGGCCCCGGCTGGGCCGCCGCGGTGCCCCCGGGCATCATCGGCGTCCTGCGGTCGCCTACACGGCACGCCTACTGCATTCCGCGCATCTTCTTCACGTCCGCGGACGGCGACCGGGAGGCTGCCGTAGCGGCTGCCGCGGGCGTGCTTGCGTACCCGCTCGGCGAGTTCACCGGGCGACCGCAAATGCGGGACTGGTCGCGGCTCAAATGGCTTCCCAGCCTGTCGCGCGACAACGCCGTCGTCGGCCCGGATCGCTTCCTCGACATTCTGCCCCAGCTGCTCGCCGACGTCCCGCCGCTCCCGGGCGAAGAGCCGCTGTATGACCGGCTTCGCGGGCTCGTCGCGGCCGTCGCCGCCGATCCGGCGGTCGGCGCCGCCGCGGCCGCGGCCATGCACGACGCGGAGCGGGAGGTGGTCGCTCCGCTGTTCGAGTTTCGCAACGTCGGCCGCCCGCTGCCGGGGGGCTGGACCACCGTCGTGAATGGCGCGGCGTTCGGCACCGACTACCTGACGCGAACCGCCGTGGCCCGCTCCAACGTCTTCGTCAACCGCCACCGCGAGACCAAGTACTACTACCTCGACGTCGATTCCGCAGGCCGACGCCTGCACGGCGACAGACGGCACGTGATCACGTTTTCTGCCGGCTCCCTCCCTCCGGCTGCCGGGTTCTGGTCGCTGACCGCATACGACTCCCGGCACGCCCTGCCGGCGGACTCGACGGAGCGTCACGCGATCGGATCGCGAGACGCGGCCCTGGCATTCAACGGCAACGGGTCCTTGTCGATCGTGATCGATCCGGCCGGCATGGCCCACGAGGAGCCGGCCGGGCCGTCGGCGGGCGGGGCGAATCGGATCACCGCGCCCCCGGGACCGTTCTCGCTCTACCTCCGGCTCTACGAACCCGGTGCGGCGGCCCTCGACGGCCGGTGGACGCCACCGGCCGTCGTCGCGGCTCAGGAACCCCATGCCGCGCCTTCCGCGGACCTCGCCGATGACACGCCACGCGCGAGCATTCGCCGGGCGGGCATGACGAGCACCGAAGAAGACCGTTGACGACGATTACAGGCCGATTCCGGAGGACGAACCCCGACCGCAGGCTGATGGTCGCGAATTTCGCAGTCGAAACTCATTCCGTTCGGAGTCCAGCATGCGTTTCGTTTTTGAAGACACTGATCTAACACGGTTGATCGTTGATCCGATATATCTGCCCGTGACATTGCATGGGCTGAAAGCCTTGCATGCCTCTGAATTCTGGTCCTTCCGGGAAGTTTGTGGGTCAGGAGCCAAGAAGGGGGTGTTCCTGCCATGTCGCCGGACTGTGGAGGCAAGCGCAGGCATGGATGCCGAAGCGCAGCGGACATGCAGTGAACGGAGGGCTGGGGGCCCGCAGAGAACGGCCGGTGACATGGCAGGGACACCCCCGACCCACGGAAAAGCCCGATGGACCCTGATTCTCGATCTTGAAACGCCTCGTAATATCCGACTCTCGCACCGGTGACATGGACCATCCCTCCAGCATTTCGGCGCAGGTGTGGCGCGAGGCCTGCCTGCACATCGAGTTGGACTCCGCGGTGACGGCGATCGCGCGGGCGATCGCACCGCACGGTCCGTTTCGGGCACTTGTCGTCGCCCGCGCCGACGCGACAACGCGGACCATCGAAACACTCGCCGTGGGCATTACGGGCAAGCGACTGGATGTCGTCTCGCGCACCCCGCCGTTGCCGGTGGCGACCTGGCAAAAAGTCATCCGCTGGCTGCGCGACGGTACGGTCGAACGCTTCGGCGCATCGGCGCGCCTCGACTGGCTGCAGGGCGTCGTTCCCCCGGACATCGACGGGGAGATCCTCGCCGGGCCGCTGTGCACCCAGCGTGGCCAAACCGGCCTCGTCCTCCTCATCGCCGACCGCGGCCGCTCGTTCGAACAGCGTCAGGTCAGTCTCGCCACCCACCTGCTCGAGCCGCTGGCCGTGGCGCTCGAGAACGACGCCCGGTTTCACGAACTCAAGGCCCTGCGCGAGGCGGCCGAGGCCGATCGCGAGACGCTCCTCTCCCGGCTGGGCAGGCAGGGCGTCAACGAGGACGTGGTCGGCGTCCGCACCGGCCTGCGGACCGTCATGGACCGGGTCGAACTCGTCGCCCAGGCCGACGTGCCGGTGCTGATTCTCGGCGAGACCGGCACCGGCAAAGAGGTCGTGTCGCGGGCGATCCACACCCGTTCCAAGCGGGCCGACGGCCCGTTCATCCGCGTCAATTGCGGCGCCATCCCGGCCGAGCTCATCGACTCGCAACTGTTTGGCCACGAGAAGGGAAGCTTCACCGGCGCTGCCGATCAGCATCAGGGATGGTTCGAGCGGGCCGACCGCGGCACGCTGTTCCTCGACGAGATCGGCGAACTGCCGCTCCCCGCCCAGGTCCGCCTGCTCCGCGTCCTCCAGGATCACCAGATCGAGCGGGTCGGCGGCAAGTCGCCCGTGCACGTCGACGTGCGGATCGTCGCCGCCACCCATCGCGACCTGGCGGCGATGGTCCAGGCGAAGACGTTCCGCGAGGACCTCTGGTACCGGATCAACATTTTTCCCATTCTCCTGCCCACGCTCCGCGAGCGGCTCGAGGACATTCCGGCCCTCGTCCGCCATTTCGCGCAGCGGGCTGCAGTCCGCTTCGGCCTGCCACCGGTTGAGCCAACCCCGGCCGATCTGCAGCAGCTCGCCGCCTACGATTGGCCGGGGAACATCCGCGAACTCGGCGCGGTGATCGACCGGGCCGCGATCCTCGGCGGCGGCCGACGGCTCGACGTCGGCGCCGCACTCGGCCTCGGCCGCCAGCCGCTCGCCCCTCCGCCGCGACCGCCGGCCGACGCCACGCTCTACGAGGTCGTGCCCGAGGATCCGCCCACGCCGCTCCCGCCGCCGGCCGGCGGTGCGCCGGCCGGCGGCGAGATCGTGTCGCTGGCGACCGCCATGCGGCAGCACATCGAACGGGCGCTCGTCGCCACCCGCGGCCGGATCGAGGGCAAGCGCGGCGCCGCGGCCCTGCTCGACATCAATCCGCACACGCTCCGCGCCCGGATGCGCAAACTCCGCATCGACGTGGAGAGTTTTCGGGAATGACCCTCGTGACAGCACAAACCCGGGGGCTTGGCAACCACCGCCCAGCTCGCTAACCTAGGCGGACTTTGCGGACGAGGAAGACTCGTCCGGTGGTGATTTTCACGGCGCGACGCTGACCGGACATCTTGGAGGCTCGCCTGACCAGCCCGCTTGCGCGGGTCGAGCAGGAGGCTCTCCATGTCCGTGTTCTTCGACAACGTCGAAACGATCGGGCGGACGCCTCTGGTCCGCATCAACCGGCTCACGCACGGTCTCGACGTGCGGCTACTGGCCAAGATCGAGGGCCGCAATCCGGCGTTCAGCGTCAAGTGCCGGATCGGTGCGGCCATGATCTGGGACGCCGAGAAGTCGGGGCGTCTCAAGCCTGGGCAGTGCGTCATCGAGCCGACGAGCGGCAACACTGGCATCGCGCTGGCCTTCGTCTGCGCGGCCAAGGGCTATCCGCTCACGCTCCTCATGCCGGAGTCGATGTCGCTGGAACGCCGGCAGCTGCTCAAGGGCCTTGGCGCGGATCTCGTTCTCACGCCCGCCACGGAGGGCATGCGCGGCGCCGTGGCCCGCGCCGAGGAGATGGCGCAGGATCCCAAGTACTTCATGCCCCAGCAGTTCAAGAACCCGGCCAACCCGGCGATCCACTTCGCCACCACCGGGCCCGAGATCTGGAACGATACCGAGGGGAAGGTCGACGTATTCGTCGCCGGCGTCGGCACCGGCGGCACGATCACCGGCGTGTCGCGGTTCTTCAAGGATGCCCAGGGTCAGAAACTGCACACCGTCGCCGTCGAGCCGGCCGCCAGCCCGGTGCTGTCGGGAGGCGCGCCGGGGCCGCACAAGATTCAGGGGATCGGCGCAGGATTCGTTCCGGACGTCCTCGATCGAACGCTCATCGACGAAATCCTGACTGTCACGAACGAGGAAGCCTTCGCCGTGGCGCGTCGGCTCGCCAGGGAAGAGGGCATCCTCTGCGGCATCTCCTGCGGCGCGGCGATGCACGCGGCGCTGCGGGTCGCCGCCCGCCCCGAGTCGGCCGGCAAGACGATCGTCGTCGTCCTCCCCGACTCCGGCGAGCGCTACCTGTCCACCGGCCTCTACGACTCCTGACCCCCTGTTTCACCCCCGCGTTCTTCACCAGTTCACCCCGAGGAACCCTTCCCGATGAGCGACAGCCTGCTGCAACGCAGCGTCACGACCGCCGTGGCCCGCAACCTGGCCACGACCACGAAGACGCGGCCGATGATGATGTCGATCACGCCGCGGCACCTGCTGCACCTGCTCCCCTGGGTGCAGGTCGAAGGGGGCACGTACCGCGTCAACCGCACGAAGGTCGAACTGTCCAAGGCGGAGCGGATCGAGATCGCGGTCGGTGACGGCGGCCTGTCATTCTCGGCTGGCGAACTGCGGAGCGTGCCCCTGTTTGCCAACCTGCCGGACGCGCTCCTCGATCGCATGCAGGCGAGGTTCCGCACGGAGGAGGTGCCGCTCGGCAGTGACCTGCTCATCGAAGGGCAGGACCGGAGCACGTTCTTCGTCATCGCCCAGGGGCAGGTGGAGATCCTCTCCAAGGGAGCTCACGGCCGCGACCTGCGGGCGGCCTTGCTCACCGAGGGGGAATTCTTCGGCGAGGTGGACCTGGTCAGTGATCGGCCCTCGGGCATCACGGTCCGCACCATCACGCCCTGCGTACTCCTTACCCTCTCGCGCAAGGACCTCGACGGCGTGCTCGACGACGTCCCCACGCAGCGGGACGCCTTCCGGGCGGCGATCGAGGAGCACCTCGCCCTGCGTTCGGCCGTGAATCGCTACGGCGAGCGGAACATCGACCTCGTCTCCGGCTATGCCGAGAACGTGGAGATTCCCGAGACGTTCGTCGACTACGCGGCCAACCCGCGGGAGTACTCGCTGTCGGCCATCCAGACGGTCGTCCGCGTCCACACCCGCGTCTCCGACCTCTACAACGGCCCCTACGACCAGCTCGAGGAGCAGATCCGGCTCACGATCGAGGGCATCAAGGAGCGGCAGGAGTGGGAACTGGTCAACAGCCAGAAGTTCGGGCTGCTTCATGCCGTCGATCCGGCGATGCGGATCTCGACCCGCTACGGCGCCCCGACCCCGGACGACCTCGACGACCTGCTGGCCCTCGTCTGGAAGAAGCCCGCCTTCTTCCTCGCCCATCCCAAGGCGATCGCGGCCTTCGAGCGTGAGTGCACGCGGCGCGGGGTGCCGCCGGTCACCACCGTGCTCCACGGCACGCCGCTGATCATGTGGCGCGGGGTGCCGCTCGTCCCCTGCGACAAGCTGGAGGTCAAGAGCCGCGCGGGCTACAGCCAGTCGTTCGGCACCACGTCGATCGTCCTCGTCCGCGTCGGCGAGGCCGACCAGGGCGTCGTCGGCCTGCACCAGACCGGCATTCCCGGAGAGATCATGCCCAGCCTCTCGGCCCGGCTGATGGGGCTCGACAGCCTCGGCGTCGCCTCCTACCTGCTCACCAACTACTTCTCGCTCGCCGTTCTGACCGATGACGCAGTCGGCGTGCTCGAGAACGTCGAGGTCGGCTTCTACCACGACTATCGCTCCGACGGACGGACGGCCTACGTCCAGGGGGCGGGGATCTGATGGACACCGGGAGCGACATCGCCGCTGCGGCAGCCCGGCTCCTCGCCGATGCACGGGCCGCGGTGTCACAGACGCCGGTCGCCCGAGGCATCGATGTGCCGATGTCGGGTGGCGGGCCCGGGCGGCCGTTCTCTCCCGAACATGAACACATGCTGCGCAACCAGACGTCGGGCGGGGCTACCCATGCCCCGGGAGCCGGCGTGAGCAGCCAAGCGCAGGACGGACTCGGAGCGCAGGCTGGTCCGAGTGAGCGTAGGGCTGGAGGCCCGGAGCGAACGTCCGGCGATGGCGCATGGGTAGTCCCGACCAGCGAACCACGCGAGGTTCAACAGCACACGGAATCCGGCATCCGCTCGTTCGTGCGCCGGATTCGCGGCCTCGACCATCTCCGTCCCGATCCGCCGTTCGGCGCCGTCTCGCTCAGCGCCGCCGGCGATTCGGCCCGGTCCGGCCTGCCGGCGGCGGGCGTGCCGACCGACGGACCGTTCGACGTCGAGGCCGTTCGCCGCGAATTCCCGATCCTGCGCGAGCGAATCCACGGCCGGCCGCTCGTCTGGCTCGACAACGCCGCGACGACGCACAAGCCGCAGGCCGTGATCGACGCCCTCGCCGCCTTCTACGCCCACGACAACTCGAACATCCACCGCGGCGCCCACACCCTCGCCGCCCGGGCGACCGACGCCTACGAACGGGCCCGGAGCACGGTCGCCACCTTCCTCGGCGCGGAAAGCCCCGACGACATCGTCTTCGTCCGCGGCTGCACCGAGGGGATCAATCTCGTCGCCAACATCCTCGCCCCCGGGCTCGCCCGTGGCGACGAGATCATCGTCACCGAACTGGAGCACCACGCCAACATCGTCCCCTGGCAGATGATCGCCGAGCGAACCGGGGCGGTGCTCCGCGTGGTGCCGATCGACGACCGCGGCGACGTGATCCTCGAGGCGTATGCCCGACTGCTCTCGCCGCTCACCAAGGTCGTGGCGGTTTCACACGCCTCCAACAGCCTGGGGACGATCCTGCCGGTCGAACTGATGACGGGCATGGCCAAGGCGCACGGTGCCCGCGTGCTCGTGGACGGCGCCCAGAGCGTGTCGCACTTCCCCGTGGACGTCCGCCGGATCGGCTGCGACTTCTACGTCTTCTCGGGGCACAAGATCTTCGCCCCCACCGGCATCGGCGCAGTCTTCATGCCCCGCCACGTGCAGCGGTCGCTGCCGCCCTGGCAGGGGGGCGGCAACATGATCCGCGACGTGACCTTCGCCCGGACGATCTATTCCGACCCGCCGGCGAGGTTCGAGGCCGGCACGCCGAACATCGCCGATGCGATCGGCCTCGGCGCCGCCCTCGACTACGTGACGGCGCTCGGCCGCGAGCGGATCGCCGCCTACGAGCACGACCTCCTCCACCACGCCACCGCCCGACTGACGGCGATCGAGGGCCTGCGGCTCGTGGGCACGGCCCGCGACAAGGTGGGCGTGCTGTCGTTCGTGATCGAGGGCCTCGACCCGATCGAGATCGGCCGGGCGCTCGACCGCGAGGGGATCGCCGTCCGCGCCGGCCACCACTGCGCCCAGCCGTCGCTCCGCCGTTACGGCCTCGAGGCCACGGTCCGTCCGTCCCTCGCCTTCTACAACACCCACGCCGAGATCGATCATCTCGCCGCCGCTCTCGCCGCCCTGCCGCGGTGACGTATCGAGCCGTCCACACCCCCTGCCCCCGTTGCTGCCGGGGGTATACTCTGGAAGTGGATTTTCGTGATCCTCGTGACCGCCGCAACCATCATGACAACTTCACCCGACGAATCGACTCGCCCTCAGTTGACCGTCACCAGCCACACAGCCCAGACCGTGGCAGACCGGATCACATGGCGGTCCCGGACGCCGGAGGAACGGCTGGATGCGGTCGAGGCCATGCGGCTGCAGGCCGGGAGGTTTCTCTATGACTACCCAGCCCGACTTCGAAGACTTCTTACGGTTACTCGAGGCCCATCGCGTTGAGTACATGATCGTCGGGGGGTACGCCGTCGCCTTTCACGGATTTCCCCGATTCACGAAGGACATTGATGTGTTCTTCTCCGATTCCGCCGCCAACCTCGCCCGTCTCCAGGAGGCACTGGTGGCGTTCGGGTTCCAGCCGAACACTGTGCCGCTTGCGACGCTCGGCAAGCCCGACGCGGTGCTCGCCATCGGCGTCGAGCCGGTGCGGATCGACCTCCTCAACCGGATTGCCGGCGTGACGTTCGCCGAGGCTCGCGGCCAAGCCGTGCGCGGCCGCTACGGCGACGTCGAGGTGACCTTCATCGGCAAGGAAGACCTGCTCCGCAACAAGCGGGCCACGGGCAGGCATCGCGATCTCGGCGATGTCGAAGAACTGCTCTGAACTGGATCTCACCCCGGTCCTGACTGGCATGCGGATCGGGACGTCGCCATCCACGACCAGCGGCCTGCACGGGAGTCAAGGGTGAGGCGTTTCACACCCTCGCCGACTGCGGCCGATCCTCGCGGAGATGGTCCGGCAGCCACTCCCGCTCGGCCTCGTCTGGCGCCACGCTCCCGGCAGCGCCGTGCCCGCCCGGGACATGCCCGTCCAAATACTCGTCGACGTGCTCCTCGCGGGCGCTCGTGCCGAAAAACGAGTACATCACCGGCACGAGAATCAGCACCAGGAGCGTCGTCATCATCAGCCCGAAGGCCAGCGCCGTCGCCATCGGCACGAGGAACTGGGCCTGAAAACTCTTCTCCAGAAGCAGCGGCAGCAGACCGCCGATCGTCGTGATGCTGGTGAGCATCACCGGGCGAAACCGCAGGCAGCCGGCCTCGCGGAGCGCCGCCCGCAGCGGGTGTCCCTCGCGGACGCGGAGGTTGATGAAGTCGATGAGGCAGATCGAATCGTTGACCACCACCCCGGCGAGGGCGACGAGCCCGAACATGCTGAACAGCGTCAGCGGCATGCCCATCAGGGCGTGGCCGAAGACGGCGCCGGCGATGCCGAAGGGAATCGCGGCCAGGATCAGGAACGGCTGGAAGTACGACTTGAATTCCATCGTCAGGAGCACGAACATCGCGAACAGGGCCACGACGAAGCCCACGCCGAGGCTGCGGAGGGATTCGTTCGACTGTTCCCGCTGCCCTTCCCAGCGGACCCGTACCGCCGGATAGTCGGTGGCGAACGAGGGCATGAGCCGTTTTTCCATGTCCGCGATGACCTGCGAGCTGGTGAGCGTCGTCTTGGCTACGTCGATGTCCGCGGTCACCGTGATCGAACGCTTCTGGCCCAGCCGGTTGATCTCCGAATAACCGCGCTCGATGGCAACGTCGGCGAGTTCGCTGATCGGCCGCTTCACGCCGTCGGGGCTGGTGACCCGAATTTCATCGAGCGTGGCCAGCGTCCGGCGTTCCGCCTGCGGATAGCGGACCATGAGTTTCACCTCGTGACGACCGCGTTGCAGACGCATCACCTCCTCGCCGTAGAACGACGCCCGAATCGTTCCCGCCAGATCGGTGAGCGACACCCCCATCGCCTCGGCCTTGGGCTTGACCTTGATCTGGTACTCCCATTTGCCGGGCCGCGAATCGTCGTCGATGTCGATCACGCCCGGATACTGAGCCATCCATTCCTTGCACCGCTCGACCGCCGCCTCCAGCTGCCGCACCCCCTCGGGGTCGGCGGCCGCCAGCAGCTTGAACTCGATCGTTTTGCCTCCGGGACCGATGTTCTCCGTGCCGAAGACGAGCGACTCCGTGCCGGAAAACTCCCCCGCCTGCCGGCGCCACTCGCTGATGAACTGCTCGCTGTTGACGCTCCGCTCGCGGCCGTCCACAAGTTCTACAGCCACGGCGCCCACGTGGCTCCCGCTCATCCGGGCGTTCGGCCCAATCTCCCCCTGTGCGGCAACCTGCCCCACGGACCGGTGGATGAGTTCGATGATCGGCTTCCCGTCCGCCGCCAAATCCCGAGCGGCGGCCACGGCGGCCTGCTCCAGCCGGCTCGTCGCCTCCTCGGTGATCTCCGCGGGCGTGCCGTCGGGAAACACGACCTTCACCAACAGCCGGTTCGCGTCGATCTTGGGAAACAGCAGGAAGGGCGTGATGCCGCTGCGGACGATGCCGAGGGCGACGAGCAGGATGCACGCCGCCCCGGCCACCACGGACAGCCGGTTGTCGAGCGCCACATCCAGCGCCGGGGCGTAGACGTTCTTCACGAACCGCTTCAGGCCGCTGTCGCAGGCCCGCTGCAGCCAGGCGACCGCCGGCAGCAGCACCCGCAGCGGGTAGAGCACGATGCCGAGGATCGTGAATACGAGGTTTTTCTCGTGGGCCAGATGCCCCGGCAGCACGAGGGTCGACTCGGCCAGCGACACGAGCAACGTCGAGATGAAGGCGAACGGCATGACGGCGATGAACTTGCCCATCACGCCCGACACGAAGCACAACGGCAGGAACGTGATCACCGTCGTGAGCACGCTGGAAATCACGCTCGGCACCACCTCGACCGTGCCGTCGATCGCGGCCGTCACCAGACTTTTCCCCATCCGCCGATGCCGGTCCACGTTGTCGCTGACGACGATGGCGTCGTCGACAACGATGCCGATCGCCATCAGGAAGGCGAACATTGACAGCATGTTGAGCGTCTGGTCCGTGCCGAACATCAGCGCTCCCGTGCCGAGCATCGAGAACGGGATGCCCATCGCGACCCAAAAAGCGATCTTCAGGTCGAGAAACAGGGCCAGCATCACGAACACGATGACCAGGCCCTGGAAGCCGTTGCTAAGGAGCATCTCCAGCCGGTCGCGGACGTCGATCGACTGGTCGGCCCAGACGGCGAACTCGTAGCCGGCCGGCAGTTTCGCCGTGGCCACGTACTTCTTCACGGCTGCCACCATCGCCAGCAGGTCCTCGCCGGAACTGCGGTCGATCGACACGACGATTCCCGGCCGGCCATTGATCTGGTTGAGGGCGGCAACGTCGGCGAACTCGTCCCGCACCGTTCCCAGGTCGCCGACGGTGAGCACGAGGCCGTCCGGCAGGGTCACCAGAGGCAGTTTGGCGATCTCGGCGCCGACGTACCGCTTGTTCTTGCCACGAAGCATGATCTCCCCGCGGTCGCTGCGGATCGTGCCCCCGGGCAGTTCCAGATTCTCACGGCGGACGATCTCGGCGACCTTTTGGAGCGAGAGTCCGTACTTTCGCAGCGTTTCCTCGGAAATCTCGATGTCGATCTGGTAATCGCGGGCGCCGAGCAGGTTGGCTGCCGAGACCTCGCGCAGGCTAAGCAGGTCATCGCGTACCTGTTCCGCTACGTCACGCAGCTCCAGTTCAGCGGCTGTGTCCCAGGTCGTGCCGGCCGGGGCGAGGACGCCGACCTTGATCGCCGCCGTCCGCAGCGTCACCTGCTCGACCTTCGCGTCCTCGGCCAGTTCCGGCATGCTCGGAATCCGCTCGACCTCGGAGCGGATCTCACCGAGCGTCTTCTGCACGTCCTTGACGTACTCCTGGAGTTCGAAGACGCAGAACCCGATCCCCTCCTGGGCCACGCTGGTGATCTTCTTGATACCGGCGACGCTCCGGCAGGCCTCCTCGACCTTCTGGCAGATCCCCTCCTCGACCTCGTCGGGCGTGGCCCCCGGATAGGGCACCGTCACGAGCACGATCTCCAGGTCGAACTCCGGAAACACCTCGCGGCGCATGGAGGCGAACGCCAGTCCGCCGACCAGGAGGATCGCGATGACCAGCGTGTTCATCGCCGGCATGTTGCGGACGGTCCACGAGACGATCGTTCTCATGTGGCATCCTTTTCCAGCGGCTGTTCGACCCGCGCCGCCGGCGCGGGCGGCGATCCTGACTCGATGATCGCCATGCCGGGCCGCGGCGCCGCGATCGGCGACACGATCACGCGGTCACCGGCCATCAGGCCGGACGTCGCGGCGTCGAACAGCAGCCGGCCGGAGGATACCTGGACCGGCCGGGGCCGCAGCACCTCCAGTCTTCCTTCCCGCATCACCCATACGTCGCCGCTGGGCCGCTGAGCCTCTTCGGGGATCGAAACCAACGGATCACGAGTTGCGACGTGGACGTGCACCTGGACGAACATGCCCCGCAGCAGCGACCGTGGCGCGGTCGCCGGCAGTCGGGACATGGCGATGCCATACCGGTCGAGCGCCCGAACCTTGCCCGGCTCGGGCACGAGCACGCGACACGGGAGCGTGCGGGTTTTCTCGTCGAGGCCCCGCCCCTCCTGCCGCGAGAGGACGCCGTCCCATTCGAACGCTGCATCGCCGATTCGGTACACCAGGTGGACCGGAGTGCCGAACGCCACGCGGACGCCGCCCGTAGGACTGTCAGGCATGCCCCCCCAGATCCGCGCGACGTCGTCCATTTGCAGGCTCGTCCGCACCTCGACGGCGCTCGTATCCTCGATCGTCACCAAGGGCGAACCCTTGGCCACGAACGAGCCTTTCTCCACCTTGTCTTCGACGATGATCCCGTCGACCGGGGCCACGATCTTCGTCCGTTCCAGGTCGAGCCGCGACTTTTCCAGCATCGTTCCGGCAAGCGCCTGGGCCTCTTGAAGCCTGTTTCGACGCTTCGTCAGGACGCGTTTCTGCCCCTCGAGACCCGTCAGGACGTTGGTCGCCGTGAGCTCGTCGCGTACGGCACGGTCATAGTCGGACTCGGTGACGATCTTGCCTGCCTTGAGCGACGCCAGCCGGGCGACCTCGCGCCGCGCGAGATCGACCTGCCGCCGCGCGAGGTCGAGCGACGCCGCATTCTGTGCCAACTCCTCATCCGCCTCCTCGATCGCCAGACCGGCCTGAGCCCGCTCGCGGGTCAGGCGCTCGGCGTCGAGTTCGTAGTCCCGGGGATCGATTTCCAGGAGCAGGCTTCCCGCCTTGACGTAGTGTCCCTCGTCGCACTCCTCGGCCTTGACCCGCACGCGGCCGGCCACCTCGGCCGCGAGCGTGACCTCGCGCAGGGGCACCACCACGCCATCCGCCTCGACGGTCAGGCCATCGGTGACCGGCTCGGCGACCACGGTTCGCACCGCCAAGGCCGCCGCCGGCGGAATCTCCTTGCGAGGCGGCGGTGGCTGGCGTCCAAGGGCGAAAAAAATGCCGACGCCCGCTCCGAGAATGAGCAGCGGAATCACCCAGCCTGCGACAGTCTTGACCGCGCTCATGCCACCACGTTTCACGAAGAGGGAAAGGAGACCGAGGCCGCAAGCGGCAGCGCCCGCCCTACGGCCGCCAGAGAAAATCGGGTGACATGGTCGGCGATCGCCTGCGGCGCATGGCAGGCGTCGAGTTCGCCCGGCGGCACCAGCATCGCGACCACCTCCCCCGCGGCCCGATAGAGAAAGCACTGGCCGATGATGCTCAGGGCCACCCGCCGCAGTTCGGCCTCCGGCAGGGCGCCGGCGACGAGTTCGTCGAGGATCGCCAGCAGGATCGCGAAGTGGGGGCGGATGTAGTCCTCGACCAATTCCCGACAGGCGGCGGTGGGCTGCAACACCTCGCGCATCATCAGTTGCACCTGCCACGGCGGTTGGCCGAGGCCGAGCATCCGTTCCAGCATGTTGTGGACGAAGTCGTGGAGCCGCTGCTCTGCCGGCACGCCGGCGTCCCACTCCGGCAGCGGCAACTGCCGGGCCCGCGACTCGTGGGCGTGCTTCACGCTCTCGATGTACAGCCGCTGCTTGTCGCCGAAGTAGTAGTTGACGGCCGCCACGTTGGCCCCGGCGGCGGCGCAGATGTCGCGAACGGTGGCGGCCTCATAACCGTGCTCGGCGAACTCCCGCCCTGCCGCCGCCAGAATCCGCTCCCGCGGCTCGTCGCCCGGCTTGGCTGCCCCCCGATGTTCAACCGTCGCCATTTGTCTTTCACACGTTTCAAACGAACGTTTCAATCGCCCGTACGACATCATAACCGGAGCAATTCGAAGAGCCTAACCCAGAAAAACCATCGGCTTACCTCGCGATTTTGACTGGCACAGCATGATGGCTGTACGCTGTAAGCATGATCAGAACTCAGATTCAGCTCCCGGAGCAAGACTACGAGCGGCTGCGCGAGGCCGCCCGGCGTCAGCACCGCTCCTTGGCGGACTGCATTCGCGAGGGAATCGGCCTGTACCTCGCTGCGGCCGAGAGAGCGGCCGTGGATCTCACCGACGTTGCCGGCCGTTTCACGCCGCGTCCGACCGATGACCTGAAGCCCCACGACCGAGCCTGGATCGAGGCCCAGGGCCGCCCCTGACCGGGCCTCCGTTGCATGGCGCCGATCTTCGTGGACACGTCCGGGTTCTACGCACTGCTCGACGGGAGCGATCCGTTCCATCCCGCGGCCCGCGCGGCCTTCGACGTGGCGACGAGGGACGGCCGCCAACTTCTGTGCACAAGCTACGTTCTTCATGAGAGCCAGGCCGTCATCCAGGGACGGCTGGGATGGGAGGCGGTCGATGCCTGGCTCGATCGCATCGTGCCGCTGTGCGAGGTCGTCTGGGTGGATGCGAAACTCCACGAACTCGGAATCGCCCGCTGCCGTCAGGCACGCGAGCGACGGCTGAGCCTCACCGACTGCATCTCGATCGAGACGATGCGGCGCAGGGGCATCACCGAGGCGATCGCCGACGATGCCCACTTTGCCCGCGAGGGCTTTACGCTCCCCCGGCCGCGGCCATGACGGCGCCGGCGGCCCGCCGGCCGCTGGCCAGGGCGCCGTTGATCGAGCCGCTGCCGCAGTGGTCGCCGCAGACGAACAGGCCCGGGGCCAGCTGCGCAGCCGCCGGCCGCAGCCGGCGGGCCGCCGGCGACTCGTCGGGCAGGGCCCGTGGCACGACGATCGTCGCAAGGTGCCGCCACGCTGCCGGAGCCGCGCCGAACCAGCCGGCCGCCTGCTGCCGCACCGCCTCCGGCAGGTCGGCCCCCTGCCAGTCGCCGCGAACCGAAACCGTGACGAGCGACTGCCCCGCGGGGGCGTAGCCCGCGGCGACGTCGGAGGGCACCGTGAGATTGTCGATCGGACCGGCTGCGTCGGCGTTCACGACCAGCACGCGGCTCGTGAGCGGCGACCGGTCGGCCGCGAAGGCGACGAGCCGCGTCCCCTTCACCTGCCGCGCGTGCCACGCGCCGGCAACCCGGGCCGGCAGCAGCGCGGCCGCGGCCGTCGCGTCCACCGCCACGACGACGGCGCCTGCCTCGAGCACGCCGCCGTCGGCGAGCGTCACCCGGCCCGGCTCGACCCCGCGCACCGGCGTGCCAAGCCGCAGCACGCCCATCGGCAGCCCGTCCGCCAACTGCCGCGGAATCGCCTCCATGCCCCCGCGCGGCAGGCAGGCCCGGCCGCGCGAAAACATCGCAAAGTCGAAGAGGAACACGGGTGCCGCCGTGTCGAGCGACCGTTCCAGGAACACGCCGCCGAAGAACGGCACGAAGAACCGGCGTATGAACGGCTCGGAAAATCCGCGCGCGGCCAGCTCCTCGCGGGTCGTCCGCTCCGGCGAGGCATCGGTCGCGACCGCGTCGGGATCGAGCCGGCCGGCGTCGAACGCCCGCAGGGCGTCGGCCCGCAGCCGCGCCGTCCGCCAGGCGTCGGCGAGCCCCACCGTGCCGTCGAAGAGTCCCCCCACGGCCGCCAGCGGCCGGCGCCACGGATCGGCCACCCGCCGCAGCCGGCCTCGCTCGGCGATCAGGGCCCCGGGCTCGAAGGCCCCCAGCGCCAGGGCGGCGAGATCGAGCTGCCGTCGGCCCTCAGGATAGGCGTCGTTGTAGACCTGGAAGCCGCGGTCGACGCGAAAGCCGTCCACGGTGTCGGTGGCGACGCGGCCGCCAACCCGATCCGCGGCCTCGACGAGCGTCACCCGGCGGCCGGCACGGACGAGCTCCCGTGCGCAGGCCAGCCCGGCGAGCCCGGCCCCCACGATGATCACGTCGTCATGCGGCATGTCGTGCGTCGCTCACGTGAGTACGTCTTTGTTGCAAGCAATTACTACCGGGAGCAGGTTCTTGTTGACACTCATCGTCGCTGAATCCGTGAGGGGCTGCCCATGCCCTGAGAGGCGGCGCTGCTGGCAAGTGACGGCAGGAAGCCAAAAGCGCAGCCAGCATCGAGTGAACGAAGGCCTGGAAGGCCGAAGTGAACGTCCGACGAGCAGGGCATGGGCAACACCGAACCGGCGGAGCGTTCTGTCAACTATTGGATGCTCCCGGCAGTATCGAGCACGACACGGCGGGCCGCCCGTGCGGCCGAGATCACAGCGGCCTGACGATCGACTGGCTCCGCCAGTAGTCAAAGAGCGTCTCGATCGAGTTCACGCCGCCCCCCACGCCGCTCTTGTTGACCCCGCCGTAGGGAACGCCGCGCGGGAACAGGTTGTGGGCGTTGATCCAGCTGTTGCCGGCGACCATTGACTCGGCGACCCGGGCCGCGCGGCCGAGATCGGTCGTCCACACGCTGTTGGCGAGCCCGTAGTCGGTGTCGTTGGCCATCGCCACCGCCTCGTCCTCGGTCTTGAACCGGGCGAGGTAGGCGACCGGTCCGAAAATCTCCTCGCGGGCGGCCACGTTGTCGAGCGGCCCTGCCAGCAGCGCCGGCTTGACGTAGTAGCCGGCGCAGCCGGTCACTTCGGCGGGGCCGCCGGCGACGAGGGCCTTCGCCCCCTGCTGGACGCCCTTCTCCAGATACGAAAGCACCCGCTGTCGCTGCTTCGCATTGACCACGGGACCCATGGTCGAGCCGCCGTCGAGCTGGTGGCCGACGTGCACCTGCGCCATCCGGGCCCGGCACTCGTCCACGAAACGGTCGTAGATCTTGTCCTGCACGAGCCAGCGGGTGGCGTCGCAGCACACCTGCCCGGTGTGGAACGTGATCGCGCCCACGAGTTTGGCCGCCGTCTCGGCCACGTCGACGTCGTCGAACACAACCGCCGCCCCCTTGCCGCCGAGCTCGAGCTTGACCGGCACGAGGTTTCGCCCGCAGGCCTCGCCCACGAGCCGGCCCACCTCGGGCGAGCCTGTGAACGACATCCGCTTCAGTCCCGGGTGACCGGAGAGCGCCGCCCCGGCGCCGGCACCGGTGCCGGGCACGACGTTGATGACGCCGTCGGGGAGGCCGGCCTCGCGGGCCAGCCGGGCGAGGTAGATCGCCGACAGGGGCGTGTCCTCGGCCGGCTTGATGACCACCGTGTTGCCGGCGGCGAGGGCGGGAGAGACGCCCCAGCCGATGAGGAGCATCGGAAAGTTCCAGGGGAAGATGAAGCCGCAGGCGCCCCACGGGCTGCGGGTCGTCCAGGCCTCGTGGCCGGAGACCGCGAGGACGTTCCGCCGCTGCACGTGCTGCGCCATGTCGGTGAAGTAGCGGAGCGTGTCGATGCAGTTCTGCACGTCCCACATCGCCTGGGCGAGGATCTTTCCGGCGTCGAGTGCTTCGATCTGGCTGATGATCGGCTTGTGTTGTTCGATGGCGTCGGCGAACCGGTGCAGCAGCGCTCCGCGCTCGTTCGGCGGCATCGTCGCCCAGCCGGATTTCTGGAACGCATGCTGGGCGGCCGTCACCGCGGCATCGACCTCGGCCGCCCCGAGGACGCTGAACTCGGCGATCGTCTCGCCGGTGCCCGGATCGCGGGTCGGCATCGTCTCGCCACCGGACGCAGCCACGTCCTTGCCGCCGATGACGCCCCGGAGCGGTGAGATGCTGAGGAACTTCTCCACCTCGGGCAGAAGGCGGGGCGAGGTGGCGGAAGCCATGGAAAAATCTCCGGTGTGACTGGGGAATCGGATCGGTCCAGAAGCCGAGTATCTTGCCGGTGGGCTGCTGCTTCTGGCAAGCGGCTCACGCCCCGTCGCCGCGGCCCAACGCCCGGACGAGCCACGCTCCGGCGGCCCGACCACTCGCGGCGGCCCCCTCGACCCGCGGTCCGGCACAGGCATCGCCGCAGACGACGACCGGCGGCATCGCCGAGACGACCACGAACGGCTCCGCCACGACCCGCGTCGGCAGGGCGAACTTCCAGCGGTGCAGCGTCCGCTCGACGACGGCCACCTGCGGGTCGCCGTCGATCCACGGGCGGGCGGCATCGAGCAGCCGCCGGCTCACATCCTCCGGCGGGGTGTCGAAGTGCGCGCTGCTGAACGCCCCGGTGGCATGCACCGTGAGGGCGGGAACCGGCGAGATGCCTTTTTGAAAATTGTCGGCCAGCCAGGCGAGCGGCCCAGACCCGGCCGCGAACTGGATCGCCCCCGGCGCCGGCACGCGGCTCGGCCTGTCGAGGACGAGCATGAGCGCGAAGCAGGGATCGTAGGTCACGGTCGCGAGCCGTTCCCGCGCGGCGGGATCGCCACAAGCGTTGCCGTTTCCTGGAGCAACGCCGGTGCCCGCCTCAGCAAACATCCCCCCGGCGGTCATGAGGGCCAGCGACTGCGGGATCGGCGCCGTCAGGATCACGGACCGGGCCGCGATCGACTCGGTCGCGCCGGCCGCCGTCGCGGCATCGACCCGCACGCCGGCCGCACCGTCCGCGCGTGCGGCCACGGCCGTCACCGAGGCCTGCGTGCGAATCGCGCACCGCCCCGTGCCGGTCGTTTCGCCAAGCCGCGCGGCCAGCCACTTCGCCAGATCCGTCATGCCGCGGCGGCCACGCCAGCGCGGATGACCATCCGCGGCCGGCATGATTCGGCCGTCAGCCGCGGCCTGGGCGAAGCCCTCGCACCACGGCATGACCATCGCGTCTTCCCGGGCCGCGGCCACGAGTTCAGCGAATTCCGGACCGCGCACCGTGAAGAACTGCGCCCCGTGGTCGCAGACGGCGTCGCCCACCCGCCTCGTCGCCATCCGGCCGCCGACGCCGCGGGATTTGTCGAGCACGACCACCCGCAGCCCCGCGGCCACGAGCCGCTCTGCGGCGCACAGGCCGGCGATGCCGGCCCCCACCACGACGACATCGTGCTCGTACAACTCGGAGTCCATCGATCCGCTCCCGGAACGTGTCACCCGCCAACGGGCTTCGTGCCCGAGGTCGATTCAGCACATGGTACCCTGCCCGGTCTTCGGCCACCCTTTTCACATGCCTGTGCTTTGGTCTTTGTTTGTCCATGTGACTTTTTGAATGACGATCAGTGTCTCCATCGCGATCGGTATCGTCGCCCTGGTCTACGCGGCGGCTGGGCATGCGGGCGCCACGGGCTATACGGCCGTGATGGCGCTCGTCGGGATTCCGCCGCATGTGATCAGGCCGACGGCGCTGATGCTCAACGTCGTCGTAGCTGCGATCGGCACCGTGCAGTTCGCCCGCGCCGGCCACTTCAACCGCCGCCTGTTCCTCCCGCTGGCTGCCTCCAGCGTCCCCTGTGCGGCGATCGGTGGCGGGCTGACGCTCGCCACGGGCGCATTCGAGGCCCTGCTGGCCGCGGTGCTGCTGTTCTCGGCCGCGCGGATCGTGTTCGAGGCCCGCAGCACCGCGACCACAGTCGGCCCGGCCGCTTCCGATGGCGTGGCACCGCGGCCGCTGCCTCTGCCGGCAAGCATCGCCCTGGGCGCCGCGATCGGCATGCTCTCGGGGCTCACAGGCGTGGGAGGGGGCGTGTTCCTCACGCCGGTGCTTTTGGCGGTGCGCGCGGCACCTGTCAAACAGGTGGCGGGCGTCACCGCTCCATTCATCCTCGTCAACTCGGCGGCCGGCCTTGTCGGCCGGCTTGCCGCCGGGGGCAGCCTGCCGGCGCTCGGCCCGGCCGCCGTCGTCGCGGCGGCGGTCGGCGGGCTCGTCGGCGCCCAACTCGGCGCCTTCCGCCTCCCGGTGCCGACGCTGCGCCTCCTCATGGCGGCTGTGCTCGTCGTGGCGAGCGTCAAACTGCTCGGCCAGGCGTTCGGTGTGGGGTGATGCAACGGCGGCTGCGAACGCGCTGCCGCGGTGAACACGAACAACACCGGCACGACGACGACGGCCAGGCACGGCAGCGCCCGGCAGGCGAGCGTCGTCAGCAGCACGAGCGTCGTGACGCCGAGCGCCACCACGAGCCACAGATCGGCAATCGCCGCGCAGTCGGGGCTCATGGCTTTTTCCTCCGGGCGGTGCGACTTGCTTCCTCCACCGAGGATTCGATACGCTTCAAGGGGCGGTCGAAGGGTCGGCTCAACAGCCCAAGCCCACATCCCGCTGAGCCGACGCACGAACAGGCCCGCCCGGAGACTTCTCCGATGACCCGTCGCGGACAATGCTTTTGGATGGCGATCGCGGTGCTCGCCTGCATCGCGGCAGGTTTCGGAGAAAACCGCGACGCGCCGGCCACGAAAGCCTCACAGGACCGCGCCGAGTCGCGGGCGGAGATGTTGAGGAAAACTCCCGAAACGCTGCTGATTCAGGGGCGCCAACTGGCCATGACCGGTTCCGTGATCCGTAATCGCATGCCGACGATCGGCCGTCCCCCGGCCTCGTATCTCGTCATGCGAATCGCGGCCGGCGACGGCAAGAAAATGCCGAGCGGTCTGCGGTGCGTGGCCCTGCACGGCATCTCCGGCGAGGAGATCTGGACGCAGGAAACGATCGAAAGCCGTCCGGCCGCGGACGCATTGGAGTTGGTCGCCCGACAGGCTCCGGACTGGAAGCAGCCGATCGACGTGGTCGTGGTCCTCGAAGATGCCGCCGGGACGAAGCATCTGCTCCGCGCCGCGGGCGTTGAGGTCATGGAAGTCTGGTGAGAGGCTGCGGACCACGCCCACGGCCGCGTCCCCGGGCCGCGAGCCGCGTCAGGGAAACAGCGTCCGCAGCGGGTCGGTCGTGAGCGGCATCCGGCTGCCGGCGAGCAGTTCCCCGGCCGTGCAGCCCGCCATCATTCCCACCGTCTCGGCCATCGATCGGACCCGCGGAAAGATATGGGCCTTCTCCGGCGGAAACTGCGAGCGGTAGCAGCCGATCGCCGCCAGTTTGGTCTCCAGGTGGGCGGCGATGTCGACCACCAGCGGCCAGTGGCCGTGCGGCAGGCCGGGCACGCCGGCAAAGAGAAAATAGGTCCAGAACTGCGGCACCGTGTGGACAGGCAACTCCGCGAACGTGTCGTCCCACTTCGTCAGCCGCGAATAAAAAACCGCCGCCTCGGTGATCGCCACCGCCTGGGCGTGGTCGGGAGAAGCCATGGGGGTGCGGTCGCCGAGCCCGAGCACGAGCCGCGGCCGCCAGCGCCGAAACACTTTCGCCAGCGCCACGCGGACCTCGAAGCCGTCGAACAGCCGCCGATTCGGAAAGTCGAGGGTCTCGCGGTGGGCGATGCCGAGGAGCTTCGCCGCAGCGGCCGCCTCGGCGAGTCGCTCCGCCGGGCCGCTTGACCGCGGCGTCGGCTCGCCGTCCGTGAGGTCGACGATCCCGACGCGGGCGCCGCGGGCGGCGAGCAGGGCGAGCGTGCCGCCGCAGCCGATCTCGACGTCGTCGGGATGCGCGCCCACCGCGATCACGTCGAGCGGCTCGGGCAACTGGGCCGACGCGTTCATGCCCCCCTCCCGCAACGGTCAGTCCGGCTTCGTCGCCGCGATCAGGAACACCGGGTTGATCGCCTCGAACCGGATCCGGTCGAGCTGTTCGATACCGCGGGCGATGTTCACCATCCAGTAGGCCGCGTCGGCCGAGCGGGCCCGGAGGTGGGCGTGGACCGCGGCGAGGTTGTCGATGCTCTTGCAGCCGGTCACGAGTCGGCCGCCGGGCCGAAGCCGCTCCCAGCCCTTCTCCACGAGCATCGCCACCTCGCGGCCGCTGCCGCCGACGTAGACCGCGTCGGGGTCGGGGAGGCCGGCCCAGGCCTCGGGGGCCCGCCCGAGCACGGGATGCAGGTTGGCGACACCGAACAGCGAGGCGTTTTCGCGGATCAACTGGAGGTCGTCGGGATCCATCTCGATGGCATAGACGGCGCCGTCGCGGGCGATCCGTGCCGCCTCCAGGCCCACCGAACCGCTTCCCGCGCCGACATCCCAGACCACGCTCGTCGGCGCCAAAGACAGTTCCGCGAGCACGAGCGAGCGGATCTCCGCCGGTGTGATCAAGCCGCGCTTGGGACGCGACTGCAGGAAGCATTCGTCGGGGTTGCCGAACAGCCGCGTGCCGACGTGACCGGGCCGGTCGGCCGCCCGGGCCTTGCGGACGAGGATCATGACGTTGAGCGGGCCGAACGAGTCGCGGGCGATGTCGGTAAGCGTGCCCTGCGTGACCCGCTCGTCGGGGGAGCCGAGATTCTCGCAGACGTAGGCGTGGAAGGCGTCGATGCCCTCGTCGAGGAGCGCCCGGGCGACCGCGGCCGGCGGCCACTGCTCGCTGGTGAACAGGCCGACGGTGTCGCTGGAGCGGATCTTGTCGATGACCCGCTCGATCGACTGCCCGGAGAGATTGGCGAGAAACGCCTCCTCCCACGACTCCTTCACCCGGGCGAACGCCAGCTGCATGCTGCTGACGTGCGGCACGACCTCGAACCGGTCCTTGCCGAGCCGACCGCAGACGTAGCGGGCGGTGCCATAGAACAGCGGATCACCCGAGGCGAGGACGACGATTTTTCCGTCCCCCGCGCCCTCGATCCGCTCGACCAGATCCTCGAGGCTCGTCACCCGCTGCAGTCTTGCGGCGATCGGCGGAGGAAGGACGGCCGCACACGACTCCGGCCCAAGCAGGACGTCGGCTGCCTCCACCACACGCCGTGCGTGCGCAGTCATGCCGTCGATGCCGTCGTCGCCGATGCCGACGATCCACACCCGCTCCGTCCCCGCTCCAGCCACGATCAGGCCTGGAACGAGCTGCCGCAGCCGCAACTCTTCTTGGCGTTCGGATTGTTGAACGTGAAACCGCGCTTGTCGATCGACTCGTGAAAGTCGAGCGTCGTGCCGTCGAGAAACAGGTCACTCTTCTTGTCGACGACCACGGCGACTCCGTGCTGGTCGGTCTTCGTGTCGGCCTTGGGATCGAACTGCGTGTCGAAGCCGAGCGAATACTGGAAGCCGCTGCACCCGCCGCCGGCGACCCCCACCCGGAGCACGGTGGCAGGATCGAGTTTCTGCTCGGTGATGATCTTCTTGACCTCGAGTGCAGCCTTCTCCGTGAGCGTGACCGACATGTCCTAGAACCTCCTGCTGAGTGACTCCCGGCATGACATCTCGCATGCCCGGATGCGAAAAGTATATCCGGCCGGCCGACGCCGGCCAAGGCGAGGGCCGCACGGCACCGATCGCGGGCGAGCGGTCCCGAAGAATCAGCGCCTGGCCTGTTCCTGGAGGAATTTCAGGCAGCGATGCTCGGCATCCTGGAACCGCTCCGCCCTGCCGAGGGCGACGATCTCCGCGTAGACGGCCCCTTCGTCCGTGCCGATGAGTCCCGAATCGGCGTCCCGTTCGATCGTCCGTGCGACCGTCTCGAACCCGGCGCTGTCGCGACTGTTGGCGGCCGTTCGCAGGGCCTGGGCATAGCGGAGGTTGCCGCGGACTACCTGCGGCGTCGGCCGACCGCACCCGGCACAGGCCGCGAGCACGGCGAGCAGGACCGCCACGGCGTGCAGGCGTCGCTTCGGGAGCCGGCTCGTCATTCGCCGCCGTCTCCTGCCACCACCTCGCCGCCGTTGATGCTCGACATCGCAGCCCACGTCGGCTGATGGATCAGTTCCGAGACGAACCGCACCGAGCCGTCGCCAAAGGCCACGTGGGCGCCACCGGGATGGTCGGAAAACATCTGATCGGCGTGGGCCGCGGGATCGTTTGGCGGATGGATGATCCGCATTTCATCTTCCGCCGGACCGCTGTGGACGAGGACGAGCGCCGCGGCGGCGTCGGCAACACCACCGAGCAGCGCCGCGACCCGTTCGCCGGGATGGCTGGCGGCCCCGGGCACGACGCCCGCCCAGGCCTTTTCCGAGACGGCGGAGGTGTGCTCGCCGAGGAACACGGTCTGCGACATCCCGTCGCTGATCTGCGCCGCCCGAATCCGTGAATTGCGATACAGCGGCCCGTTGGCGATGCCGTCCCACGACCGGCGCGGCGGCGACTCGTCCCACGGATCGGCCTGGCCTGCGTTGGCCACGTAGTGCGACCGCCCCAGCCGGGCTCCGGAGGGGTGCGGACTGCCGTCGGGGCGACGCACGGCAAACGGGTCGCGCGGCCCGGCGGCCGATGCGCAGAGAAAGACCGGGAGCGTGGCGGCCACGACATCGGCCGCCTGGGGACTGGCGACGCCCCACGCCGGGTCGGTGGGCCGCACCGCCGCCGCCGCCCGCTGCTCCTCGAGAAAGGCCGCGATGGCCAGCCCCCAGCCCGTGCCCGGCGACGCGTCGAGCGTCGTCGCGTCGGCGTCCGGCGCCGCCTGGTTGGCCGCGTAGCCTGCGGGAAAAACCCGGTGCGCTGTCTCGTACGACTGCAGCGCCAGGGCCATGGTCCGGAGGTTGCACCGGCAGTGAACCTTGCGACCGCTCTCGCGGGCCATCTGCACGCCGGGGATGAGCAGGCCCATCAGGACGGCGATGATGGCGATCGCCACGAGCAGTTCGACGAGCGTGAACGCCTTGCGGAGAACGCCAGCCATTTTGAAATCCCTAAAACTTATTTTTGATGAGTCAAAAACACAGGAGATTGTCGGCCCCTCCGGCCCGGCCGTCAAGCCACCGCCCCGCAAAACCCGCAAAAGAAAACCCGCAAAAGGACAGGCGGAAAACCCGCAAAAGGACAGGCATCTTTCGGGGACTTTTGGCCGATTCCCGCAAAAAGGACAGGCATGGTTCGGGTTTGGTTCGGGTTTGGTTCCGCAAAAAGGACAGGCATGGTTCGGGTTCGAGATCTGGTTCGATGTCTTCGTGAGACTTTTTGGCCTATTCGGTGGGGGGATGGCCGTACCTCGCGGGCCGGGTTGAGGAGGCGAGCGGAGCCAGGATGGCGGAGCGAAGCCGACACGCAGTGAACGAAAGCCTGGAAGGCAATCCTGTTCGGCACGGCGGTTGCCGTCTTGTGGGGCAAGCATCCCGCTTGCCGTAGGACAGGCTTCAGCCTGTCATGCCCGAACTCGCCCAATCCGGCTCGGGGTTACCCCGTACCGTCTCGCCGGACGTTCGCTGCGCCCATCCTGGGCTTCACTCACTCGGATGTGTCGAGTAGGCCCGGGGGCTTTCGCCCCCAGGCCTCTCACGGAACCGGACTTGTGGTTCACACATCCGGCTCTTTGGGTTCCGTTCTCACAGGTCGAACAAAAGCGTTTGACCAGAGGCCAGTTGA
>Ga0315902_10001358_pt1 | contig 39327 bp, 35 predicted proteins | sample LakEriMetagenome_9_FD_203523 | JGI IMG/M metagenome (GOLD analysis project Ga0315902, IMG submission 203523) | Freshwater fungal communities from buoy surface, Lake Erie, Ohio, United States - Buoy 12 MA117 | ecosystem: Environmental > Aquatic > Freshwater > Lake > Lake biofilm | place: USA...
AGGATGAAGAGAGCATTGCTCTTCTTGCCTTGCTCAACGACGAGTTCGCCGCGGCGGAATCGCCGTTTGACGACGCTGTCGGCAACCGTCTGCGCCTGTTCGGCGGTCAGCATCGAAAACAAGGGCACCCGGCGGATCAAGTCCAGATTCGACAACATCGACATGCGCACACTCCTCGTTGTTTTGGCGGCTCGGCGCCGCGTATTCGGCGCCGACCGCAGGGCTTGGGCGAAAATCCGGCGTATTGTGCAGACAGCGCCCCGGTGCAAAGCCCGGAGCAGCCCTATCTCCCGCACCCACTTCAACGCTTTGCCATGCCCGACACCACCACCCACGCCCGCGTCCTGATCCTTGGCTCGGGCCCTGCCGGCTGGACCGCCGCACTCTACGCCGCGCGCGCCAATCTCAAGCCACTGCTCGTCACCGGCATCGCGACAGGGGGCCAGCTGATGACGACGACCGATGTGGACAACTGGCCGGCAGACGTCGCCGGTGTCCAGGGCCCGGACCTGATGCAGCGCTTTCAGCAGCACGCCGAGCGCTTCCAGACCCAGGTGGTTTACGACCACATCAACACCGTCGATCTGGGTCGACGGCCGTTTGTGCTCAAGGGCGACTCGGGCAACTACACCTGCGATGCGCTGGTGGTCGCCACCGGAGCATCCGCGAAGTACCTGGGCCTGCCGAGCGAACAGCGCTTCATGGGCCAGGGCGTCAGCGGCTGTGCGACGTGCGATGGCTTCTTCTATCGCAATCAAGACGTCTGCGTCGTTGGCGGCGGCAACACCGCGGTCGAAGAGGCGCTGTACCTGTCGAACATCGCCAGCACCGTGCATGTCATCCACCGTCGCGACAAGTTCCGAGCCGAGGCGATCCTGATCGACAAGCTGATGGCCAAGGCCGAAACCGGGAAGGTGAAGCTGCATCTCTGGCACACGCTGGACGAGGTGCTCGGCGATGCCAAGGGCGTCAATGGCGTGCGCATCAGGAGCACGGTCGACAGCGTGACCCAGGATCTGGCGTTGCAGGGCTGCTTCATCGCCATCGGCCACCAGCCCAATACCGACATCTTCAAGGGCCAACTGGAGATGAAGGATGGCTACATCGTCACCCGGTCGGGCCTGTCGGGCATGGCGACGATGACCAGCATCGACGGCGTGTTCGCAGCGGGCGACGTCCAGGACCACGTCTACCGCCAGGCGATCACCAGTGCCGGCACCGGGTGCATGGCCGCCCTGGACGCCCAGCGTTTCCTTGAGCAACAGGCCGGCTGACACCGACCGACGGTCCGCAGCGCTGAGTCTCTGTTTCGGCTGCTGTGGAGCTGGACGTAACGCCAGCTTTTCGGGCTATACTCGCAGGCTTTGCTGAATTCGGGCCCGCCCGGAGATCAGTTCCTTCAAACCTTCGCACGCATCCTTCGGAGCCTTCCTCATGGCACGCGTCTGTCAAGTCACCGGCAAGCGCCCGATGGTGGGAAACCACGTCAGCCACGCCAACAACAAGACCAAGCGTCGTTTTCTGCCTAACCTGCACTATCGCCGGTTCTGGGTCGAAAGCGAGAACCGCTGGGTCCGCCTTCGCATCAGCAACGCCGCGCTTCGCCTGATCGACAAGGTCGGCGTCGATCAGGTCGTGGCCGATCTGCGCGCCAAAGGCGCACTTTGATTCTTCGCTGACAGGAGCACACCACCATGGCCACCAAAGGCGGACGCGAAAAGATCAAGCTTGAGTCGAGTGCCGGTACCGGGCATTTCTACACCACGAGCAAGAACAAGAAGACCACGCCCGAGAAACTCGAATTCCTGAAGTTCGACCCGAAGGCGCGCAAGCACGTGCTGTACAAGGAAGTGAAGCTCAAGTAGGACGCTCAGTTCCTGAGAACCACCCGCCGCGATCCGGCGGGTTTTTTCTTTCCCGGTTGGCAAACGAACTGCAAATCCAGCGGACGAAAGAAAAAGGGGCCCGAAGGCCCCTTGGTCACAACGTCACGCCGCTTCAGCGCACGACAGCGATCTGCTCGCGCTTGCCACCCTTGTAGGTATACAGGGTCAGCGCGCCATTCTTGATGTCGCCCTTTTCGTCGAAGGCGATGGTTCCAGTCACGCCCCTGTGCGTGATCTTGGCCAGTTCGGGCAGGTACTTGGCAGGGTCGGCGGAGCCGGCCTTCACCATCGCCGCGACCATCACGTTCAGCGCGTCGTAGACGTACGGCGCGTAGACCTGAACGTCGGTGTTGTACTTCTTCTTGAATGCCGCATAGAAGTCGTCCATCGACTTCTTGGCCTGGCCTTCGACACCACCAGCCTCGGCGCAGACGACCTGGCTGTCGGCCATCGTGCCGGCCGACAGTTCGGGCAGCTTGGCCGTGCAGATGCCGTCGCCGCCCATGAACTTGGCGTTGATGCCGAGCTGCTTCATCTGGCGCATCATCGGGCCGGCCACTGCGTCCATGCCGCCGAAGAACACGATGTCCGGGTTCTTGGCCTTCAGGCTGGTCAGGATGGCGGTGAAGTCCGTCGCCTTGTCGTTGGTGAACTCACGCCCGACGGTCGAGCCGCCCTTGCCCTTGACGCCCTTCTCGAACTCGTCGGCCACGCCCTGACCGTAGGCCGTGCGGTCGTCGATGACGGCGATGCGCTTGCCCTTGAGCTGGTCGACCGCGTAGCGGCCCAGCGTGCCGCCCAGGTGCACGTCGTCAGCCACCACGCGGAAGGTGGTCTTGAAGCCCTGACGCGTGAAGCGCGGGTTGGTGGCCGACGGGCTGATCTGCGGGATGCCGGCGTCGCTGTAGATCTTGGAGGCCGGGATCGAGGTGCCGCTGTTGAGGTGGCCGATCACGCCGTTGACCTTGCTGTCGACCAGCTTCTGGGCCGCGGCCGTGCCTTGCTTCGGGTCGCCGGCATCGTCTTCAGCCAGCAGTTCGAACTTGGCCTTCTTGCCGCCGATGGTCACGCCCTTGGCGTTGAGCTCCTCGATCGCCATGCGGGCGCCGTTTTCGTTGTCCTTGCCCAGGTGCGCGATCGCGCCGCTGGTCGGGGCGACGTGGCCGATCTTGACCACGAGATCCTGGGCGAAAGCCACGTTACCGAAGGCCATGGCGGCCGCGCCGACGATCAGTTTGAGCTTGACTTGCATGTGGGGAAGACTCCGAAAAGTGTCCAGATGGAACAGGAGGGAACGCAAAAGAAAGGCAGGACAACAACTGCCCAACCGGCGACGATAACCCGCACCTGAGCTCAGTCCCCCCGGGAGAACCCGCCTTGCCAGGGGCCCATGAGAAGACTTCGGCTCGATCAGGAACAAGCGTTGCCTCGGGCCACAACGGGCGGCCGCCTGATCCGGAAGACAACAGAGCGTCCTGTTGCAAACCTTGGGGTTGAAGGCTTCCGCCAGCGCTCAGCTGGCGGGTGCGGCATTGCGGTGACTGGGTTCCAGACCGAGCGCCTTCCACCGTCGCCAGCGCTCGCGGCCCGCAGCGGCGTCGTCGGCTTCGTGCGACACCAGTTCCACAACGCGCTCGAAGTCCACGGATTCGGCAGGGACATCCGCACCCAGATTCACCAGCACGGTGCAGGCCGTCGGGACCTGCGCGCTGACGGCCAACCAGATGGGCGTACGCCCGATGCGAACGGCATCGGGCTGCGGCCCGGCGCTACCCGCTGGCCAGCGCTGGTGCGGTACGAACTCGCGCTCTTCAAATGTCCAGAGTTCGCGGTCCAGCTTCGCCAGCGTGGCCGAGGGTGCCGTGACAAGCACCCGCAAGCCCTGACGTTGCGCCTTGCGCAGCAGCCTGCAGGCATAGCCGATCGGGTCGGGCAGCCCGGTGTGGAACTCGACGTTCGACGCCATGGCCGACCCGAGGCTCTGCGATGACCTCGGATCAGCGCGCCCGGGCGAACACGAACTCGGCCAGCAAGCCCACCGGGCGGCCGGTGGCACCCTTGGCGGCCCCGCTCTTCCAGGCCGTTCCGGCGATGTCCAGATGCGCCCAACGCAGCTTGGCGGTGAATCGCTTGAGAAACATCGCGGCGGTGATGGCGCCGCCGGCGCGTCCGCCGATGTTGCCCATGTCGGCGAAGTTGCTCTTCAGCCCCTCGTCGTACTCGTCGTCCAGCGGCATGCGCCAGGCGGGGTCGAGGGCTGCATCGCCCGCGGCAAGCAGTTCGGCGGCCAGCGCTTCGTCGGCGCTGAACAGCCCGCTGCGATGGTGCCCCAGCGCAATGACGCAGGCGCCGGTCAGCGTCGCGACATCGACCACCGCCGCCGGCTCGAAGCGCTCGGCATAGGTCAAGGCGTCGCACAGGATCAGCCGGCCCTCGGCGTCGGTGTTCAGGATCTCGATCGTCTTGCCCGACATCGACGTCACCACGTCGCCGGGCTTGACGGCCCGGCCGCCGGGCATGTTCTCGGTCGCCGGCACAAGCACGACCAGGTTGACCCGGGCCTTGGCCGCCGCCACGGCCTTGAGCGCACCGAGCACGCTGGCGGCACCGCCCATGTCGAACTTCATCTCGTCCATCTCGGCGCCCGGCTTGAGTGAGATGCCTCCAGTGTCAAAGGTGATGCCTTTGCCGACGAGCACGATGGGGCGCTCCTTCTTGGCGCCGCCCAGATACTGCGCGACGATGAACTTGCACGGCTCGGCCGAGCCTTGGGCAACGGCAAGGAAGGAACCCATGCCGAGCTTCTCGCAGTCCTTGCGCTCGAGAACCTGGACCTTGACGCCATGCTCCTTGCCGATTTGCTGGGCGGCAGCGGCCAGCGTGCCGGGTGTGCAGTGGTTGCCCGGCAGGTTGGCGAGTTCTCGGGCCAGATCGACGCCAGAGGCGATGGCGATGCCTCGGGCCAGGCCCGCCTTGGCGACCGCCTCGTCGGCCTTGGCGACGATCAGCGACACGCTGGCCAGCTTGCTGGCCGGTGGCGCACTCGGCTTGGTGTGCCGGTACAGGTAGGTGGCTTCGCTGACCGCGGCTGCCAGGGCCTGGGCCGCGGGCTGGGCCGCGATCTCGCCGACCGCCGCGACCACCAGCTTGCTCGTGCCACCACCCTTGACGAGGGCCAGTCCGGCGGAAAGCGCCTTGCGCCAGGCCTTGGCCGAAGAATCCGCAGCGATGGCCAGCACCAGGCGTCGCGCCTTCACGCCGACCACACGATGCAGCATCACGGCCTGCCCGGACTTGGCTTGAAGTTCGCCGTCGTCCAGCGCGGCGCTCAGGGCTTCGGCCAGCGGTGCTTCCAGCGCTGCGGCATGGTCCTTGGGTTCGGCGCCCACCAGCACCAGCATCAGGGTGTCCGCGGAGACGCGGGCGAGGCCGGCCTTGGGCACGACGAGCGTGTTGAAATCCATGTTCGATCCGGCCCCGTGGCCGCGTAGGAAAAAGTCTCTCATGTTATTCGACACCACCGTCCGCAAGGAGCTGGCCCGGGGCTTCGGTGCCACGCTGGTGGTCATCCTCACCATCGTGCTGACGAGCTTCCTGATCCGCACGGTCGGCCAGGCGGCAAGTGGCTCCATCGCGCCTCAAGACGTGGTGCTGCTGCTCGGCTACGTCACTCTCGGGCACCTGCCGACGATCCTGGCGTGCTCACTGTTCGTCGCGGTCGTGATCACGATCGGTCGCATGTACCGCGACAGCGAGATGGCGATCTGGTTCGCCAGCGGGGTCGGTCTGTCGCGCTTCGTGCGTCCGGTGCTGCGAATGGCCTGGCCGGTGCTGTTGGTGATCGGGTTGTTGCTGCTCTTCGTCTGGCCGTGGGGAAATCGCTCGCGCACGGAGCTTCAGGAGCGCTATCAGCAACGGGGCGATCTCTCGCGGGTCACGCCGGGGGTGTTCCAGAGCAGCCGCGACGGTCGGCGCGTGTTCTTCGTCGAACGTGGGCCGACGTCGGCGGTCGCACCGGCAGCGGCTGTGGACGAAGCGTCTGATCCAGGCAGAGCCCAGACGCCCGAGACCACCAGTGCCCGCAATGTCTTCATCCTGACTCAGAACGACCGCGGCGAGTCGGTGACCACGGCACGCAGCGGCCGCCTGGAAACCCAGGCCGGCTCCGGAGACACCTTCCTCGTGCTGGAGCGTGGCCAGCGCAGCGACGTGAATCTGGACAGCGGCGAAAGCACCGTGTCGCGCTTCGAGGACTATCGGGTCCTGGCCAATCAACGCCAGGCTCGATCAGCCCAGGTTCAGCCGCCCAAGGCCGTGTCCACTCTGGACCTGATCCGGCAGCCAACGCCCCGCCATCAAGGCGAACTGACCTGGCGACTGGGCATGCTGCTGGCGGCAGGCAACCTGCTCCTGCTCGGGCTGGCGATGTCGGCCAGCAACCCACGTCGTGCCAGCAACTGGAACCTGTTGCTGGCACTGCTGGCATTCCTGGTCTACTTCAACCTGGTCGGACTGTCTCAAGCCTGGGTGGCCAGCGGCCGACTCGGCATGGCAACAGCGCTTGCCGCGCTGCACGGCAGCGCGTTTGCGCTGGCCGTCGCGTTGCTCTGGTGGCGCGATCATGCCGCGGTGGTGGCCTGGTGGCCACGACGACGTCCGGCAGGGACCTCACCCCCGGACATGGTCGGGAATACGGCATGAGGACGGTCCGTCGGCTGCTCTGGCGCGACATCACGAGTTCGGTGGCATTCGTGTCTCTGGCCTTTCTGTCGCTTTTCTTCTTCATTGACTTCGTCGAGGAACTTGGAAACGTCGGCACACGGGGTCGCACCGCCGGACATGCGGCGTTGGCGGCGCTGTACGAATTGCCGGGGCTCTTCTACGAACTGATGCCGATCGCGGTGCTCATCGGCACGACCTACACGCTCGCGCGGCTGGCCCAAACCAGCGAGTTCACGATCCTGCGCACCGGCGGCCTCGGGCCTGGGCGCGCGTTGGGCCTGTTGGCAACGCTGGGGCTGGCGTTTGCGGCGTTCACCTTCGTGATCGGCGACTGGCTGGCGCCAGCGGGCGAGCGCGCCGGTGTACGACTCCAGGGCCAGTTCGACGACAGCCTCAGCATCGCCGGCGCACCGGGGGCAGCGCCTGGCGCCTGGCTGAAGGAACGGCGGAGCACGCCCACGGGCGAACACAGCATCTCGGTGCATGTGGCGGCGGCCAGCGCCAGTGGCAGCCTGCAGGCGGTGCGCATCTACGAGTTTGATGGCGACGGCGCCCTGGCCCTGCGGATGTCGGCGCGCAGTGCCACGGTCGACGACGAGGGGGTCTGGACGCTGCGCGATGTCGAGCGCCAGCGCTGGCCTGGGGCTGGCACGACCGCACCCGCACAAACCCAGCCCGCGGAGCGCGAGCGGCTTGCGGAGATGCGCTGGAAGAGCCAACTCACGGCCGAGGTCGTGGCCGCCGCGGTGTTGCCGCTGGCGACCATGACGACCCGCGAACTCTGGCGGTATTCGGAGCACTTGAGTGACCAGGACCAGGCCTCGCAACGTCACCAGATCCGGTTCTGGAACAAGGCCCTGTACCCGCTGGCCTGCCTCGTGATGGTGGCGTTGGCCCTGCCTTTCGCCTACCTGCACGCCCGCGCGGGCGGCATCAGCCTGAAGGTCTTCGGCGGCATCATGCTGGGGATCAGCTTCATCCTGTTGAACAAGCTCAGCGGCCACATCGGGATGCTGCAAGGTTGGGTGCCCTGGTTGGCGGCGGCTGCGCCGAGCCTGCTGTACCTGGGCATCTCGCTCGCCGCCTTTGCCTGGCTCGTGCGCTACCGCTGACCGTCCGTCGGAACCATGACCCACCGTGCCCTGATCCTCTTTGCCCATGGCGCCCGCGACCCGCGCTGGGCGGCTCCGTTCGAGGCCGTCGCCGAGAAGCTGCGCGCGACTCGACCCGATCTGCCGGTGTCGCTGGCCTACCTGGAACTGATGTCCCCCAGTCTGGCCGAGGCCGCGGACGCGCTGATCCACGCGGGTGTCGACCGCCTCGAGGTGCTGCCGTTGTTCCTCGGGACCGGCGGCCACCTCCGGCGAGACCTCCCGCTGCTCGTCGAGTCCCTGCGCAAGGCGCATCCGGGTCTCGACGTGCATCTGCACCCGGCGGTTGGAGAGCATCCGGCCTTGACCGCGGCGATGGCCTCGGTCGCTTCAGAGATTCTCAGCCCATGAACGCCCTGCCTCTGCCTGTCGTCAGCCGCCTCCCACATGTCGGCACCACGATCTTCAGCGTCATGTCCGCGCTGGCCGCCGAACACGGTGCGGTCAACCTGGGCCAGGGCTTCCCGGACTTCGACTGCGACCCGGCATTGCTGGACTGCGTCGAGCGCGCACTTCGGGCCGGTCACAACCAGTACCCGCCGATGCCCGGTGTGCCGGCGTTGCGCGAGGCCGTCGCGGCCAAGCTGATGGCGTTCTACGACCACCAGGCGGACCCCGGAACCGAGATCACCATCACCGCCGGTGCGACGCAGGCGATCCTGACGGCCGTGCTCGCCCTTGTGCACCCAGGCGACGAGGTGATCGTGCTCGAGCCTTGCTACGACAGCTACGCGCCGAACATCGAGCTTGCCGGCGGCCGGGTGGTCCGCGTCCCGCTGACGCCTGGCAGCTTCAGACCCGACTTCGCGCGGATCGCCGCTGCAATCGGCCCGCGGACGCGACTGTTGATGATCAACTCGCCGCACAACCCCAGCGCGACCGCGTGGACCGCCGAGGAAATCCGCCAGCTTCACGACCTGCTCGAACCGACCGGCATCTGGCTGTTGGCCGACGAGGTCTATGAGCACATGGTCTTCGATGGCGCGCGACACGAGAGCGTGCTTCGCCACCCGGGCCTTGCGGCACGCAGCATCGTGGTCTCGAGCTTCGGCAAGACCTTCCACGTCACCGGCTGGAAAGTCGGCTACGTGGTTGCACCGGCCGGCATGACGGCTGAGTTCCGCAAGGTGCACCAGTTCAACGTCTTCACCGTCAACACGCCGATGCAGCATGCACTGGCGGACTACATGGGCAACCTGGCGTCTGTCCGCGACCTGCCGGCCTTCTACCAGGCCAAACGCGACCATTTCCGCGCCGGCCTGGCGGCCACGCCGCTCAAGGCCTTGCACACCCAGGGCAGCTACTTCCAGTTGGTCGACTACTCGGCCGTCAGCACCCTGCCCGAGACCGACTTCTGCCGCTGGCTGACGCGCGAGTGTGGCGTCGCGGCGATCCCGCTGTCAGCCTTCTACGAAGGCGGTTTTGAACAGGGCCTGATCCGGCTGTGCTTTGCCAAGCGGGAAGCCACGCTCGACGCGGCGCTGCAGCGGCTGGCGCGGCTTCAGTAGCGCGACGTGACCGGCTTGTCGTCAAACGGGTCGAAGATGCTCGTTCGGCGATCGCCCTCAGGGGCCGCTGTCGAGATGTCGAAGTCCACCGGTGCGGTGGGCCGGTCTGAAAGGTCGCGGAAGCCCGAATCGGGGCCGAAACCGCTGTTGGGCCCCAACTCGCCTTCCAGGCCCAGGTAAGGCTGGGGCGCTGTGGGGCTGAATTCAGCACCTTCGGTGATGGGCAGCAGGAGGTCGACACTGGCGCTGCCCACGGCCTCACGATCCAGCAGGTCGCGCGCCAGGGCGTAGAGAAACAGCACTTCCCGGTAGGCCGGCAACTCGAACAAGTCGCCACGGCTCTTGCGAAACAGCAGCGCCTCGAGCTCGGCCATGGCGTCCAGGGGCTTGCCCCAGACCTGCTGAAGGCGTGGCATGACCTCCGGGTAGGCATCGAGGGCACGACCGGCATTGAGATCGCTGCCCCACTCCGGGGCGTAGGCATTGAAGCGCTGGTTGAATCGGCTGCGGGTGCGCTCGTAGGCGGCCTGCTCGCCTCGCCGGCGATGGATTTCCAGCAGCTTCAGGTATGGCAATGGGCTGCCCCCGCCAGTCTCCCGCAGATGCTCAACGAGCAAATCGACGGCGGCATCCTGCTGGCCCAGAACGATGAAGAACTCGGCCTGCTGCTCAAGGTCGATCAGTTCCTCGATGGAGACATCACGCGACTGCGCGGCCTCGGCCTCGGGCAGGCGCAGGCTCGGCGGCAGAACCTCGGTACGCTCGGATGGTCTCTCGGAGGGTCGCTCGGCCAGCGGCCTGGCGGCTGGAGCCGGATGGGCCGGCACGGCCGTGGCCGGAGGCACTTCCTGGGTGACCAACGGGATGGGCGCCGTGGTGGCACGGCCAAACGCCGAATCCTGTACCACAGCCGGAGCAGCACTGCGGCCACGTGCAGCCGCGGCCGGCAGGGTCACTGGACCTGGATCGCGCGCCCGCGCATGCGCCGGTGTGGTCTGGGGCCGCGCAGGTGCACCGGCAAACGCCGAGACGCCAGCATCGCGGTCGAACTTCGAGGCTGCGCCGGCATCGTGAGCGCTGCGACCAAAACCCGAAGGCCGGCCTTGCCCGGCCATCGGCCCGTCGCCCTCGGCGTGGCGCGAGTTCCCGGCACGCTCGAACGCCATGCGCTGCCATTCCAGCTGACGCCGGCGGTGCACGCCGCCCAGGTGCCAGCCGATCGCGCCAGACAACACCGTCAACGCCAGGCTGCCCCACATCAAGGGCTTGAACCAGCGGCTCTCGCGCTGGCTGCTCGCCAGTTCGCTGCGCATCGCCGCGGTCGCCGCCGTCTGCCGCTGCTTGTCGTCCTGCAACTGAGTCACCGTCGACTCGAGCGACTGGATCCGTGCGGCAGCAGCCGAAGCAGCCGAAGCCGCCGCCCGGGCAGCCTCCGCAGCCTGCGCCACCGCCAGCAGGGCCTGCTCGACGACGGCGCTTTCGGCAGCCGAAGGCGTCGCCACGCCGACAGCCGAAGGCGGCTCTGCAGCTTCAAGCATCAGCCGCGGCGCCGGCTCTGGAGCACCACGTGCTGCGGCGGGATTCGCCACGCGGGTGGGCGCGCGCGTCGCTGCCGCCCGAACCGTCGCCGGGCGAGGTTCCTTGCGCCGCGCGGCGGTCGACCTTCCCTCGGGGAGCGTTCGCGCTCCAGCGCCAGTCGGCGCGCGCGCCGAGGCGGCATCACGCGTCGGCGCCGCTGCCGGGTCCAAGGCCTGTGGCGGCGTCGCGACAGGAGCCGCCTGCTGCGGCTCCGAAGCCGCAGCGGCGGAACCCGAAGGGACACCCGAGCCGCTGGCCGCCGCCGGATCGACCGGCAGATCGGTCAGCAGCACGAACTGCCGAGCCACCCGTGGGTTGCACCCGGTGGTCAGGCGGACGGAGACCACCGGCTCGTCGACAACGAGCGTGCTTCGCACCCGGATCCGGGCCCGGTCGACGCCCGTGGGCTCGACTTGCACCCGAACCGCGTGGGCGGGCACCCGACGCTCGCCAAAGACCACCTCGGCAGAGGCGCACTCGGCATTCGTGACCTCGCCAGGCTCGCCCCGAACGGTCACCTCGAAGTCGAGCAGTTGCCCAAGCACCGGGTTGGCGGCCCAAGCCCACATCGGCGCAAGGCCCGCAACCACGGCCACAAGGACCCCTGCGAACCAGACGTCGCGCCTCGGCAATCGGGCTGTGCAGTTCTGCAAACGCTGGATCTGGCGCGTGGGGGTCATGCAATCGGAGTCCGGCCCGGGCCCCAAGGTGCTGTGGCAAGTGAAGGTCGAACTCGGTTGTGCAACGAACTGAAACGACTCTAGCACGCACCCCTACACCCGGAGGGGTCAGAGTTCACGCGTCGCCGACACCGGACCCACGGGCGCCACGGCGGACAATGCCAAGCTCCGAAAACCCTGTCGCTGAAGAGACAAGCGATGACGACCCCCCTGCTTAGCATCGATGAGAAGCACAACATCGAGTCCGGCGCATGGTTCAGCTCGCTCTCCCCTGCCCTGCGCGCGGCCATCCTGGCGGTGGCGGGCGTTCGCCGCATCGCCGACGGTGCCCCACTGGCAGCGCGTGGCGCACAAGCCGAGGAGTGGTGCGGCGTGGCACGAGGCGCGGTGCGCATCGGAACCGTTTCGCTGTCGGGCAAGCAGGTCACGCTGACCTACGCCGAGCCCGGGACCTGGTTCGGGGACATCGCGCTCTTCGACGGGCTGCCGCGCACGCACGACGCCGACGCGCATGGCGCCACGACGCTCCTGGTCGTTCGCAAGGCCGATTTCCATGTCCTGCTCGCCGCCCATGCCGAGCTTTACGACGCCTTGTTGCGGCTGAACTGCCGGCGGCTGCGGCTGATGTTCCACCAGCTCGAGGAGCTGAACACACGCCCGCTTCGCGCCCGCCTGGCACGCCAGCTGCTGTTGCTGGCCAAGGGCTATGGCGTCGCGATGGGAGACGAGATCCGGATCGGCCTGGCACTGGCACAGGAAGACTTGGCGCAACTGCTCGGCGCCTCGCGCCAGCGCGTGAACCAGGAGCTCAAGCAGTTCGAGCGCGAAGGTGCGCTGCGCGTCGAGCCTGCGCGCCTGGTGGTGCTGTCGCGCGACCAGCTGCTGGCCGTCGCAGACGGCCCGGACCGGGCGCGCGACGAGTGAGCGCCCCACACTCGATCTGCGCATGAGCTCCGCCAACACAACTTTTGTCGGCACCCGATCGATGGCGGCCAGCCACGCCTTCGACATCGCCGCTCTCGAGGTCTGGTTGCTTCGGCACCTGCCTGGGTTTGTCGGCCCCCTCCGCGTGGAGCAGTTCAAGGGCGGGCAGTCCAATCCGACCTACAAGCTCGTCACGCCTGAGCGCCACTACGTGCTGAGGAGCAAGCCCGGGCCCGCGGCCAGGCTCCTGCCTTCGGCGCATGCCATCGAGCGCGAGTACCGGGTCATGGAGGCGCTCGCCGGGTCAGCCGTGCCAGTGGCCAAGATGCACACCTTGTGCGAGGACGAGACTGTGATCGGCCGCGCCTTCTATGTGATGGACTTCGTCGACGGCCGCGTGCTCTGGGAGCAAGGCCTGCCCGACCAGACAGTGGCCGAACGCGGCGCCATCTACGACGAGATGAACCGGGTGATCGCGGCTCTTCATGCCGTGGACCCGGCCGAGGTGGGACTGGCCGAGTTCGGCCGGCCGGGCAGCTACTTCGAGCGACAGATCGCGCGCTGGAGCAAGCAGTACCTCGCGGCCGCCACCGAGCCGATCCCGGAAATGGATCACCTGATGCGCTGGCTGCCCGAACGGCTGCCCGCGAGCGCCCGGGATGAGCGCTTTGTTTCCATCGTGCATGGCGACTACCGGCTCGACAACCTGATCTTCGACCCGGTCGCGCCCCAGGTACGGGCGGTGCTCGACTGGGAGCTGTCCACACTGGGTCACCCGCTGGCGGACTTCAGCTACCACTGCATGAGCTGGCACATCCCGCCGGGCACCTTCCGCGGCATTGCCGGGCTGGACCATGTGGCACTCGGCATCCCGGACGAGCAGCGCTACGTCGAGCGCTATTGCGCCCGCAGCGGCGGCCGTTTCGAGGCGGATGCGGTGATGTCCGACTGGAACTTCTACCTCGCCTACAACATGTTCCGGCTGGCGTCGATCATGCAAGGCATCGCCCGGCGCGTCGTCGATGGCACAGCATCCAGCGAGCAGGCCCGCGCATCCGGCGCGGCGGCGCGGCCCTTGGCGCAGATGGCCTGGCGCGCCGCGCAGCAGGCCTGAAGCGGTCGACCCTTCTCCATCGCACCACAACCCAACGGACCCCTTTCATGGACTTCAGCTATTCGCCGCGCACCCAGGAACTGCAGGGCCGTATCGCGGCCTTCATGGCCGAGCACGTGTATCCGGCCGAAGCCGCCTACTTTGCCGAGATCGAGGCCAACACCCGCGCAGGCAAGCGCTGGACGCCGCTGCAGACGCTCGAGGCGCTCAAGCCCAAGGCTCGCGCTGCCGGACTATGGAACCTGTTCCTGCCCGACAGCGAACTCGGCGCGGGCCTGAGCAACCAGGAGTACGCGCCGCTGGCCGAAGTCATGGGCGCCGTGCCCTGGGCGAGCGAGGTCTTCAACTGCTCCGCACCCGACACCGGCAACATGGAGGTGCTGGTGCGCTACGGTTCGCCCGAGCACAAGAGGCGCTGGCTTGAGCCGCTGCTGGCCGGCGAGATCCGCAGCGCCTTTGCGATGACGGAGCCCGGCGTCGCGTCGTCGGACGCCACCAACATCGAGGCCCGCATCGAACGCGACACCTCGGGCGGGCGTGACGACTACGTCATCAACGGCCGCAAGTGGTGGACCAGCGGCGCCGGCGACCCGCGCTGCGCGGTCTTCATCTTCATGGGCAAGACCGATCCGACGGCGCCGCGCCATTCGCAGCAGTCGATGATCCTGGTCCCGCGCGACGCACCGGGCATCGAGGTGCTGCGCCCGCTGACGGTGTTCGGTTACGACGATGCTCCGCACGGCCACATGGAGGTCGACTTCAAGGACGTGCGCGTGCCGGCCAGCAACATCCTGCTCGGTGAGGGCCGCGGCTTCGAGATCGCACAAGGCCGCCTTGGGCCCGGCCGCATCCACCACTGCATGCGGCTGATCGGCCTGGCCGAACGGGCCTTGAAACTGATGTGCGAACGGGCGACCCAGCGTGTGGCCTTCGGCAAGACGATCGCCCAGCAGACCGTGACGCAGGAGCGCATAGCCGAAGCCCGCTGCCTGATCGACCAGGCCCGGTTGCTGACGCTGAAGGCGGCCTGGATGATGGACGTGGCCGGCAACAAGAGCGCCAAGGCCGAGATCGCGATGATCAAGGTCGTGGCCCCGAACATGGCCTGCCAGGTCATCGACTGGGCGATGCAGGTGCACGGTGGCGCCGGCATGAGCGAGGACTTCCCGCTGGCGTACTTCTACACGATCAGCCGCACGCTGCGCTTCGCCGACGGCCCCGACGAGGTCCACCGCAACGCGATCGCCAAGCTCGAACTCGGCAAGTGGGCCCCGGTCCCGACGCGGGCCTGAGCACCCCCGGGCCGGCGAAGCGCAGGGCCCTCAGCCGCAAAGCTCCAGAGGCGGCATGCGGATGCTGCCGTCGGGCTCCCAGGTCACCTGGGTCAGCCCCGGCTCCAGCGCCTCCAGCCGCCGCGCTTCAAGGGTCTGCGGGCTGACCCGTTCATGCTCCACTGCCCAGGCCAGGGCCTGGTCGCGTTCGCGTCGCCGCGCCAGGCCCTCCAGCAAGGCACCGGACACGCCCTTTTGCAGCGCGTCGTCGTCCCAGGGCTTGCTGAGGTAGCGCACCACACCGAGCTCGTTCATCGCCCGCTGGGCGAGCGCGAAGTCGGCTTGCCCGCTCAGGATCATGCGCACGCACTCCGGCTGCAGTTCGGCGCAGCGGCGCAGCAGGCTCATGCCGTCCAGTCCGGGCATGCCGATGTCGCTGAGCACCGCATCGAAGCGCGTTCGGGCCAGGAGCTGCAGCGCCTGGACGGGCTCTTGGCAGGCGCACACCACGAGACCCGGACCGAAGGCCCGGCGCAAGCTGCGTTGCAGGGCGCGCAGAACCTGCGGTTCGTCGTCCACGAGCATCAGCCGCGTGCCGTCGATACCGGTGCCCGGCCGGTCGCCTGTGGCCAGGCCCAAGGGGTCAGGCGCAGACCTCACGGAGCTGCCTGCGTTCACGCGTATTCCAGGCTGGCCAGGGCGGCCCGCGTTCGTTCGCATACACGGTCCAGCAGCGCATGGTCCAGGTTGAGCGCCTGCCACACCTCGGGTTGCAAGGGCGCCTGCGTCACCGGGGCCGACTCACCCGCTGTGTGTTCCATGGTTTCGACCAGGGCCTCGGCGACATGCACGAGCCTCTCGAGTTCAGTCCCTCCTTCGGCCTCGCTCCTCGGCTGGCGGTGATGGCTGATGGCGGCGGCAATGCCAGAGGGAAAGCGCCAGAGGTGCGCCACCTGGGCACCGATGTCTTCATGACTGACCCCGAGCACCCGCCTTTCGGCGCTGCACAGGTCCAGCTTCTCGACGTCCTGCAAGGACTGCACCAAAGGCAGTTGTTCCGGCGCGAAGGCGGCCAGAAGCCAGGCGCCGACGTCGTGCAGCAGGCCGGCCACGAAGGCTTCTTCGGCGTCCAGGCCGCGTTCACGGGCGAGTTCGCGGGCGCCGCAGCCGGTGGCCAGTGCGTGGTGCCAGCGTCGGTCCTGCTCATGCAGGGACCCCGGGAGCCGACCCATCATCTGCTTGATCGACACCGCCGCCAACACGGCCGCCACCGCACGCAAGCCCAGCAGCCGCACCGCATCGCCCAGCGAGCCGACGCGAGAGGGGCTGGCATAGAAGCCCGAGTTCGCCAGCTGCACCACCCGCAGGGCGAGCGCAGGTTCGCGTTCGATGGCGCGCACGCAGTGCTGTGCGGGAAGCTCGTCGTGGGACAGCACGCGCATCGCTTCAGCCAGCGCGGTGGGCAGAGGCGGCAGTTCCAGAATGCGCCTGGCCAGGCTGGCCGGGTCGAAGGACGAGAGGTGCAAAGGGCGCGCCGTGTCCAGCGGCGCGGCAAAGGTGTTCGGGCTCATCAGGCGATCAGTCCATCCAGGGGTAGAACGGCCAGCAACTGGCCGCTGGCGCTTCCGGGCAGGGCCATGCGGGCCAACCACATGCGCACCGGGCGTCCGCCCAGGCTGGCCTTGCGTTCGGTCAGCGTCTGCCCGTCTGGACGCAGCAGCAGGCTGGCCAGTTCGGGGGCGGGCGAATCGCCCAGGTCTGCGGCCCATTGGGGCCAGTCGGCCAGGGCGCGGGCGTTCACGTAGGCCAGCCGGGCTTCGCTGTCGAAGCCGAACACCGCCAGCGGCAGGCCGCCCAGAAGGTCGTGCGCGGCGCCAGCGGCGTCCTGCAGCGTCAGCGCGCGCTGGTGTTCCTGGGCCACGAGGCGTTCCAGCCGCTGGTTGGCCAGGGCCAGCTCGGCATTGGCGGCCGCGTTCTCGCGCAGAAGCCGCTGGTTGTCATCGTCCAGTTCGCGCTGCCGGAAGGCCAGGGCCACGTGCTCGCGCAGACGCTCGTCGTCCCAGGGTTTGGTCAGGAACTTGTAGACCGCGCCTTCGTTGACGGCGTCGATGATCGACTGCAGGTCGGTATAGCCCGAGAGCGTCATGCGCACCGTGTGCGGGCAGATCTCCTTGGCCTGCCGCAGGAAGTCCACGCCGCTCATCGCCGGCATGCGCTGGTCGGAGACGATCACGTCCACTGCGTGCTCGCGCAGCATGGCCAGGCCCTCGCTGCCCGAACCGGCCGTGAACACGCGATAGCCGTCGCGTCGGAACAGGCGCTTCAGCGCGGCCAGGATGTGAGGCTCGTCGTCCACCAACAGCAAGGTACGGGGGCGCCGGCCGCTCAAGGTCTGTTCCTTGAGCAGGCTGGGGTTCGCGGCCAGGAGCGCGGTCATCGCTTCCGTGTCCAGGGCCGGGCTGAAGATGTGGCCCTGGAGCCGGTCGCAGCCTTGGGTGACCAGGGCCTGCAGCTGTGCCTCGGTTTCCACGCCTTCAGCCAACACGAGCCGGTGCAGGCCATGCGAGAGGTGGATGATGGCCCGTGTCACCGACGCACTGGCGCCGATGTCGTCGACGAAGGCGCGGTCGATCTTGACCACATCGACGGGCAGATCGCGCAAGCGCGCCAGGCTGCTGTGGCCGGTGCCGAAGTCGTCGAGCGAGATCTCGACGCCCGCCATCTGCAGGCGGCGGAGAGTGCTTGCGGCGGCACCCGGATCATTGAGCAGGCCAGACTCGGTGATCTCGATGCCCAGTGCCTGGGGGGGCAGACCGGCCTCGGACAAGGCGGCCAGCACTTCGGTCGCGAAGTCGCTTGCTGCCAGTTGCACCGGCGAGACGTTGACGCCCACTCGCAGCTGCCTTGCGGCCGACAGCCCGGCGCGACGCCAGGCAACCGCCTGGGCGCAGGCCTGCGTCAGCAGCCAGCGGCCGACCGGCACGATCTGGCCGCTGGATTCCAGCACGGGCACGAAGATCGCCGGCGCCACCTTGCCCAGCGCAGGGTGGTGCCAGCGCAGCAGAACCTCCACGCCGCAGAGTTCGCCGTTTTTCAGGTCCATCTGCGGCTGCCAGGCCAGGCTGAACTCGTCGCGTTCGAGCGCATCGGCCAGCGCCGCGCTCAGGGCCTCGGCGGCGTTCATGGCCGGTCTCCTTGTGCCGGGGCGTCTCGCCATTGCGTGGGCGGGCCTTCGGGCGGAGCGCTGTCGGGCCCGCCAATCGGGACCCAGACCCGGAACGACGAGCCCACCCCGGGCCGGCTGCGCACATGGATGGCGCCACCATGCTTCTGCACGTTCGAGAAGCTGAGGCTCAGGCCCAGACCCGTGCCCTTGCCCACGTCCTTGGTGGTGTAGAAGGGCTCGAAGATGCGGCGCATGACCTCGGGTGTCATGCCGCAGCCGGTGTCGTCCACCTGTGCCCAGGCCCATGGGCCCTGCTGGCCCGACGACAGGCTGATGCGCCCCTGTGCCGTGATCGCATGCGCGGCGTTCACGATCAGGTTCATGAACACCTGGTTCAGTTGCCCGGCCAGGCAGCGAACCGGCGGCAGCGGCTGGAGTTGCCGGGTGATCTCGGCCTTGTACTTCACCTCGTGTCGCACCACGTTCAGCGTCGATTCGAGCCCGGCGTTCAGATCGGCGTCCTGCCAGTCGGCCTGGTCCACGCGCGAGAAGTCCTTCAGATCCTGCACGATCTTCTTCACGCGACCCAGGCCGTCGGCGCATTCGTCCAGCAGCTGCGGCACGTCTTCGCTCAGGTAGTCGAGGTCGACGCGGGCACGCAGCTCGGCCAGCGCGGCGGCGGCCTGCGCGTCCTGCGGCCGGTTGGCGCCGGCCTCGAACGCACTGGCCAGCGCCATCAGTTCCCCGGCGTACTGGCGCAGCGAATTGAGGTTGCTGCTGACGAAGCCCACCGGGTTGTTGATCTCGTGTGCGACGCCCGCAGCCAGCTGGCCGATGCTGGCCATCTTGTCTTGCTGCAGCAGCTGGTTCTGCGCCTCTTCCAGTTGCCGGTTGGTGGCGTGCAACTCTTCGAAGCGCCGCTGCAATTCCTGCTGGGCGTGGCGGATCTCGGTGCGGTCCTGCATCATCCACCAGGCCCCGTCCAGCTGTTCCTCGCTGTCGGCGGCATGGGCGTCGATCTGCACCCAGATGCGTTGCCCATCGGTCCGGGTCAGCCACAGCTCGCGCTGAAACGGCTCGCCGGCGGCCAGCGCGGCCACCTCAGTGGTCAGCGTGGCCGCTGCGTCCTGGCCCTGCAGCAGTGGCTGCCCCTCCAGTTCGGCCTCGGGCTGGCCGAACATCTCGGCCAGGGCGGCATTCACGCGCTTGAAGCGACCACCCTCGGTGTAGGCCACGCCGATCGGGGCGTTGCGCACGAAGTGCTCCAGCGCACGCGCCGTGCTGGCCAGCTGCGCGCTGCGCACCTGCACCAGTTCTTCGAGCGTGTTGCGGTGCTTCAGCAGTTCCTGCTGGGCGCGGCGGCGTTCCGAGACGTCCTGGATGGTCTGTACCGCGCCGGTGATCTTGCCGTCGTTGTCGTGCAGCGGCGCGGCCGTGATGTAGAGCCAGGCGCCGCCGCTGCCGAAGCCGCCGAAATAGGCCTCCAGCTCGATGCCGCCGCCGGCATTGCTGCGCGGCTGCCCGTCCACCGGGTTGTCCTGGCACGGCGGATGCACGCCGTCGACGATCATGTCCGCCGGCAACGCCCGCGCCTTCGGGAAAAAGGCGCGCCAGGCCTCGGTGGTGCCGATCAACTGGTGGCGCGACAGGCCGGTGAGCCGCTCGCAAGCGCTGTTCCAGTGGGTGACGCGGTGATTGCTGTCGATCACCATCGACGCGATCGGCGCGCCGTCGATGATCTGGCGCAGCAGGTTGCTCAGGCCGAACAGACTGTTCTGAACATACTGGATGTCGCTCTGGTCCAGGCAGGTCAGAAGCACGGCAGGCTCGCCACCCAGTTCCAAGGGTTGGGTATGCAGTTCCACCGGTCGCTCGCTGCCATCGACGTGCTTCACGTGCGCGTCCATGGCCGGCGGTGCGGTGAACAACTGCAGGCACTGTCGCGAGGCCTCGGCCAACACGCTGCGCTGCGACTCGGTCAGCAGTTCCTCGAACCTGAGTTGCAGCAAGGCCTGTGCGGAGTGGCCGCTGAGTCTGGCCAGCGCAGCGTTGGCGCCAAGCAGCAAGCCGCCGCGGTGGACAGCCGCCGGCAAGGGCATCGCTGCGAGCAGCGCGGCCGCTTCGGCACTGGCCGCAAGCAGGTCGCGGGCAGGGCTGGAAAGATCGCTCAATCGGGTCTCCCTTCGGTCGGGGTCGCGGCGCGCACATGCAGCGACAGCCGGAGGTTTTGGCGTTGCGCGAAGGCCGTCACCTGTCGCACCAGGCGATCATCGAAGACATGTCCGGCGGCCAGCAGGACGGCACCTTGCGGGCTCAGCAGGTCGCGCGCCAGCACCATGCCTGGCCGGAGATCGCGCGCTTCGATCAGCTTGTCCTGGTCCTGCGCGGCATCGGCCGCTTCGAGCACGGCCATCAACGCGTCGACCACGCGCGCGTCGTAACGGGTGCCGCGGCCGCCGCGCAGGATCTGCCGGGCCCGCTGTGGCGGGTGGGAGGTTTCGGCCTGCGTGCCGTGCATCAGCCCGTCAAGGTCGCTGCAGGCGGCGACGATGCGGGCGCCGAGCACGATGTCCTCGCCCTGCAGCCCGTCTGGAAAGCCCTGACCGTCAGGACGTTCGTGGTGCTGGCGCACGATCCGCGCCGCGGCCTGCAGCCGTGTCAGCGGCATCAAGACGGTCTCGCCGTCGAGCGGGTGTTGCCGGTAGCGCGCCATCTCGTCGACCGAGTAGGCCGACACCGGCCTGGACAGCATGCGATCGGGGAAGGCCAGCTTGCCGACGTCATGCAGCAGAGCACCCAGATAGACATCGCGGGCATCGTGCGAGCGCATGCCCAGCCGTTCAGCAGTGTCGCGGGCCAGGGCGGCGACGCGTCGGGCGTGCCCCTGGGACCGCGTCGAAGCATCGCCGGGCGACTCGCGAAGCTCCAGCAGGCTGGTGAAGACGTTCACGGCCAGCATGAAGCTCCGGTCCAGGTCTTCGTAGGATGTCTCCAGCATGCCGTTGAGCTGCTGTAGCTCGGCCGTTCGCGCGGCCACGCGCTGCTCGAGTGACTGGTTGGCGTCGCGCAGGGCCGCGTTCTGCTGCTCCGTCAGCAACTGCAGGGCGTGGTTCTGGCGCTCGAGTGCCTGCCGGTCCAGGGCGTCGCGCACCACCAGCACCAGGTCCTGGTCGTCCCAAGGCTTGGCGATGTAGCGGTGGATTTCGCCGCGGTTGATCGCCGCGACCGTGGCGTTGATGTCGGCGTAGCCGGTCAGCAGCACACGCATGGTGTGAGGGTGCGCCTTGCGCACGCGTTCCAGCAACTGTGCGCCGTCCATTTCAGGCATGCGCATGTCGCTGATGACGAGGTCCACCGGTTGCTCCTGCAGCAACTCCAGCGCCGCGGCGCCGCTCGTGGCCTGCAGGGTCTTCCAGCCCTGGGGGCGGAACAGCCTGCGCAGTGCGCTCAGCACCGAAGGCTCGTCGTCCACAGTCAGAAGCACGGGCTGCGCTTCGGGCGACCGGAGCGCGGGTTCGGCCGCATTCGGCGTCAGTGCAAGGGTTTCCACGGTGCGTGAGGACTCGTTCAGAGCCCCTTAACCAGGGACTGTGGAGTCCAGATCGGCAGCGCCGGGCAGAACTTGAGGGTCAGAAACAAGAAATCGCCCCTCAGGACGATTTCGATGGCCGGGCGGCGGCTCTCAGGCCTTGCTCGAAGGCCCGGCGACGGAATCGCCGCCGTCCTCGGTCCAGGTGCTCGCCGGCTGACTGGCATTGATGCTGTCGGCATCGCCTGCCACCATGCGCTGGCTCTCGCGCCAGGCGGTCTCGAACAATCGCAGCACCGCCGACACCGCGCCGACCGTCGGGTCCAGCAGGGCGGTCCTCAGCATGATCCGGCCGCGGCTCGTCATCAGCACCAACGGGGTTTCGGCATCGATGCGATGACCCGTCAGGCTCGCCGCCAGTGCACCCGCAAGCCAATGCTTCATCCAGCCCTTGTGGCTGCCCAGCGCGACGTAACGCTCGCGCAGTGTGCCCATGTCGGTGCCACCGAGCTTGGGGAACATGACGAGCCAGCGCATTTCGGGCGGGGTCTGGGTGTCGATGCGGGTCTGCACGCCTTCGACATACTGCTCGAAGACCGCGCGCTCCATCTGCTCCTGCAGGCTGCGGTTCATCACGACGACCTGCAGGTCACTGGGCAGTCCGGCCTCGATCCGGAGCCGCAGTTCCTGGCCCGGGATGTAGCTGCGCTGCGACGGCCCCCACTCCAGGCGCCAGACCACGGCATCGAATTTGCCGTCGATGACAAAGCCTTCGCCCGGCACCGAACGGCAGAGCCAGCCGCGCTGTTCAGCCCACGGGATGACCGGGCCCCATTCTTCAGCCGCTGCGGCCGATGCGGCATTGCCGCCGAGCAAACGCTTGATGCCGTCGAGCATGGTTGAGAGTCCGTCGAAGGCGGTTGCCTGGCGCCAACACCAGGCGCAAGGAGCCGGAATGGGTCGAAGTGTATTCGTGGGCCACGTCGAACGGCCACCAGGATCGCATCATGCTTGACGAATGCGGTCTGCCGTATCGTTCGCCTGCGGTAGATGCCAACGCCACTGAGCCCCCGGTCGTGGGCAGCGACGACAATTGGACGCGCCAAACGGCTGCCCGTAGCTCAACCGGATAGAGCAGCTGCCTTCTAAGCAGCAGGTCGGGGGTTCGAGTCCCTCCGGGCAGGCCAGTCCCCAAGGAGCCGGCGCTGACCCGCGCGGTCAGGCCGAGGCGGGCGCGACGATGGCGTAGGTCTTGGTCACCGCTTCCAAGACCTCGAACGAACCCTTGAATCCCGCCGGAATGAACAGCGCTTCGCCGGGTCCGGCTTCCTCAAACGACCCCTCTGGGTGGTGGATCCGGCAGCGCCCGGCAAGCACCGTGAACAGCTCGTGCTCGCCGGCGTCCATCTCGATTCGCCAATGTCCGGGCTCGCACCGCCAGACCCCGCAATACAAGCGGCTGCCACCCAGGTCGGCGTCGACCCGGTTCCAGGTGTCGCGCCTGGGGTTGCCCTCGATTCGGCGATCCGGCCGTGGGTGGTCGGAGTCCGACGGGCCGGACATTGCCGCCGAGAGCTTCAGCAGAGGCAGGGCTTCGTTCATGGCGGGGCCGACTGTATCGCCAGCTCCGGAGGACCGGGACCCCAGACCCACGAGCTTCGCCTACTTCGTCGACACGCGTACCAGGGACCGCCCCTGTGGCGGCATCATTGGCTTCATCCTCAGTGCCGACCGTCGAAGGCATCCAGCGCCGCCATGACAGCCTCCCTGCCCGACTTCCCACCGGCCCCGCCGCTTGTGCCGATGACGCGCATCCGCTGCGAGGTCGGCGCCCTCGTGACGCTTGGTCTGGCCAAGCACGGCGAGCGGCGTTTCGTGACGCTTGTCGGCGGCTCGGCCGCCGGGCCGGAGCTGAACGGCACGGTCGTCGAAGGCGGAGTGGACTGGCAGTTGCTTCGAGCCGACGGCGCGCTCGAGATCGCGGCGCACTACGTCATCCGCACAACCGACGACGCGCTCGTCGAGGTGCAGAGCGATGGCCTGCGCCACGGCCCGCCGGACGTGATGGAACGTCTGGCACGCGGTGAGCCCGTTCCGCGCGACGCCTACTTCTTCCGCACCGTCGTGCGCTTCACGACCGGTGCGCCGGCGTGGCAACACCTGAACAAGGTGCTCGCACTGGCCTGCGGGCAGCGCGAGGCTCGGCGAGTGCTGCTGGACCTGTACCGCATCACCTGAACGCGGGCAGCGCCATCGGGTGACGTCGCCAAGCCTCACGCCGCGTCGCCGGTCCGGGTGGCCGGCTCCACAAGGGTGCGCCGGGACAGACGCTCACGCCATGGCGCAAAGCCTGTGCGACCGGTGCAGGCCTTTTGCACAGGCCAGGTCGCCCGCCAGCGCCCGCCGCAAGCCCTGCTCGCCTTCGGGCGCGGCGTAGCAGTGGCGAGGCTGCGACTCCCACCGTGCGGCCAGGTGGGCCCGCCGCCAGGCCATGGCCGGGAAGTCACGCGCGTCGTCGGGACGGGCGCGCCCAGCGCAGGGCGTCCATCGGCCATCTGGTAATGTGGGACTCTCAGGCCTGCGCCGCCCCCGCGCCACCGACAATGTACATCCCCGCCCACTTCGCCGTCACCGATCCCGCGACACTGCATCGCATCATCCGGCAGCACCCGCTGGGCGCGCTGGTGACGCCGGGTGAGTCGGGGTTCGACGCCGATCACATCCCCTTTGAATTCGACCCTGGCACTGGCCCCTTGGGCTTGCTCACCGGCCACGTGGCGCGTGCCAACGACATCTGGCAGCGTTGTCCCAGCGGCACCGCGGTGATGGTGATGTTCCGCGGCGCCGAGGCCTTCGTTTCACCCAACTGGTACCCCAGCAAGCACGAGGCGCACCGCCAGGTGCCGACCTGGAACTACGAGGTCGTGCATGCCCACGGCACGCTCACGGTCCGCGACGACGAGCGCTTCGTGCGCGGTCTGGTGGCCCGACTCACCCGCCACCACGAGGCCGCTGAGCCGAAACCGTGGAAGATGTCGGACTCCGCACCCGACTACATCGACACGATGCTGCGCAACATCGTCGGCATCGAGATTGCGATCAAGTCGCTGGTGGGCAAGTCCAAACTCAGCCAGAACAAGGAACCGCGCGACCGGCTGAGCGCCGCCGATATGCTGGCCACGCGGGGACATGATGAACTGGCGGAGGCGATGCGCGCATCACTCCCTCGCAAGACCGACCAACCCCAAGGAGGATCGCGAGGGTCCTGACCGTCGCGGGGCGAAGGCGGCTTGTCCGCTTCAGAAACGGCCATGCTCGACGTGGCGAGCACGCGTGGCTCAGTCGCCCCGCCACAGCGCGCGCAGGCGCCACGCGGCCATCTTGGGGTCGCGCGTGCGGGTGAACACGCCCTTGTGGTTGAACTGAACACGGCGGTGGTGCTGCGCGGTGCGGAAGTCGGCAAAGTTCCAGACCTGGCCGCCGATGCAGGCTGGTTCGGCGCTGAGCACGCGCCAATAGGCGGCGATGAAGTCGGCCTGGTACTCCTCGGTAAACAGCTGGTCGCCGCTGGCGTGCATGCCGGGTATGGCGTCGGCGCCGAACTCCGTCAGCAGCATCGGCTTGCCAAAACGCTCGGCCAGCACGCGCAACTCGGTCGCCAGGGCAGCGGCAGCGCGGCCGAGCTGGCCGGGCATGTCGTACCAGCCGTGGTAGCGGTTGAGCGAGAGGAAGTCGCAGTGGCCGAACATCGGGTCGTCAAGGCCGTTGCGGCCGACGTTGGCAGCCGTCATGGGCCTTGAGGGATCAAGGTCGCGGGCCTGCGCGAACAGCGCGTCGAAGTACGGCCCGGCACGCTCTTGGTACTCGGCTTCGGCCAGGTAGCCGGGTTCGTTGGTCAGGCTCCAGGCGATGACGCAGGCGTGGTGGCCGTCGCGCGCGATCTGGCGCCGCACGAGCCCCTGGTGATCGGCCAGCGTGGCCGCCGTCGTGCGGCGGAAGTCGAGGTTGACGGAAGCGATCTCGCTGATCACGAGCACGCCGCGGCGGTCGGCCTCGTCGAGTGTTTCCTCCGCGTAGGGGTAGTGCGAGGTGCGCAGGCTGTTGGCGCCCATCCAGCGCAGCAGCTCGAAGTCCTTGACTCGCAGCGCCGCACAGCTGCCTTTGCCCAGCACCGGGAAGTCCTCGTGCATGCCGAAGCCGCGCAAAAGCAGCGGCAGGCCATTGAGCAGCAGTTGCGTGCCTTGCACCTGCACCCGGCGAAATCCCACCTGCAGCCGGTACTCGTCGAGCAGAGTCTGGCCGTCGTGGATCGACAGCTCCAAGGTGTGCAGCACCGGCGACTCGGGCGACCAGGCCCGGGCCTCGGTCACTTCCAACGTGAACGACAGCCCGGCGCCGACCTCGACTGCACCTTCGAATTGCGCCAGCATCACGCCCTGCGCCGACCAGACACGTGCCCGCAGCGTCGCGGCTGCGCCAGCCTGCACCTGCACATCGAGCCGCCCGCTGCGTTGCGTGGGCTCGTAGTCGCTGCGCACTTGAACCTGACGCAGGCCGCCCGGCGGCTCGGCACACAGGCACACGCCGCGATGCAATCCCAGGTACGGAAAGAAGTCGTAGCGCACGGCGGGGAAGATCTCGTCGCGCGGGCGCCGTTCGGCGATGTAGTCCTCGGCACGGATGCCCGGCAGCGGGTGCTGCTCCGGCAGCCGGCCGTCGAGCCGCACGACCAGCGTGAACGACGCACCGGGCTGGAACGGCGCCACGTGCTCGAAGGGCAGGAACGGCGCCGCCTCACGACCCAGGTGCCGGCCGTCAAGCCACACATCGGCCAGCAGGTCGGCGCTGCCGAAGTGCAGACGCAGGCGACGGCCAGCCCAGCGGCGCGGCACCTGGCCGCGCCACATCAGCCAGGTGGCGCCGATGTGGTCGCGAAGGCCGCGCTCGGCCAGCTGTTCGTTGACGCTGCCGGGCATCGCCACCCAGGCCTCGGGCTCGAAGCCGCGGTGCCAGCCCAAGGCCTCGCCTTCGTCGGCCAGGTCGGCACGGTGGGCCCACAGGCCGTCGAGGGCGATGAACTCGCGGCAGTCGTTCTGTTGCGGTCTCAGCATAGTCCCAGGGGATTCAGCCGAGCGTGATGCCACGCTCGCGGGCCTGATCATCGCGACACGACATCGGCGCCGGCCGCCGGCCCACCGCTGCTGCAGGTGCGCGATCTGCAGGTGTGTTTTGCCTCGCGCAGCGGCACGCCGGTGCCTGTGGTGCGCGGCGTCAGCTTCGATCTGCATGCCGGCCGCACGCTGTGCCTGGTGGGCGAGTCGGGTTCGGGCAAGAGCGTCAGCGCGCGCGCCATCCTGCAGCTGATCGACGCACCGGGCCGCATCAACGGCGGCGAGATCGTCTATCAGCGGGCCGACGGCCAGGCCGTCGACATCGCGAAGCTGGACGCCCGCGGCCGCGACATCCGCCGGCTGCGCGGTGCCGAGATCGCGATGATCTTCCAGGAGCCGATGACCAGCCTGTCGCCGGTGCACACCATCGGCGCGCAGATCGTCGAGGCGATCCGGCTTCACCAGCCATTGTCCAAGGCGGATGCGCGCGCACAGGCCATCGAACTGCTGCGCCAGGTCGAGATCCGCGAGCCCGAGCGCGCCATCGACCGCTACACCTTCGAGTACAGCGGCGGCATGCGCCAGCGCGCGATGATCGCCATGGCCCTGGCCTGCAACCCGCGCGTGCTGATCGCCGACGAGCCGACGACGGCGCTGGACGTCACCACGCAAGCCGAGATCCTGGCGCTGATGCGCCGACTGCAGCAAAGCCACGGCATGGCGGTGCTGTTCATCACGCACGACATGGGCGTGGTGGCGCACATCGCCGACGAGGTGGCGGTCATGCACCACGGCGTGCTCGTCGAAAAGGGGCCGGTGGAGCAGGTCTTCAAGGCCCCGCAGGCCGCCTACAGCCGCCGGCTCATCGGCTCGGTCTTGCAGCTGGAACAGGCAGCCACCGCGCCGCGCCCCGTGCCGGAGGGCGCCGTGCCGCTCTTGCAGGTGCAGGGCCTGTCCAAGATCTACCGCAGCGAACGCACGCACTGGTTCAAGCGCGAGGTGACGGAGCACCGCGCTGTCAACCGCGTGAACCTGACGCTGTACGAAGGTCAGACCCTGGGCATCGTCGGCGAGTCGGGCTCGGGCAAGACAACGCTCGGCCGGGCGATGCTGCGGCTGATCGAGCCCGACGAGGGCGAGATCCTCTGGCTGCAGCGAGACGGCACGCGCGTGCCGCTGCGCAGTCTCGACAAGGCCGCCATGCGCCACGCCTGGCGGGAGATGCGCATCGTGTTCCAGGACCCGTATTCGTCGCTCAACCCCCGCATGACCGTGGGCCAGATCGTCGCCGAGCCGCTGCGCGTGAACCGCGTGCTGAGTGGCGCCGCGTTGGATCGGCGGGTGGCCGAACTGCTGGAGCAGGTGGGCCTGCAGGCGAGCGCGGCCGAGCGTTATCCGCACGCGTTTTCGGGCGGGCAGCGTCAGCGCATCGGCATCGCGCGGGCCTTGGCCCTGAACCCCAGGCTGATCCTTGCCGACGAGGCCACATCGGCACTGGACGTGAGCCTTCGGGCGCAGGTGCTGGACCTGATGCTCGAGCTGCGCCAGCGGCTGAACCTGAGCTTCGTCTTCATCAGCCACGACATCGCCGTCATCCGCTACTTCTGCGATCGCGTGGCCGTGATGCACCGTGGCGAGCTGGTCGAAGAGGGACCCACGCTGGCCGTGACCGAGTGTCCGCAGCACCCGTACACGCAACGGCTCCTGTCTGCCGTCCTGCGGCCCGACCCCGGTGCCAGGTTCAGCGTTGCCGAGTCGGCAACGCTTGCTGCAGGCCACGGCCCTCCGAGCGGATGACCTCGACCCAACGCACCAACGACAACGGCCCCTCACCTTGCGATGAGGGGCCGCTGGAGGGCGGTGCCCGGAGTCAGATGGGGTGGCTGATGGGATACAAAATGGCGACCTAAGTTCTTGATTTCATTGGAGAAACTCAGGAGACAGTATGCGCTGCTCCCCTTTCCGTTCCCCCAACCCGTGTGGGCCGTCATGAGACCGCGAACAGTGGCATTCTGCGGCGCCCACTGCCGATTGCAAGGCCCTCGCACATGCAACTACCTACTGCGTCCCGCCAACATGCCGCCTCATTGCTTGGCAGATGCATGGGTGGCATATACTATCGCCATATCCCAGCCATTGCCCCCCCATGAGCATCACGTCCGTCTTCACCAACAACCGCTCGCAGGCCGTGCGCCTGCCCGCCGATGTGCGCCTGCCCGAAGGCGTGAAGAAGGTTCAGGTGCGAGCCCGAGGTGTTGACCGCATCATCTCCCCGGTAGGCCACACCTGGGACGAGTTCTTCCTGAACGGGCCCACGGCATCCGACGATTTCATGGTCGAGCGCGCCTCGCAGCAACAGCCCGAACGCGAAGCGCTCTGACTGGACGTGCGCGATGTTGAAGTACCTGCTCGACACCAACATCGTCATCTATGTCATCAAGCGGCGGCCGATCGAGGTGATGGGCGTCTTCAACGAGAACGCCGGCCGCATGGCGATTTCCGCCATCACCCTGAGCGAGCTTTTCCATGGCGCCGAGAGAAGTGCCAAGGTCGCGCAGAACCTGGCAGTAATCGAGGAATTCGCCAGCCTGCTCGACGTGCTGCCCTACACCGCCAAGGCCTCGCAGCACTATGGCGCCATCCGCAGCGCACTCGAGAAGGTGGGCCGGACAATCGGCGTGAACGACCTGCATATCGCCGCTCATGCGCGCAGCGAGGGACTGACGCTGGTGACGAACAACCTCGGCGAATTTCAGCGCGTGCCAGGTCTGCTGCTGGAGAACTGGGTCGCCAACCTGCGGTGACGCGGACGCCGCACAGACCGCAGACGACGCCGTCGTTTCCAGTGGCGCGGCTCAATGGCGTCGAGCTTGCGGACCTGCTCTGGCGCCACGGGCCCTGGACCACGCGACACCCACCACCAGCGCCAAGGTCGTGACGAGCAGGATGGCCGCCAGCGGCCGGCTCCACAACGTGCTCCAGTCACCGTGGGACAGCAGCAGTGATCGGCGCAGGTTCTCCTCGATGGGCACGCCCAGGACAAAGCCCAGGACCAGCGGTGCCATGTCGTTGCCCAGCCTGCGCAGCACCACGCCCAGCAGTCCGAACAACGCGCCCAGCACCACCTCGAAGCCCATGTTGTTGACCGAGTACAGCCCGATGCTGCTGAAAGCCAAGATCGCCGGGTAGAGCAGCCGGTACGGCACCCGCAGCAGGCTGGCCCACAGCCCCACCAGAGGCAGGTTCAACACCAGCAGCATCAGATTGCCCACCCACATCGAGGCGATCAGTCCCCAGAACAGTTCGGGGTTGCCGGTCATCACCTGCGGCCCCGGAGCAATGCCCTTGATCATCAACGCGGCCACCAGCATGGCCATCACCGGCCCGGTCGGAATGCCCAGCGTGAGCATCGGGATGAAGGAGACTTGCGCCGCGGCGTTGTTGGCCGCTTCCGGCGCCGCCACGCCGCGCAGGTTGCCGTTTCCCATGGCAGGTTCGCCCCGCACACCGGCGCACTTCTTTTCCAGCGCATAGGCCATGAACGACGCCATCACTGGCCCGCTGCCGGGTTTCAGACCCAGCAGCGTGCCCACCATCGTGCCGCGCAACACTGCCGGCCAGGCCTGGGCCCAGTCCTGCCGCGTAGGCCAGACCGCTGCGGCCGGATGCACGCTGGGCGGCCTTGTGCTGCCCGCATGACCCACCGACAACACCAGTTCGGCGATGCCGAACACACCCATCGCCACCACCACGACACCGATGCCGTCGGTCAGCTCCACCCAGCCCATGCTGTAGCGCGCCACGCCTGAAATGCGGTCGGTGTTGACTTGCCCGAGCAGCATGCCCAGCAGCATGATGCCCAGGCCTTTGAGCAGCGAACCACGCACCAACACCACACTGCTCACCAGCCCGAACAGCAGCAGGGCGAAGTTCTCGCGCGGCCCGAAGGTCAGCGCCACGGCCGACAAGGGTGCGGCCAGCAGGGCCACCACGGCCGTGCCCACCGTGCCCGCAACAAAGGAGCCGAGCGCCGCCACTGCCAGCGCCACGCCTGCGCGCCCCTGGCGGGCCATAGCGTGGCCGTCCACAGCCGTCATCACCGACGAGGCCTCGCCCGGCACGTTGAGCAGGACGGACGTGGTCGAGCCCCCATATTGGGCGCCGTAGAAGATGCCCGCCAGCATGATGAGCGCGGCGGTCGCATCCATCGCGTAGACCGAGGGCAGCAGCATGGCCATGGTGGCCACCGGCCCCAGCCCCGGCAGCACACCGATCAGCGTACCCAACGTGGCGCCGGCCAGCGCCGCAGCCAGGTTCTGCCAGCTCAGCGCGACCTGCAAACCCAGGGCCAGATGCGCGAGGGCGGTACCGACTTCCATGCTCAGCGCAGCAGGGCCCTGGCCACGTCTTCGGCCTGGGGCATGGCGGCCAACTCGTCGGCCATGCGCAGGGCGGCATCGGTGAAGGCCGGCTCGTCGTGCAGCCGCTCCAGCGCGTGGCGCATCTGGGATTCCGTCTGCGCATCACCCTGCAGCGAGATGCCGGCCCCGACAGCTTGCAGGGCGCGGGCGTTGCGGAACTGATCGGCCGCCACCGGCAGCAGCAGCAGCGGCACGCCCTGCGCCAACGCACCCAGCATCGTGCCGGCACCGCCGTGGCAGGCCCCCACGCGGCACACCGCCCACTCGGCGGGCAGGTCCAGCCAGGCGGCTGCATGCACATGCGATGGCCAGGCTTGCCCCGGGTCCGGCGGTTTGCCCAGGGCAGCGCGCACGGGCCAGGGCCCCCACATCAGAACAGCCAACAGCCGGTCGAACGTGGCTTGATGGTGGTGCACCGTGCCGAAGCTGGCCAGCACGCCCTGCCGGGCCCCATGACGGCGCTTCACGCCCGAGGTCGGCGACAGCACCCAACGTGGGCCAGCCGGCACGGGTTCATCAAGCCGCATCGACGGTGGACAGATGTCGACGTGGCCCCCGCGGTGGTTGCCGCAGTCTGGCGGCATGTCCAGACCTCGCGCGTGCCAATGCGGACGCATGCGCGCTTCGGCGCCGCTGATGGACAGCTGCGGCCGGGGCAGACCGAAGCCGTGAGACACCGATCGCACGCCCCGCAAAGCAGCCGCCAGCGGTGCCGCATGGGCCATCACGTCGTGCACCAACAGGTCGGGGCGCCATGCGTCCAGCAGCTCCATCAGCGACGGCAACGTGTCAGGGGCATACACGTCGGCGAACAGGCGGGGGCCGAGTTCGGCCACCACCTGCATGGTGTCCATGGACGACCGCTCCGGCCACTGCCGGGCCAGTTCGGTCATCGCCCAGGCCCGGTCGGGCCCTGCGACATGGACCTCGAAGCCCCGTCGCTGCAGCAGCTCCAGCGCGTCACCCGCCGCCGCCCAAGCCACCGCGTGGCCATGTGCCTGCAGCGCGCGGGCCAGGGGCACCATGGGCAAGGTATGGCCGGTCAGCGGCGGGGCATGGAAGAGAACGCGCATGATGCAAGCCTAGCCAGGCGGAGCCGATCGTGCAGGTACCGGCCGGATACAGCAACCTTGAACCGACGGTAGAACCCTTCCTGTTGGCCCGGATCACGCCGTGCTGATGCCCGCGCGCTGGATTTCGCGAGCCCAGAAGGCGAACTCCCGTGCAACCTGGCCGCGCATCTGCTCGCCGCTTCGCCACTCGACGAAGCGGCCGGCATCCTCGTTCCACTTCTGAAAGTCGACTTGCTGCGTCACCTTCACCAGGGCAGCCTGCAGGCGTGACGACACGCTGGTTGGCAAGCCCGCCGGCGCGAAGAGCCCATGCCAAACCGGGTGATCGATCCCGGCGAACCCGGCTTCTGTCATCGTGGGCGTGTCGGGCAGCACCGACAGCCGCTGCGGCGCAAACACTGCCAAAACACGCAGCTTGCCGGCGGCCACCTGCGGCAACACCAGTTGTGTGCCGTCGGTGATCATCGGCACATCGCCCCGCACGCCGGACAGCACGACGTCGGCGCTGCCCTTGAAGGGAACGTGACTGAACTTCACGCCTGCCGCATGGCTCCACTGCGTGACGAACAAATGTCCCGGTGTGGCATTGCCGGCAGTGCCGAAGTGCAATGGCCCCTGGGATGTTCGCGCGGCGGCCAGGAGGTCAGCCACCGTCCGCCATGGCGATGACGCCGGCACAGCCAGCACGAAGTAGCCATGGCACCAGATGCCCAAGTGGCTGAAGTCGTCGATCGGATGGTAAGGCTGGGGCTTGAACAGGCTGGGGGTCACGCTCAGCGTGCTGAGAAAGCCGGCCGCCAGCGTGTGGCCATCGGGCGCGGCACGCTTGAGCTCGGTCACCATCACGGCGCCAGCTCCACCAGGCTTGTTTTCCACCACCACGGTCTGCCCCAACTCGGCCTGCAGCCGTCGCCCGAGTTCGCGGTTCGCGATGTCGGGGACCGAGCCGGGGGTCGTGGGGACCAGCAGCCGCAGGGGGCGCTGATCCTGTGCGCGCGACAACGTCGGCCACAGGGCCGCGGCACCCGCCACCTGCATGAGCTGTCTTCGTTTCATCGTTGGCATCCTTCGGGTTGAGCTGGTCGATGCACCGCAGCTTAGGATCCCGACCGACAGATCAGCAAGACAACCGGTCGAGCGATGATCGCGAAAATTCTTCGCGACCAACCTCGCGCCCAACCATGCAGCACCTGCGTCACCTGCCTGCCTTCGTCCTGGCCGCCGAACGCGGCAGCTTCGTCGCCGCCGGAGACGCCCTGGGGCTCACTGGCTCGGCCGTCAGCAAGGCGGTGGCGCTGCTGGAGCTGGAGTTGGGCGTCCCCCTGTTCCTGCGCTCCACGCGCGGCATCACGCTCACCGGCGACGGCCGCCTGTTTCTTGCACGCTGCCGTGAAGCCCTGACGCTGCTGGAGCAGGCGCAGACCCAGGCCAGTGAAGCACGGCGCGAGGTGCATGGCGTATTGCGCGTGCTGATGCATCCCATGCCTGGTCGAGCCCGCGTTGCTGCCGCTCTGCCGGGGCTGCTCGACCGTCACCCGCGGCTGGAGGTGCAGTTGGTGTTCTACGAAGGCTACCCGGGTCTGGAAGCCGCGGGTGCCGACATCGCCCTGATCCTGGGAGACCCCGAACTTTCTCAGGCGAGCACGGGCCCCTCGTCCAACCTGGTCGTGCTGCCGCTGGCGCACAACCCGCAATGGGTGTGCGCCGCGCCGGCCTACCTTGAGCGGCACGGTGTGCCACGTTCACCCGAGGAACTGCTGCGGCACCGCTGCATCTGCATCGTGGCCCCTGGGGGGCAGCCGATCACGCAATGGCGCTTTGCCAGTCAAGCGCGATCGTGCACCGTCGAGGTACAGCCCCGCCCGGCCTTCAACGACGGCCCGGCCTGCCGCGCTGCCGCGTTGGCAGGCCATGGCTTGGTGCGCCTGCCGTTCATGACGCTACAAGACAGTGTCTCGCGGGGCGATCTGGTGCGCGTGCTGCCCGAGTGGTACAGCGTGGCAGCCAGCCTGAATCTGGTGTACCCCGCAAACGCGCGGCGCGTGCCGCGCGTGCGCGTGTTCATCGACTGGATGCGGGAGCTGTTTGCCGACCTCTCGCCGCAGAAGGCCCCGCACCTGCACGGGCTCACGCCTGATTCGCCCCTGCACCGCTGGACGGCGCGCAATCCCATGGGCGGTGTGCCCATGCCGAACGTTCGATGAGGTCGGATGATGGCAGCTTCCGACTGACTCGACCGGTCAACGCCGCAGCCAGGCCGATGCACGCTGGTGGGTCCCGCGCAGCCACACCGGAGCGGGGCTGGCGCTGACCTCCAGTCCGCGGTGCTCGTCCACCTGTGCCAACAACGAGGTCGCGAAGTCGACCACCGCCCGCACCCGTGGCAGCCGGGTGGCTCCCGGCGGATGGGACACGCACAGCGGGGGCGCCTCGGTGGACTCCCAGTCGGCCAGCACGCGCACCAACTCCCCTCTGCCGACCTGCTCGGTCAAGTTCCAATCGGCCGTTCGGGCCAGGCCCAGTCCGCCGAGCAAGGCGTCGATGTAGGTTTCGCGGTGAGGGTTCGACACGGTGAGCCACCCGCTCACTGCCACCTGCACCTGATCCTGCGCCTTGCGGAACGGCCACAGGTCCATGACCTTGCCGGAGGTGTTGCGCAACAGCAGGCACTGATGCTGCTGCAAGTCGGTCGGATGCCTGGGCGTTCCGTGCCGGGCCAGGTAGTCGGGGGTGGCCACCACCCAGAACGCGCTCGCCGCGACGCGCTTGTGCACCAGGTCGGGTGGCTCGCCCCAGCCCATCGTGAGGTACACGTCCACGCCCTTGGCGCGTTCGCCGCTGAAGGTGTCGAAGTCGCGGAGGTCGAGCTCGATGCGGGGGTACAGAGCGTGGAAACGGGGCAGCGCCGGCGCCAGCAACTCGCGTGCGACGATGTTGTGCACCCCCACCACGACCTTGCCGGCGACCTCATGCCGCGCGGAACGCAGCTGCGCATCGGCATCGGCCAGTTGCCGCAGCGCCGGCAGGCACGCATCGAGGTAGCCTGCCCCCGCACCGGTGAGGGTGAGCCCGCGCGGCGAACGCTCGAAGAGCTTCACGCCCAGGTCCCGCTCCAGCAGGTTCAAGCCCTTGGTCACAGCGGGCACCGACACCACCAAAGCGCGCGCAGCACCCGAGAGGCTGCCCGCACGGGCCGTTTCGATGAAGTACTGCAGTGAGCGTAGACGATCCATTCGTCGAGTGTGAACCAGGAGTTTCAGCCCTGTCCAGCCGGTCGCACCTTGGCAGTCGCCGGACCGCGCCCTACCGTTTCACCCATCATCCCAACCGGCGACTCACCCCATGAAGCGACGTCTCTTCTGCCTTGCTGGCCTGGCACCGGCACTGCTGCGCGCCCAATCTGTGTCCTGGCCCGACGCCCGGCCCATCCGCCTTCTGGTCGGTCAGCCGGCCGGCTACTCGCCCGATATCGCCAGCCGCCAGCTCGCCGAAGCCTTGTCGGCAGAGTTGAAGCAGACCATCGTGGTCGAGAACAAGCCCGGCGGCGGCGGCGCGCTGATGATGCGCGAACTGCGCAGGGCCGCGCCCGACGGCTACACCCTGGGCAGCGTGTTCTGGAACCAGATGACGGTGGCGCCCACGCTGGTCAGACAGATCGACTACGACCCTGCCGAAGACTTCGCCCACGTGGGGATCTGGTCCGTAGGCGCGCAGTTGCTGGTGGCACACCCAGGCAGCGGCATCCGGACCGTGGCCGATCTGGTGGCCAAGGCACGCGCGTCCACCCAGCCGATGAACTGGGCCAGCCACGGCAACGGTTCGCCGGGCCACATTTTCATGTCGCTGTTGCTGGACAAGGCCGGGGTGAAGATGAACCATGTGCCCTTCCCCGGCAGCCAGGCCGTCACCGCAGCCGTCGCGGGCGACGTGCCGGTGGCCATCACCGGCGTCGTCGACTCGGCCGGCTTCGTTCGCAGCGGACAACTCATCGCTCTGGCCGTCACCGGCACACGACGGCTGCCGCTGATGCCCCAGGTGCCGACCCTGACCGAAAGCGGCCATCCCGGCATCGAGTACGGTGTCTGGGCCGGCCTCATCGCGCCGAAGGGCACTCCATCCGACGTGGTGCAACGCCTCAATGCAGCGCTGCAGGCGGCCGCCGCGCAACCCGCTCTGCGCGAGAAGCGCGAGGCTGCCGGCGCCTTGATTCAGGCCGGCAGCGCGGCCGACATGCAGCGGAGAGTCCGCGAGGAGACGATCTTCTGGCGCGGCGTGGTCGAGCGCGCGGGAATCAAGGCCGAGTGAACCGATGGCAGGCATGCCCGCGGCCTGCATCCGAGCAAGACCCGGATCGCACGCCGGCCGGGCATGAGTCTGCGCAGCCAACCCTCCATCTGGACCACCCTCGAACGCCTCGACACGGTGTCCTCTGAACCCGGGCTGATGGCGAAAGCCCCATTCGATTGCAGTCGTTTCGACTCGTCGACCACCACGACAAGCCAGAACATTCACTGCGCATCGTGCCCCAACGACAACGGCCCCTCACCTTGCGATGAGGGGCCGTTGCGTGGGCTGGGCCCGGTGTTACTTGGGGTGGCTGATGGGACTCGAACCCACGACGACAGGAATCACAATCCTGGACTCTACCAACTGAGCTACAGCCACCGCTGCAGAACAACTCGCAAGTATAGCGGCCGGCTCGGTGGCGCGGCCGGGCGCGCTGGCGCTGGAGCGGGCGACGTCAGCGTGTCGGCGCCGATGCCGCGGCCAGCGCAGACGCGACGGTGCGGTCGCGCACCTCGGCCTTGAGGCGTCGCTTCAAGGCCTCCAGGTAGGCTTCTGCTTCGGCGTTGGCAAAGGCCTGGCCGAACTGGGCCACGATGGGCGCTTCGCCGCCGGGCTGCGGCTCGCGCGGCAGCACCTGCTTGATGCGCACCAGGATGTAGCCGAGGTCGCCCATGTCGACCCCGGTCACGACCGGAAGCTTGGCCGGGTCGGCCTTGAGCACGGCGTCGAGCACCGGACGCGGGATTCCCTCGCTGCGCGCGCGCGACAAGGTCAGCGTGGTTTCCAGTGCCTCGTCGGGCTTGCCGAGGATTGCCGCCTTGCGCGCTTCGCCCTCCTTGCGCGCCAATGCCGCGGCCTGCTGCACGACGACGGCCTCGCGGACCGCGTCGCGGACCTCGTCCAGCGGGCGCGTGCGAGCCGGCTGGTGCGTCACGACGCGGGCCGACACGAGCTGGTTCGGCGCGGTCTCGACTGCGTCGGTGTTGCGCTTGTTGGCCACCGCATCGTTGCCAAACACCGCCTCCAGCAGCTTGGGCGATGCCAGCGGTCCGGTGGCTCCGGCCGCCGGGGTGCGGGTGACGGTCGCGGTCCGCTTGGCGAGCTTGAGCTTGTCGACCACAGGCTGCAGGCTGTCGCTTTGCTCGTAGACCGTGTTGGTGAACTGTTCGGCCGCTTCGGCGAACTTGCGCTGCGCCAGGCTCTTGCGGACGTCGGCTTCGATCTCGGCCCGCACGGCCTCGAACGCCTTCTTGTCGCCACCGCGGATGCCGGTGAGCTGGATGATGTGGAACCCGAACTCGCTTTCGACCAGGTTGCTGATTTCGCCTTGCTTCATCGCGAAGACGGCGTCCTCGAAGGGCTTGACCATCGCGTTGCGGCCAAAGAAGTCGAGGTCGCCGCCCTGGGCGCCGGAGCCGGGGTCCTCGGAGTTCTTGCGGGCGAGGTCGGCAAACGCGGCCGGGTTCTTGCGCACCTCGGCCAGCAGTGCCTCGGCGCGGGCCTTGGCCTTCTGCTTCTCGCCTGCAGGCTGTGAGGCGTCGGTCTTGACCAGGATGTGGCTCGCGCGGCGTTCCTCGGCGACGCTGAAGCGGCTGATGTTCTCGGTGTAGTACTTGCGCAGTTCGTCCTCGGGTACGGCGAGGTCGCGGCCCAGGGCATCCAGGTCAAGCACGACGTACTCGATCGCCGCCTGCTCGGGGGCTCGGAACTTCGCCTCGTTGGCCTTGAAATGGGCCTCGAGATCAGCGTCCGTCGGGCTGACCTTGGCGCGCAGCACCGCAGCGGGAAAGAACTGCAGGTCGACGACGCGCCGCTGGAACAGCGCATCCAGCGCCTGGCCAGCCACCGCCGGACCCACGAGAGCCGAGCCGACGACGCCCCCGAGCACCTGGTTGGCCGCATAGTCGGCGCGCAAGCGCTCCAGGAATATCGCCGAATTCATGCCTTGCGCAGTCAGCAGCGCCTGGTTGACGGTGCCGTCGGCATTGCGCAGTTCGGCCAGCGACGGATCGCTGCGGAACAGCCTTAGCACGCGCTGGTTCTCGGGCGTCAGTTGCAGCTGCATCGACGCCGTGCGCAGGACCCGGTCGCGCAGCAATGAATCCAGCGTCTGGCGCTTAAGTTCCGGGGTGTCGAGCAGCTTGGCGTCGACCGTCGGCTGCTCAATGCGGATGCGCTCGATGCTGCGCTGGTGGGCCATGTCCCACTCCTGGCGCGTGATGGATCGCCCGTCGACCTTGGCGACGGCGGCCCCGCTGCCGTCCATGTAGCGGGTGTATCCCTCGACCCCGAAGAACACGAACGACGGGATGATCAGCAGCAGGACGAAGCCCAGCACCCAACGGGTGTGGTTGCGAACGAAATCAAACATCGGGGGTTCACCGTGGCGCGGGCGTCCGACCCATCAGGTGGAGTGCGCCGAAAGACAAAAGCCGCGGATTTTAGGTGTCCGCGCGGACCGGGCCGGGTTCCCGTCGCCCAAAGGGCCGCGGGTGGTGGGTGCTGACGGGTTCGAACCGCCGACCTACGCCTTGTAAGGGCGCCGCTCTACCAGCTGAGCTAAGCACCCCGGAACCGGAGCATTACGGGCAGGCTTCAGATCGCGTCCTTCAGCCCCTTGCCCGGACGGAACTTGGGCACTCGAGCGGCCTTGATCTTGATCGCGGCCTGGGTGCGAGGATTGCGGCCGACCCGAGCCTCGCGCTTGGGTGCGAGAAAGGTCCCGAAGCCGGTGATGGTGACGGTGCCCCCCTTCTTGAGCGTCTTCGTCACGGCGCCAATCAGCGCTTCGAGCGATCGCCCGGCGGCGGCCTTGGAAATGTCGGCCTGGTGGGCGATGTGTTCGATCAACTCGCTCTTGTTCACTGAACGCGCTCCCTCGTCGCAAGAAATCATGGCCTTCGGGC
>Ga0315902_10001366_pt1 | contig 39143 bp, 57 predicted proteins | sample LakEriMetagenome_9_FD_203523 | JGI IMG/M metagenome (GOLD analysis project Ga0315902, IMG submission 203523) | Freshwater fungal communities from buoy surface, Lake Erie, Ohio, United States - Buoy 12 MA117 | ecosystem: Environmental > Aquatic > Freshwater > Lake > Lake biofilm | place: USA...
GTTGCGAAACCTACGACAGATAGTATTGGCTACGCTAGGAGCTATATCAAGGATAGCTGGATGAATGTTAGTCATTGGGAACTTCAGGCCAAGTCTTATCTAGGACCATCATTGCAATAGCAGAGTAGTTAAGTAGATCTAAGAAACTATCTCTGAGTGACTCGTTGCTGGGAGATACTTCACTATCAACGAGGTGATTGATTCTAGCCACCTTGTCGTGCATACGCACTCGTAATCCGTTGAGTGCTCCACCTGGACTGTGAGAGATGTTCTTTGGACCATAATCTTTATGTTTGCGGATGAGCAAATTGCCAGCGGTGTCAAGGATTCTCCAGACATTAGCAATAAACTCCGCGTCTAATCTCTTGTTGGAATCGGCTTGACTGTAATCATACCATTCTTGAAGTCTATGGAGACTATTACCATCCCCAATTCCTTCAGATACTCTGCCATCTGTGTCAATTCCTTCTTTGTAGTCACTCACTATACTCCTCCTACTAGGTTGGCTGTTGCTTCTTGTCCATTCACCAGATAGAAGTCTGTTATGTCCATACCTGGTGGTAATTGTACGATTTGCGAGTTCATTAGCTCGCCTGCGACACGCCTAGAGAACTCAGCTCCAGGGTTAGTCCCATCTTCCTTTACATCATTGTCTCCGACTACATAAACCATATCAAAACCATTGAATAACTTTGAATAATAAGGCTTCCAAGCAGCAACACCAGGCACTCCAACTGCTGGCACTTGGCAGTTAGCCTCCATAACTATCGCATCAAACTCACCCTCACATACAACTACCTTGCTGGTATTAGACATAGTTGCAATGACATTAAACAGGTGTGACTTCTGACCAACAGGCGCACCATACTTAGGCTTACCATCATCTAGTCTTCTAAACTTAAAGCCAACACAGATATCTAAGGCAGTGAAGTAAGGTATAGATATCCAGCCTTCGTATCCTTGATGTCCCTCTATCGGATCTACAATAGAACCAAGACGATACCTAGCTGCTATCTCCTCAGATATTCCACGTCCTTCTAGATATTGCAGAGCGTCTGGACTTATCTCCTGTGCGTAATGGTGAGCCGCTTCCTCCAATAATTTCGCCTGCCCTTGCGAGAGCATCTTTGAACCCCACATTCTCTAGTTCCATAATTACATTAACAGCATTGCCACCCTTGCCACAGGTATGACAGAAATACAAGTTGTTATAGGTATCAATGACTGCGCTCTTACGAGCATCATCGTGCATACAACAACGAACAGATATGTTGCGACCCTCTTTTACTTCTCCTCCGAAATGTCTAACGACATCTGCTATGGAGACTGTGTTTGCATCAGAGTCGCCTTTTGACCTTTTCTTACGCACCACCCTGGACCAGTCTTGTGTTGGCAAGCGCAGTCTCCTTTACAGTATCCGTGCATCTCTTCAGCTTTATCATACTGGCCTCGTGAGTTGAACTCACCAGCCACCTTGCAGTCTGAACACATCATTTCTTTTTAGGCTTCTCTTCTACTACTGCTTCTTCCACCTTCGGTTCTTCTTTAACTTCTGGTGTATTAAATATCTGGCTAGTTGTTATTTGTCCTTGTGGTACTGGCATTTTCTATCCATTTCTCTAGGCTTTGTATTACCCAAGCATCTTCTATTTTACCTCTACGCTTTTTCACTATAACGAAGGCTGGAGGCTCAACCACAAGCCCCCGCGCCTTCGCATAGTTGGCTGCCTCAGCTTGGGCTTCAGCCCAGAACTGCGGAAGATCTAATGACTTTCTATTCTTACACTCCAGAATATAGGTCTGACCTGCGATTATGGTGACGATATCACCTTCATCATTGGCTCCTGCCTTAGCAAGTCTTTCAGCAAAGTGTCCTAGTTTGCGTAGATATTTCATCACATCTGTCTCAAACTTAGAACCCTTAGCCTTATTGTAGCTAGACATAGGAGCTCACATTGGAATTACGGATTGCTCTGCCATAAGAATCAGAGTCAGCTATCTGGCAGGTAGCAAAGTTTACAAAGAGTCCTACATAATCCTTGCCATCTGCTTGATGCTTTCCAAAACGATTCTTTACTGGTGCAACCCTCAAAGTATTTTCTATTGGGCTATAGCCAAGAGTAAGTATCATCGCAGGTAGCTGACTCACCTTGCCGTGAATAGCACGGCGAGCTGAAGGTTCAGTTGGATTACCATACTCACTCTGTTCTGAGACGTGATGTAGCACTAGCACACAGGCTTCAGTCTTCCTAGACATATCGTGTAGTTCAACCATAATCTGGCGCAGTCCTGCCCATTCATTATCAGATTCAGCAACAACATTCATTAGGTTATCTATGACGATTAGCTCTGGAGCCACCCCATAGAGTTCAATGTAAGCCTTGATTTCCATTTCTATATCATCAAGATTAGGACTGGAATCAAAGACCCATTGTATATGCGACATACTCTCCAAGTACTTATCATAGTAGCGAGGATTATCAGTAATCATTTTCTCAACTGTCTGCTGAGTATGACCTGCTGTATGTGCAGATGCTCGCATCATTACTGTAGCGGTATCAGTATCTGCTGAGAAGAATAAAGTAGGAACCTTTGCCTGAATGGTATAGACCAGAGCGAACATAGACTTACCAGCATTGGGCGCAGCAGCGACCATACATACTTGGCCTCGTCTAAACTTTATATCTTTCTTCTCTAGATCTTTCCATACTGTAGGCAGGGGTTGTGCTGTAGTGCGAGAAGACTTCCAAGCTCTATCTAATCTAAGCACTACGCCCCTCCTTTGGCAGTTTTATATTTCTTTTCCTTCTGGCAGCCTCTAATTCAACGACTGTAAGGCCACCCCAGATACCGAATCTTTCGTTCTGTATACCCCATTCAGCGCATTCGGTTTGGTGGACACATCTTCCGCAGATAGTTTTCGCAAAACTTGTATGGTAACGAGAACTACTGTTTGTTCCAGTAACCTCTGGGAACCAATGGTCTCCTCCGACTTGTGCACATAGCGGAGCCTCGTATTCACGCGGCTCTCGCATAGTGTTACGCCCAAATCGTTGCCGCTTGTTGGTCCTTTGGAACCTTAGCACCAGTCCACTTAGGACCAGCAGAAGGATCAAACCAACCCTTGTATGGCTTGCCAGTTGCCTGAGCTTTACCGTGCTTTAGAACCATCTTTCCGCGAGAGCACTCTGGTGCGCTTGGACTGTTGTATACCCAAGTGTTGCCGTATTTATCTACAACTGTTTCTTCTCCGCCAGCAGATGGTGCTGATGCTACTGCTGGTGCACTAGCGTAAACGGGAGCAGCAGGTGCAGCGCTTCCATACGCTTGGCTTGTGCTAACAATAAGTGCTGAAAAGTCAGACGCTGCTGTTAGCAACGACTCCAATTCCTCCTTAGATGTAGCGTAAAGATTGATAAGAGTTCCATCTGGTGTCTTGAAATTGACTTGGAACTTTGTTGATTCTGGTGCAGCCATTTACTTACCTCCATTATGTTTGATTGAAAGGCGCAGACTATCCTTGCCTTTTATAGTTGGTACGAATCCAAGAATCTCTTGGACTTTATCTTTATCTACTTGCTTAGGTCCAGCTACCTCTGTCCATCTAACTTCAACGCCTGTAGCTGTAACCCCGACAACACCAGTCAGTGCTTCTTTGATTGCATCCTTCTGAGTTGTCAATTCTTTTATCTTGTTATCTAACTGTAGATATTCCAAAGCCTGATTACTTGCCTCATCATTATCAATGAGTGGTAGTTCAGCCTTTGTATGTTCTTTTTTTAGACCAACGCATCCAATCTCACCAGATGCGTCAAAGTATTTACAGTAGAACTTACAGTAGCTCTCATCCTTTTCAGGTTCAGGAGCAACCTCACTTGTCTTGATAGCCTCTAACCAAGATAAGGCTTCAAGCGCGACAGCAGGGTCATACTTCTCCGTATGGACCTTGACATCGCGCTCGTCACCGTCTCGCGGTATTGCTACCAGATGAACATTAGTGACCTTCCCCAAGCCACTTTGGTCTATCAGGTAACCGTAAGTCTGGATTTGCCAGCGTTGCTGCTGACTTGGAAAGTAAGCGAGGTTCTTCAACTTCACTGTCTTCCAATCCACTACATCGCCTGTCCCAGGAATGTAGAGATCTACGTGGGCCTTCATTCCATTATGCTCAACAGTCTGCTCAAGCATAACTTCTTTATTGTTTGACAAAGCCTTTTCAATGGTGTCGTGGATAGCAGTTCCCATAATTGCAGCGAGCTTTAACTCTCCGCCATTGGTCTTTTGTTGTCCGTTTAATTTATACCAGACCTTGCGGCGACAGCCGCCTAATTCTGATGGACCTATCTGTGTTTGTATTGACCTGCCACGAGAGTTCTCTTTCTCATAGAGAGCTTTAACAAGTAAATCTTTTACATCCATTTGTATTCTTCCCACCTGTTTATTGTAATCCGAAAGAATATCAGATTGATTACAAATATCCTAGCCAATAACTGCTTGGGCATATCTTCATATTCTCTATAGTAATCAAGACCAAAACCCCAGTTGCTTATACTTCCGCGAGTTAGATGTGCGGTCCACTTCTGATTCACAATAGCCTCCCTTGAGTGACACATTGAATCGGAGGGCAGGTATTGATGTCAAGGATGCTGGCTATCTCAACGGCACGTCGGGCGTGTTGCTCTACATTACCCAAAGTGAGACGACCCACACGATCATAAAGATAACCGAGAGCATAAGCACCACCGCTGCCGATTCCATAAACGCCTTCATCCGACTGTATGAACGAGAGGTCTGTTGCAATGTGGAATAGGTTGCCATCAAACGATACAAGGTAGTCGAACCCTGCTTCTTTATCTTTCGCTGCTTCATAAGGTTCATATCCATTCTCTTTGAATGCTTTAAGTATGGATGGCATAACCTTCTTGCCCATCCAAGCCACGGGATCAGCTCCCTTGTAGGGTGGCGGGTTCCAGTTATAGGCGAGAATATCACCAGGTCTGGAATCACCTACCAGTCCCAGTAAGTATTTACCAACACTAATAATCTTTGGTGTAGTACTACTTATAGTCCGTAAGTTATCTTCAGTAATCTGGCTATCAGCAGCCAGTATCACTAAGTCTTCTATCTGTATTCCTACCAGTGTCGTCATAGCAGAGAAATATACCTTCCTACGGCGTGTCGTATCAGTAACGACACACCTTGTCATTAAAATATGAGCGGAGCGAATAAACAGTAACAGCGTTCCGAGCCGCCTAGAGGCGGCGAGAGGCGACTGACATCAGGAAGGAGCCGTGAACTGAGTGTTGTTCCGTCTACTTCGGCTGCTGAAATATAGCACTCCTCTGCCACCAATACAGGCAGCTAACCTTAGAATCTTAGGACCAGTCCACGCCTGCTCTTGTGGCTCTACAGTCTTTAATATCTTTGCTCAGTTTGAAGACTATGAGATTGCTTGGTGGGGTTTAGATGGAAGCTGTGCTAACTGTGGCAACCTAGTCAAGGTGCCTTGTCCCATAGACAAGAACGAGAATAGTTTTTAGGCATAAAAAAAGAAGCCCCCACCCCGTTAGGGATGAGGGCCTTTGCCTCGCGCTATCTACAAACTACTTATTGGCAGCGTCGTACTTTCTTCCGAACTCAGCCTCAGCCTTATCAGCCCACTTTACGATAGGGGCAGTAAGACCACCGATAAGAATTGCATACTCTGGAGCAACGTCAGTTGCTAAAGCAATAGCCATAGTTGCTGCTGATGCTAGAACAGCGCGGAGATAAGACTTGAGTGCAGCCTTGAACTCTTTGCTCTTCAATTTCTTTACAAGTTTCTTCATTACTTTCCTTTCTTGAATAAGGACATTAACAATGACTTCCTTCTAAGAACTTTGTTCTTGTTAGGAGCCTTTGCTGTCTTCTTCTTAGGCTTAAAGGTCTTCGACTTTGCCACAGTAAGGGCATCCTTCGGAGTCCTCTTTGCCTTTTCCAACCAGGGAAACCAAGGACTGGTGTCCTTGTCGTGTTCTTCCTTGATTGAAATATGCAGGTGACTGACGTGTTTATTTGGTCCGTCGTACTCACGATCTCCGTTTTCCTTAGACCAGATACGTCCACTAAAAATTAGATATGAAACTCGCTTATCATCCTTGAGCTTCTGGTAGATATCACCACAATCAATCCCATTATGCGGGTCGTGGCTTAGGTCTACTGCGTGACCTGTATTGTGGTCAGAGTTAGGATTTGCCTTGATGTGAGCCCTGCTTGGCAGCAGGCCATCCGATACCTTCTTGCGCTTTGGAGCAAGCGCAGTTGCCTGCCTTAGAACGGCAATGGCTGCAGGTGTTGCACTCTTTGCAACAGGTTTCATCACTCATTTCCTCAATGCTTCCTTGACTAGATCGGTCAGTATCTCAACTTTTTCTTCAAGCAAATTGACTTTATCTTTGACACTTGAGCCACCATTGGGGCGTAGTTCATATAGATAATGCTTAACTAACCAGCGCACAGCGCCAGCAAATCCAGCAATGACTGTGATTATGGCTACTGCCAGGGTTGCCCATTCTGTAGGTGTCATTTATACGCTCCGTATTGTCACTACAAGTAAGCCTCCGAAACCAGAGAACTTCTTATCTTGTGGGGTTTTATTGATGAAGTCCATCTCTTCTATCAGGCCAATAAAGGATTCTCCTGTGCGGAAGTCCTCTATTCGGATGGTGTCGCCTGCGTTTTCTACTGCTTCTAGTTGTTGCATACGGTCCCAAGAAGAACCTTCATAGCCAACTTCCACGCCGAACTTATCGCTCTCGTGGTCAAAGCAGAATAATGGATATTGGATAAGTCTCTGACGAGGTACTGCTGGTAGAGACTTGAGCTGGTAGCCAGTAAATAGCGGTCCAAGAGTGCTGTCACTAGCATCGCGGGTCAGTGTAAATTTGAAGGCTAAGTATTCTTGAGGTCCCTGCGGGTAAGGGATACCGATTTCAGAAACAGTAGACTCTTCAGCAAAAGAACCGATTGCATATTCGGTATAGTCATAGCCGATAGATGAGATACTTAAACTACCATTAGTGGTATCAATACGCGGGGTAAGTAGTTTGAATAACTTACCTTCAAGAGTGTTATAGCGGATAAAGCCAGTCTTTAGATAACCAGATGCAACCTTGACCCCGTATGATTCAACCCATACACCATCGCCTGGAACACAGAAAGCTACACGATCTGTGCCACCAAGAAAGGCTACTGAGTTACTGGTAGTAGTCTCGCCAGAGGCGCAAGCATCCCAAGCATAGGCAAAGACAAGGCTATTAGGAATTACTGGCTGTGATAAATCAATACGGACTAGACCTGATTCGCTTCCCTGCTTGGTAGATACATAAGCAAACTTATCTCTAAAGGCCACATCAGTACACTCTGTTTCAAACAGTAGCGGTCCATAAGAGACATCACCACTATTGCCTATAGCGCCTACTCGAACGCCTTTGTTAGTGCATAGTATTGCGTAGGTACCAAGGTAGGTATCAAAGGTGTTGATGATTTCACCTTCAGGCAGGTCTATAACTACCGAAGGAATGCTTAACTCTGGGAAACCAAGAGCATTAGCATTAGCCAAATCTAAAGTAATCTTATAGATAGATGAGTTCTCACGGCTATAGCCACCTACATAGATAGCATTAGGGCCTTCTGAGATAGTAGTCCAAATCCAGTCAGTCTGCGGATGGGTATAGTGATCTGTAGGTAGAGCGCCACCGCCAGTATGGGTAGCATTTAATTCATAAAGTTTATTATTGATAGTAGCAATCAGGCGTTGCTTTACATATTTAATTCTGGCACTGGTTGTAGATGAAGCGTTATAGGTTTCAACATCGCTTGTAGTTCCACCGATATTGCCACGATGGACGTGAGTTCCATTGATAAACCAGTATCTGATTCCATCAGTGGTTAAATCAAGGATTGTAGATGGAGTTCCTGCTTGGGTATAGGTAGAGTCAGTAGGAGTATCATTACTCATCGTAACTTTCTTCAAGGCAGAGCCATCTGCTACAACTAGACAGTCATTAGTTCCATCATTGGCACCAACGATTATCGGAGTATTGGCGCTGGTTAAAGCCCTGACTGTAGTATTTAGCAGGGTAGCCTGTCCCTTAGTCCAGACATCTAAGCCTTTAGACTCAGTAAACTGGAAGCGCAGTGATTCATCCTGAGCAGGTTCAAAGTATTTGATACCAGCACCTAGATGAAATGATGACTGAGATCTAAACCACCAACCAGTTAGAGACTGCTCGCCAGCCTCACGGGTCTGGTCATACTGTTGCTTACGATACTGAGCCGTGACACGACGATAGGGTGAATCATCGCTGGCAGCCAGAAAGAATGGCAAGCCGTTGATGGCTATATCGTAGGAAACACCTGTGGCTTGAAAGTTAGTAGAGCCAGCAGGGTTAGACAGGGTATAGGGAATACCCTCTGTTACGTCAGATCCGTAGGACAATTACCTACTCCTTACTTAGAGAGTGCTGCGATTTCTTCTGCGGTCAAACCAAGTGCTGCTAGTTTTGCTTCGGCTGCAGCCTTAACTGCTGCCTTTGCTTGTGCTTCTGCTTCCTCTGCAGCCTTTGCTACAGCGGCTGCTTGAGCATCTGCTTCTGCCTGTGCGATTTCTTCAGCGGTAAGTTCTACCTCAGTAGTTACTCCTGTTGAGCAATCTACAACGAGTTTGGTTGGCATTGTTTTCCTTTCCTAGTCTTTCTTGATTCCGTATAGAGTTGCGGTTGAGTATTGAACGAGATTACCCATAGCAATAGCAACCGAAGTAATAGCAGCAGTTTGCGACCACAATCCAGCGCCTAAAGTTGCGTAAGCAGTGCTAGCATTATTTTCGGTCACACCATCTGCTGAAAAAGATTTATTTGCAGAGCCAGCATAATTAGGGATATAAACTTCAACACTAGAAAATGTATTAGATGTTGACGAAGTACCCTGAGCATTTCCAATAGTGTTTGTTGAAGTAAAAGAAGAAACCGTTGAGCCGCTTCCTTCAATAAAACGAGAAGTAAAATTTGCACTTGAACCATTAAATTGAATCCCTAAACTGTTAGCAATGTTTGCTTGGTCAGAACGAACACTAGCCTTAACAACCAAATCAGTATAGGTTCCAGGGATGCTTGAAAAGGTAATGCTTGCAGCCCCACCTGAACCCACAGTAGTTGTTGCGATTGCCACGAATGTATTAGCCATAGTTATGCACTCGCAATTCCGTAGAGGGTGAAGGTTGAACCTGTAACAAAAGATTGCGAATTTTGCAAGGTTAAAGTGATAGAGGTGATTGCAGAAGTGTTACGCCATAATGCAGCCTGAATAAGAGTATACCCTGATGCGTGACCAGATCTTGATACAACTGTTTTATTAGTTGTTGTATTGGAATAGTTCATAATATGCGATATCAATGTAGAAGTGACCGTATTATTGTAACTTGGTCCAATTCTAATTTCTGTATTATTAGAGGATCTGCCACTTGAAGCAGTGGTACCATTTCCTAACATTTGAGTACGGCTATAGTTTGAACCTGAATCAGAATTAAATCTAATGTAGATATCGTTATCACTGTTTGCTGCATTACCATTTGCGCTGACTAAAACCAAATCAGTATAACTACCACTTATAGAAGAAAATGTTATGGTTGCAGTATTGCTACCTAGCGTAGTCGTTGCTATCGGTTCGTATGTTGGTCCTGCTGGCATTATGCTGGCCCCTTTATTCCGTAGAGTGCGAAGTGTGAGTATTGTGCCCAGTTACTTGAACCTGGGGCAAAACTAATTGATGTGACTGCGGCGGTGTTAAGCCATAGCCCAGAAGTGAACATTGAATAACCGCTTCCGTTGACATCATAACCACTTAAGGACCTTACAGTTGTATTCTTATTTGTGTTTGTATAGTCCAAAATATCTACGACCATAGCGCAGAAAGTATTTGATAGGTCTGTTCCTGCGGTTGTAATAACTGGATAAATAAATGATGTGCTAGTCGTTGCAGAGGATATTGCGCTAGTACCATCGCCGTATAACAAGTGATGGGCATAATTTGTAGTTGTATCTGAGTTAAGTTGAAGTTTGACTGAATCAGTAGAACCTGCGCGAGTTGCTCTTCCAATAGCACGAATCTGTAAATGCGTATAAGTGCCAGGAATTGAAGTAAATGAAACAGATGATGCTCCGCCAGAACCTACCGATGAAACAGCAATAGATTCATAAGATGTTGCAACAGTTGTATTTGCTGAAGCAAAAATGCCAAGTAGAGGTGTCACGCTGAGGTATCTCCAATCAGGACCCAAGTGTTGGTGTCGCGCTTGACGATAGTTGCAGCAGACCACTGTGCTCTAAGTTTCAACCCTGGAGTTCCATTGACCGTCACGGTTGCAGCACCTGCCACAGTCACCTGACCTGCGCCAGTCTGCAAGATGTTAACCTGTGATCCAACAGGAAATGCAGTAGTCGCATTTGTCGGCACAGTAACAGTAATGGCTGCAGCGTTATTGAGTTCAACCATAGTGTTATTAGAATCTGTTAATGCGACAGTGTATGTAGTTCCAGTCTGAGCATTAGTTGTATATGCTGTAGATGGGCTTACTGTTCCGCCAATAATTCCTACGCTCATCAGTTACCTTCCGATCCGAACGCTGAGAATGAAGTGTTGCCAGTCGTTGAATAGACTGTGATGACATCTGTGTTAGCCAATGTGATACCGCCTTGAAGACTGAAGACTGCTCCTGCTGCCAGCGGTACTCCGTAGGCGATGTAGTGCTGGTTAGCCAAGGTTGCACCTGCTGGGCGAACAGCAACGCGGATAGTGTCTTGTGTGCCACCAATGTTTGAGGCATTGAGTGTAGATACAATCGTTGCATTTGTTGCTGTGTAAAGAGTTGTTGCAGTAGCAGCAGTAGGTGCGCTCTGCGCTAGAACTTTATATGTAGGCATTAGGCGCTCAAGTCTCCAATCATTGTCCAAGAATCAGTGCCAGTCTTGACTAAGGCTGCCGCTGAATACTGTGTCCGTAACTTTGTTCCAGTTCCAGTAACTGTAACTCCTGCTGCTCCAGCCACTGTTACTTGCCCTGCTCCGATTTGCTGGATGTTGATAACTGCGCCAGTTGCGAATGCAACAGTTGCATTTAGTGGCACAGTCAGTGTTATGGCAGCAGCATTACTCAAGGTAACAAGGCGACCATTGTCGGTTATCACCAAGGTATATGTGGTACCAGTCTGGGCATTAAGAGTTAAGTTCTGCCTAGCATCATTGATGGTAGGTGTATTAAGAGTTGGGCTAGTAAGTGTCTTATTAGTCAACGTATCTGTTGTTGCCTTACCTACCAAAGTATCTGTTGCTGCAGGCAGGGTCAGCGTAGTTGTTCCTGCTACTGCTGTAGCTTGGACCGTAGTGGTACCAGAGGTAGAACCAGCAAAGCCTACGTTTGTTACAGGTGAGATAGATGCTTTGAAAGCGTTAAGATCATCGCTAGTTAGTACGTGCTTGACTGTTGCACCTGATGTATGTTGTACACCAGATGTTCCAGCACGTGCTCTGACGATTGTGAATGTATCGCTGGATGCTCCTGTTACGAATACAATTTCTTCATTGGTGGTATCAGGGTCAATAGCAACGGTGAACTGGTCTACGTTACCTGCTGCTAGTGTGACTCCACCGAGCAAGGCAGAGCCAGTCCCTGTTGCCACAGTCATTGTTGTGGCGCTAGACGATATTGTTGAGGCAAGCGTCGTCTCAACGCTAATCGACGAGTATTGTCTGGTCATTAGCCTTCCTTACTTGGTGTAGTGGATACGAATTGGATACTTGTCTTGCAACTTCAACGCTTCCTCATTTAGGCGCTGTTGATACAAGGCAAAAACATAACGAGAAGCAGATGCACCAGAGTTGTATGGGTTCTTGGTGTCATTAAGGTCAGCCTCAGCACTAGATAGATTTATACGACCAGTGTCAAGGAAAGAGAGAAGTTTGTAGCAAGCACCGAGTACAGTGACATCATAAGAACTACCAGGTAGACCAGTAACGTCCTCATAGTCATCGCTACTAGCATCAAGGGTATTGGGTTCTGTTGTATACCAGACCTGAACGGTACGACCAGGTTGTATGTTTTCATAGATATTCACCGTAACATTTGTATTAAAGGTTGCAGAGTTTGCCATTGGGTCAATGCGCCAACGGTTGATAGGTAGCCATTCCTGAGAAGAGCCTGTGGTCTGCCAAGACATATAAAGAATTTGCTCGCAATCATCTGGCAGAGCATAAGTTGTTTGAGAAGCATTGAAGGTAAAGGTAGTTGAACTTACTGCCCATAGTTTAGGGTAGTAAGAGTTGATAGTATCGTTGATAGCCTTCTTGATAGATACTCGTGGGAATGTTGGGGCCAGAGTTACTTGGGCATATCTAGCGTGAGGTGATGCTGTTGTTCCTTGGAAGCCGCGACCAATCGGGTTAGTCGGAGCACCCATTACGTTAAGAGTGTTTGTTGTTTTATTGAAGGAGTCAATCCAAACCAACTCATCATCAATTTCAATTAGACCCTTAGCAAGGTTGTCTGCAGAACCAACTTGAATTTCTAAACTGGTAGTTGTCAGACCAGCAGTGTTATTGACATAAGTGATGCGATCTTGACGGAGTGAATAACCTTGTAGGTTAGTTCTCACCTCGTTGATCATCTCGGACAGTGTTGGCATTATTTCCTTCCGTATACCAGCCATCTCCCCACAGAGTCTCTAGTCTGTGGAAATACTTTTCATATTGCTTTGCTATGACATCTACTGAGTAGAGCGATATAGCCCTATCTCTGATAGCCTGCCTATCTAAGTTCTTGACGTTCTGTGTTGCCAAGATAAACTCTTCTACATTTCTACATCTAAAACCTGTAACGCCTTCTACAACAGTTTCAGTAAATGCACCCCAGTCTGTAGTAATAACAGGAGTTCCGCAGGCTTGTGATTCAATGTTCACATTGCCAAAAGGTTCTAGGTATAGCGTTGGAACAAATGTTGCTATTGCTCCACCCATTAACTCTGCACGCTTCTCAGGTCCTACTGGGCCTAGATACTCACCATAGCTTGGTATATGGTCGCCAGGACCTGCAAAGATAAGTCTTGCTCCGATAGTCCTGCAGATATGCGCTGCAATGTCTATACCTTTTCTCGGAATCATTCTTCCGATATACAGGTAATAATCTCCATCGCCTTTACCCATTGGGAACATCTCAGGATCTAAGTAACCTGGAATTACTGCATCAAAAAAATTACCATCTACTGTTGCTGCATCTCTATGCTGAGCATAGACTGCGTGCATCCAAGCATAAGATTCAAATACTCGGTAGTTAGAAAATACTCCAGAGTATCCAACGCCAAACTCAACTACCATCATTCCTGGTAGAGCCAGTGCTATTGGTTGATGTGAACCGCCACCGATTACACATACAAAGTCTTTTTGTTCTGCACGCTTGCGTATCTCAGCAGCAGCCTTCTTATTAAACTTCTCCCAATGTGGCAACTTATAGTTGAACGGAGCCTCTACATAAGGCTTATTGCCTACAACGATACGTCGCTGTGTCTCTGTGATACAAGGGATAAGTTCGTCTACATCAGCTTCATTCTCTTCGCCTGCGTAGAGATAGACTGTGTGGCCTAAGCCCTTCATCATATTGCAGAATCTGCGTACCTTTTCAGTGTACGCACAACCTGCGAAATCTTTAGTTACCTGTGTGTGGGGTAGTGCTACTACGTGGAATCTCATACCACAATTCTACTGAAAGCCTTGGAAATCAGAGACTAACTCGCCGCGTAAATCTGAGAATCCATCGTGCTGAATTACCAGGTTTGGGTGGGCAATATAGGCGTTAGTCCTGTTAGCCCAAACCCTATAGGCAATGTCTATATGGCGGTCAAACTCTCTGGCTATCTGGATAAACAAGTCTACCTTAGCAGGATTGACACAATAGGCTTGAGTTCCTGTTGAGACTACCTGCCTAACCCAGTGTTTATTGACTGGCTTAGTCTCATTCTTTACGGCTCCCAAATAAAAGATATCCCAGTCCTGCGGTAGGTCTGCCATATATTCATCTAAAGATTGTACGAAATCTTGTCTAAATTTAGCATCATCTTCACAGATAAGGACCATCTCATCTGGCTTTATCTTCCGTAGAACCTCTATGTGGCTTAGCCTGCCAGCCACAATCGGGTCCATACCTAGAAACTTTCCATCTAAAGCAGGATGTATTTCAAAGTCAAAGCCAACTGTTTCGGCTTCTTTACGGAACTGCTCTAAACGATCTGAACGTCTATTGACATTGATAACAATAACTCTGTCAAAGAACTTCACATACCGCCTAGCATCAGGATATCTGGCAACGCTGTTGCACTAGCACCAGTTGGACCAGTTGCACCCGTCGGTCCTGTCGGGCCTGTGATACCAGCAGGTCCTGTAGGACCCGTTGCACCAGTAGCACCAATATCACCTTGTGGGCCAGTAGCACCCGTAGGACCTGTAACACCGATAGGACCTGTTGCTCCAATAGGGCCAGTTGGACCTGTCGCTCCTACATCACCAGCAGTACCTTGTGGACCTGTAGGTCCTGTAGCTCCGATAGGACCAGTTGGGCCTGTAACGCCTTGTGGTCCAGTAGGACCAGTAGCACCGATTGGACCTGTAGGTCCGATAACACCAGCAGATACGATTGCTAGAATTACGCTTGCGTTATTGGCAAAGCCTGTACTACCAGTACCAGCAGATGTAATAAGGGTTACTGGAACTTCAACGTAATCATTTGGGATGATTGTGATTGAGCCAGAAACTTCCCACTTCTGATAGTTATCAGAGTTACTGCTATCTTGAATAATAAGAACGTCGTTTGTGCTAAGCAACGCAAGGAAAATATCTACGTCGATATTGTCAGCATTGATATGATCAATGTTGATTTGAGTTGCTGAAGTCTGTGTAGCGTTATTCCATAGCAGGAATGTACTTCCTGGCGAACCGCTTGTTGCGGTTGTCTTTGCTACATAATCATAATAGTTAGCAGATTGTCCGTCAGCACCTGTTGGCCCAGTAGCACCTGTTGCCCCTACTGGTCCTGTTGCACCTGTTGGTCCCATTGGACCAGTAACACCAATCGGTCCAGTTGGACCTGTATCGCCTGTAACACCCTGCGGTCCAGTGGCTCCTATAGGCCCTGTAGCGCCCGTAGGGCCTGTATCTCCTGTGACTCCTACTGAACCTGTGGCTCCTGTTACGCCAATAGGTCCTGTGGCTCCTATAGGTCCAGTTGGACCTGTTGGGCCAGTTACTCCTTCTGGTCCTGTAGCACCAACTGGGCCTGTTGCTCCAGTAACTCCGATAGGGCCTGTAACGCCTGTCGGTCCTGTGGGTCCTGTCGGACCTGTTACCCCTGTATCGCCTGTGGGTCCTGTTGGACCTGTAAGACCTGTAATACCAGTGGCACCTGTAGAGCCTGTAGAACCTGCAGGACCAGTCGGTCCTGTCGGACCTGTAGGACCTGTGACTCCTACGCCACCTTGTGCTCCTTGGTCTGCTGAAAACTCTACTGCAACTTGTGGAGTGATTGACTCAATTACGATAATAGTACTCACGTAGTCACGGCTCCTGTCACAATGAACTTACCTTCAAGGATTCTTGTTACGGTAGTTCCTGAATCTAAAACTAAATCATAGGCATATCGACCAGCATCAATATCGCCCGTAATGGTAGATGACAGAGTTACTGTTACTCGACCATTGATATCATCAAAGACCATACGACCATTGGCAGTAGAAGCCACAACTGTTGTTGTAGATGCGCCAACAAAGGGGCGCACTGTCATTGTTCCTGTGTATCCTGTCAGGTTCCAAGGTGTAGTAGTTCCGCTAACATTGTTCTGAACTTGGAACTGGAAAGTAAATGTGGTTGCTTGGTCGCAGATTAAATTATATTTCGCACTCATCAGGTAGATACCGCCCTGAGAGCAGCCGCTGCAGGTAAGCCAGAAGTAGAAGCGATGTAATTACATACACCGCTAAAATCAAGCCAATCGGCTTTAGAAGCGATGCCAGCAATTTCATTTAATACTCCTACGGTATCTGTTACGGTAAGAGTGACACTTCGTTGCGCTGCCCATTGCTGGGCTGCCTTAGCCATATCTACCATATCAGCAGATATCCGATAGGTTCCAGCATTTGCTAGACGATTTAACTCTGCATTGAGAGTAGTACCTGCAACTCCTAGTGCCACTGTTTACTCCTTACTTCTTCTTTTTTGCTACTGCTGCGTTGTCTATCAGATTAGGATATGGACGACCTGCTGCTTTAGCGCGAGCCTTAGCAGCGCTCTTTTGTGCAGGTGTCAGTTTCTTAGATGTCTTCTTAGGATTCTTTGTATCCCAAAACGCTTTCTTCTTCACCACTTCACCTTATCTGCCCAATACGCGGCGCTCATCTTGCCTTTGGCTATGTTCTTTGAATGTCTTGCTTTGAATGACTTTTGTCTAGCAGTTGGTTGCTTATCGCCACTTACGCCTTGTTGTCCGAATCTAATTGTCTTGACCTGAGATCCTTCTTTGGCAACCACAACGTGGCTCTTATTTGGGTGGCTAGGCGTACGCTTGGGTTTGTTGAAACCCGCAACGCCAGCTCTTGCAAGACGTGAATCACGCTTTGTTTTTCTTTCCATATTCTCCGTACTTTCCTAAGACGGCACGGACTGTGCCATTCTTGTTAAGTCTAACAATCAATCCGTTTTTAATCTGGACAGAATTAAAGCCTCGGTGTGTCTTATGTTGCCCAGAAGACATTACTTCTTTTTCTTCTTAGACATCCCTGCTTCTGACAAAGCAATGGCTACAGCCTGCTTACGGGACTTAACTTTCTTAGCAGACTTACCGATATTAAGTTCGCCTTTCTTATACTCACGCATAACCTTAGCGACCTTCTTAGCACCCTTTGTCTTCTTCACTTAGCAGACTTTCCTGGAGCACCAGTCATTAGCTTCTCATAGGTCATAAATGGCTTGTCATTGGTATCTGAAGGCCAAGGTAGGTATTCGTTTTCTTCTGCAACATACTTGCTGTCATATTGCTTTGGGTCATTTGCTGGCATTTTAGTTCTCCTTAAAGTTTAGAGTGTTTCCATCAAAGGCTTTACCAGCCTCATTAGATAACATCATTGCTGCGTCTATATCTTTTTTCTTGGTGGATATTGGTTCTACTCCTTGCCTTACAGCAGAGTAGTAAGAATCCAATTCTTTATCCCAGTTCTTTTCTTTGTCTTTATCCCAACCTCGTCTAGTAGGAAAGCATCCTGTGAAACCAAAGTTTGCTTCTTGTAGACAGTCAGAATAAGATTCGTGGTCTTGGGTTTTGCAACCAGATCTGCAATTAGAATTTGTCATAGTTGTGTAAGGTACTCCGAGTATCCTGCATCAATAAATATCTGTGCTTCAGCATCACTAATTGTATTGGTAGTTCCGCCAAGATAATATGAATCAGCAGCAGCCAGTGTGTCTTGGCTTGGTGTCTGTTCTGTGGTAACAGTAGTTCCATTAACGATGAATGTATAGCCACGAGGAATATCAGTAAGGAATGGATTGATAGTTCCTGTTATCGAACCACCAGTTATTGGCCTACCAGCAAGGCGAGCGTATGGAGTGAACTGAGTGTAATCAGCGCCCCAAGTTTCCCAACGCCAAGGCGTTGTCAATGTGTATGGCATCTCTTCCTTTCAGAATTGACTCACCACCAAGCAGGATTTCTAGGCCCTGCTCGATAGTCAATCAACTACTAGTTGATAGAAGTTGCAGTCTCAATGCGATATAGAGACGCTTCACGTAGGCGATTCCAGCCTGCGAAGGTATACCAGCCGATGGTGCGGAAACGGCGCAGAGCGTCAATTTCTGGACCAATTACAACTGATGTATCTTGAACAAGTGCTTCAGCGAGTGCTTCACGACCAGCAACAATCGCTGAGTAAACAGTGACGGCTGGTGATTGTGTATTAGCAGCAGATGGAACGCGAGGTGTTTCAACAATGAATGCACCTTCAAGAACGCCGACTGCTCCAGCAACGAACGGAGTACGATCAACGTACTTGGTTAGCTCCTGGAATCCACCAGTACCTGATTCGGCACGGAGGTCAGCAGACTGACGTGGGTGTAGATATGCAGCATAGAGTTCTCCGATACGAGGAACTGCCTTGTTGCTGCGTAGCTGAACAACAGCCTTACGGATGTTAGCAGAAGTGATGGTACCTGAAGAGGTGATTGAGTTGGTACCAGTTGCTGCGCCACCGTAGATTACGTTGCTTCCGCCAGTAAGAACGGATGCTACAACGCTATCAATAGAATCGGCAGCGTTATATGCAATGATGTCAGCAAGGGCTGCATCAACATCGTTGAAAGAAGTTAGGTTCAACTTCTTGGTTGTTGTTACGGCTGAGCCGTACTCATTAAGTGTTACAGTAACCTGTGATGGGTTACCAAGAGCAATGGAGGAAACATCAGAAGTTTCTGTCAATGTACCAGTCGCTGTTGCGAGATCTGAGTAAATGGAGAATACAACTGACGAACCTGGCATTGCTTGCTGTACTGGCTTAACATCAGCCAACGCACGCATCACTGGGATGGAGCGAAGAGCCATACGAACATACTGATCGTACGCACTCTGTACAAGGTTTTGCATTGACGAAATTTGCGTCAATGTACCTGTAGGAATTGCCATTTATCTTGCCTTTCGGATAGGTTCGGTCTTAGAGACCAGACGACCTAATAATTTCATCCAGTTCTTCACGGCTATTTGCATTCATCAACCTACGATGAACATCTGCTTGGAACTCAGGAGTAGCTCCCTGTTCTACAACATTAGTCATCCGTTGATATGCAGCAGCCTGCTTTGGATCTACATTAGGTGTTGCCTGGTTAGACTGGGTTTCATAGCCGAATACATCGGCATAATCTTCCAGCCATTTAGATACAGACTCTTCAGTTGGGTCTATATCCTGTGGGATAAATGCGGCAATTTTGCCGTTTACCCCGCGACTAGCAAGGGCATCTTTGATTGCTCGTTCACGGTTGGATTTAGAGATAGATTCAAACTGAGATTTTAATTCAGCAAGTTCTTTCTCTTTTTGCTTATTTGCTTTTCGCAACTGTTTGACGAGGTCATTACCGTTATCGGTATCAAAGTCGTCATCTTCGTAGTCGTAGTTGGACATAGGTCCTTCTCCCATTCGTTTTAGTTTACGTAGACCTCATACAGATTCGGGGGATTTCTGTATGGCTTCTACTACTGGTTTTGATATCTCTCTAACGGACCAGTCGTCCCGTTAGCAGGCTTAGTATTGTCCAGCGCGTTCGCGCCCTAGAGCTCCACCAGTCATTCCAGTGGTGCCACCAAATGCGGCTGTCTCTAGTTGTCCAATTTTACGTCTTTGGCGACGTGCTTGTTCAGCATTAGGTAGAGCAAAGACTTCTGCCTCTGCTACCGCTTGAGTGTAATCAGGTTGCTGATAAATTTCTGATAGTTGGCGACCACGTTCTAAGCCACTTGCGATAGTTCCGAATCCTTGTTGCGCTGCTTCCTTAGTGACTCCAGCCATTTCAAGTTCTTCTGCTCTGGTGCGAGATACATTTAATCCTGCCCGCATAGCGCCACCGCCAATTTCAGCAGCAGTTACTTTACGCTTTATGTTTTCGATAGCCTTACCAGGGTCTAAGACATAAGCTAGAATGTCGCCATTACCAACCTCTGCTCCATAGAACTGAGTAAGTGCATCTTTAATTTCTTTAGGAGCATTTAAGACTCTGCGTTGTGCTGTTTGAACGCGGTCTTCTAGTTCAGCAGGCGACACATCTCCGCCGATAAACTTTTCAAATCCTTCTTGGCGGCCCATATCACCCTTGGTGTAATAACTCTCAGGTAATCCATAGCGACGCATTACATCTTGGTATTGATCTTCAAGGCCAATATATTCGGCTTCAGATAAAGCACGTAGTCCTTTTTGAATGCGCTGTGCGTTAGCACCAAAACGTTTCTTGTAGGCATCTGTCTCACGTAGACGTAGGGTAAATTCAGATGGTGATACGTTCTCTTCGATAAGACTTTTGAGTGGGGCCACTAAAGCTCCAAGGCCATAATCTTGAAATTGCTGATATAGCAAGTCATAAGCAGATTTACGGTTTTCTAGTTTATCGTCAAGATTTGCTTGATATAAAGTGTAAGCATCAGAAGTTGTAAATTGTTTTCCATCAGATGCGGTATAGGTCATAACACCATTAGGGCCCATTGTCGCTCCAGCACCACCAGCACCACCAGTTGCACCTTTTGCAGAAGTGCTCATTCGCGCAGGATCTCCAGGATAGCCAGGAAGACCATAAGATAGTGCATCTCTTGCTTGTTCTCTTCTTAGCCAAGATGGGTCGTTTGCAAAAATAGATTGAAGTTGTTTTGTTGCATCAGCACCAGCCTGCATAGCGGGACCTGTGCGGTCAGTAATAGTAGCCCCTACAAGTTTAGCAAGTGCAAGAATATCTGATTCGGTAATTGCACGAGAGCCTCTTTCGTACTGTCCTGGGCCTGTGCCACCATATTTACCTGTGCCGTATCCTAAGCCACCAGGCAAGCGAGCCAAATCAACAGGGGCAGAATATGGGTCATACATAGCATTGATTCCATAATTGGCACCAATAACACCTTCTTTGTTTACGCCACCAACGTATGCAATAAGTTCTTCATCGGAAGCGGCTGCTATATTTTCTCTTGTGACATTCTTAGTACCAAGTACCCCAGCCCCAGTAACACCTTCAAAAATATTACCACCAGTCTTAAGGTTTTTTCTTATTTGTTCAACAAGTTTTTTTTCTGCTGCAGCGTCACGAACAAACTCGGAACCACCTGTTCCGACTGGAGTTCTTAAACCAAGGGTAGCAAGTTCTCCTGCAAATGCGGCATAGTTAACATTAGGGGCGGCCTGAACCGCTTCTTTAGGTACTTCAAATCCAGCCTCATATACTTTGTTATTGATAAGACCAAAGGCCAATTCTCCATCTTTGTAGAGTCGCTCAACAACATCGCCTGGTTTATTTCCATAATAGGCAACATCAGTATCAACAACTGGTTTACCGCTGTAACGATTTGTTGGAACTAAAGTTAAGCCAGAACTTTTAGGTCTATCGGCTTTTGTTACATCGCCATAGTATGCGACTGAATATGCACCAAACTTTATCTCTGCCATTATTACCCCTGGAATCCGAAGTTACGTAAAACTGTGAATGCGGAATTAGAAACATCTTCACGAGCATTGTTGGTATACTGCCAACGTGGGTCCTTGCGAAGTGCTCTTTGATACTCATATAGCGACATTTCCTTATCAGACCCAATAGCAGAACGTAGGGTTGGATCGTTAAGTTTAATAGTTTCTGGGTTGATTTCTAATACGTTTGCCATAATGTTTTTATATGGAGCATAGATTGTTTCAAGGTCTGTACCTTGGTCAAGTAAAGCTGCTACCTTATCTGGTAGACCCATCTTTGCAGCAGCGCGAATCCTTGCCTTATAGGTATCAAGGCTTTCACCTTCAAGCAATCCAGTAAGCCAAGAGTTAAGTTCAGTACCAAACTGTTTATCTAAATCAAAGCCATTAGCTGCAGCAGTTGCACGTAGTTGAGTCAGCGCTTGTCCTGCTGCTCCAGTAACTTCCTTGCCAGGTGTATAGGTGAACTTGGCTCGGATAAGTTTATCGACTAGAGAAGAGGATGCTCCAAGTCCAAGAGCAAGTGCGCTCTCAGTAATCTGGGCAAGGTCTGCTTCGCTAAGTTTTCCAATACCAAGAGCGATAGCTCTATCAGCAATGGATTGCTTTAAGTCTTCAGCAGCACCAGCGGCAGGAGTCTGACCAAAACGTGGGTCTTTACGCAGTAAAGCATCAAACTGACTAAAGGTAATTCCACCCTTATCAGTAAAGATTCCTTTAAGTAATGGGTCGTCCACCTTGATTGTATTCGGGTCTATATTAAAGGCAGATGCTATACGTGCTATGTAGTTTCCATAGACACCATCTAGGTTATATCCGCTACGGAGTAAGTCTCTAACATAAGCCGAGTCTTGTCTCTTTGCAGCCTCATCGCGGATGAGTTGCTGGAAGTCTTCTATTGGCTTTCCTGTTGCAATCTGCTTTAGCCACGAAGTCAACTGACCAGAGAACAATGGATCCTTCTCTAGGTCAAATCCGTTAGCGCGAGCAGTCTCTCGTAGAGCCTGTAACTCTTTGCCAGCCTGACCTTTGAGAGCACCAGATGCTGTGATGTATTCAGAAATCTTGTTATTGATACGAAGTTCATTACCTTCAAATGCAAGGTTGTATAGACTCTTAGCAATGTTCAATGCTTCTGCATCATCAAATGCTGCACCGCGAGCATCACGACCAGCTTTAATTCTCTCGTATAGGTCAGATATTCCACGACCATACGCACTCTCGGTATTAAGAGTAGCTAGTTTTTGCTCATAATCTGGAGCGTTCTTGTCTAACTTATTGTACTGACGGTCATACTCACGCATTTCAAACTGGCGTTGACGTACGGTTCCAGCCTTGGTTTGCCACCAATCTGTTCCCTTAAGACGATTGAGAAATTCTGTAGGCTGTAATCCGTTAGTTACTGCATCTTCTAGAAGTTTTCTTAGTTGGTCATCTTGCTTAAAAATTTCATCAATATCGCCATAGGTCTTTTGTGCATCAGCAAAGATTTCCTCAAAAGTTTTCTTAGTTTTAGGACCTGTTGGACCATCCTTAGTTCCAGCAGCAGCGCCAGTACCTGTGCCCGTTCCTGTGCCCGTTCCTGTACCCGTTCCTGTACCCGTACCTTTGCCAGCACCAGTGGATGAAGTAGTGACAACCTTACCATCCTTGTAGGTCTTACCCTCGTAAACTCCCGAGTAAGTCTGTCCATCTCTGAGAAGGATGCCTGATTTATTAGTTGTAAATCCTGTTTGTGTTACTGGTTTTTCAGCAGGAGTTCCTGTTGGTCCTCCTTGAGTAATAGGCTTTCCAGTGGAATCCCATTTATTTCCGCCACCTGACCAAGTTTTGGTAGCAGGATCGTACTTAGCAGTAGCGGGTACGCCTTTAGGACGATTAGATTCTGCGGTAGCCTTCTCGCCTTCTTTCTTTAAGCGAGCAAGAGTGGTATCGATTCCGCTAAGGTCCTTAAGAACCTTATTTAGGTTATCAATTTTAGAAGCGTTAAGTGGATTTTTAGTGCCACCGCTATTAGTAATCTCTTTAACAAGAGAATCACGGCGCTTTATCCACTCAGCTTGTTTATTTATCAGTTCTGTTTGTTGATATTGTTTAAGGCTAGCAAGGGTAGCAGCATCTTTTGCAGCTTTGGTTTTGAGAGCGTCTTTACGTTTTTTTTCGTCAGTCTCTTGTTGTTGCCTAATTAACTCTTGTGCTGTTGCCATTAGTCAACACCTAGCGCCTTCTTGAAGACATCATAGAAACTAAATACTTGACGGGCTTTTGCCTCATCAGTGCCTGAAATCTGGTTATAGAGATATTGCTGAACGTCTGGTCCACCAGTCTGAGTTACGACATTGGTCTTACCGCCAGAATAGGTTGTTTTGGTTGGCATATCTTTTTCACGCTTTGTGAGTTTCTTGAAGTACTTATCAAACTCAGCCTGCGTTGGAGCACGACCTAGAACATCATTGTAGATTTCATCAATCAAAGTCTGCGCTTCAAGTTTGGTAGAAATCTTACGCTGGATAGTTGTAGATGGACCACGACCTGCGCCTGTTGCGCCTTGTGAAATAGATTCAACTAAGAATGCAGTACGGTCAATATCGCCGCGATAGCTACGCAGGGTAACGCGAGCCTCTTCCATAGCGGTAATACCCTTAAGAAGAGCAGGCGTAAGGGTAGTTACTGCTTTTCCTCTGTAGTATGGAGTCTGACGTAGACGCTCTGAGAACAATTTAATTGCGTTAGGACCGCTATTAGTAATACTCGTAATGTAAGCCTTGAGATCTGGTTGTGGTTCTGCAGGCGCTTGATAAGATGGAGGGGTATATCCTGGACGAAGACCTGTGGGAGTTACGTCTCCAGCGCCTGGTGACATTGGCATACTCATTGACACTTTATTCTCCCATCAATCTTGAGAACAGAACCGCATAAGCACTGCGAGTATTCTCATTCGTATCTGCTAATTGTCGTAACTTTGCAATAGCGTCATCTTCTTCAATTTGAAGAAGATATCTACTACCAGATATAGCCTGAAACTCTTTCTTGGCATCTGTATATTTATCGTACACATCCAACATCTGCTTCAAAGTCTTGGCAGTTACTGGACTTGTGCGATATACATTTTTATCATCAAGCATTTTTCTTAAATCATTAAGAGCATTAAGGCGTTCTACTGCACGCTTACCGCCTTGGGCAAGTTCTTCTTGAATCAATGGACGACCAGCCTTGAATACTTGCGCCCAGCTATTCCATTCCTTGCGAAGTTGAGCACGTTCATAATCTGTACCAACCTCAGTCAAAGACTTCTCAAAGGTATCTTTACGTTCAAAGTAAGTTTGCATATCTGCAGCGGTTTGAACCTCACGCAAGAAATCAGATACCGTCTTATTCTTACGAAGACCCATATCTGTCATAGTCTTGTAAGCATCCCACGAGTAACCTTCTTTATGAGGAATTAGGAATGCTGCACCTTGTGGGAATCTTTTGAATAGGTCTTGGTTCTGATCGACAAAATTACCTGATTCTTCAGCATAGCGGAAGTAAGCAACAGTTGAGCGGTCTGATTCAGATACCGTAAATGGAATCTGGTCTGGATATAGTTCAACCCACTTCTTCATAGCTGAGTCATAGTCACCAGGATACTGTGATAGTACGCTGTACCAAGCCTGCTTGAAGTTAGCCTTACCATTATCACGAACCCACTCAGCCATATCACTACGGAGTTGTACTTGTGGTGATGCTGGCGCAAAGAAACCAAATGCAACACGCAAACCTAGAACTGAAAGAGTTGTATTCTTCAAACGAATACGGTAATCCTCAAGTTCTTGTGCGGTAAAAGGAACTGGTACCTGTTCTCCTGCATCATTGGTGGTGTACTTCTGTACAAGACCATTACCAGATGACTCAAGATAGGTCATAGCCTTACGCATAGCGCTGGCATACTGACCATCACGCTCATCTTGGTTCATTGCTGCGTAGATACGGTTAATATGGGCTGGCAAGAAAGCTGAAACCATTGGTTGATCTTCAGCATAAGGACCAAGTGCGATACGTGTGATGGTATCTGCAGCGCCTGGTGACCAGATACTTACGATATTACTAAAAACCTTGGTAGATACTGCAGATAATGGACCTGCAAACGTAGGCATTAACGAATCTGGGTTCAATGATGGCGTAAGCATTTTGACTTTTGCGCCAAATTCCACAGGGAATGGAGTCTTAAACTCTGCTGGTACACCAAGAGCAGTCATCACGCCTTGAACTACACGGTAAATCTCTGTCATACCAGGATAGACGAAGTATGGTTCACCCTTATCGTCTTCTTGAATCCAACCAGAGTGAGTAATGCCTTCATAGGTAAGGCTTGCTTTAACGATTGCCTCTGGGTTGTACTTAACAACGCGGGTAATACGACGTGCAAAGTCTTCAGATGCACGATAGAAACGTGCAAAGTTACGGATAGAGAACGCAAACTGGCTTTGAACCATAGGATTATCTACAAACGCAAGAGTTTGTAGCACTGCTCTATCTTCTACAATCTCAGCCAACTTGCGTTCTGCAAAATCTTTGGCTTTTTCGATAGCCTTAGTATCTGCTGGATCTATACCAGCAAGGTGAGCCTTGATAAAGGCATCCTCAAAACCTGTCTTTTCAAAGTCTTTACGCATCTGAATCATATTCCACATAACTATTGGCTCACGGCTCATACGAGCGTTAGCCTCTCCAAGCCAGGTATAACCTAATTCTTGGATAGATGCGGTGTAATTACCAGATTCAGATACTGCAACTAACTTAGGGCCGATGATATACGAAGGAACATCAGCTTCTAATGTTGGCAAATCGTCTATACTTAGCTTACCTGTGATGTTATATTGTTGAGCTTCTTCATCCCAAGTACGAATTTTATTAAGCAAATCTGTATTGATAGTCTCATCATCAGACTTGACCATAATCTGTTTAATTCCATCATAGATATTCTCGGCGTGGCCTTGATTATCTGTATCAAAATCTTTCCAGCGGAAACGACTTGCAATCTCTGGGTTTTCATCAAGCCATTGTTTAGCAAGACCTACAGCCTTTTCTCTATCATCAAGGTTTGCTAGAACTTTTGTTCCAAGTTCATCATTAGCATAATAGCCAATACGAAGTAGCCACGCAGTCTGGCTTGCTTCATCCTGAAGTGGGGCTTGGCGAACGTAGCCTTTGCCACCTTTGACTTTCTTAATGTTCTTATCGACATTAACCTCAAGTGCAACAACACGAGATCCTGACCTGCGCTGATAGTTAACAGCAGATGCGGTGTAGTCAAGGCCAGTATTTAGAGCCTTACCACTTTCAACAACATCTCCTAGAGCATTGTCAAGGTTTCCGTATCTAATCTGCTTAGCAAGAAATGCAGCTTCACGCTCTACAACTTTACCTAGACCGATAGCCTTGTAAAAACGATTCATCTTGCCTTCGCTTAAAGCACGAGCAAATACTTCACGTACTTCATCTAAACTTCCGCCGCGTTCTTGAATTGCTTTCATTTCCGCGCCATACTTCTGCGACTCGTTCTTATTGACAATACGCATAATTGCGCCAAGAGGATTCTGTACTACCTTCTCAGCAGTAGTAAGACCTTTAGGCATCTGTATTGCGGTACGCCAGCGAGTAGATAGATGCTTTGCTACAGGTACTCCCCAAGGATTACGACCAATAGCAAGGTTAACCATTAAGTCTTCTGTGGCATTACGGATAGCATAACGAGGACCAGCAAGAGTTAAGAAGACCCAAGCAGATGTTATCTTCTCAGTAAATGCTGCGTGGGGGATTCCCATAATCTTTTTAATAATTGTATCACGAGCAACAAGGCGATTAACATCTGCCATTGATGGAGCAGATACCCAACTTGATAAATCTGTCGGAACAAGAGCGATTGACTCTTCTGTGCCTACTGGAACCGATGGGTTCTTTCCTTTGACTGTTAGCGCAAAGGTTGGCTTTTCTTTTCCAGTAACAAAACGAGTAACTGTTTGACCAGTCTCAGATGTTCTCATACCCTTGAAATCTGCAATAGTCTGCCACATACCTTGATACATCAACTTACGTGTACCTTCATCAGCATTGGAAAATGACTGAGCAAATAGTTGTGATTCACGCTTTGGCATAATCAGACGTGCCAAACGGTACATCTGTTGTGGTGAATCCTTAGCAAGAAGATCCATACCTTCCATAGCTGCGTATGGAATTGGAGTGAACTTGGCACCAAACTTATCAATGCGACGCTTAACCATCGCTGTAGAGAAGTAACCAACTTCTTTAGGGTTAGCATCTGCCTTGAGTTTAGTTACAATTTTTTCTACGCCATCGGTAAAGCTCTTAGCAATACCATCATCGGTTGCTGCTTCACCAAAGAAAGTGTCATCAATAAGCGTAGGACCGATACGGTCAATGTTAAATACTTTGTTAGCGCCAGTAAGGAATGCAACTCTTGCCTTACGCTGAGCATTAAGGGTAGGCATCAAGACGCGTCTGCGTCCAATCTGGCCCTTCATAATCTCATCCACATTTTTAGCATTTTGGAAAAATGCCTTAGCGCTGAGAGCATCTTGAACTGGCAGGTTAACGCTGATAAAATTATCAATAACAGCAGGACCAAACTCTGGAGCAAGAATGCTCATCTGCTTGGCTAGGTCTACCTGCTTACCAGTATCCTTGGCTGTCTTAGCAGTTTTATATTCTTTAAGCAACCCGCCATACTGATCCCAAAATGCAATGTTTTTAGGAGCAGCAAAATAATCATCAAGAGTTTGTGCTTGAAAGAAAAAAGCACTTTTTTGCGCTTTGCCACCAATAAGGACATCTAGTGCGTAGCGTGATATATCAGCGCCACGCTTAATCTTTCCAGCTACGAGAAGCGGATCTGCAAGTACTCGATAGGCTGCATCTACAGCACCTGAGATGGCCTTATACATAAAGCCATTCTTAACAAGGTCACCAGGTGTAACAGCGTCAATAAGGTTAGCAAATTGACGACCTGGAGAATACTTAGCTGCGCTTACTGTATCAAGAGCATCTTGAAAATTCTCTTGCTCTTCTGGAGTTCCACCTTTTTTACGGGCAAGCATCAAATACTTTTGCTCTTCTGGTGTTGCTTCTTTTACAATCTTACCGAAATCCTCACCAGAGGATAGTTTCATTGCTACAGAAATTGCTGGAGCACCATATTTAGCACGAGCAACAGCAATACGATCAGCATTAAACTTCTTATCGCCTTTATCGTTTGCTTCATCCCACGCATCTGCAAGGCTAATGTTCTCTGTGCCAGCAATAGTAACAGTACGATAAGCGCGTGTAGATAAATCAGAAACATTTTGTAAGCCAGCAAGAAGTTTTCCGAAGCCAGCCGCTGCCATACCGCCTGTATAGTGCCACGCAGTTCCAAGCCAACCACGATTGGGTTGAGTTACAGGGTCTGTCTCTCCGTATGTTTGCTTAAGACTAGCCTGTTGCGCTGGCGTGTACTTAGTTTCATAAACTTTTTGTGCTACTGGAGCAGGTAAATTAAGTAATCCTCTATGAGCATTTTGAGCTTTATTCAAACTTGAGATTAACTTATATTCTTTCTCACTAAGACCCGCTGCAAGAGCAGTTGCTTTGAGATTATCAGCCATCAGTTCCCTCGCGCTAAAGCCTGCTGATATAGAATTTCAATTTCTCCTGTTTGGTCGTAAGGAAGCATACGAGCAAGAGCAGTTGATAATTTTTCCTGCATAGCAGGTTGCATACCTAGTATCTCTGGACCAGGACCAGGACCCATTGGGATACCTGAAGTAACAGGTTCATCTGGACGTTGTGATGGAGCATATAACGGAGTCACTGGTTCCATTTGACTTGGAGCCATACCCATCTCGCTACGAGATGTTGGACGCACATCTGGGGTACTTGCTAGTGGAGCACCTGCTTTATTAGCGGCGTTCTCTACACCTGAGCCGTACTCTGTGGATTGAAAAGAAATACCATCTGTTCTCTTGGAGAATTTACCAGGTCCTGATACACCTGCCATAGGCCCTCTAGCCATTTGGATCCTCCATCTTCTCTAAATCTTGTGTGAACTGTTCCCATACTCTGGAAACCTTTGTTGTTCTATTTGCGTTATACACTGCTAAATCTAAAAGTTCTGATGCGAGCATATCTACAGCTCGCACTATATTTACAAAGAAACCTGATAACACTACTAAAAAATCTGCTAGAGTGACAGAGCGTGGTACGTAATCTCTATCTTCGTCCACGCTCTATCCTCTCTAGTAACACTAAGCCTTCTTGCCTTTACGACCTGCTGGAGCATATCCAAATGCCACTTTACCGCCTTTAGGCTTCTTCATATCCTTCTTGCCTTCAGTTGGCTTAGCCATTGGAGCCTTTGCACGACCACCTTTTTTCATATCACACCTCCCTTACCCTGCAATAGATGCGAGTAATGACGCTATATCTGGACGAGAGCCAGCAGCAGGGGCCGCACCCATTTGTTCTGGAGTTGGCTGCGAGGCAGGAACGGGGGCCATACCTGCTGCTGGAACTTCTTCGCCCATTGGAACTTCTGGTGCTGGTTCTGGGGCGAATACTTCTTCAACTATCGTCTCAAGTTGCTTACCTTTCTGACGACCCTTGATAACCTCGGCGATTCTGGAAACAATCTGAGAAGGATCTTGGCCTTGGGAAGCAAGTGCTGGAATGGCTTGAGCATACTGAGCAACAGCAACACGCAAAGAATCACGCATCTCTTCAATGTCCACACGCTGTTCTTCTTGAGTGACATTTAACTCCATAGGTATTTCTCTGCGTACATAATCTCTTGATACGAGTTTGTCGCTTCGCATCTGTAGTAAAGCAATAATGGCATTGTTTGGATTCATACCAGACATAATGCCGTAACGAACATCTACACCATACTCGCCAGCAATCTGACGAGATGGCACATACTTCATATTAAACGGAGTACCGTCATCTACACCCTTGATTTCCTTGGTCATAGAACCAAAGATTTTCTCATCTACCTCAAAGCAGAGAGATACAAGTTCGGTAAATAGTCTTGCAAACTGTGCTTGTGCTGCACGAACCTGAGTATCAAAGCCAGCCTGTAGCGCTTGAACTCCGCGACCTGTGATGATTGAAGCATCAACGTTACCGCTACGAACTTCTGGATAACGAGAACCTAGACGTAGTTCTCTCTCTAGAACGCTGGACTCTGTGAAGACTCCTGGCGGAAGTTCTAATGGGACACGGCGAATACCTTGCGGATTAGCAGAACGCATAATAGCGTCAGGACCAAGTGCAAGTTCTTGCACATCTTGCGGAATAGCAATAGGTGCTTGGATAGATTTCTCTGCTGCTTGAATCTGCAATACTGCAAAGCGGGCTCTAGCAAGTTGTACTGCTAGAACATCATCGAACTGACCGCGTGCTTCTCCGTCTAGGGATGAACGCATTGCAACGCGGGCTAAGCATTTACCAATGGCATTAGGTAAGTTAGATAAAATTAAGTTGTTACGATCTGGGACATAGATTAAATCTTGGTCCTTATCGTGGTAACGAATCATTGTGATGTAAGGAGAACTACTGATATAACTCTTGTTAGTTATGATTTGGTCATAGAACTCTGGATACTGCATTGCTAGAGTCTCTGCATCAGTATTCATCACTTGAGTAATTGAGATACAGCGACCAAAGCGGTCCATCTCTGGATATACTCCAAAAGGATTTAGCAAGCGGATGCGTGGATTATTAGTCTCGTAATCCATCTCTACCATTGCTGGTAGCATTCCATAAGTATTAAACCAGTCAGCACCTTGATACATCTGAATTTGGAGTTCAGAACCTGATACAAAGTAGTTGGCAATACGAGTTCTAGTATCAGCAGCCTTACGAGCGCTATCTGAAACCATATTGGTAGCAGCGCAGTTAAAGGATGGTAGTGGTGCCATAACCTCAGCGAGGTCACGAGCTGCTACATCTACAAAGTTAGCAACCAGAGGCTTTGGGTATTCCTCAGAGAACATAGCAGGATAGACCTTGCTGATATCTCCTTGACGCACGGATAGCACATCGCGCATACGTTGATCACGCGCTGAGTACTTAGTCTGTAGCCGTGCTACCTTAGCAATAACCTCTTTGGTTGTAAGCATTTGTCCTTACTTCTTTTTTGTTTTTAATTTAATAATAGGCTTGCCCTTGCTTGGGCCAGTCTTGATATCACTGTCGCCTGGGTATCTTTTATTCTTAGAGGGGACTTTCTTCTTCTTAGATAAGTAATCATCAAGTGTTGGCTTCTTGTTTGGCATTATGTCTCCCTAGATGAATTGACGTTGTTGTTCTGCTAGTAAATCGTCTATGTTTACTACCATACGCTTGCCTCGTTCATAGCGAGACAAAAATGGATTCTTTAGATGGTGGGTGGTATGTATTCCTTGGTTAAGCCATTCTCTGGCTTTAATCTCACAGAACCATAAAGCCATCACCATATCGGTCTTACCCTTAGTGGTAGGTGACCAAGTAATAAGTTGCTCTATTAGAGCCTTAATGTTTTCGGTTTGGTCTGATGGGAGATGAATAATATTATCTCTGTGGTGCTTACCATCTTGCTGCTTAGTTCCAAATAGGGTAGACATAGAAGCTACACCAAAGCCTGCATCCCATTTGTTATTACCAGTATGATGTTCTCTTAATACCGTTCCCTTAGATGCAAGGAACTGACGGATACCTTCATCCTGAGTTAGGAAGGACTGGAAAGCGTTACGCTCTACCACCCATTCAGCGGGAGCATAGACGTTAGTCCAATCAATAATCAACTGTCTAATCTGAGCAGGTGTTGGTCTAGTAATCTTGATAGCGTCCACAATGTAGCGCTTATGAGTTATGCGGTCTACGCCGTAGCAGATAGCGGCAGTATCACCAACCATTGCAGGGTCTAGTCCACATACAAAAGAAAAACCAGTTAAATCTTTAGGATGGCCTGGTGCTCCCATCTGGAGACGACCTGACCTTCGCATTCCATCAATAGAGCCCTTTACACAAACAGGGTCAAAGGTGGCATCATCTGAAACATCTTGTTGCTGATAAACTAAAGCCCAAGTCTGTGCATCCATAGCTTGACGTTCTGCATAGAGATGCTTACCGTTCCAGCGGGGATATAGGCCCTCTTCTGTCTTATCAGAGTCTGTCTGCCCATCAAAGGGTTGGTCTGAGTAAGGCCAGAGCGTTACCCACTTGGTGGGGTCCTCATTGGTTTCAAGTAAAGCTGGCATAGCCAGATATGTCCAAGGGACCAGACCACCAGGGTATCTATCAGGAGAGCGTAGTTCTTTGTATAAGTCTACAGAGGCAACGCGGGTTCCGATAACAATTAACTTACCAGTAGGGTTAAGACGGGATCTGACATCTTGGGTAAGCCATCTAATCTGCTTTTCAAATTCATTTGCATTCTTCAAGGTAACAGCGTCATCAACAATAATCATATCGGCACGCTTACCGTATATCTGACCGCCAATACCTACAGCTTCTAGGTTTGGGTCCTTCTCAGATGATTCTCTGAGTTCATCACCGAAGGTGACTCTAGTTGTAGTCCAGGTAGCGGACTTAGAGTTAAAGCCGACTCCAGCGGCATAAGCCTGCTGCAAGCTCTCATACATCGGATGGGTAAGTCTTTGCTTGATGGCATAGAGGAAGTCTGCTGCAAGCTGCTGAGTCTGGGATACTATCAGGACTCTAAAGTTGGGGTTCTGGACTATCTTCCAAGTTACATAATCTACGGTAATCGTAATTGACTTGGCGTGGTTTGGCGGGATGTTGATAAGGATACGGTTATCTGCAATACCTTTTTCAAACTTCATAGCGGGATGATGCCAGGAAGGGTCTCTTCCCTCTATAACATCTGCTAGGTTCTGCTGGTGGGGAAAGGTAGTCTGATGTAGAAACTTCTGGCGGAACTCGGCGAAGCCGAGGTCGTGGACATCGGTAGCTGCAAAGTTCTTGGACCTTAACCCTAGACGGGTTCTATCAACTTTATCTGCAAAGACCTTATCGGATCTGCGGTAGTATTCATAAGTCTTCATAGACTTACCAGCTTCACCGCAAGCCTGCTCTATAGTCATACCTTCTGCTACAGCGTTAAGGATTACCCTCTTGGCTATATCAGCAGTGTTATTAGAAATGGCAGGCTCCTGAAAAGGTTTGCATTAGAATAGATAGATTACTTCTTTTTCTTTATTTGTTTTTTACCTTTATAGCGGCGACCTTGAAGAGCAGCACCTGCTAATTGACCTAAAGCAGATTTTTCTTGTTTATGCGCTCTGTCAGCGTCTCCTTTGAGACGAGCAGATGTTTTACTATCCACAGCCTTGACCCAGTTGCGCCATTGGTATTCGCCTTGTTCTACGTTAGCCCAATTTCTAGCTTTATTGAACTGCTTAAATTCCTTGGCAAGGTTCTCTAGGTAGTTTAGTTCTTTCTTTTTCTTTTTTGCTGCCATAGCAGGCTCCTAAATTTTTGATAGATTACACCCAACTAAATGAGGCGCCTTGCGCCTCGCTATCGGGCTTGGCGCCCGAGCGAGTCTCAACGAAGTGAGGGGTAAGTCCGCTACAGCCCTTGAGGGGCGTAGCGTGAGCGTAGCCCGCAGTTAGCTACAACCGTTCCGCTAACTGCTCCTATACTGTATTAGGCGGGAAAAAATACCCATTTCCCGCTTTCTGTTAAAAAATCTTTTATTTGTGGTTAACATCACAATTAAATACGGACAAACTAGGACAGTGGTGACCAAGGTTCACTTTAGGAAAAAAACTTTGTTGGGGAGTACAGGACCCGCACCGCGCAAGTTAAACACCTAGGGTGTCCGTTTTGTCGTGGTTGCGTAGTCTATGCGTTATGGTCTGTTTTGTCTGGTTGCTGGTAATTTTTGATGGGCTGACTAACCCGCTGGCACTCTCTAGCGCTCACCCCTAAACCTTTTGCGCCCCCTGCCTTAGATAATTATTTCCTTGCCTTATTTAATAAACTGCCCTGCCTTCCTGCCCTGCCTTGCTCTGAACTCTTGGCACTCTCGCGCCTCAACTGCCAACCCTCAACCTCTACTAGACCTTTACCCGCGCCCCTGTGGATAACCTGTGGATAACTTCGTTATCAAACTGTTATGAAAAAAGAATAGAAAGAGGCCATAAATAGATAGACGAGCCTCTCATATCTGATACCCTCCTCCTATCGGTTGGCACAAGGCAAACCGAACGAACCGAAAAGGGTAAAAAAATGAGTAAAAAATACACAGTTTCCTTCAAGATAGAAACAGAGGAAAATTGGCAAAGTGCCGAGGCACTCGAAGCAGAACTGCGCGACATTATTCGCGCCGTTATTGCTCCCACTTTCAACTTCGAACTCTTCCCTCTTTCTTTCACAGTAAAGAAAGCGAGAAACTAAAAATGACTCGCAAAGATTACGAACTAATAGCGGAGGTAATCAAGACCGCCCGCAAAGTAGAAACAGGCGAAGCGGTTTTAGTATCAGTAGAACACCTCGCTAACACTCTCGCAACAGAACTAGAAATAGAAAATCCTAGATTCAACCGCGCCCGCTTTCTTTCTGCTTGTGGCGTAAAGGTGGCCAACTAATGAAACTAAAGGTGAGGAAAGACCTAACAGAGCAGGGCTTACAAATTCCCTGCCAGTATCAAGAGGGCGCTTACTTGCTCCCCTATCAAGTAGAGCAAGCGCAACACCTAGCAGAATTACAGGGAGGCGCTCAACACCTAATACTCTTGCCTTATGAAAATGGCTTTAGAGCTCTCGCGGTAGTTGATTCAATAGACCTAGACTTTACCGCTTAGACCTTGCCTATCCTTCAAAGATAGACTATCTTTGAGGGGTGGGGAGGGGCTAAGCCTTCCACTTAACGAAAGAGAGAGAAAAAATGAGGCAATACATTGTTAAAGATGTTCTAGTGGGGCGCAACGATAGAGGCGAAAAGTATCACCTAAGCGTTGAGCTTGTAAGTGATGAGAAAGAACGCGAAAGTATAAGCCACGAGAAAATCAAGGGCTTTCAACGGCTTAGCTTTCACGGCCTTGGCGTAAGCCCTCGCGGTTCTATTGAATATGAAAGAGGGATTTTCTCGGCAGGTCAAAATTATGAAATGCTTTTGGAAATTACTCAACCCGCTAAGGGCTTTACTCTTGAAAGTATTCGTGAAATCTATGAACTATGGCAAGAGTGGCACCTTAACGATATGAAATCGCATTGTGTTCATCAAGATGAGGCGGTGGCGTGGGATAAGGTAGCGCCTTGCCCTTTAACGGGCTACAAGGCGGGAAGTGCTTGGCTTTCTAAGCCTTTACTTGATGGGGTAATTGAGCAGATTTCTGCTCTTGTAAAGCGTGAAAGGGTGGGCGCGTTATGACTATTGAAAAATTATTCCCGTCTGGCGCTTGGCGTGTGTGTGGCGTAGTGGAGGGGGAAAGCGATCACTATTTTCTAGAGCGTGTCTATTATGGATACACCAAAAGAGAGGCGGTTAGGTTATGGAACGAGCAAGTGAGAGAGGAGGCGGGAGCGTGAGCGATACCTTATGCGAGAGGGCTCCCTACGATAAGGAGAGCTGGTATTGCCTAACACATAACCGATTAGAGATGAGAGAGGGCGAGCGAGTGAGAGAGTGTGAGTGTAGGTTAGAGGCAGACCTTCTAACCTTATGCGAGGAGCATAAGCAAGAGCTGGAGAGGTTGAAGGCTAACCCTCCAGCGTGGGCTATCAAGGCGAGAGGGGGAGAGAGAGCGTGAAAGATATCTTTGAGCTCAGCTTTCGCTGGCAAGATGGCGCTGCTCAAGTCATAATCTATGCTCTAGTAATCTATCTAGGGCTAGTAATCATAAGCAAGATAAGCGACAAGAGAAAGGGCAAGAGATGAGACAGGACTCAATAAGTTGGGGAGAACTAGCAGAACTAACCCACGCTACGCAGGTGGAGAGGTTTAACTTCTGCCTATGTGAAGAGCAAGAGCAGTTCCCTTATGAGGACTGCCCAAGACAAAAGATAACACCTGAGATAGATGACCTAATCAAAATGGAAGAGGAGACAAGAGGTAATGAATAAGGAATACTATCAAGCTAAGGCTGACCTATGCCGCAACCTTGCTATCAACCAAATGGTGGAGGGGGAGGCTAAGGAGGCAGGTGCTAACCTAATTCGTATGGTTAATGCCTTAAATCAAATCAACTTAATCAACTACAAGGAGGAGAAGGGTAATGAAGCTAACTAACTTCTATGAGGTGGCAGATCGCAAGGGAGATACTGCTTGGGGAGGAGCGAGTGAGAGCGAGGCGATAGAGTGGTTTAGGAGAGGCTTAGATAACTCTATCTATGTATCAGTGTGGAACGAGGAGGATATTGAAGAACCTAAGTTAGTCATTGATAAGATAGATATAACTAAGTTGGTCTTGACTACCATAGTGAGCGAGAGGGGGAGAGCATAATGATTAAAGGATTATCGAGAACTTCAAAAACTATTAAAGCAAATCTACCTAAAAAAGAATATACCCTATCTGAAGATGACTTATTGCGTATGATGTCGGGGTATGTATCTCACAAGCGAGGGAGAGGCGTTGCTCCTAAGTTTTGGTTTGATAGAGGAGATTACATATTGACCCTAGAAGTGGAGGAGAACAAGTGATATTTCTAGGTGTAATCCTTATGACTATCCTTGCCTATCTGCTTATAGTGTGGGAGGATAAGCTCAATGAAAACGATAGATAAACGGAAAGAGAAGGCTGAGAGGCGAGCCGTATGGCTACGCAACTATCAGCGAGCAAGAGGGCGAGCCCTTACTAAGCTAGCCCAGCAGTATCCCGACCAATACAAGGAAATACTTGAGCAGGAGAGGTTATCTGATGAGGCTAATGGCAAGGCGTGGCTGGACATTACTGGCGCTACCGATAATAGCGATGGCGTTTCTACTGATACAGATGGATACGACAACGCACCTAGACCCAAGCAAACCGACGGAGATGAGCAGAACGAAGGCTACTTGGAAGGAGAAGAATGAGAACAGAAAACTGGCAAAGCAATATGCGTGGGTTGCGTTTGGTTGGAGAGGACGAGAGTGGGAGTGCCTCAAGTCCTTATGGACCAATGAAAGCAGGTTTGACCACTACGCACAGAACCCAACTAGCTCAGCTTTCGGTATTGCTCAGCTCCTTGGAGAAAGAAGTAGAGAGCCTGCACTCCAAGTATTGCGAGGCTTACGTTACGTTAGTGTCCGTCACGGAACTCCTTGCAAAGCTTACAAGTTCTCTCTTACCCACCGACACTACTAAAGAATAGAATTGCCAGCGTTATCTCTCTTTCACTGGCAATAGATAACCCCGCAGGTCAAGAGTGCTAACTGCGGGGTTTCTAAGAGGAGGAACAATGAAGAATTATGTAATAGAACATAGAGGTAAGACGCTTGAAACTTCACATTTTTACCCACTTACGGAACAAGAGTGTGAGGATATAAGACAGGCTTATTACAAAAGGCCAGAGATTTCTGAGGTGAAAAATAATTTTTTGGCAATAGAAAAAGGTTCAGTAATAGCTTCAAGTATTATGAATTATTATATGAAAGACCTTATGGCTAAAGTAAAACTTTACAGTCCTCGTTGGTCCATAGAAGAAGTATTAGAATGTAATGATTTGATACGTTATTTTTGGAGTAGAGTAATTGCTAGTAAAAAAGTATATCCGCCTGAGCACGGAATTATTCGCAACTTTGAAACCGCCCTTCGTATATCTGGAGGAGGCGTAGCAATGAAGCCATCAAACTTTCCGATGAAGACTATAGATATGATACTTCAAAAGTATAATGTAAACGGAAACTATTATGATTATTCTTGTGGTTGGGGCATAAGGATGCTTTCATCTTTCAAAAATAGAGTGAACTATTATGGCACAGACCCTAATAATCTTTTAATTGATAGACTAACTCAGATAAAAAACACCTATCAAGAGGTAAATAAAATAGAACTTTTTACCGATATAAGATGTATTGGTTCTCAACATTTACAACAGGACTGGATTGGTAAAATTGGTATTGCTTTTAGCAGTCCTCCTTACTTTGGACTAGAGGATTACAAAATTGGAGAACAGTCATACCGTGATGGTATGTCTTACACAGAATGGTTAAACTCTTATCTTCGTAAAACCATAGAGAATTGCTATGAATACCTAATTCCTGGTGGTTACTTTATGATAAATATAAAGGACTATGAAAGTTATTCTTTAGTAGAGGATTCTAAGTTGTTAGCGTTAAAATCTGGGTTTAGATTCACTGAAGAATTACTACTTAAGAATAGAAAAAGACCTAGTGCCAAAAAAGATTTAGACACAAATGAAAAGATTTTAGTGTTTCAAAAATAATTTTTTATTGGTCGGTGGAGTAAAAGCCAGAGCCTTTGAAATGGGCAGGAGGGGATGCCCATACGCGGTTGAGTGTAGTTCCGCATTCATTCATAGGACAGCTATACTCCACCGCCATATCGTGGATGCTGCGGAAGATGTGGAGGACATTCCCGCAGGCTGGACATTCATATTCATATTTCATAGTGGTATTGCATAATCTAGGTGGAGGAAGCCTACAAGTTTCATAATCTTTCTAGTATCAGAGAACTCAGTGGTGGTAGGCATCCACTTCTCAGACCAAGCTGGCTCTGGAACTCTTGATAAGTCAAAGGCATAGACTCCCTGCGGAGTAGAGTTGATGTAGTAAGGGGTGAGGCTACCTGCTTGGTTGATAAGTCTGCGATACTTCATCTCTTCAATAAGTAAATCTGGATAGTGAGTATGCCTACACTTTAATTCTATGTATAGATTCTTTTCAT
>Ga0315902_10001368_pt1 | contig 39062 bp, 33 predicted proteins | sample LakEriMetagenome_9_FD_203523 | JGI IMG/M metagenome (GOLD analysis project Ga0315902, IMG submission 203523) | Freshwater fungal communities from buoy surface, Lake Erie, Ohio, United States - Buoy 12 MA117 | ecosystem: Environmental > Aquatic > Freshwater > Lake > Lake biofilm | place: USA...
CATTAAAGGGATCAACGGATAAAACATTTAACTGGGTATCGGCTACTAATGCCTGGACCTCTTCGGAAAATGTTAATTTAGTATCAGGCAAACAGATATTAATCGGCGGCAATGAAGTGTATGCTAGATTAGCCAGTCCTAATTTCTCAGGAATCCCTATCGCTCCAACAGCAGCATCTGGTACCAATACTACTCAACTTGCAACCACACAGTTTGTTCAAACTGCAGTATCAGGAGGTATAGCCAGCTCTTCTAGTCAACCTGGTGTTAAATGGACTAACAGAAGTCAAGCTGCCGATAATGATTGGAGCTCAGTTGCTTATGGTAATGGATTATGGGTTGCTGTTGCTCGTAGTGGTTCAGGAAATAGAGTTATGACAAGTTTCGATGGTATTGTTTGGACTATTAGAAGTACTCCCGATTTAGGTTGGTACTCAGTTGCATACGGTAATGGATTATGGGTTGCTGTTGCAGGTAGTGGTTCAGGAAATAGAGTTATTACAAGTCCCGATGGTATTAATTGGACGAGTATACCTAGTGCTGATAATAGTAATATGTGGTACTCAGTTGCATACGGTAATGGATTATGGGTTGCTGTTGCAGCTACTGGTGCAAATAGAGTTATGATAAGTTCCAATGGTATTACTTGGAATGGTGCAAGTATCCCCAATTCAATAATTTGGCGGTCAGTTGCATACGGTAATGGAGTATGGGTTGCTGTTGGTGATGGTGGTAATATTGCGTCAAGCACTGACGGTTATAGTTGGACCCAAAGAATGAATTCTACTAATAATCCTTTAAGTTCAGTTGCATATGGTAATGGATTATTTGTTGCTGTTAGCACGGATGCAAGTCGTAAGTTTGTAACAAGTAACGATGGTAGTAATTGGACTGTCGTAACTGTTACGGGTGCCAATGAGTCTTGGAGCTCAGTTGCTTATGGTAATGGATTATGGGTTACTGTTTGTAGTAGTAGTGGTTCGGAAAGTAAAGTTATGACAAGTCCCGATGGTAGTAATTGGACTCGCAGAATCGGTGGTGGTACTAATATTTGGAATTCAGTTGCTTACGGTGATGAATTATGGGTTGCCGTTTCGCCTGCTGGGGCTCCTGGGAAAAGTAGAGTTATAACTTCATCTTAAAAGTATATCAACCTGTATTACTGCTATTTTCTAAAAAATTATAGTTTTTCATATATTGACTTATACGTGTGTATAACAAACCACAGGTGGTGTCGCAAAATTCACTTTTAGACCAAATAAATGCATTATGAACTGCAGTCAACCTTCACAAGCACTTTCGTAAAAATATTTCACATTATTTTTACATAAATATTTCACAAATTATTTCACAAAATATAGTATAAAAAACTTCATATTTTGTGAAAATCAATATCATATGCATAAATATTATTACTAATCGGAAAATTGAAATTGCTAATTCCACATAATTCATATATAGTGTTCCAGAACAAACCAAAATCGCATCAATGTTTTCCCGTTCATTTGCAAAGTCTGCAAAGTCCCCCCAAGCCATCTCCGATGATATCGCCGCGCGCGCATATCCCACCAACCGAACTATTCATCGTTCCCCTGCCACTAGTGGAGAAGAACATTACACTTACAAGCACGAAGGATTTCGCGTATTCGAAAACGCCGCAGGCAACTACGCCGAAAATCTCGTCAAAGATTACAACCAATTTATGGAAGGTAACGGCACACTCCACTACCACAACGCAATCACTGCACTTTATCACACGCACATCGCACGATCTGTGGAACATATCCGCACTCAACGCCACATCATTGAGCAACTCACTTCTACACCAAACACTGCATCACCACAGCAACCCGCATCACAACCCGCACCGCAACCCGCACCACAACCCGACTACACGCTTTCGCGCCATCTGCTCGACAAAATGAAATACGCTCTCCCACAACACCCAAAAACGCTCGTCGTCGTTCGCCCCGACTGTTGTCACGCCGATTTCGACCCCGCTAATGTCCCGCCTGAGCGAACATTTATCAAAAAGTGTTGCGAAGACCCTTCCAGTGCCGACACTTGTTGCTGCCACGCCGGAACCAGCAGCAAGACCGTCCAATTCACCAACGCCATCGGTGAATGCCTTTACGTCAGTTACTTCCACCGCAAAAACGATTTCTTCAACACTACATATCGAATGTGGCATAATCCCTCCGATGACGAAAGGGTGCCTCATTCCCCCAGCGACGAAGTATCCGAAAGCGAAATTTTCCCAGCTCGTTATGACTGCGCATTTCAAAACGAAATAGAAGAAGCAACTACCGCGGCAGCTGAAGGATTCAATCACGTGTGGTCAAACAAAAGCTACAAGCGCCGCTTCGAAAGACGCCAACGCCGTCGCCAACAACTCGAATCCGGCGAACTCCCAAAATACGGGCTCATTCTTGTCATCCTGGATACCGAAGAGACCCGCGCGTGTCGCCCTCACCCTATTGCGGGACACGACGACGAACGTCGCCAACTTTACAAGGCCAGATACGAGAAAATCCGCGACACTGTTCACAAACAAGCAATCGCACAAGGAATCATCACCGAGCCCCAGCCCGAGCCCCAACAACCCCAACCCAAACCCAAGCACCGACACGTTCCCGACATCCTCCATCCATTCTTGCTGCGACGCAAACTTCAACACCTTCAACAACCGCAATCCGTTCTCCAAATCCAGCGACCACTATCAAGCGCCACTATCGCCGTCGCACACGGCGTATCAAGGGCACAAGTCACCGCAATCAGTGCACTTCATCCTCATCAACGCCTTCGCACCGTCGCCGGATCACTCATTGCCCTCCTTGCTATTCGTATCTGTTGCGAACGAACCGGCATCGAGGCCATCGTGAATCAGCACATAAACAATTACCGCGACAAACACTATGTCCACAATCTCCACCACGACGGACTTCAACACATTTTGCGCCGGGCATCAGGCTCTCAAAACCGCGCAACACAAATCGCCGCACCATACGTGGAATATGCCACAAATCACGCGCAAAATATCCCCGATCAATTACAGGTCGACCTGAAACAACTTATGGCAAATAGATTCAAAACCCCAATGGCCCCATATCCCCAGTTTATGTTCGGCCCACATTCATTTCACAAGGCGGAATATTATGCACGCGAATGCCTGAAACTTATCGGCACCCCCGAAACCGACCCCGCGTCAGCAGCCAGATGGGCCAATCTGAGCGCCAAAGTCCAAAGCGTCCGCCGTGGGGAGCGAACCTCCTACGATGTCATCGCCGAACCAGGCGCCGACAACGATTACTGGGTCTACTCAATTAAACACACGTTTCATCAAGCGATCAAAAGTTACCTGGATGCGAATTTAGAATGGTTGAATATGAACGACCGCTCAAGTCGCCACGATGAAGGCACCGCAACCATCCGTGTCGATAATGGTGCTAGTTTATTTTGGCCCCAACCCCAACCCCACCCCCAACCCCACCCCCAACCCCATCCCCATTCCAAGGAAACACAAATCCGCATAAACGCCTCGCGTGTCGTCCAGACCACACAGATGGTTCACGCAATGTATCGCTTCATCGTAAGAGCATCGTGCGTCATCTCCCCCGAATTCATCGGCGTATTTGGATTCAATATGCGCTTCATCAAGAGCATCATCTCCCGCGCGAAACATCTTGCGACATATGACGGAGACGAAGCATCTGCTCTAGTATTCGGTCACTTCTTCCCGTGCTTAATGACCCCCGATGTTCACCTGGATATTTTCGTGGGAGGGAATATATTTCAACACCCAGAGCTCTATGTGAAAATGAGCAATCCCGTCTTGGGTAAACTGAAGAAAGAATTTCGAGATGTCATTCCGTCGCGACATACAGGGACAATCGATCGTGCAACATTTATGCAGCCACCAATAATTCGATGCCGTGGTGCCCGCGCGTAAACCTCAATGCCGTAGGCCAGGGGGTTAACGGGGGACAGAGTCCCCTGTAGAGAGTGTTAACGGGGAGAGAGTTCCACGCGTAGCTATAAAAACACCAACATTCCAACCAACAACTTTTTTTTCTTTATATATATATATACACACATACATACATACACACATCAACACATCTATGCCAACCAAACACACGTCGCGATCACGAACGTGCACCCGCACCCGCACCCGCACCCGCACCCGCACCCGCACCCGCAGCCACAAATGGTCGCTCAAATATAAGCGAAGCATTAATTGTAAACATCCAAAAGGTTTCTCGCAACGCCAACATTGTAAATATGGCCGCAAAAACTGGACAAGGAAACGATGACCATCGTAATCATTTTCTATAATCATTTTCTATAATCATTTTTTATTTAGGATCCCTCCCTCCACCACATTCCATTTCTATTTCCATTTTCGCACAACGGAAAATTGAAATGATTATAATCCAATAAATCGAATATAGCGCCCTAAAAAGCAACCCCGAACTCGTATCAACTTTCGACTGAAATGTCATCTTCCACCGTCAACACCACCACCCTTCGTCGCATTGTTCGCGCCGGCACCGCTTCATCATTTGGGTCTCGTCCAGGAATGCGTAGGCATCTTTGGACCGAACTCGAACTCCAAGAGCTGTCGATTGCTTACCTTGAACACAGGAACCAAATGCCCATCTGGAAAATCGCCCAAATGCTCGAATTCAGTTTCGCCTCTCCCAAACCAGCCCCTATCCACGATGACGATGCACCCAAAACGCCCAAAACGCCCAGCGCATCCGCCACGCGCATACACGTTCCCAGTGTGCAAGCAATCACGTCAAAGCTTATGGATTGCGTGTTTCTGGAAACCAGGGGCCATTTGGGCTACAAAAATGTGTTTCCATCTCAACTTCATTGCCAGGTTTGGGAACACGTGAAACTGTCTCAGAGACATCGCGAAATGATCCAGGCGATGAAGATGTCCACCGAAGCCGCCGCCAAAACCGCCGCCGCATCCAAGAAACAAAAATCGTTCAGGACCTTGAATGTCCACGCTCGCGAATTCCTCTACGACACAGTGGAAGAATACGAAGCTGCATTCCCTAATGCGAAGCGTCGCAAAATCATCAACGACAATGACGACGACAACGACAACGATGACAAACCGGCAACGGCGGCACCACCACCACCCACCAGCCAAGCACCCGAACAAAGCCAAGGAGACGTATTCGCGATGAGCGAAATGTGCGAAGCTCTCGATGAAATCGCACACCAAATCGAGGAACGCGAACAAGCGCATCAACGCAACAACCAAGCAATCCAGGATTCCCTCGCCAATATCCACAATCACGAGTATCAAATTGCGATGCTTCTAACCACCATTCACGACGCAACAGCCCAGATTGAAACACATCGTCAAGCCATCGCTAAGGAAATGGCAACAATCGAAGCATCATTTGCAGCATCATCAGCAGCCACTGTCACCGCCGCGACATCCGCTGCCACCGCCGCCCATACACCGAGTCTCGGTCCTCTCACACACGCAGCAAACTCATCCTTTGATCCCAACAATTACCAGTGTCGCCAATGCTCACAATTGTTCGACCCCCGCAATGGCGGATTCTGGCTTATCGGCCCCAACCGCGAAACAGGCGACACCTTCTACCTATGCCGCGAGTGTACCAGGTTTATGGAGGAGACAACAACGCCAGTCGTAGCAGTAACAGAAGCAAACCCCCGCCCCTTCCTCTCTCAGAACAACGGCGAATATAGTGACGACAACTGCGACGGTGACTGCGACTGCTGGGACTCCGAAGACGATGAAACATACTACGGACACGGATACGGATACGACCACAGCGAGGAGTGCAGCTAAACCTAGCACACGACAAGACACAACTCCACACCAACGACCAAGACCAGGTAAGCCAAGGTAAGTTTTTTCTCCCCATTTTTCCCCATTTTCCAAATATATATACAAACAATACCACGACAATACCACGACAATACGATCCCCCACACCTACCCTACCTACCCTACCCACCCCACCGCACCATATATGCTCACAATACATCCCACTCCATACAACCACCGCAGCATAACCCCGCAATAAAAGGCAAGGCGGACGCCAAGGGAATGGAATGGAAGTGAAGTGAAGTGAATCGTTTTTTTCAAATCTAAAATGGAAAATCCAAAAAAGGACATTTATAAATGTCCTTTTTCTAAAAACGCGCCAGAGATTTGAAAAAAACATCATCATCATCATTCAGACCATAATGCTCACAAACACATTTTAAACCTCAAAAAAACGTTACCATAAATTTTCCCAATTTTTTTATATATTTTGCGAAAAGGGTTTAGGCGTTTTTTATGTTCTATATATATAAGACATTTATTTTAATTTAGAATGGAAATTACGCCAAAAAACTCCGGCAAATTTTACTGTAAATCTTGTGACTTTCAATGCTGTAAAAATGTGGATTGGGGACGACATTTACTCACACGGAAACATACAAATAGAACAATGACTAATAATTTAGAACAACAAATTACACCTGATTTTACCAACCGTGTTTTCGTGTGTAAGAAATGTAATAAGGAATATAAAGCAAGAAATAGTTTATGGTATCACGAAAATAAATGCAATAAATTATTTTTATTACCAAAAGACGACGATATTAAAAATATAATTAAAGAAGATAATATTAAAATAGAAATAAGTAAAGAAAGTTCCGATTGTTTTGAAGATTTTGTATGTAAAGACGATAAAGTCATAATCACGAAAGATATGTTTATAACTTTGGTTAAAAATAGTGAAGAAATGATGAAAATAATTAAGGAACAACAACTGGCGCCTCCTTCTCAAATTACCAACAACCATAACCATAACAACACAACCAATAATACGACCAACAACCATAACAACACAACCAACAACACCTTCAATATCAACTTCTTCTTAAATGAGAAATGTAAACACGCACTCAATATGTCAGAGTTCGTCGATTCGCTCAAAATAACATTAGACGATTTATTATTCTCGAAGACAAATGGTATATCACGCGGAGTTACCGACGTTATGATAAAAGGTCTGAAACAATTAGATATATATAAACGACCGATACATTGTACAGATGTAAAGCGCGATACAATGTATATAAAGGATGAAGACAAATGGCAGAAAGACAATAATCACGACAAAATGAGAAACACAATCATAAAAATTGCCGATAAAGAACGCACAGCACTTCAGCAATGGGCAATAGAGAATCCAGATTGGATGGAAACAGAACAAAAGCAAATTAAGTATCTAACAATGGTGCGGTCAATATGTGAACCGATTGAAAACTACGAAAATTATGAACGAAAAATAGTAAAAAATGTAGGGAAAGAAATATTGGTGGATAAGTAGAATATAATATTTGGGAAATATATATATAGTGTAATGAGTAGTAGGAAAAAACCATATGTAGTTATAAATGATAATCTTGATGAGCTCGATTTAATTGATAATAGTATACCACGTATAAATACCAACATAGTTCATCCGTTGTTACCACAAAAAGAACTCAGAGATCTTGAAAATAGCAAAATATCAAGTCCAAATACAGGTCCAAATACAGGTCCAAATACAGGTCCAAATACAGATTCTAATTCATCTATTCCTGCACCATCTATGTATGACGGCGGTTCAAGACGCCGTAAACGCCACAGTCGTCGTCGTCGTCATAGTCGTGTTGCCAATAAGAAATCCAGAAAAATTCGTAGGTCACGTAGGTCACGTAGACATCACCGCCGTCGGTAAATTTATAAGGCTATATACAAAAATAATAACAAACACACACCCCCACCGCACCACACCACGCACAGCACACGCTCACTTCACTCACTTCACTCACTTTTTTCTTTTACACCAACACCAACGCCAACACCAACACCATCATCGTAATCATCAATCTCTCCTTCGTAAACACAAACACACACAATAATAGGCAACAGTCCACAGCAGAATCCGCAAATACCAATCAACGCTGCGAGTAGAAACTCACCTGCGTAGCGCATCACTTCGCACATAAAACTGAACATTCCCCATCCAAAACCGTAAGAACAAGCATCCTTCCCGGCACCGACATACCAACGAAAGGTAATCAATAATGCAGCAATACACAACAACATTGCCAAATTGCGAACAACAGACTTGTATACCTTTTCACCACAACAACACAAATTCTTGTGTAACCCAACCCACTTCTTTAAATCGACCCATAGTTCTTCACATACTATGGCAATGTCTTGATCTGTCATATCGGTGATGTCATAATCGTGACCACCAAAACCACCACGACCACCACCAACAACACCACCACGACCAGCGCTACCACCACCACCACTACCACCACCAACACTACCACCACTACCACCACTACCAACACCCTTCATCTTCATCTTTGCCTCATAAAACTTCTTCATTTCTCTTTTGCGTAATTCATTTATATCAACATCTTCGAAGCAGGGCGACATAGGTAACTCAAACGACATTTCTTGATAAGGTTTGCTTTTGCTATATTCTATTTACTCTCACGCATTTGTTTCAATTTTGCGACTATAGTAAATCACAAATATGATCATCCGGAAAATTGAAATGAAAAGATTGCTGATTTATTGTAAGTGTCTTCATCCTATATTTGATCAATATGGAAAATCCGTCTCTCTTTGCCCTCGAAAAATCTTCTCTTCGTCCAGATCCAAAATATGGAAATTTGTATGACATCATTCGAAAGCAACCGCAACAACCACATCAAAACAACAACAACACAAATATAAAGATATCTTCACAAGAAGAATTATCTACAATGGAAACTACACCCGCAACACCCGCAACACCCGCAACACCCGCAACACTACTCCTCACAGAAGACACCGGCAAAATACTCGAGAAGGCCATTTGCGATGTTTATGGAACTCCGTATGACGGTCCATTTATATACAGTCAAGAAGAAGTCGACAAACTCATCCCTCGTGTATCAAACCTAAAAACCGAAAATCTTTTCCCTCAATGTCATCATACTGCAAGCAATGGAGCAAGATATGATTTCGCATCAGATGATGGATCACAAAATCTATCGGCAAAAAGCAACAAGAAAAAAGGCGGCAAAGTCGCCCCTCAAGTAATCGGTCAACCAAGCGCCGAAAAATTCTGCCAGGTTATTGGAATCCAAGACCCCGCTACCATCGCCGCCCTCGCATCATCGCCACCACAACTCAAGCAGTATATCCAAGAACATATCGCTGCCATTTTGCCCATTATGTGGGAGTATACATTTAGTTGCCCGATTGTTTATTATGTTGCAAATACGGGTGATATTCGGTTTATTACTGAAACGCAGACCACAACCACACCAACACCCGCACCAACACCCGCACCAACACCCGCACCAATCGACTGGAGCAGCTATGCATATACGTGGACGCGAACACACGACAAGTGGGAAAATTCTACAACCCTCAAAATATCGCCCTCGTCGCTCTCGTCGCAACCAAACGAAAAACCAGTATCAATCGCAGAGTTCCAGTTTCATACTAAAAGCCGCACCAATCTCGCAATACGATGGAACTTCGAAGCCATCTTGAAATTGTTTCAATCACGATTCACAATTGTTGAATTGTAATGTAGTATCCGCGATACCCTACGCTGCAATCCCAATAACCTAGCCTCAACTCTTCCGCAAACAAAACAGGTATTCCTTTATCTCCAAATCGCCATTATATTTGAAAGACTTAAATCGTTTATAATCACACTCCTCTACAGAAGCAACACCATATCGCCCCATAATTTCCAACATTTTTTCTTTGGGCAAAATACTCTCGCTGTTATAAGACAGGAAAATCCACTTTGTTTTAAGTTCTCGAAACAGTTTATCAAATGCTGCCTCACATACGCCCCCACCGCGCTTACAAAACGGTGAAATGAAACAATCCACAGGAATACCGGTCTTTCCTTTAAGCACCGGCGCCTCTGACATAGACACGAGTTGTTGTGGTGGTTTGGCAATAATATTGAGCGGGAAATAATTCTTGGAGTATTGGCGCTCATTATAAGGCGGGTCGATATATGTGATATCCGTCCCAGCAAAAGCAGCATCACTGAGAAACGCAGAACTCAATACATCGGAACAGTATGTCCTTGATCCGGCAACACAAGGCTTCGTGTGTTTATGAATCGGTTCAATAATAAACGGACGAATTGCTTTCGCCTTGAATTTTTTAAGATAGCATCCATATACGGCAGGAACATTGCTTACATTATCTGCTGAGATTAATATAGATGCGAGTATAAACTTATATTCATCGTCGCTAAGACCGACACCACCGCCTCCATCACCGCTCTGAACTTTAAATTCTTCAAGTCGTTTACGAACATAGTCGATCCTCTGTGCATTATCCACCGTAAAGAACATTCGCTCATTCCCCTCGTATGGACTATAATTCCGCGTAACAAATCCTACACCCACGCCACTCACATACCGCTTTGCCTCAAGTTCGGCACAAAGCATCGCAATCACTGACTTACATTTATTATTATAAACCGAACACGTAAATGCGTGAGTAATTATAGAACTATATAATTCAGCATCATTTGAAATCACTTTCGCTCCGTATTTGGTTCGAAAATGATATGACACAATACCCGTTCCGGCAAATATATCAGCGAATGTAACTACGCTAGACCCCGATGACCTGGCAGACCCTGTAGACCCATCCCTGCCTCTATCAAACAAACCTGTTTTCGTATTCATCGTAGAAGTGATCCAATCCAACAACTGGAATTTCGAACCAATATAATTAAGCCTTTTTGGAACACTAATAGCAGCAGTAGCAGTAGCAGTAGCAGCAGTAGCAGTAGCAGCAGCAGTAGCAGCACTAGACATTTTCAAGTAAAGTAATGATGCAAATGTTTTCACGTTCGTTCCTGTTTATATATAATGTAAAGCGAATCTTTTAAATATCAATTTTATGTTTTATTAATGTTAATCTCGCAACCGACCACCACATTGTCCCTGTCCAGTATTCGTGATCGGAAAATTGAAACGAATATTACCCCAACCACATAAAAGCAGTAACCTGAAGACATCAATTCTGTGCTTAAGAACACATCCATCCCACCAAAAATGAATCTATTCATCCTCTCTCTCGATCCTGCCAAAGCAGCCGAAGAAATGATGGATAAACATATCCACAAAATCCTCCTTGAAGCCGTCCAAATGCTATCAACTGCCATCCGAGTCCTTATTCCCGATCCTCATCTCGACCCCGACCTGGACGAACAACTTTACAAACTCGCCCACAAGAATCACCCCGTGACAATCTGGTGCCGCACATCCCGCGCGAATTTCATCTGGACGCTTGATCATATCGACGCCCTTCACGCCGAATGGAAATATCGATACGCCCACCCCGACTCAAAAATCCACAAGTCATACTTGGTCGCGCAAATCATTCGCCAAAATATCCCTGCAGATCATATGTTCCCCTCTCCCGAATCTCGTGGCCTCACCTCCTTCGCCCTGGCAATGCCTGACCAGTATAAGGATCCATTAGGAGACGCCGTAGCATCGTATCGGGCTTACTATATGTCCCCTGAAAAAATACGGATAGCTAAATGGGCAAAACGCCGCAGCGCTCCTGCTTGGTGGACGGCAAACCCCATAACCGCCCCCATAACCGCCCACGTCACCGCACCCATCACCCCTCTCGCCACTATATAAAACCATATTCCCTATGTTTGCTATAATATGTAACATACAGTGAACATATGTTGACCACCAGTAGCACTTTTTTTTATATAAATAAATATTTATCGGATACAACAATGACGCAATTCCTATTAAATGATAATATGGCGCAGCAGTTGTCATTTTATACGCGCGAATATTTTGATATATTAGAGCACCATATACACATCCTATATCTAAATTCCGCCGCCATCCATACGTAGGCAACCGCCAATAATTAATCGATGTCATAAATACACCACCAGGAACAATCGCTAAATCATAATGCCCACGATATATTGCGTAAGAACACGACAACATACTAACAAATGATACACGCCATATACACTTAGATTGAGCTGGACATAATATATAATCCCCGAACACAGTCATAATATCAAAAATCAAATATGCCAAATTACTCTAGATATATCACAAGTATTATTTTTATTTGTTATTAATAACTAATTAATAATAAATAATAAATTAATAATCAACAATAAAATTATCGCCATCTGAAAATGTGACCCTAAACAAGTGAAACTCGTATTCTTCAGGACCCTCGTGTAGTCTATTAATCAAAAATGCAGGCTTTGTTATATAACTATTCATTTACAAACACACATAGACACAACCCCAATATATGTTATACTATATAATATAATATAATATAATATAATATAATATAATATAATATAATATAATATAATATAATATAATATAATATAATATAATATAATATGTGACCTATATTTATGTATATATATATATATATATATATATATATATTGTATTACAACCTGCGGAAAATTGAAATGAATTAAATCTCTTTAATGCTATATAGCCCTAAGAGCAAGAAACAATACTGAAACAACAACTCAACTACAATGGCTTATTCGAATTACACGCAAAACTTCGACGTTCTCAGCATCAGTAGCTACACCGGTCATAGTAGTAGCGAAGACCCAATTACCCCAATTAGCCCTACCGGTTTGGGCGAGGAGAGCTACGACTTCTGTATCGAAGATTTCCTGAACCCCGAAGCCTTCTCGACCACCACCGCCACCGAATCATATCCCCGTTTTAACCCCAATGATCCCCTCAGGTATTTTCTGGAAATTGGTGAAATCACGCCCAACGAATACGAAAAATGGAAACTTGTCAGAGAAGATCCTTCTAAGCACAACCAGCCAACACTCGCCATACACAAACGCAAGAGACCCGACTTCGGCCCGGGATATAACAGCGACAGCGACAGCGACAGCGACAGCGACAGCGATGACATCGAGAGCGGCAGTGACGACCAAGGGCCAACAATCGAATATGGAAGCGGATACTCGACACACGCCTACAAAAATATAATCCCGTTCGACCCCTGGAATCCGACACCTGACACAACCAATGACAGGCGATACACCAAGATTGTCGCAAATGACTGCGAATATCTGCTTTCACGATTCACGCAACCTGTTGAATATAACCATTCAGGAACCGGACCAGGAAACAAACTCAACCTCCAACTCAGCAATTCATTTGAATTGAAACTCATATGGGAACGATTTGTATGTTCCGCCTCGCAGCGCTTACAAACCCTCCAAGACTTTTGGCAAGCGAATGCCCTGACGACATACGAAGCACTTCAAGACCTCCGCGCCGATCACGCTCGAATCCGTGAAAATCGTTCGTCCACCAGTTTACATCACCCTCTCCTGCCACCGTATCACTCCACGCCAATCGAAACCCTTGAAAACACCTTTGAAACGATTGGCAGAATGTGCCGCTGTATTGCCGAGGATTTCAACACCCAATCCGTCGTTAACTATGTAGAAGAATTTATCGTGACACTATACCGCGAAATCGAGTTTAACGCACTTGTCGAAGCACACGAGCACAGCATCGCGGGCGCCGAGACATAATGGAATATAAGTATGATATTATAAAGGTAAGTATATTATAATATTATACGCACATATACGCACATATACGCACATATACGCACATATACGCACATATACGCACATATACGCACATATACGTATTTACTACTATTTTTATTTTATATTTTTGATCGAATTAAATCATTTCTCCCGCATCTCCCGTTCATCGTAATTTTCTAATCTCGCTATCGATAAGGCAGCCATAGCCACCTACATATAAAACCGCATCAAATATCCAAAGTTCTCATTATAAAAACTCCGCCCATCATCAAAGTTTAAAACGATATCAGGATCATAAACACGTCCGACGAGTGAATATCCTGATACAACCCCTTCCATAATAATTCGCCTCGTATCTTTATTTATAATCTCGACCTTATGTTTTCTAAAAATAACTTCTTCAACGGTAGATGTATTGATCTTAAGTTCTATCTCTTTAATATTCGTATTTATACAAGTAGTTAAAGGAGTATTCCTATGAGAATTACAAAAGTTTTCATCCCAAGTATAATCACAACTATATGATATCTCTTTTTCTTTTTCTTTTTCTTTTTCTACCGAATTAATGAATTTCTCCCGCATCTCCCGTTCATCGTGTTTTTCAGATCTTTCTAATCCTTCCTTATCCCCCACCACATACTCCATATCAAACCCATCTAACAATTCAATCTCGTGTTCTTCTATAATAAAATAATCATCCTTATCATTTATCTCAAACGTAGACATAGTTAATGATAAATGTTATATATTATATGTTATATGTTATATATTATATGTTATATATTATATGTTATATGTTATATGTTATATATCATATAACAAAATAATATTTATATATTTTTATAATAAGTTATTCAATTATTCCTCGCGAGGATCTTAAACAAGATAACCATCCCAAACATCCATCCTTATTCTTGCCGCTGCCTCCGCCTCCTCCGCTTCCAGCCCTCCCAGAAACACCACTACCATCAGATTTCCCTCGTGCAACAACATCCCCACCATCCGCTACGAAATTCACCATAGTATTTATAATAAGCCGTCTCACATCTTCGGACACTTTTACTCTCATCATAATACCGCGCTTATTTACACGAAAAACATCCTCATTCTCTAATTCTACAAAAATATCATAATCTTTTATAGAACTGTTTAGACGATATTTTCGTATTTTACCACTTGCAAGCACATTATTCTTCGTCTCAATATTACCATTATCTACTATCTCTACATATAAATCATTATTAATTACAATATCTATAAGACAATAATAAAAAGGAATAACAATCGTTTTATATACGACTTCACCAACATCACCAACATCAAAATTTCGAATTATTGATTTATTATTTCCTGAATTTCCTATAATCTCCCGACTCTTACGTTCATCGTGTTTTTCAAATCCTAGCAATGCGAGGTTGTCCGCTAACCCACCGAGCCCTCTACCTCTTCCATTTACACCCACTTCGCTACCTCCACCTACCACACCCTCATCCTTAAATCGCATATAATTAGTTGTAGGACTTGTCCCAAGACTTGTGTAGTTTTTCATTATATTATATTGTATATCAAATATTATATTTTATGTTTATATTTTATATTTCTATTTTATCAACCCATATATATTTTCTCCAACCGGAAAATTGAAATGATAATAAAGCAATAAATAGAAAGCAGCAACCAAGCAACCAACAAACGAACGAATCATCAATGTCCGGAACTACTACGAACCTCACCAAACTCTACGCCAAAGAACTCCAAGATGCCCAGGAGAAATATGTGGAGTGTCATCACGTGTTCAATGCCGCGAAGGAATGCGTTTCGATTTTGAAATCGCAGGATGCTCCTTTGACTTATGGACAAAAACAGCATCTCGAAAAAGTAGAGGCGTCTCTTCCCGATCTTGAGGCTGCTTTGTTTGAAGCCGAGGAGGAACTTGAATCGGCGAATATCTCTTACTCGTTTAGGAGATTCGGGCCGTCCAGCGCTACTGCCACCGTCCCCGCCACAACCGCCACCGCCACAACCGCCACCGCCACCGCCATCTTAACCGACCAGAGAAGTGAGTTTGGAATGTATAAATTTGCTGACCCTCGCAGACAGGCAACCTACGAACACCACGAAACCCGCTACACGAAAATGTTGAAAGTCAAGAACGCCTACGACAAACAAGAACTCCTGCGCAAAATGCGTGCCGATATGAAGCGCGAATACCTGACACGCAAGAAACAAGTCGTGCGGCTTCAGAAGGATGCTGCAATCGACTTTCGCAATGCGGAATCGTCACTCCAAGAACACTACGCAACTGAAGCCGCCGACCACCATCCCTACATCCGCGCAGTCGACATCACTGCTCCTCTCGTCTCGCGAATCCAACTCCCAAGAGGCGAAATTCTCGACCTGAAGACATTTGACGCAAACCACGAATTCGCCAAAGTGCGTCAAATACACGAGGACCTTCGCCGCGACCAGGAGGAACAAGAGCAAGAGCAACGTCGATTTGAAGAGCAAGCGCAAGAGCAACATCAGTGGTGGGAGGCCAACGCAGATGCATTGGCCAAATGGGAACAACGCCAATACGAGCAGCGCCGCCCCTATGCACCCCGTGGCGAAGAGCAGCAGCAGCAGCAGCAAGAGGAAGAACAATCCGGTCGCTATGGCGACGGAGGATACTGCGGGTGCGACGATTTGGAGTGTAGCGACTGCTACAGCTACGGCAATGAGAACGACTACCAAATCAGTTACGACAGCGACTACTGCGGCGAATACAACTGGGAATGCGAATGCCGCGAAGCAGAAGAAGCAGAAGAAGCAGAAGCAGCAAGACAAGCAGCAATCCAACAACAGTGGATGGAAAAAACACACAATGATGCATATCAGCAGGCGTGCGACGCATTTGCGGGCGGCGATGACGAAGTAGCACAAATGAGACTCAATGATGACTTGAACTACACGTGCGATGACTACCCAGATGTCCAGCAACTCGAAGTCGTCCAAGTCACGGAGCCGAAGGCGCGAATCACAGCATCAGCAGCATCCAGTGGAGGAATCAGTGCTAAGAAGAAAGCAGCAGCTGGAGCAGCAAAAGCCCGAATCGCCAAACAACAGCGCAACAAGAAGCAACAACAACAAACCAAACAATTCGTTCCGATCCAAATCACCGTCAACACCAATCGCGTAACCGGCGAGGAGACAGAATATGCATCGTATGCAATGCTGTATCAAGGCAAAGCTGAAATCAACCTACCCAAGAAGAATCTCCAGAATGTGTCACGTGAAGGCAAGAAACGCGACGCTGCGAAATGGAGGCGCATCAATGCCGCAGAGAAACAGAGTAATGCTCGCGGAACCAGGATTGCGAACATACGCGAGCCGAGGTCGTGGCACAACTGCGGTGGATCTGACAGCGAATACAACTAATACAACGACTACGAACACTAACTAAGTCGACAACACACACACACACACACACACACACCGAACACAGCAAGGTAAGGTAACTAGAACAATCAGGTAAGTATGTGGTATAATATCCAACCTAACACTTTTTTCATTTTAAACACAGATGACTGTATTTAAAAATTGAAAAATTGAAAACAGGTATGTCTATAATACGAAATATAGAAACAAATCAGAAACAAATCAGAAACAAATCATAAACAAATCAGAAACAAATCAGAAACAAAAATGTTTAATAATACACACTGTCCACCATTGAAAGCATTTATATTTCACGAAGAGTTAATTATTATTATAACAACCATTGCTATTATATTCGCAATAATGTTTTGCTGCATTAAGGCAGATATGGAAAACACGTATACAAAACAACTGAGAAGAATTAGTTATCACTGTTGCGAATGCCAAAAATGCGGCAAAAATGATAGCAAGACAAGGTAAATAACACACCACTAATAAATCTGAATAAAATTTTAGTAAAGCTTGTGCTAAGGAGCTAATATATTTTTATTTTGTTTTTATTTTTATTTGAGTTATATTATCTAGTGTCGATAATTTATTCTTCGGAAAATTGAAACACTTTAATCCCATAAAAACAAATACAGAGAATTTTAAATTCGTCGAATATCGCAACATCATCAATGTCATCGCCACCATCATCGCCTCGCCAGTTTTCCTGTGCCAAATCCGAAGCTTCATCCTGTCCATCAACTCCATCTCCTAATTCACCGACTTCAACTACGTCTACATCTTCACGCGCAAAAGAAGAAGCATATTACGCCTTAATGGCCGAGACCGTCAATCTTCACGCAGAAATCGAGTCACTTCGCGAGCAGCTTGACTTCCAACACCAGGAACAACACCAGCCCCAACACCAACACCAACACCAGCAACCTCAACAAAGTCCCCAGAAATGGATTGCTGAGAATCTCGAAGAAGCACAGCGAATCATCGACAACATTGTGGGTATCAAGGGAATCACTGAAGATCCGCTAAAGGCGGCAATTAAGATGGGCGTTTCGTCATATACCACCGCCGTCGACGAACAACAACAACAACAACAACAACAACAACAACAACAACAACAACAACAACAACAACAACAACAACAACAACAACAACGCAAGTTATTAGAACAGTACCTTATGTCAAACCTGACTTCACGCCGTGAACACGATTTCATCGCAATGTGCGACGACCAGAGAAGTATGCCCTTCAAATGCGGCATCTAAGCCACTAAAAGCCAAGAACAATTCGAAAAAAGAATCAACAGGTAATGTAAATATGTATGTGTGTGTCATTGTCTAACCCTTTTTATTTTTTCCTTCATTTCCATTTATCGGAAAATTGAAATAGAATAATTGCTAAAACTCAAAAATAGAGACCGAAATCATCATCAATGTCAGGACACGACGTAACCAAGCCACTCTCATATGAAGACCACATTATCGAGTTAGAAGAAGCACTAACAAAGACAAAAAACGATTTGTCGAAAATGAGCTTACTGCTCGGCAAAGCATATGTGTTTACTTGTAATACTAGACGGGAAAATCACCGTCTGAAAAAGAGAATCGAAGAGCTAGAATTCGAACTCGAACTCAATCACAAAGCCGATGAAACCATAAGCGTAGTAGCGCTTACACAAGAACATTTGCACCACCAACACCGAGCAGATAACTCGCCACCAATGAGTCCTGTATCTGTTCCAACATCTCCGCGCGTTCATCATCATCGGCATCCTCAGCATCCTGAGCATCCTGAGCATCCTCAACCTCAATATCATTATCAGTGTTCTATGGCAATGGCGTGTTGCGATGGGCTATACTTTGCACCTCTCCGCGACAGATCGTCACCGCCCAGACTTTCACCCGATACACCCGATACACCCGAGACGCCCGATACACCCGATACAACCGAACATCAACAACATCTCCACTACGATGATGATGAGCGTATCATCACGCGAGACGGTAAAAAGTATCGTCTACGTGCACAATACGGAATAAATGGCCATTGTTGGATGTGTGAAGAAGAGATTCCCAATAGTCAAGATCAAAGTAAACTAGAAGACGAATACGAAACAGACCCCGTAACATATTGGCAGAAAGCTTACCCCGAATGGGAACACAAATATAGCAAAGATGTGCAACAATGCTAATAAATGACACAGGTTAATGGCTTCATAATATACTAGTAACTATACTAGTAACTATATTAATAATCACAAGAAGAAACACAAGAAGAAACACAAGAAGAAACACAAGAAGAATCCTTAGAGTAAGTAACTTTTTTTATAATCTAAGATGGCAATATACGAAGGTCTGCATAATACTGCCTCACTTTATTGCGAATAATATATATAGCAGATAATGTGAGCAACGAAATCTCAATAGAACTTCGGACGATCATAGGTGTATCGTTTGATTGAACACTATAATAAATCCACATACCTGATGAAAAAATACTTAAAATGCAAAAAAGTAATGATAAGCTATTCGTGCTTTTGTTTTTGTAAAGTAAAAACATAAATATGAAGCGCCCAATAACGGACAAAGATGTAGCAGTATATGGAATAATTCGCAACTCTTCACTATTTATGTTCATCCTAAGTTACAAATGTGTATAAATATGTATAAATATGTATAAATATGTATAAATGTGTATAAATATGTATAAATGTGTATATATAAATATAAAATTGATTACAAATATATTTATATATTAAATTATATAACCCCATTCCCAATCCCAATCCCAATCCGCTGCCACGTAAATGTATACCGAAGTTTTCAACGGAAATTATCATATTCGTTTAGGAAAAAACCAACAAGAAAATGACACAATAGTTCGCACATCACCGCAAACCGCACTCTGGTTTCATCTCAAGGATTTCCCAAGTGCTCACGCCGTCGTGACAAATATAGTGAAGCCGGGTATATATGAAAGAGAAGTGATCATCCGCGCAGCGACCCTTATAAAAGACAACGCAAAACAAGGCGTGAATAATTTACAAAAATTGAGTGTAAATTACTTACCAATTAAGAATGTAAAGCGCACGGAAATACCTGGACAAGTTATTCTCACAAAAGCCCCTAAAATGATTCAGGTGTAGCATCAGCATCCTCCACCGACTTACATAGGCATCATCAAACGCACATCGGGAGAAGAAGAAGCGAAACCCTTGGGGCAAACATTTACGCCAGTCTTGTTGCCGTTAAACCAGTTGTCGAGCAACTTTGCAGACGGCTGTGTAGGAGTAGACATAGGTGTAGATGCTAACCCGCCAACCTTGGGACGGACAGTGTTGCCGCCACTGAAATTGGTGCTGGTGCTGTTACCATTGAAACTACCGTCCAAAAATTTTGGGAACATGGTGGAAGCCTGATGGTGAAAAAAAGAAGGCGCTGGAGAAGACGAAGAGGGATTCAAAGACATTTTTATAATATTGTATAATATTTTTTATTTAATATTTATTAATTATTATTTATTAATTATTATTCCAACGCCATTTGTATATTTCAAATGCCGATTTTATTATAATAGCATAAGTCATTATCTACGAATATATGTATATTTTTATTTTCATTATAGCAGTCAACAATATAGTAACCATCTGCTTCATACTTATCTAATATCCATTTTTGATTTTTACATAATTTATAAGGTAGTATAACCATTGCAGTATCAATACCACCAACAACTATATTATTACCTTTTATTCTATTGTATTGATTAAATGTATACAGTCTATCGTTATCAATAATATTCAATAAGTTATACATATTTGGATGTATTATATTGTCATCATCTAAATAATATATTAAAGTATCCGGATTTGTAATTTTAGTTAATGCATAATTTCTTTGTGGATTTCCTGATATACCATCACCCTTAAATACATATTCTTTAATTTTATTATTTTCTTGATTTTCAAATATTTTTGGATTATCAGTTATTTTACTGCCATCATATACAATAATCCATTCTTCTATATATTCAAAATTAATACTTTTTTTAATTTCTAATAAATTATTAACTCTATACGATGGCGTTATTATTGTTAATTTATTTGTATTTTTAAAAATAGGTTCATCGCCACCTTTTATTAATATAAATAATTTATCATTATTCCAACCGGTTGAGTTTCTATTATTATGGTCTAATTCTATAAAATAATAATCTTGAAAGTGGTTTAATATAGGGGCTAATCGTTTTATATAAGTGTTTTCATTATATGATTTAAATATATCTTCGATAATTAATATTCCTCCTGGTTTTAAATATTTGTAAACATTTTCAATAACTCGTATTTGGTCTTCAAATTGGTGTGTTGTATCTTCAATAATTATATCATACAATTCATTAATTTTACTAAAGGAATTTATAATACTATTTTTATTAGTTACATCTACAGTAGAAAGAGTAATTCTTTCGTTATTAAAATTTCGTTTAAACTTATTTATTAAATCGATATTATATTCAAATCCATATATTTTCGAATTTGTAAAGTATTCTTTCCACATACGCAATGAAGCACCATCCAATATACCTAGTTCTGCTATTTTTAAGTTTTCACTTTTTTTATTTTTAAATATGGACTCGTAAAATAATGTATATGGGTGACAGTGTCTATGATCAGTTACATTATTTCTTTGCGATGATTTATCAGTATCATATTTTCTTCCAAGTTCACATAATTCAGATGAATTATTTAGGTAATTAATTTTTAGACTTTTCATATAAGTTTATGTTATATAGTTTTATATTATATAGAACGCAATATTTGATTCTTTTTTATGTAATACAAAATCTGTGTTTGAAATGTAAAAAGGCATAATCAAAATATAAAAAACATTCAAAATATACTCATATATACTCATATATAATAAACTAAAATAAACTCAGAATATATATACATACATACATATATACATACATATATACATACATATATACATACATATATACATACATATATACATACATATATACATACATATATACATATAAAATGATACTCGAAGTTATCGGGGCTATTTTTGGTATGGCAATTGCGGGTGCTTGTTATGGAAGCAGGAAATAACTCGAGAATCCGCATATATATTTTAGTTCAATTATAACTGCTGATATAAACCAACAGTTATAATTTCGTTTCATTTCATTTTGTATTTGTATTTGTTTTTGTTTTTGTTTTTGTAAGAATTGTTGGAACGCAATTCGCCCACGGTTTAACGACGACCTCCAAGGGGCAGACCCATTCTAGAAGCCTCGGCACTAGTAAGAGCACCGGCATTATTGGCAGCAACTTGTGCAGCGCGAGTAGGGTTCGCCAAATATCCGGCGTTGTTCATTACGTAACCATTAGAAACGTAGTTCTTGGCGCGAGGGGGTGCGCTCTTAGAGGAAGAAAAAGATCCACCGGCGGACACGTTGGCGTGTAAAGCAGGAAGCTTTGCGGAAGCAGAAAAGTTGAGGTTCAAAGGCATTTTTATAATATAGTCTAATATTTTATTTTTATATAGTTTTCATTTATTCTTAATATTCTTCTCCGAAAAATTGAATAAAAATGTATTACTATATATATATTAAATACGTAAACAAATATAGCTTTATAGCCATAACAATATCCATACTAATATCCATACTAATATCCACATTTACAATGGAAAACACTGACATACCTGAAAATTTACAAGATTATACAAAAACAGATATTAATGGGTTACCAGCAAGATATGTGCTAGCAAAACACCCCAGCATTCCAGAAGGTGGATATATTGTTACAAAAGTCCTCGACATCCCTTCCCCTGATTTATCCATTACAGGTGTATCGGAATCGACACACCCAACGCACTCAACGCACTCCCGTAATCCCCTGCGTCCGCCGATCAATCCACTTTATAATTTCAGCAACACGCCCGAACATCTACAAGACCAGTCAAAACTCGTAGTCCAGCATCGCCTCGGAAATCACGATCTGCCACATCGTCGAATCAATCCTGACCTCTATACCGACGCCGAAAAGAAATGGTATATTACCGGTATACTACAGCAACCTATCCGCGCGGTTATGATTTACAAATTAAAATGTTATTGTTGCGGCGATTTCCAGGCTATTGAAGACGATATTCATTGGGAAGGCACTGACGTGGAAAGCAGACTAGGGTATAAGTATTGCTCCAATTGTAAACCATACTTTCGTCAGGCGCTTTTCAATACACTTGCGCCAATTTGGCATCTAAGACTCAAATATGAGAAATGGCGCGAACAAAATAATCTCGAATTAGAAAGGCCTTTCATTTGGGTTCACAGAACGCGACGTGATGCCGAAGGGAGACGCGATGTATTGGGAAATTCCCCATACAGATATACGAAATGGTGTATCATTAACTGGGTCACTACAAAATACAGAATGCCTCACCCAAGCCCCGATGGAACAACTATAGTCGAGGATACAGAAGACTGTATAACGATTGAACAATTATCGGAACAAATAGTAGACGGTGGTGATTACTACTCGCTCACAAAACTCGTATCTGTAATGGACGTCTTCATTATAAACCAAGGAATGATAAATGACCCGGATAATTATGATCCAAATCTAGACGATCCGCTTAATAAGTATACGTATGAGGAAAAAAAAAGAATCGTTAGCGAAGCTCATCGGTCTGCTGTATTGTATTAGGCAATAAACATATCTATAAACATAATCATAATCATAAACATAACTATAACGCACACATATGAATTACCTATTTTTATTTTTTATTTTTAAACCATTTATTAGCTGCTATATTTCCTCAAACGGAAAATTGAAATGCTTCTGGGCCATAAAATCGAATACAGTGAACTCACAAGAACTCGCAAGAACAAACAAACAATGTCTACTACTACCGCCCAACTGTCTGCCACGGCAACCGAACTCGCTGTTTCTGCCACCACCAACCAAGAAGAGGGTTTGGAATTTCAGGTGCGTGAATACGATGATGACACCGTCCAGGGTGTCGCCCCTGCTGCCCCTCCCAATCTTACTTCGGACTCTGAATCCGAAGAAGAAGAAGAGGAACCCACAGCTCTCGTGCGTCAGATGTCATCTGCTGCCCCAAAGAAACCCGCCGCTCCCGTCGTCCCCGCCACCGCCACCGCCACCGCCACCGACGCCGACTCCAATATCAAGCGCGTCGATTTCAAGGATGAAGCCACCACTATCAAGCTCCTCACATTCCTCGAGTCGCGCGGCATCAACACGAACAAGCTCGTCCAGGAGCACATCCTCAAGTATGGTAGCCGTGCCCGCATTGCCGTAAACGATGATGGTGATATCGTCGGATTCGCTCTGTTCGACAACGAAGTCGCCCAGGAAATGCTCATCGGCGCATCTGATACCGAAGTCAAGCAATACATCGAATCCAAGCCGTTCATCTTCTGCCAGCTCCTCATTGTCGACGATCCTTACGAGGCCGGCACCGTAGAGAGAAACCAGATGTGGAGCAAGCGCCTCATCAACTCCGTGACGGCGTGTATCGTGAAGAACCGCAAAATCGGAATCGTCCGCGTGGATGCAAACAACGAAGCGGAAATCGAGCTCTACAGGTCGTGTGGCTTCTACACGATGGAGGATATGGGTGTCCCCTCGTATTCCACGACCAAAGACAAGGTTGTTGTTCTCGGATACACGCCGCTGGGACTTGAGCAAACTGCCGAAATCTTCAAGAAGTTCTACTCGCAAGGTGCGCGATTCTAATGCGTGTGTGTGTGTGTGTCGAAAACGATACACGCGCACCACGCCCAGCAGGTAAGATAAGCATATAGCACGGCACGACGGCACTGCACGGCACTCTAACACTTTTTTTATCGATTACAAACAGCAAAAAAAAAGTTACAATATTCATCACACCGCAACGCATTCACTTACCACCCTCCTACTCCAACTCCGACTCCGACAATCGCATATAAGAACGGCAATAGTATTTATCAATCGGCCCCACATAGATGTCTCCATTTTTCACCTGTCGCGCCGTCGGAATACTCGTATGTGTGATCTCCGTCACAAGCACACGCTTCTCTCCTTGATACCAGTAAGTATATGGCGGACCCATAATCGACTTCCCTCGGAATGTATGGTATGTAGGATTCGAAAGACGAAGCTGCTGTAATGCGGGAGAATACCACCCATAATATAGCGAAGTCTGCTCGGGGGATGGCGTGGGCGGCGGCGTGGGTGGACAAGAACACAAGAACATAGTGTCATAATTCAAATTCGTCTTCATTTTTATCGGAATGAATTTTACTTCTATACAATATATACGGATAAAACCGTATCAATTTTCCGTTTCAATACTGACAGCGATAACACCTATACCTCAAACACAAAATGTATAATTATATAATTCTATAAATATATAAACATATAGATACATATAATATAACCACGCCGTAACCCCAAACACCCCCCAACACCCCAAACACCCCCAACACCCCACAAATGTTCGCAACTATTTCAAAACTATATGAAATAATATCCCCCGATCACGAGCTCCAATTTTTAAATAATAGCAACAACGAATTATTTCAAATCTCCCAGTTTATGAATATCACGAATATTTCACTTCCTCTTTATTTATCAGATACTGAGCCATCCTATGTGCTTACGCGGCTTGCAGATGAAAGCAATTCATTATGGCAAAAATATATAAGCTAAGTTATAATCACCAACTCCGCAATTTGCTATATAGTATATACATAATCTATAGTATATACATAAAAATAATTTATATATATATAATATATCATAACCATTAAGGTCATCATCATCGAATTATAATCATCATAGCATTAATATAAACAATGACACATACTATTTCTGATTTACAAACACGAAAAATTGAAATAGAAATCCACGAGAAATCCAACAAGCAGTTTTCAGAGACAAACACAAACCAGAACACAAACGTATCAATTATGGACGCCAATACCATCATCGCTCCTGTCGCCATCTCAACCCCAGCCCTCCCAAAAACAGAATGCGTCATTTGTTGCGAGAAATACAATCGCTCAACCCACGTTCCAATCGCCTGCCAGGCGTGCGGTTTCGAAGCCTGTCGCCAGTGCCACGCCACCGTCATACTTGATCCATCCAATCAAATCCCCAATTGTATGGAATGTCACAAAGAATTTACGCGCGAATTCCTCGTCGAAAACTTCACGCAAAAATTCGTAACCCAAGATTGGAAAAAACATCGCGAGACGGTTATGTTCCAAAAAGAAAAGGCGCTTCTTCCCATACGCCAACGCGTCGCCGAACTCGTCAGACGCAAGGATACTTTACGCGATGAAGAAGCAGCACTCGCCGCCAGGATCGCTGAACTTGAAGCACAAAGACGCGCCATTGCAACCGAAAAACAGCGCATCGATTATCGCATTCGTGTAGGCCCTGCCGCTGATGCCGAGGAGGGAGCCGCCGCTGGTGGTGGTGGTGCAGCCGCAACCCAACGCGCCGCTTTCATAAGACCGTGCCCTAACACAGAAGCAAATTGCCGCGGATTTCTAAGCACCCAGTGGAAGTGTAACCTTTGTAATATGTGGGCCTGTAAGGATTGCCACGAAATCAAAGGCGCAGAGCACGATACCGAACATACGTGCCATCCCGACAATCTCGCCTCTGCGAAACTCATTGACGCCGAGACACGCGGATGCCCCAAATGCGGAGCTCGCGTTTTCAAGATCAGCGGTTGTAACCAGATGTTCTGTACCGCCTGTAACGACTGCGCGTTTGATTGGGTCACAGGTCGCATTGAAACCGTCATTCACAACCCACACTACTATGAGTTCCAGCGCCAGCGCAATTCTGGTCAAGCCCCACGCGTAGCTGGCGACATTTTATGCGGTCGCGAAATCGACCATAACACATCAAGGATTATGCTCGCGCACTTCCCGATGGAAGTCATAAGTGGCAGCATTCCTATATGGAGACTCGCAAATCGCGAATTTTATACATATGCACCCAACCACCAGTTTCAGCAAGTCAAAACATCGAAAGAAAAATGGGAAGCATACTTCGAGGACTGCGTAACGAACAAGAAAGGCATATTTCTCGGCGTAGACCGCGCCGTCGTGGATGGGCAACAGCGCAAAATTAGGAAAATAATGACCATTTCACGCAGCGTGCTATTCCGCAAACTCCAATTCCAGGCAATATGTCGCGTCATTATCGACCTGCGCCTCGTGATGGTTCCCCGCTTCGCAATCGACCCTCTGCGCCACAATGAAGAACTGGGCGTCAACTACATTCTCGGCAGAATTACAGAGAAAGAATTCGCTACGGCATTACAGCGATCGGACAAGAACGTCCAGAAATCACGTGATATCCAAAATGTCTTGACTATGGTCATCAATACAGCCACAGACATCGTTTTCAGGTTTGATGATCATCTTCGCACAGCAAATCTCGCAAATGTTAGGATGGACAACGCCGGAAATGAACACTTCGAAATCCTCGAAGAAATTCGCGAACTGTTCAGATACGCAAACGGATGTTTCGCGCGCATCTCCAAGAATTACAACTCAAAATCTGTTCTCACCATTGGCCAAGAACTCGAAGAAAAATATTGGGAGGATGATGGAGCAACGATTTATGCGCAGATGGACAATATGCGACTGTATCACGATCATCAGAATCTTCAACAATGGCATCGCGCAAATGTTGCCCAAGTGACCGATCTTCAGTTACGGTAGAATACGATGCGAAAAAAATGTGAATGATACATTACCGTATCATAATAAGGTAAGCGTGACACTATTAACACCACTAACACCACTAACACCACTAACACCACTAACACCACTAACACCACTAACACCACTAACGCCACTAACACTTTTTATTCTCGCTTCATCTCGACACTTCCCATCGTCGCAAATGCTGGCGCAACAACTGCTCCTATACCCGCCAATATGTCTCCCCACGACCACGCAACTTTCGCTACTATACAAAATAACAATGTAAATATAATGACCATTTCTGGCGGATAAGGTAATACACCTTGGGTATGTAATATTCCAAGAATTCCCATAATAATACACGTGATCATACTTATTATAGGAATTATGATATCAATGGACATAAGTTCAGGATATTCACGCGCAATAGACATTACTTTGTTCATTCTGCTTTTGAAGATGATAACAGTTTTGTTCTATTATTCTATATACCACATTACAAACATATATCATTTCATTTTTCCGTATAAGCAAAATGAAATAATACATACAAAACTCATACAAAACTCATATATAGAAACACTTCATAAGCGTATTTCAAAAAACCAATAAAATGTATATAAAACTATGCAATCAATTAAGAAAATAAATATGAATTTAAATACATTTTTTCGATGGAAATTATATTTTTTTTTTGCTGGATTCATTTTATTCCATTTCTTTTCTAAACGTAATAAAATTTCGTAAATGATAAATCCAGATACAAATATAATCGCAGTTCTCAGAGAATGAAAAAATATTCGCTTGCCTATTTCCTTTTTCATACGAGATATATTGAGTAATATTCTTACTATATCAAAATATAATATATTAAAAATTGAGTAATAGTCATAACTATCCACGAATATCCATAACTATCCACGAATATCCATAACTATCAATGAATATATGTAAAATCCAATAATTAAAATTTAATATAATCCATATAAGGAACCGGTTTTACTACGTCTCCATATCCACCGTCCATAAATTTACTGAGAAATCTCTTAATGAAATTTGTTCCTTGTTTACAGCTTTCACTGTCGTTATTACCATTATAATTACCATTATAATTACCATTATCGTTATAATTACCATTACCATTACCATTACCATAATTCGTCTGATATTTGTGGCGTTCATCTCTTCTCCAACTTCTTAAAACATTGTGTTCATTACCATATCTTATATAGCCTCCATTATATCCACCTGTGCCATCGCTACTATAAATTCCACCACCATCATCTCTACCGTATGGTCCATAACTTGCCCAACCTCTCTGATAATGTCTATCTCTATCTTCTCTATAACGTTTTTTGTTTCTGTATCTATCACCTATATCACGTTTTCTGTATCTATCTCTTCCACCACCGCCGCCACCGCTATACCAGCCACCGTTATCTCCGCTATTATACCCGCCAACATTATCTCCGCTATACAAACTATCACCATCATTCCAACCATCATTTCCCTTATAACATATTCCATCAATTCCACCACACTGACCGCCACTTCCGCCACCACCGCCACTTCCGCCACCACCGCCACTTCCGCCACTATCATGCTTATTATATTTGCGACGTGGATAAATTGGCTTCAATCCGGAAACAGTCATACTAGCAGGACAACCGCTACATTCTTGAAACATATTACAATCCATACCATCGGATCCGTATGTAGGGCAGGGCAAACAAGTATAAGTTTCGCTCTTTTTATTAAAAGAACAAACACCTGGTGTCGAATTAGCCATTAAAGGATCCTTTACCTTCCTACATTTGCTTGGACACGATGGTGGAGTAGGTCCTGGACCTGGCAAACATTTTGGATTAGTAGTTTTCGGCGGACAAGAATATGCACTAGAACAATCCGTACCATTAGGAACTCTGCTATTTGTCATAGGGGCATATTTAGAATACTTATTTATATCTCCACCATACCAATAATAATCCGAACTCAAATATTGATTATAATTTTCTGTCCCTTGGTCAAAAAAACCAGATGCCGGAGGATTTGAATTACTATATATATAGTTAGGGTCAGGTTTATTTGAATATTTTGAGTTTGGGTCCTTATATTTAAATGACCCATCACTATTCGTAGGTATACAAACTCTATTCGTATTTACATCAGAGTTGTTATTAAATGCAGGCGCAGGCGTAGGCGTAGGTGCAGGCGTAGGCGGCGTAGGTGTTAATATATACTGACCAGGATTTTGAACACTATAATTGCTCCAATTTGCTACGCTAAAGCTACTAATATCTCCTGTATAATATTTAGCTATATTTGAAGGCCACTGGACCATTTTTGTAAAACCACCATCAGATATAATATAAACGGTTTGATTACCCATAGTTACAGTTTTACTTACTGGTATTTTCGAATTGCCTGAAGGACCAATAGAAGGCCCGGTTATATAATAAGTAATTGATGCTGCGGGCGCAGGCGTAGGTGCAGGCGCAGGTGCAGGTGCAGGTGCAGGTGCAGGTGCAGGTGCAGGTGCAGGTGCAGGTGCAGGTGCAGGTGCAGGTGCAGGTGCAGGTGGAGGAGGATTATAACCGTATGGATAGAGCTCTGGACCTTCCTGAAAACGAAACCCCTCATATACGCTACTCTGTTTTACAGCCCTAAATATTGATCCGCCAATACTTACAACTATAACCACTGCGACTATTATTAAAAAAATACTAAATAAATTAGATTTACAATTTTTCATATTATGGGTTATACTTATATTTATAATATAATAAAATTATAACTAAAAAAAGATAAACGTGTTCGTATTCTTATTATGATTCTTATTCATATTTATTAAAATGAATTTATCAATTTCTCCCGAATATCCCGTTCATCGTGTTTTTCCAATCTCTTAAACGCCCCTCCAGCTCAATCGCATCGAATAGGCGCGGTAACACGCATCGCAGCATACCAGCTCTCTTTGTTGTCATACACAATATTGTCCCCCTCATTTACAATTTTCGGAAAGACGACCGAATGATATGCCGTAAATGTCTCACCTGCATTTGTCGTATAAATCAGCTTCCCCAACTTACGAAGCACTTGCTTTTCGTCGATGATGATGCGATTATGCACTGCCTTGGGTGACGATGCCTTCGTCGTATTCTCAGCACTTGGTGCACTTGGCTCGCAGGTTATGGAAGATAAGCGCCCCGGATTTGAAGTAATAATAATATCACACACGCTTCCACCACCACCCATACAGTGCTTCTGTCTATACCTGCCCACAGCCACAGGACCGTCTACTGAAAGTTTGCCATAAAGTCTGACCATTGTGTTGCTTTCGTCTGTTTCGGTGAATATCTTGATTCTTTTCTATTATTGAATTATACATAATAAGTCGTTTCAATTTCCCGACTCGGAAAATCGAAATCAAATTGACTTAAAAAATTGACTTAAAAAGTATAATATAGAAGTCCATACTTAGCAAAACTATAACGTCAACAACAATGCCTAAACAGCAAGCTTTATCTATCGCCTCCACAACCTCCGATACTCTTATTGAAACGCTTCCTACGCTATATGGCGTAGAAAAAGGCGGAAAGATCAAGACTTGGCGTGCTGAAATATATTTAAAAGGTGCAAATATATCAACAAGCCCGGCATACGCAATCATCGAACACGGACAACAAGAAGGTAAGAAACAGACGACCTTGCGTGATTACACAGAGGGAAAAAATATCGGAAAGAAAAATGAAACGACACCGCTCGCGCAATGTATTGCGGAAACAAAACGAAAGTGGACTGACAAACACGAAAAAGAATCCTATCAAACGACATTACCGACCCAGATTCCCGCACACGCCACCGCCACCGTCGCCGCCATCGCTACCCCAACAACAACCGCACCAACAACTCCAACAACAACTCCAACAACAACCGACAAAAAATACTTCCCTATGCTCGCCCAGACATTTTCACCAGAATCAAAAACCGCCAAGAAAAAAACAATCGTGTTCCCCTGTTACGTCCAACCCAAGCTCGACGGTCTTCGATGCGTAATATATCGCGACCACATCACTGGCGAAATCCACCGCCAATCTCGCACGGGCACATACTTCAATACTATGGCACATATCGCCGATTCACTCGCTCCTCTATTCGCAAAATACCCCTCTGCTGTCCTGGATGGCGAATTATATACTACCGAAATGCCGTTCGAAGAATTGGCTGGTCTTATCAAACGAAAATTGCTTGATGACGCTGATCAGGAGAAGCTGAGGACAATCGAATACCATATATATGACGTGATCGACGAAACGCCGACTGCGACATATGAAGTGCGCTACAATACAATCAAACGAATGTTCGCATCTCTTGCAGCATCATCAGCCTCGTCCGCGCACACATTGCCACCGTATATCCGACTCGTTCACACCGTCGAGGCGAAAACGTCTGCTGATTTCAAGTCGAACTTTGCGAAATTTATTGAAGAGGGGTATGAAGGTATTATGCTGCGCAACAAAGAAGGCAAGTATAGGTGTAACTATCGGAGCCACGACCTACAAAAATATAAGGAATTTATGGAAGATGAATATCCGATTATCGGATACACACAAGGCGATGGACGCGACAAGGGAACAGTTATTTGGATTTGCCAGACGAAAGATAAAAACGAATTCAAGGTGCGTCCGCGTGGGACAATTGCGGCGCGAACATTCTTATATAATAATGGCGACAAATACATCGGGAAAATGCTGACCGTGATTTATCAAGAGCTGACGGAAGAAGGCAAACCGCGGTTCCCGGTAGGAAAAGATGTGCGCGAAAATTATTAAGCCGAACCACAAGCAGGGTTACGCGATGTCCATAGACCATTGTTATAACTCATATAGCCACCAGAGGGTTGTTGAACGCCACCTCCTGTGCATACGTGATTAGTTCCACCACCACTATGACCGCGACCGTGACCACGACCCCGACGACGAGTATGATGGGGGCGACACCCACTGTTACGCTTAGTATGCCTAGAATGCTTAGAATGCCTAGACTTTTTACCACGGCGACTCTTCCCTTTTTTTGATTTTGAATATCTACTTCTTGCCATTTGAATCAATCAAAACTATATTATAAAATAGTATTATATTATTTATGAATATAATATTATATAATTTACAATATTTTATAATCAGCGCTATATAATTCATTATTCTATTTTCTATTTTCTATATTTACGCGCCGTATTTTTCCTTTTTCTCCCGAATCTCCCGAATCTCCCGCTTATGCTGTTTGTCCTTTTTCGGCCACCACCGCTGCGCTTCCGATGTCTGCGCGATCCTCTGTCACGTTTGCGATATCTGCGTGTATTTCCAAACAAGTTCATACCGCATCCACATCCGCCACTTCCACCACCGAGCCCTTCTGGAATAACGGTAATTCCTGATTTATAAAGTTCACCAGGTTTATCAGATTTCATAGGCATTCCTGTCATCAATGAAGGCAGACGACCCGTTAAAAGACTCTCAGTTTCACTCGCTTCCACAAATTTGCGCATACTTTCATCCTCCTTTTGTCTGGCGGTTCGTAGCTTTTCATACTCTGCAACAAGCTTTGTAGCTACATCTGGGTCCATTGCCTTCGACAAAGCAGTCCTACGTTTGCTATGTCCCAGGTTCCTTTTCATAAAATACTCCCTCTCTACGTGAACCGTATCTCTCTGCGGTTCAGGAAGCGACTCGAAAAAAGCAATAGCTGTTTGTTCAGATTCAATATTTGTAATACCTGCACTTCGGATATCGCGTATCATACTTTTTAGCCTTTTTATCGCAAGACTTTTCGGCGTTTCGCCTTCTATGTCTGAAATCGAATAAGCAATCGGGTTTGCTGGTGTATAATGGTCCTCGGTATCAGTTGTTACATTAAAATATCGAGAACCCTTTCCACCTTTATGCATAATTTGATATAATAGTAGTGGATTGTATTTGGCCAATAGATGCGCCATAGTTTTTCCATCAGGATTTCTCGGTTTTTCGAACTTTGCTACATATCTCACCAATCCCGCAGAATCTGGCGCTGTAGTGTCTATAACAACCTCGGCGGCACAAGCTTCAATATTTAATGGATTAATATATTCTACTTTTACTGAATGAGATTGTGTATTTTTCATTATCGAAATCGCAATATCAAAATAACGCTCGACCAATGCTTTAGGGGCTTCAGTATGTTTTAACACAGAACTCATTGATGATGTAAATGCTGCTTTCTGCTTTTCTCTATATTGTTGGTAATTAAAACTTTTTCCTAAACCTGATAATGCATCACTGTAATGGTTTACGTGTTTATTATGAATTTCATTTTTATATACGGTTGTAGCATATACAGATATGATCTTACTAAATAATAGCATAATTACGCGATTTATTAAAAAATAATTGTCTTGAAAATGAGGGCAAGCGTATGCGCTATTTGTATCAAATAAACCAGACAAACATTCACCAAAATTCCCGTGGTTAACACAATCATTAGTATGACTATCCCCGGCATCTTTTTCAATACCTATTATTAATAATTTACATATTTGAAGAAAAAATGCATTACGCTCTTCGTGAGACTTAAATGTATCACGTTTTTCGTTTCCGATAAACATCTCCATAAATACGTCACCTGCACAAGTATCGCCGTGAAATAATCCAGAATATATTGGAACAGGGGATTCCTTTAATGATGTTAAATATTTACCATTTTCATCTTTAATAGAGAATGTTTCTATGACTGCTTTTACGCTAGGTAAACCAAGCGACGACGATACTTTCGGTAATTTGTGGAGTTCATTTATGCTTAAAATATATGGCTTCAATAGACCGGGGGTTAATTCTACACTAGGCGGATTGGAGAAAACTTGCATCTCAAAAAATCTTCTAACCCCAATAGGATTTAATCCATACTTCAATAGTGGATAAGCATTAATATTAATATCTTTTATACGGCTTATAATAGTATTACTACCAGTTACTATTTTAGTAAATTCTTCTTCTGTAAACTGTCGATCTGATATATCCGGTTGTTGTTTATTGGTTCTGGTAGTAAATGTTCTCACAGTGCCATATGGAATAAAACTATGTACCACCGATAATTGTAATATTCGTTGGTTCCAGTCGTCTAACCAGTCCGGAAATAGTGGTAGATATCCTATAGGTTTTTGGAATATTTCCCAATAACCAAATTTGGTTTCGTCGCATTCATAATATATTCCACGCGAATAGTCGTGGCGTATCTCGGTCCGCAACGGGCCAAATATAATATGTGTTCTGTCTATCATATATTGTTGGTGCATTGCTCTTTTTAATTCTTCCTCTATACGTTTTTTTTCAGCTTGTTCCAGCCGATACAACTCATCTTTACTCATATTGCGTGATTTTGAACTCATTATGGGTGGAATTATAAAAGCAATATATATATAATAAGTAATTATTAAATAATATTACATAATACTAAATATATTATATTATTTATGTAGTATATATTATATTATTTATGTAGTATATAAAGTATAAATATACCATTATTTTAAAACAATAAATGAAATATTTTGATTTAAAAACAATTGAAGGTAAATGTGGTGGGATTGGTTCTTGGTTAGGTAATACGCTAAGTTCACCTGCACCTGGAAATATATTTTATTATAAAGAGCATTACCGCGGACCACATCATCACGGACACCACGGACACCACGGACACCATCACCAGAGAGGTGGAAGCGTTAATAATGCAAGAGTCAAAAGTCGAAAATATGCTAGAAAATACAAGTCTAAGTCTAAGTCTAAGTCCAAGTCTAAATCATCTACAACAAAGAAGCAAAGATTCAAGAAATAATTTTATTCAACATTAAAACTTTCTCCGTGGCTAAAAGAACTATAATTTATATTATAAAGTTTACCTTTTCTCTTTTTCTCTAAATTTGAAATAATTATACTACTCTTATGCGTAGTATCCTCCTTACTACTTTTAGACATAAGATCTAAATGTTTTATATTTTTATTAGAGCTATGTTTATTAGAATGAGTTGTCCGCATTTTCCGCATTTTCCGAATTTTCCGCGTCGTCTTTATCCTTCTGACTACTTTACAATTTCCATCTTTTTTATGTGTTTTATATGTTTTATGTGTTTTATGTGTTTTTGTCATTATTAGATTAGATATACGAACTATATAATAACAAAATATTAATATTTTCTATGCCATACAATAATAATTTTATTTGTATATACGGAAAATTGAAACGTATAAAACCATATAAATGAAATATAGCGAATCGAAACGAATCGAACAGAATCGAAAGAGATTCATCTGTCTATCAACTAAGAACACAAAAGTCAACAAACATCATACTGTCACAATGTCACTTTTAAGTCGAGTTATCGGATTTGTAGCCGGGGAATCTATCTGCAGTTCAGGATCAGGTGAGGATGACGCGTATTTTACAGGCACAGGCATTACAGGCGGACACGTGAACCAGCGCGCAAAATCTACATCGGAAACAGGTATACAGGTCGGAGTGTCAACAAGCAGGGCGGAAAAGCAGGAGCAAAGGCGACAACATATGCTCACTAGCGGCATCCAGCGAATGCGTGCTACTGTTGCAGCTCCGACGAGCTCAACTACTTCTCGACTTACATCTGAATCGGAGGATTATCATATAGGTAGGACGATTTCAAAGTTGCTCAAACCCGAAAAGAAGGCAGGTGGTATCGCCGAAGAGCATACTTGCTGCGTTTGTTTGGATTCCGTTTGCATCGGAAATACGAATATCACGCGCACTGGTTGTGGTCACGTATTTCATATGACTTGTCTGCTCAAGAGTTTGAGGATCAAAAACACGTGCCCAATGTGTCGCTGGGAACTCGAAGAAACGCGTCCAGGTCACCAGGTGCCAAATGTGCTTACACCTGTGAGTGCAGAACAAATCATCACGGAGGAAATATCGTATTTTCCAAATGCGGCTCATACGCAGAGCATAATACATTCGAGACACCCCAAACGCAGATTGAAGGAATTGTTGCGCGTATTCGGGTTCACACTGTTGCGAACGGTTGCCGAATATATACACGAAGACAATATGCCGAACGGATGGTATGACGATGGCGAAACGACGGATGACAGCGACACAGACAACGACACCGAGAACAATGATGATGACAACACTGAGAACAATGACGATGATAACACCGACAACACCGAGAACAATGATGATGACAACACTGAGAACAATGACGATGATAACACCGAGAACAATGACGATTACACCGACAACGAGAATAACAACAATGATGACACCGACAATGGTATAGACGTTGTCATTAGTCCATCAGGAGCAGCAAACGACAACAGAAGCGTTGTTGAATACTCTGACTCATTTCCAGAACCGTATTCTGACGTAGAAGAGCAGGTCCGCGACACCAGGGGCAGTCCAGGAAACCTTGATTACGATGAAAGTCATAGGAATCATCGTATTCGGCGTTCTCACACTCATCACCCGCCTCACCTGCCTCAAAACTAAGACTTGCGTGCCTATATTGGTTATTAATAAATATGATAAATATTTTATTTCACATCTACATATTGTAGATTTAATGTGGTTACGTGTTAACCTTTTTTACTATAAATATTCATATTTTTACCATAATAAATATGAATATTATTTAAAATTAATAAAGTTTATTATTTTTATTATTTTTATTATGGTGTTGTAAAAGTTATTGTTTGAACAGACTGAAGATGAGTAAGTTCCTCACCTGTATTCCTATTAACTAATGTAACCTCAACTGTATAATTCGTCCCTGGTTCAAGAGGAGTTACAGCAAGGTTTTCCGTAATACCATCAGCATTATAAGTAAACATGACAGTTTCGTTTGCCGGATTTGAGGTAGGGTAAAAAGACAGTTTATGGCCATAAATTCCACTTAAAGAAGAACGCGTAAACCTAACAGCATGCGTATATTGTCCACTTTGCATTAGAGAAAATCCTCCAATAGTTTGAAAGTCCTTAACACTATAATCAGGGAGGGGGGTTGTAACAGTTATTGTTTGAACAGACTGAAGATGAGTAAGTTCCTCACCTGTATTCCTATTAACTAATGTAACCGAAACTGTATAATTCGTCCCTGGTTCAAGAGGAGTTACACTAAAACTTATAATCCCACCACTTGCAGGGATAGTAATCACAACAGTTTTGTTTGCCGGATTTGAGGTAGGGTAAAAAGACAGTTTATGGCTATAACTTCCACCTACAGAGGATGGGGTAAATGCAACCCAAATGGTATATTTTCCGTTTTGGTTTAGATCAAATGTTCCAATACGTTGAAAGTCCTTAACACTATAATCAGGGGGAGGATTATTAACTGTAAAAGTAGCTGATATTGTTTTTGATGAATAAATATTTGTTGCAGCTTGTGTTGCTGTAATTATTGATGAACCAGCTCCAATAATATTTATAATGTCACCTGAAGTCATTACTCTATTTCCTGAACCACTAATAGCAACAGTAACCCATAATCCATTACCATAAGCAACTGAAAACCAAATATTATCAGCAGCACTATTTCTAATCGTCCAATTAATACCATCGGGACTTGTCATTACTCTATATCCTATACCAGAATTCGCAACAGCAACAAATAATCCATTACCATAAGCAACTGAGTACCAACCATTATCCGCAGCAGCATTTCTACCAGTCCAATTAATACCATCGGGACTTGTCATTACTCTATATCCTATACCAGTATACGCAACAGCAACAAATAATCCATTACCATAAGCAACTGAGTACCAAAAATTATCAGCAGCACTATTTCTAATAGTCCAAGTAATACCATCGGGACTTGTCATTACTCTATTTTCCGTACCACTAGCCGCAACAGCAACAAATAGTCCATTACCATAAGCAACTGAGTACCAAGCATTATCAGCAGCACTATTTCTAATCGTCCAATTAATACCATCGGGACTTGTCATTACTCTATTTCCTGTACCAGAAGACGCAACAGCAACAAAAAATCCATTACCATAAGCAACTGATCGCCACTCATTATCAGCGGCACTATTTCTAAGAGTCCAATTAATACCAGGTAATCCTATAGTAGCAACATCTGTATTACTACTAGTATAACTAAATGAACCATTGCTATTAGATGTAGGCGCTGTTAAACTAAATGCAGCATCAC
>Ga0315902_10001369_pt1 | contig 39061 bp, 56 predicted proteins | sample LakEriMetagenome_9_FD_203523 | JGI IMG/M metagenome (GOLD analysis project Ga0315902, IMG submission 203523) | Freshwater fungal communities from buoy surface, Lake Erie, Ohio, United States - Buoy 12 MA117 | ecosystem: Environmental > Aquatic > Freshwater > Lake > Lake biofilm | place: USA...
GAATACTTTGTTAGTCTTTAGTGTTTGGTCCATATTAAGTCAAGCAGAGCTTTTAATGAGAAAAAAAAATTTATGTTTTAGTTTACGAGTTTGAAAAGTAGGGTATAATTGGGGGTCATCGTATATGCCACTTTTTATATGTTATATCTGTATAAGTCAATTTATAGTCTACCAAATTTGCGCTTTGCCCCCACCCTACTAAAAAGGTAAATTCTTTAAGTCCCCCCCATCGTATATGCACCCCCGAAAAAAACCCTTGTCAGTCTGTCAGTATCTTTGCTTAAGTTGTTGATTATCAGTGTTTTAATTTCCCTTATAAGGTATATTATGTTAAATAGGAGTGTAACTAATTGTGGATCAATTAGTTAGCACTTCATCTTTTGCCAATTCGGGGCGGACTACTTCAACACTTACTTGATTAAGTTGCCCCTCAATCTTACTTTCCACTTTTTGGGTAGGCATTCCCATATAGTACGAACAGAATAACTTTATTGCGGTTATGTCGCCCTCCAGGATTTTTTCCTTTAGCTTAGTGAATGCAGCGTTTGCCATTGGTGTTAGCTTCTCAATTATAGCCTCTTCGGTCATTCGCTTTGGTCGACCTGTTTGATTTGGTCGCTTTCCTCCCCACTTACCTTTTATCTTGCTTTCGTCTTGCATATGCAAATTGTGTAGTATTATTTATTTCCAGTATTGTTTGCCTCTATTATTTCCATATTATGAGTAAGTCCATTTAACGCGGCTTTCTCTCTCTCATATATCCTAAACCTCAACCAACCGTTAACGGTCTGCAATTGCTCTAAATAGCTTTTAAAATCATCTACAAAGATGTTAAGCACTATTTCGCCTTTTCGTTCTTTCTTGATATAATAACCTTTCTTATTCAACTAAGTAAAATTAGCCATATAAAAAAGATCAATTTTATGTATTTCTTCACAATATGTTGATAAATAACAATATAATATATTATTAAAATAAATATATAAAAAAAGTTGTGTTAATATTTGGTAGATTAATTGTAATGATACTATCTTTGTCTAAACAAAAACTAAAACACAATGAACACTTATTTTGTAACAACTGAACAGCAAGAATTGTATTTGAGCAAATTTGAATCAACTTTAAAAATATGCAACTGCGGTGAATCTGTTGCGTATGTTGACGAAGAAAGAAATGAGACAATAATAGTTTGCGATTCTTGCCATGATAACGCCCCGAACATAGAAAAGTATTTTTAATAAACACATAAAACCAAACACAATGAAACAAACAATCGCAACAATCATTTTTTTTGCCGCCATCATTTTATTTAACCTTTCGCAGTGGTCAATTATTTAACTAACAATTTAAAAAACACACACAATGAAAACAGTATTTTCAAACAGTCAACTTTCCCACGTATGGGCTAATCAATTGCAAAACTTTGGCAAAGGTTCAAATATGTATTTTGAACAAAACATTATGTACTCTTATGGTAGCCACTACCAAATATCTCAAATAGTAACCGCGCCAAATGGTGATAAAGTTTACTTTGTTAATTCTAACGGTTACAGTAATACAACTGCAAAACATACAAACCACGTATGGCACGCAATACCCGACAATTTTCCAAAGTTCAAAGTACCCTTTACAATTACTTCAAGTTATTACAGTGGTTCGCGTAGTCATTCATTCAGCGTTGAAAATTTACCCGCTATTGTTGATGCAATGTTATTGAATGTAAAAAATAAACTAACCGACCAAATTAACGCGCGTTCAAATGATAGGTTATTTATTCAAGCCGCCAATTTATTTGGTGATATTTGCTATTTGTGTCAATTATTCAACCTACCTAAGCCACAACGCCCGTCTAATTATTTAGACGCTCAAATTAAGGCGCAACACTTAAGAGAAACACAAAACGAACGCGAAGAGAAAAAAGCCGCTAAGGAACTGCAAAAAAGCCTTGAATTATTGACTAAATGGCTCAATCATGAATACAACGGCACTTTGTATAATATACCCGTGCATTTGCGCGTATCAAATGACGGTAAATTGATTGAAACAACCAAAGGCGCAAAAGTACAAATGAGCGAAGCACTGCGCCTGTTGTCTAAATTAAGGAACGGCGAAGATGTTAACGGCTACAAAATAGACGGCTTTACAGTTATTGAAAATAACGCCGACCGCGTTAAAATTGGTTGTCATGAGATTTCATGGAATATCATTAACCAACTAAAATTTTAACCCAATGAAAAAAGATACCAAACAAATAATCATTTTTTTTATTGTATTCATTGCCGCTCTCAAATTAGTTAACATTATTGAAAATTTATAAACCATGCACACAAAAAAAGACTTTTTAATTTATGACTTTATTACTGCAACGGGTATAACATTTGGAACACGTTGGAACGGTTGGGAATGTCCTTTATTTGATTTACAGGAAGCCCAAAAAATAATAAAAGGGCAAGACTCAAAAAGCGAATGTTTAGAAAATGGATGTACTTATTACGAAATTTCATTGGATGGATTGCACGTTATATCTACGTGTCCTGATGGCGTTTTCGTTGAAGATTCTATTTTAGTCGATGGCGTTAGATATTACCCTATCGGTTATATGAATTGGGTTTGGGAGGTTGCGCGACCTATTGAGCAAGAAGAACAATAAAGGTTAACCGATGAGGCTTCAATAGCCGAAACAATGCCCCGCAAATTTTGTGGGGTATTGTCTTAACCAAACTGTATAAAATGAATTCTATATTAAAAGCCGCCTTTGAGCAAGGCGTACAAAGATATTACCCCTACAATGGCTCAAAATTAGTTGTAAGCGTTTACAAGTCTTTTGTTTTGTATTATTTGGAAAGTCAACCAAATGACACACAAATTGAGCCTATCCAATTACGCCCCGATAACCTCCAAGCGTTTGAATTTGAGGGTGCGTTAGTTCCTTTGGCGTTGTCTTTACCTTACCGCCAGGAGAACAGCTCATTTTAAGCCATTTTAAGCCATTAAAATATTAAAATGATACCTACATATAAACTACACAATAAAAGCCCGTAATAAGCCCCAAAATACCCTTAAAATTGATTTAGTCAAACAAGTTGGTTAACTGATATACTATTTAGTTGCATAAACAACTATTCTATATATTAGAACAAATCGGCTTGATACTACCATAAGGTATTGGTATAATCATGTACCAAAAACCCCCACCAAAAATCCCTAATATGCTACACCAAAAATCCTGCACCCAAAAACCCCAGCGACCGAAGGGAGTTGGGTCACCTCACCTCACACCCTAACCCCTCCAAAAACTCCCGTACATCTGAAAGTTTAACATGATATGGCAAAACAACTCGGATTTCATGATCCTTCTTAAACTCCTTAATGATATACGAATTAATCTCGTTGATGGTACCAACAAAAACCTCATCTTGTATGTCAATCATATCGTTACATACTTTGATGCTATTTATAGCAGTTGTATGATCCCTTCCCAAAAACCTGCTGATATTTTTCAGACTATGGTCGGTATGCATCCTTGCCGCATAGCAAAACATATGCCGAGCAGCAGCTACCTCTCTATACCTATCCTTGCCAAAAACCTTTTCGGATGGTACACCAGTGACATTCGATACGGCCTCCAAAACATTCTCTAAATTCACCATATTATTACTTTTTAAATTTTCTTAAATTGTGGATAACTACTAATATAATATAATTATATTTTATATACTATATCTTATACAAAAATCTCATTCATACCATTTGCTCGACATATCTCAGTACGCGATTACACGGTGTACGCGATTTTTTTCTACCTCCCCCCATTAAAAAAAACGCATTAAATTTTGCAAGACCAAAAAAAAACAAGGGAAAATCGCGTAAATCGCGTACCGACCTCATTATCAGCACTTTAATCGCGTACCAATCGCGTACCAATCGCGTACTAATCACCAAAATCGCGTACCCAAAACCCCATTTTTCTTACAATATCTGATTAACAATATCAGTCTCTACGAACTTTATACATTTTCGGTTCGAATGTTCCTTAGATCGCGTACTCAGGTACGCGATTTTTAAAATAGTACACGATTCGTCTACCGCCCTGCTAAACCTTTTCATCGAGTAATCTTTCTTGTCAAAACCAGTCATTTTTAGAAATTCATTGTACATAAATTCGAAAGTTATCCACACATCCTTCTCATCCTTCTGCCTATCTAAGAACTCTAAAAACTCCTCTCCGAACTGTACACGGACTTGTTTACGATGTAATTTTTCCGAGTTTGCAACCTCCAAAACACCACTTTCTAAATAAAGCTGGACACAGGTAAACATCAAATTAAAAAACCTATTCCATTCATCTTTGTCCCAATCATCAAACAATTTCTTGCCAAATTCATCCTCAGGAGTCCTCGCAATTCCGAAGTAGCTCGAGAACTCAAACACTTTCTGCCTTCTTTTAGCGTGGTTGCCCATGTTCGGGATGGTATAATTAGTCGTAAACATCACCTTTGGAGAGTCCTTATAAGGGATAAACAGCTCGTCTTTGTTCTTCTTTTCGACAGTTATGCCTTCTGTAATGATAGAATAGAACCCTTCAAAATCCACGTTCCTCCTCGTGTCCTCAATGGCTAATATCCTTGTATCAAGATCTACACGCTGGAACGCAAAATTCTTATCAACCTTAAAGTTCTTACCATCCACCCGAACCAAGCTCGACAAATGCCCTAATGCCTTTACAAATATTCCTTTACCAGTGCCTCCACCATTGCTCTCATTCTCCGTCTCTTCAGCCAATATAACGCTGAATGGTCGGCTTGGGTCCTTATAACCATGTAGTAGATATCCAATCAGCGTAATTGCATACATTATCCTCTCTGTATCATCTCCACTCACCCTACTGATGAACCTATAATACTCTATATCAGCACTGTCCTGCTCTTGGTTGACATAAATATGATGGTCGATAATTTGATTGCGCCAAACAAACTTATTAAGCTCTCCGTAGGTTCGCATCTCAATCGAGTCCTTACTGATACATACCACTCCATTCTTAAACGGTATGTAACTAACCTCCTTACTATCTGTCAAAAACTCTATCTCTGCCCTATCAAAAAACTCGAAGAACGCATCAGAAAACAACACTGAAGCACCTTTATAAATATGCTCAAGCAAATCTTGAGGTGTCACCCCACCATCAAACGAGTCAGGTAGCCTATCGATATAATCTTTGATGAACCTCTTAATCTGCTCTGTGCTGCTCTCCTCTACGAACCCATCCTTGATTCTGATGAGCCGATAAATTGTGCTATTCGGATCATAAAAGTAAAGTCTAAACCCACCATTAGTAGTCAAGAACACTTGCAGCTTATAGCGATTGATAATCGGGTTTCCGTTCTTATCAATGTCCCAAAATGTACATACTTGCTCACCCCACCTTTCCTCCAACTCATCAACCATAAGCTGCGCGTCAGCTACACCCTTACGTTGGGACTGCACAAGATAAGAAACCAGTTCATCTTTTGTGGCTCCGTTCTGCTTCTTAGTAAACAAACTGCGTTCAAGTTTGTCTCCAAAAGACGTTTTTTTTTCACCGAACCCTTGCTCAAAGAGTTGCTTGGCTGCCATCTTAAAGTCTCCTCCACATTCTAATATTGCGTAGACTGCACTTAGTTTATATCCTTTCCCAACCGAGAATGGTGTGTTAACACTAAACACTGAAAACAACCCCATACTCTTATTATATGAGCCACTATGCTCGGCACTCGAGCCTGGTCGTAAGAAATATATCCTGTCAGAGTTCTGCTTGACAAACGACCATCCATTGTCAGTCAATAGCTTGACAATATCTCCCTTCTGATTGTAATCATCGAACGGACTCTTACCATAATCCTTCGCACTTGGTCGCTGATGAGCCTCTATTACTACCTCTTCAATAATCTCGTTAAAGGACCGCATAATCTCGAACAAAGTATCACGCTCAGCAATGCTCAGCACACTTAGTCCACGCTGAATAATCGTATACCCTTGTGTTGGAGGAGCCACCACGTACCCACCCTCACCTCTTGTCTCGATGATGCAATAGGTTTTAATTTGTGGGTTGGCTTTGCTCTCCTCGGCAGTTGGCATCCTCTGAGCTAACTTCTGATTGCCTTCAATCACCTCGCACTTATAGTACAAATGAATGCCACCACTCTTTGTCTGCACAACCTGGAGTCGAGCATAAAGGTCAGAAGGTATCTTTTCTTTTATTGCATCCCAAAGTGGATAGGTCTCATACTTCGTATCAATGTCTATCACCTCGAGTCCTCCACTCACTGCTCCGCAGATAACTGCTAACCCTTTAGTCCTTGGGTCAGCCATTTGTGTGTTAGCCTCCTCAGCAGTTATCCTGCTCTCTTGGTAAACCTTCCAAGGAAAGATAGCTTGTTTGTTATCATTAACCGCAATTACATTTACTCCGTGTTCTAAGTATTTTAGGTGCATTCTATCCATTTAATTTATAACAATAAACATCTATATCCTCTAAGCTCCTAACCACTCGGCTATGTATGCCGATGCTGTTCAGTGTCTTTATCCGATGCTCTTGCAACGGGGCTAAAACCCCCGTATCAGTCTTGACTTCTAAGAATATGCTCACACCTTTGCGCATACATAACAGATCGGGGATGCCGTTCCAGTTGGTGCTGATGAGCTTAACTACTAACCAACCGTGCTTTTGGAGGCGGTCTTTAATCTTTGTTTGGAGTTCTGATTCTTTCATTGGTCGTCAGTGTTTTTATTTTGATTAAGTAATAAAATTTTATAATCATTTAATTTTTTACCTCTATTAAAACTGGATATTATACCAGTCTGTTTATGCTTTTGCCAATAGGATGCATCAGTTTTACCTCTAACTGGTTCTATAAATTGTGGCTCAAATAATTCAGTTGTTAAATACTTTCTCCAAATATTAATTTTTCTTTTTCTTCTTATTCCTCCATCAATAATATTGATGCAACCAAATCCCATTTCTTGCCAAAACTTATTTGCATCAAGATCAAATCCACATCTTAAAGTAATTGAATTAGATTTAGAATTTTTTGCATATTCTTCCATTACTACCACTAATGCTGCACCATATAGTTTTCTTCTTGCATCATATTGAATACAAACTTGATGGCATTTTAAATCACCTCCACCAGCACCTATATATAAGTAACCACAAGGCTCATTATTTAGTAACCCTAAAAAAACTCTACCTTTTTCTTTTTCTCTTTCAAATACTTGCATTGGGTAAAAAGATAATGCTTCAGCATTTTTTCTTTGCAAATGATCAACATATTGTAACATATTTGGATGGTCTTGAACTATAACAAAGTTTTCTATACTCATATTATATGCATATATTTCTGATCAACTAATATCTCAACATTATATGGCTTGAGCATACCATCTTCAAACGATGGCTCGAAGTCCACCTCGTATTCATCACTATCGATAAGCAGTGACCCTTGAACATCTATATCGGTTAGTATGCAGCTATGCTTACGCATCAGCATCGCAACCTCTGAGTCGTTTAATTCCTCTAATGGTATAGCGTAATTGATATAAAATGTAGTCTTGCTATGCTTGAGGTCGATGTTCATCTTATCGGTGTCATCGTAGATTGTAGCACCCCAAAAGCATCTGACATCGTGGATGGTTGTGATAATCTCCTTAGAATCTTCAAAGCCTAAATAATCGCCTAAATACTTAATGTTGTAGAACAACTCCTTAGTACAAAAAGTTAAATGTGTCATAGTAGCTGGTGTTTTTAAATTGCTTGTAATTCAATGTTAAGTTCTACTAATCTTGCTTCCAAACGATCAGAAATATCCTTTAAAATGGATTTGTACATATTTTGATCGTGCCAATGTATTCTATGAAAAATTGTTTGTAAACTATCAGCATCGATTAAAACATTCATATGCACTTTTGCTGAATTTTTTGCATAATCCAAATTCGAAATGTCTTCAATTAAGTTTTTTGCTTTGTAAAAAGTTTCGTGAGTCATAAAGTGTAATTTAGTTATAGTATAATAGTTTAGACAGCAAATATAGGGAGAGTGAAGTTAATAACAATCAGTTGAAAACAAAAATAATTGTTAAACCGAGAAGTCTTTTCGAAAGTGCGCTAAGGTATAATCCTTCTTATCCATCACCGCCTTATATATTTTATCCTCTATCCCTCCTCTTGCGAATATCCAAAATAGCTGCGCCTCTTTGACTCTGTCCTTGGTTTGTATTCTTGCCCTACTCTGCCAATAAGATGTAGCACTAAAGTCAATGTTGTACATTATCAATGCATCAGCAGTATCAAGTCTAATGCCTTCTCTACCACTCACAATCTGACTAATAAATACTCCGCTATCAGCATTGTTAAACTCCATTGGGTCATCATACACTTTCCCCAAGACCCACCTAAGTGCCATTGCCTCGGCTTTGAACTTGTAGAAGATTGCAATCTTCTGCCCAGCGAACCGATCACGTATGTATTCTGCTTTGGTATAGTCATATACTCTTGCTTCAACCTTTGGCTCATCAACAATAATAGTTCCGCTAAACGCTTGATGTAGCTTCTGCATAAGTTTGACTGATGTATCTGCAAGTACGCTAACACCTTCCTTGTTGGTCATTATCTTATCAATCCTTAGCCTCTCACAGAATTTATATGTTGATGGTTGCATATCAACATAAAGTATAGTCTCCTTGACTAACTCCGTGAACCCTGCTTCCTCTTGCGTATAGGCAATGAATAGATGGTTCGTATCTTTCTCGATAAGGCTTTGGTTCCCACACGAGTAATCATTAATCGTCTTGCCATACAAATATTTTTGGCGTATGTCAACGTAATCTTTCGCCCATGCATAAAAATTTTTGTATGCTTTAAAAGGACTAAAAGACGATACCCACATTTGATGGAATAGCTGAGAGAATGACTCTGGCGTAGGGGTCCCTGAGAGGTAGATGATTGGTTTGCCATTGCATATTCTTTTTAGTTCTTTAGCTCTAACAGAAGGAGTTGGGAAAGCAGCTATAACGTGCGCTTCATCAATAATCACAAGATCATAACCACACAAGAAGTTATGCAACTGCTCGTAGTTAGTTACGTCAACTGAATGAAACATCAATCCACTCTCTTGTAGCTGACTCATTATATCAGCTTTGGCTTTCTTCTTTGTTACGAAAAGTATAGTCTGTGCGCCATATCTTTGTGCCGTAGCAAACGCAGTCAATGTCTTACCTGTCCTTGGCTCCATCGCAAGATACACGAGTCCATGCTCTTGAAGGATAGTAACTGCTTGGTTGCTAATCATATCTTGATAATCTCTAAGCATAGGTCTTACCAGGGTTTACACCTTTCTCATTAAACGGCTTGTAGTCATACTGCGGATATATCTCATCGAACATATCATTCTCATACCATACACCCATATGCTCGAACATCCACTTCCCATCCACTAATCGCCAATGGGTGTTCTTCCTTGCTTGGTTGAGTTCAAAGTAGTCTTTAATCGAGTTGGTTGTTTTTCTCATAATAAATGATTAACGTGTCTTTCAATTAATATATTCTGTAATAACTCCCGATAGTTAAACGCATCAGCCATGTCCTCGTATTTATACATTGACCTTAGCTTTTGATCATACTCGTTTATAGCGAGTAATAAATCTTGAGCCTTGGTCATAATCTCGAACAAGTGTTGGTCGTACTCCTCGTCTAAGTTAAATTTGATTATTGCTTCCATATCATAACGCTTTTAACTCTTTCTTAATCTTCGTCAAATATATCGCCAGGTCAAGTGCCTCCTCAATTGCGTGGTCGAGCCAGTCCTCTGTTGTGAGATCATCCCTATCCATTGTCGTGCCATAGGTGTCCTTACCCTTCTGTGAGCGACTGCGCATTAGCGCAGCCACTTCGTAGATGATACTATCATCTGATTCGTTGATTACTATAAAGTCGTTACTCATATTTCTTGGTTTAAATTTTTAACATCTATACAATCTATTGATTTTTTAAATGCAATAAAGACAACTTTATTTTTTAAGTAAAATGTAAATGAATCATCACTTATAATATACCCATCAGATATAACAGGGTATAAATTATTATTAATATGAATTATATATTGTTTCATTTCTTATGTTTTAATTGGTAACTAATATTCTTTGGCTTCATATCCTCGTTTATGCTCAACCATAGCTTGTGCGTGGCTTGAAACATTTCCCAGTCTTTCTCTACCTCGTTGATTGACTTGGTTACTAATTGCCATCCTACACCTTGCATTGCTCCGTTCTTGCCTATGGTTCTTGTCTTTGCATTTAGCCATAGGATGCCCACCTCGTGGACTGTCACGCTTGGCTTGTACTCCATTAATAATTTATAGTAAGCCGCTAACTGCAACCAATACGAAGGGTAGATACTATTTGAGGTTTTAATGTCAAGAAGAATAGTGCGGTTAGGGAAGCTAATCACCCTATCAAGTGTACCCGCAAACCCAAGGTTATCACTCACCATATGCGCCTCCATCATATCGACTACTGGCTTATGCATCTCGCTAAACTCTACATAGCGACCAAACATTGCCCATTCGAGAATCTTATAACGAGGTGATCCATACTCACTAACAAGATTGACCTCTTGCCCATCATCATATTGCTCTGTTAATTCGTGGACAACTGAGCCTCTACGACCCGCTTCATCACGAATGGCATCGGCATCAGAGCCAACATCTTTCAGCCATTTGAAATACGATGCATCTTTAGGATATGCGTCTAAGATAGTAGTGACGCTTGGAACAAACTGACCACTTTGCGTGGCATAAAATCTTGAGTCTAAGAACTCAATGCGGTCTTTAGTAACAGTGTAACTTTTCATTAGTATATAGTTTAAGTATTAAATGAGCAGTCAGAACTGGAATCGAACCAGTATGGTTAGGACTTACATATAACTGAGATATTGCCTATCCTTAAGCGTCTACCATTCCGCCACCTGACTAAGGAAATTTATTTTCTAAAAAAACCTCCCGATGTAGAAACATAGGAGGAACAGTTTAAAACACACCATATGAAACAAACGTTTGTGCGCTTCGCACGAACTCTTTACGCTACTGCTTTCGCAGCGAATATTTAGGAGGGGAGAAGGGAATCGAACCCTTGATTTATTGCACCTGCATCTAATCTCCCCTCTAATTACCAAACCTAAAAAGGTGTATCATCCTCGCTCATTTCTTGGAGGGTTGGCTTAATCTTAGGTAAGATAGTGCTTTTTACATACTCTTCCAAAAATTCAAGCCTCTCGCTATCATCCCAAGTGTCCTTACCTTTTACCTTAATCTTTTTAAGATCGGGCAGCTCACCTGGGTTTGCCTTTGTCCAATAGTGCTTTAATCCGTTCCCATTTTGGGAAATGAAAAGTACACTTTGCTTCTTATCACCATCAATGATTAACTTAGGTGATAGTGTAACAAGACCTGTAAGGTCAGCATTTGGCAATGCTTTTAAGAAACTCATCGCATAGCCACTTGAGTAGCCACACTCAAGGTTAAAGAATGTGCTATCATCTTTTACAACGATAACCCAACTCTTGCCATACTCAGACTCTCTTGTCTTGATGTCAGTGATGTAACCCGATAGAGAATCATAAAACTCTTCGTGTACTTCTCTGCCCATCTTGTTAACTCTTGATACAGACTTCTCTGTTGGAGTAGGAAACTGGCGGACCAATTTACCATTAGTAATAGTTAAAAACACTCCCTTGCTTTGACTTTGATTTAGTCCCATTTTACTTGGTTTTTGTTGATAATAAAAATACTTTGTCGTTATACTTAGTTATTAGCCTTGACATCTGTTGGTCGTAGGTGAAGTTCATATAATATTTCATATACCTATCACTTACTTTATTGATTGCACTAAACACATACCTTGCATCGTCTTTTGTCATTTCGTGTAGCATTACCTCAAGCTCGTTGATATCTCTCCAAAACTCAGGTGGTAATTTATACTTGTCATTAGTTCTCTTCTTATGCTTCTCGATTGTAGCCATCCATTGTGGCTTAGATAATATTACACTAAATGTAATTAACGTGACTACCACGATCCACAGTAGATGTATCATAAGTATAGTTTTCAAGTGCATTAATAATCTTGACATAGTTAACTAAGTTAATCTTACCAGTAGTCTCAGCTCGGTAGATGGTCTGCATAGTTACATTGGCAACTTTCGATAGTGTCTCTCTTGATACACCCTTGCTATCTCTAAGGGCGCGTAATTCTTCTTTAATGATTATTTTCATGTCCATAAATTTGTTGTACTGCAAATGTAATAACATATCTGACAATACAAAAATATATTTTGTTAAAGTTATCATAATACACTGCTTCGCATATTGTTCACTTCGCTCACAATAGAAAGAAAAACCCCCATAGAAATGGGGGTCGTGGACATAACAACCAAAACTGCATACTAAAACTTATAACGACCCATCTTGCAATGGTATATCTTGAGTATGATCCTCAATCATTCTATATTTCTCGTGCCATAATGTATTGGTAAGGATTACGCTTTTTCTTACTACCTCTTCCTCGCTATCATCAGGGTCTAACAAGTGACAAAGTTCGTGGATTATTATCTCCATTTTCTTCTTACCCTTGAGGCGTTCATCTACCTCGATGAGTCCCTCACTATGAGCAAACCCCCATACTTTCTGCTTACCTAATTTGCTATATTTTACTTTTATGCGTTTCATCGTGCAGCAGAGATAAGTAAATGTCGCTTTTGTTTTATTGTTGCGCTACCAAGCCTCTTGCGTGATGATGCCCCACAATTATCACATCTCATTAGGACATACACATTCGCAGTCGTGTTGTAGTTCTTACCTTGCTCACTTAGTTTATTTGATCCACAATTAGGGCAGCGATGCTCCCCTTCATCCAAAATAAATAAACCCATGTTAGGATGTGGTTTTATCCAAGGTCGAATGACAAGATAAGTCTCCTCAAGGATGCGTACATCTTGTATGTTATAATCCTCCATTTCTTTAAGAGCCTTAGACTCTCCTTTCATGCACCTCTCCCACAACTCAAAGTTCGTGTCCTTCTTGCGCTCAAGATTAAGTAGTTTGTTGACATAGTCCAGCTTGTTTGAAGTGAACCCAAACTGCCTACGGATATGCACCAAAGTATCAATAATTTGGTATGGGAGAGGAGGATTTAACCCATTAATGATGAATCTTGAGTTAAGTCTTGGGATGTCGAATTTCGCACCATTATGCGCCACCACGATATCTGCATCGTTAACGAGCCGCCATATCCCTTGTATGATGCGCTTATCGTCTTGCTCGGCTACCTCCTTTGGCTTTAGCTTCCCACTATATACTTTGTCCTCGAATAACCATTTTGCCGACCAGGTCAAACAAAACCAATCCGATTGTATCTGATGTGTCCCTACATTTTGTTGCCATATCCCCCACACATAAGCCATAATAGGTGCGGTCTCAATATCCAATATCAACACCTTTGCGGATGTATTAACTGGCTCTGGTTTGGAGTTTGTAGTATCGTAGGTCTTTGGCATAAAATTGGATTTGTCTTTTATTTTGGCTCGTTTTCTATTACCATTTAACCCACGATAATATAGGAGCATTGACCTTGCGTTTTCTAAAGAGTGGAATAGTGGTATATTTTCCTTATACATCTTGACTGCCAAGGTGTACGTTTTTACATTCTTGAATTTTGCACAATAATCTTTCGCTATTATGCCCTTTTCACTCATTTACGCTTTATTAGGTAAACGACCAAAAGAATAAGTGCTATCCACGCCCAAGTAAGAAGGAGACCTTTCCTCCACCATTTAAGAGCCTTGTCGTTGAGTTCGCTATCACGCTTCGCCTTTAGGTATACATCCTTATATCTATCCGTAAATATTCGCTTAGATACGATAGTGATACTATCTTTACAAGGCTTTAAAACTTCTTTGATTCTCCACCTATCAATGTAATGGGTGTCATTGAACCAAGTATAAAATGAGTCTGTTATGCGCTCAACAACAAGTGAGTCCTTGACAACCTGAATGGTGTCGTGATATTCATCTATAATAAATACTTTCTCTATTTTGTCTGGGTGCTTGACAAAGTACCTTTGCACTTGCTTCTCACTTACGCAAGACGTAAGTAGGAGTAATAGATATATTACATTTTTCATATTAGTAAATCTGAGAAAACTTTAGTTTTAGACCTTCTATCCGTTAAACCAATAGTACCTCCATTAATTAATTTAGATACTCTAACAACAATATCATCACTCATCCCATTATCACAAATCTTCCAAAGACCTCGCTTCTCAAAGAACCAAGCAGCACTTGTGAGTGCATACTTCGTTGCTACAAGGTCGGGGTCTTTAACAAGATCAACACCAATAAAATCTCCAAATGCTTTATAATTAGATTTGCCAGTTAAACCCAAAAATCCTCTGCCTCTATACCTAAACCCATCCCCACTATTCTTATCACCATTGCCCATACGATTACCATACACGACATTGGCGATGGCTTCAGGTTTACGAGCATACCATAACGCAGTCTCCTTGGAGAAATACTTTGGAAAGACTTTGATAAGTCCTTCTGCCGAGTAGTTAAGATTCTCTCTAACGTGTTTAAAATTCCCACTCTCGTGAGCCGTCTGTGCTAAGAAATGCGCCAAACGAAAAGGGTTGGAGATGTTAAACTCACGCATAACACTCTCCAACTCATTAACGACTTGTATGGGGATTTTATTGTGCAGTTTGTTCAGCATCTTTCTGCATTGCCTCAGCGATTTTCTGATTTGTTTCTGCTAATTGTTTTTGGATGTACTCCATTTGTGCGAGTAGATCGTAGGCTTGAGCCTTTAGTTCTTTAATGTCCATAGTTTTAAATTTATTGTAAAGTTATATAAAATTCTTAGATAATTACCAAATTTAACTTACCAGCTATGTAAACATAGGCTTGTTCGTTAGAATTATCCCAATCAATGTAATCTTGACCATCCATAGCCACGTTGCCTACCGATAGAACTGCTCCACCACTTGATGCACCTTCCTCATCTACTACTACCGCTTCTTTTAACTCGTAGTAGAAAGTAGCACTTGTCGCTAAGTCATCATAAATAATCCTTGCATCAAGTTCAGATGCACTCTTGCTTTGTCCGTTGTACCAGATAGATACTGGTTGAATTTGTACTCCCATTTTTATTTTATTTTATATTAATGTAAATGTTTTTGTTACTCCACCTATTTGCATTTTTAAGTTTGTACCATCAAACCAAATATCTCCATCTACGGGAGTTGTTGGTGCAGTACCCGATGCAAGATTAATTTGTGCTTTTGCGGTTGTTGCTGCTGCATATAAAACTTTACCCGTTGACGCTATTGTTAAATGTGCCGTTGATGAACCACCAGCAGCAAATTTAATGTTGCCAGATGCTACATCGTTAAGTATTGCAAAATCGCCTAATGTTTCATTTAAAACATAACTATCACTTGCATTTATAAATTTATATGCAGTTGTTAGGTTACTATATCTACCAAATTTAGTAGTTCCTCCGTTTCTTGATACTAATACATACTCTGATTTTGTGTTGACACCAACATCGGTATTTGTTACATTAAAGTTTGTTGAAGCATTTTGATTTAGTGATATTACAACATTCCCCCCAAACGTACTCGCACCCGTTATCTTCGCAGTGCCAGTGACTTGTAGACGTTCTCCGCTATCGGTTACTGAATTTAAAGCAAGGTTGCCAGTAGTGAAGAAAGTTGCAATAGCAGCACTATTTGTTATTACTGCTAAATTAGAATTGCTATAAGTACCTACTCTACCAACTGTATCAGCATTGATACGCATATCAGCCCCCGAAGTAGATGTAACTCTTACTTGTTGTGTACTTGCACCAGCAATCTCTAATGCAACTGCTGGACTTACAGTTCCTATCCCCACCCTATTATTAGTCGCATCAACGAACAATGTGTTAGTGTCAACTGCTACATTTCCAGTTGCGTCAATAACCATTCTTTCTGTATCTGCACTACCACCACCACCACCAGTTAAAAATCTAATAAACCCAGTTCCAGCCGTTGCGCCATAAGCTCTTATAGACACACCATTTGAAAAATATTGAAATACACCAGCATTTGTTTGATGTGCTGGTAGTGTACCAGTTGCTAAAAAATAAGGCGATGTCACACTTGTGTTAAACGTACTCGCCCCCGTTATCTTCGCAGTGCCAGTTACTTGTAGCTGCTCTCCGCTATCGCCTGTACTTCCTATCAAAACCCTTCCAAGATTATTTAAACGTAATCCAATACTACCATTATAATATAAATCTAATATGTTTGATGTTCTTGCATATATACCAGTACCCGTTGCGGTAGCACCATTGAATAAACCTACACCATTGTTATCGGAATATAAGTAACCAGTAGTCGTTCCATTTGAATAACTGATTATATCAGTAGTTCCAACAACAGACAATCTACGAGATGGACTTGTTGTCCCTACGCCAAGATTCCCACTCGCATCAAGTGTCATTGCTTGGGTGAACGTGATAGCGTTTCCAGCAGTGCCAGATGGGGCAGTGTACCAACGATGTATGCTTGATAATTGAACGTATTGTGAAGCAAAAGCACTTGTTTGATATATCCAAGAACTTCCATTAAAAAACGCATTACTTGATAAATACATTCCTTCTCCAGTTGGAGTAAACCCAGCCAAAGAAGCGGCAGCACCTACTTGTAATGCTCTTACGCCACTCCACGCACTTGGAGTAACACCCAGACCGAGATTGCCAGATGCGTCTATTGTTGCCCTTAAATTATTTCCATTTGTATATACTCTAAAGCCATTACCAGCAGTTGCGTAAACAGTTAAATCTTTTGTTGTATTTCCTAATAAAGAACCTACTGAACCAAAGTAACCGAATACTGTACCGTTACCAGCAAAAGATATATGAGTACCCCAATCTACTGCGTTTGTATTGTTTAATGCAAGGAGTGTATATGCAGTACCAGAAATACTTATTGTACTTCCTATCGAAGCCGCCCCCGTCACCTTCATTGTCCCCGTCACTTGTAGCTTCTCGCCCGAATCAGTCGCACCAGTGCCGATACCGAAGTTGCCAGTGGCGAATATTCTTGCACGTTCGGAACCACCAGCATTAAATCCAAGATAGTTTCCACTATCCGCTTGTAAAGTTACTACTCCACTATCCCAGTTTAAATATCCTATTCTTGTACCAGCCCTTCTAAATTCTAATCTTGCATCAGTAGCACTGCCACTATCAAAAGTTGTATTTGCACTTGGGCTTGTAACATATAATCTCGTAGATGGAGTATTAGTACCTATACCTAATCTACTATTTGTAGCATCCCAAAATAAATTATTACTCCCAGCTTGTGTAGTCGCTCCAGTGAAGTATGCAACTTGACCAGCACTACCACTACCCGTTATCCCCGCATCACTATCGTTCACCCAAGATGTGCCGTTGTACTTTAGCACTTGACCATTGCTCGGTGAACTAATAGCCAAAGGGAATGTGTATAAGCTACCATCACCACGAAGGATTTGCGTAGTCGCACCCGAAGCAATGTACTTTTGGAAGCGAGTGTTAGTCGTTCCGTTGCCTATGTATAAATCAAAGGTGTCGGTTGTGAATAGTGGCTCACCAGCTAATGCCGTAGGAATCCCACTCGCTAAACCCCTTTTAAATCTTAATGTATTTGCCATATATCAAAATTAACTTATGTTCGTTCATTTACCAAGTCCCGTAATCCCCCACACTCCACGATCTATTTGCACTCAAATCAAACACCACATCGTTTATTGTTAATGTGCGACTTGTAGGCACACTACCCGTGTCGGATGCCGTAACCACACTCCATTGAGGAGCGGCACTACTTGTCCCATCACCCGTTTGTGATAGGAACATCTTGGTCGTTGTGGTGTTACCACTTCTACGCAAAGCAGCACCAGCAGCGTTACCATAAATCATATCACCCAAAGATGTCATTGGGTTGCTAAATCCACCCAACCCCGCCAATGTGTACTCAGGCACATTTAGTGTAGTACCAACCAAAGTTGATGCACCACTATTGCCCGTAGTGGTTAGAGTGATTGCGTTTTGCTTGGATGAGAATGTCAACCAATCGCTTGATGATAGATACCCACTCACACTTGATGTTGCTTGTGGGATGCTCATTGTCTTTGTGCCACTATTCCAAACAAGAGGAGTAGTGGCAAGAATATCTGCCGAGGTTAGATACGATGGAGTAAAAAACTCCAAAGCCGTACCTAATGTGTTGTATCTAAGTAATTGACCAGCACTACCAGTTGGGAATGCTGCCACAAACGTGTAAGCATCATCCCAATTAGATTGCTTGACTGTTGTTGGTATCGAGTACCCAGTCGAGAAGGTAAGTGTCAAACCAAGTGTACCACTTGAAGTGATAGGAGAGCCACTAATAGAAGCCGTCAACCCCGTTGGCATAGTAGCCGATAGGGCAACACTTGTAACCGTGCCACTACCCGCACCACTCGTAGGTATATAAGTTATGAGTGACTTGTTTATTCTCACCAGGTACCGAAATTAATTGATGAAGTTTTTGTCCATAAGTCCGTACTTGCAACATATTGCAACACATCGCCATCATTAGGGTTGAGTGCCGCAACATCATGTATCTCATCCAACTCATATCCGTTTTGTACCCTAACCTCAATAGTTCCTTGATTGGGATGTGATCGTGTCACTATCCCTATATACACCAAATGGTAAGGAGCATAAGGCTTAGTTGTTGTATATGTACCAGCGACAGTTGGTGATAAGTATAATTGGTCACCTTCATTATAGGCACTCGTATTAAGTCCACTAACCTTACCAAACACGACCACATACCCAAATCCATTATTCTCTATATCATCCTTAATTAGTCCAAGTGTTTGCGCACTTGTACCATCCGTAGTTGCAATAGCCTTAGAAATTGTTGAGGTATTACCCGTTGCGCCACTTATATACACCACCGTTCCTTTAGTCACCGTAGCACCAGTCTGATTGCGTACATATTGCAATAGCGTCAATGCACTCTCAACCGCACCACTATTACCATCACTACCTATTTTTATAAATGTAGGCGATGGTGTTGACACCTTCACATACACATTACTTGTTGATGTGGTAACCTTAATAATAGGTTGGTTGATGGTATAAGAAACTTTTATATACATCTTATGATGTTATTTGACTATTTACTTGTATAAATCCTTGCATCCAAGTGTATGTGCCAGTCGCAGTTGTTACTTGCAAATCGTAACTAAACTCACCCGCAGTATAACCCGCAGTGGTTACGCTTGTAAGAGTAACCGTACGCTCATTAGGGTCACCAACAACAAAGTCTGCGTTTACCCAAGTAAATTGAGTAGCACCAGCACTATTTTTAGCCATTAGCTTAAAGACATATGTAGTCACATCTATAACTACCGTCTCGCACTCATCTTCCCAAAATGACAATGGGAGAATGTAAGTATCTCCTTGTCTAATGGCTGGTAAATTAAATTCTGGTATCATAACCTATCGGCTTTATCTTTTAATTCTAATTTTATGTCTTGCAATGCATCAAAAATCTTACCCAACTTCTCACCAATCTCATCCTCTTTTTTTTCAAGGGTACGAACACGAAGATCAAGTTCTCTTAGCTTAATCTTCATGTCCGTAAACATTTTCGACAATGCCATCGCAAACGCAATGGTCTGTATGATTATCGTTACTATAACCCCTTGCTCCATCTTACTTTGAGTCTTTAGCAAAGATTCCTACAAGAAGCATTCCAATCCCAGCCAAGACCAATTTCCAATCTTGAGCCATTGCACCTTCGTAAATCATTGGGAGTCCCGCAACTGCGCCAAACAAAGATGTCTTTAGATTTTCTAACATTTCTTTCATAATTCTTATTTTATATTGCTATATATGCCGCCACGACACTTGTGCCGTTAAGCGATGAACCCAAATTTATTACTGGACCTGCACTAACTGTATAGTTATAGTACCACTTGCCTCCATAACCGACCGCTACCAATTTATGTGTAGCAGTAGACCTTGCGGTAATAACTCCTGATGTAACAGTATAAGTATCAACAACAGTAAGTTCGGTGAACGCGCCATTACCCTGCAAAGTGAAACTATAATTAGCAAAATTATTAACAGTAGAGTCAAGAGTAAGATTACTAATGTAGCAATTGAACTGATACACTTTATAATTATTTTGCGCATCAATAATGTCCAAATATGCCACATAGTTAGTGTCAATTGTTGTAAACATATCATCAAAGAAGTCGAGACCTTGTTGAGTAGTACCTACTAACTTAACAAGACCATTACCACTAATGGTAAAAGATCTCTTTGATGGAATAAATCTCCTAAATGTATTGTTAGTTTTTGGAGCTAACTCCAACAAATCTCTTGTTATCTGCAAAGATGCATCTTTAGCACAAGCAAGAGGGTACACATTCCCACTTGAGTCAGTGTATGCTATTACTAAACCTTCTGCTTTTACTGCGTCTGCCATTTATTATTGATATAAATAATTATCTGTATAAGTATTGTAATTTTGTGTAGGAGAAGGTGAATTAATTTTAATATCCGCACCATCCACATTAATACTACTTGCACCTACTACAACAAGTCTAAAAGTATCATTTGTTGCTATTGTTTGTGAACCAACACTCATATTCATTGTATATGGTTGATTAGCAACGTAAATTGGGTAATTTATAGTTTTTATAGCTGTTCCATTTTTCTGCAACTGAAAACTTATTGTAGCAGGATAGGAACTTGCACTTACCTCTCCAAATATACTACAATCTATTGGTGTAGACAAAGTTGTTGCAGAGTCATATCTTGCTGTATTTCCACTTTGTATGGAGAATCCTCCAGCACTTACTAATGTTAGTGGTAATACGCTTGGTGATGCATATGTGCCTATTGTAAAATCTGCTTCAAATGTTGCAGTTATAGGGGTATCTCTCAACTCATCATAAACCTCCTCTAAAGTAGCACTCCAGGTTCCTGCTGCAAAATCAATTTCTTTCATATTTGCTATCCAATAAACCTTATTTACATCATCATCTAAAAAACGTATAGTATTAATTAACCCAATAGGTTGATTTTGTACTCCGTCATTCCACATTAACCCATAAAAATTACCATCTATTTTAGTACGGTTAAAACGATTGTGTTCCCATAGGGCGGTTGCATTCTGCCTTCTAAAACCAAATGACTCACCAATAAATCTATATCTATACCAATCTTGGTCAGTTAAGGTTGCACTATCGCTTTGAAATATTGCACCTTTGTGTACAGTAGAATAATGATCATCTAAATATGAATTCTCTTCACTTGCATTAATAATTGTTCCTGATTTTTCAAATTTTGACTCAATGCCAGTTATTCTTCGTACATTATCTGCACTTTCAAATGAGGTTAATACTTTAAATTCAAGATTTTTAAAATATGTTATAGAGTTGGCTCTTCCGTTGTCAGGAACTAAATTTAACCTGCAACTTATAGTTCCATCAAAAGGCATTAAATCGCTATCAATTTGTATAGTATTCCATTCTGTTTGATCAATTCCAGACTCTAATGTATTTAAAATTATTGGATTACAATCAATTAAATTAGTTTCAACTGTCCAATTTCCTTGTTCATTTAACCATGCATATAATCCGCCACTTTCTATAATAACGTAAGCTACCCTTTGTTGTCTGTAAAAATTATTTGTACCTAAATTTAATTGTTTTACATCTACACTAAACTTTAAAATATTGGTAGCAAATATTTTAAAACTATTGCTTTTCAACCAAGCCTCTAAATATGCACCTCCACCACTAAACTCTAAATAAACATATCTTTCAAGTAATCCACCTGCTGTAGAAGATATATAAACTTCTCTTATAAATGATTCGTAATCAGATGTCGGAGTTAATGGATTGTCTATTGTGTTATATTCAAATGTCCAATCTATAATAGAAAACTCTTTACTTGTGCCTACAGTAGAAACAAATGTACCTCTTGCAAATGTTTCATTTAATAGCATTTCGTTAAATGGCTCATAAGAAAATTTAACTTGATCATACTTAGTCTTTTTTTGTATGAGCCTAAGCATTTCTGGGGTAATTGGCTTTATTTCTCTACTTGCACCAACCTCAACGTCATATCTCTTATCAATTGTATATCTTACGCCAAGGTCACTAAAGAATCCCCTAAGATTATTATTGTAGCTTGTGTAAAGTTCCTCAATTCTCAAAAACCACCACTCGCCAAGATACATAAAGACTGTTTGGGAGAATGATTTGTTTATCTTCTCAATCGCAGTATAACAATCATCGTATGTAGTTGCTTCTTGTTGAAATGTTTTTGCATCAATATAGCATTGGTCAAGAGGCATAGTTTGAATTGCATCACTCATTGAATCGTGATACAAATTATTAATGACATAGTGTTGAATTAATGGTACTTCTGGTAGTCTACTCATCGCATAAGATAAACATTGAAAAGGAGTAAACCTCCCAACAAGTTCATTATCGCCATCGCCAAATTGAAAGTTTTTTAGAAGTCCAAAACCATCGGCAGCACGAATGATAAGATAATGATTTGAGTCATCCCAAACCTCTTGGAAATCATCTTGTAGTACATATCCCCTCCAATAAGGAATTGTATTTATACTAAACCTAATTAATATATCACTATCTTGATCGGCATAAAAGTTTTCTATTTGTACACCATTTACATTAGTTAAGATTTCCATCTCTGCCATCATTGCCCTAATAGGCTTAAAAATGTTATCGTCAGAGTTAAACTCCCTTAGTACAAATGGTCTTGCTCCTCCTTCAAGAGTTGTTATGCCACCACCCCATCCCTCGTATAAAAACGTGATTTGGCAATCTTGATTGTCACCACTTTTAAAATCTATTTGATATTTTGCGAATTTAGCCAACTCTATTAATTGTTGCGTTTGTTCTATTAATTGATGCCACTAAATCACTTCCTCTCAAAGATAAGTTAACCGCACCAGCCATTTGTAATGGACCTGCTCCTACTCCGCTAAAATTAGCTGCCCCAAATAAACTACCTGTTTTTCCTAATCCACTAAGTATGCCAGATATACCTTTTGCAGCTCCTAATTGCCCTAATGCACCACCTGCACCACCTGTTAATATATTTGCAAGTAAAGTTGCTAAACCACTTGCAATAGCTTGTGCAAGTATTCTCTTAAATGCATCCTTTGCTAATTCTACAAATCCATCAAACGATACTTTACCATTTGTCAATAATTCATCAAAGAAATCCCTAAATGGTTTTGTTAAATTATTTTCTATTGTAGATTGTAGTCCTTTAAAGGATTTTATCTGTTCTTGCAAACGAGTAAATTCATTTGCGCCAGCCATTTGTGAGTTTTTGAAACGCTCATAAATACCTTCTATTTCAAATAAGCCATTATAATATTGTTGAAGATTATTTTGTGCCTCAGGACCAAATGGTAATGATAATCCTAATGTTCCAACATCTTTACCAAGTTTTTTAGGCATTAATTCAAGAGCATTTAACTGCTCTCTACGATACCTAACCATAGCATCAACACCAGCATTATTTATACGAACTTGACCTTGAATATATCTTTCAAATAAAGCAGTATTTGTAGTTATAACTCCTTCTCCACTAATTCCTTCTACTATTTGTCCTATGCTTGAATCTTTTCCTGTACCTCCGCCACCTTTTTTGCCAACACTAATAATTTGATCTAATGTTTTCTCAAGCTTATCTTTAGTTTTTTGTAATTTATCTAATTCAGTATTTATTTTTGTATCACCTTCACTAAGCTGATTAGTTACTTGATTTAATTGAAATAAATCTGCTAAAAAAGGAACACCTACGCCACCTGGCTGAAATGTAGCTCTTGATACCTCATCTAATGAATTTGTTAAATTTTTGCTTGTTTTTGTAAATTCTGGAGCAAGTTCTTCTTGAGCAAATGTTAATTCTTCTATTTGCTCAGTAATTTTTGATATTCTATTTTCTAATCCTCTTGCTTGAGCTTGAGCAATTATTGATTGTGTTAATCTATCTGTTGCTGCTCTTAATTCATCTGCATTTAATGTTGCAGTAGTAAATTGACCATAATAGTCTTTATCAAATTCTTTTAATTGATTTAATGCATTAGACCTAACACTTTCTGATTTTGATAAATCTGTAACAGTTTTTGTAAGTATTGATAATGTTTGTATCTTACCAGATTCTTGCGCTGCTGATTTTCTTACTGATAATTCTAAACTATCTAAATTTTTTATATAATTAGCATATTCTTTATTTACGTTTGCAATACTAACCGATAATTGTTCATTACCGCCAATTATTGCAGAAATAGCATTACCTAAAGAACCATATTTTTGTACAAGAACAGTAGTAACTGAAATTATTGCACTATAAGCTAAAAATAAACCAGCAGGTCCGACAAGTGCAGTACCTATTTGAGATAAAGCTCCTTTTAAGCCGTTAGATGTTTTTGTTAAATCCCCAAATGTTTGTAATAGTGCAGGTAAGTTGTTCTGTATAGCAATAAATCCAAATGGTGCGTCTTGAGCAACTAATGATAAAGATGTTAATGCAGTTCTTGCATCCTTAGTGCCAGTTGTAAATGTTTTAGCAGTTGTAGAAGTCTTTTTTAAACTACCTTCTAATTGATCTAATCTTGCATTAACCTCAGTTAAAGATTGCTCTAAGCCTTTACCAAAATCGCCTAAATTTGTATTTTTTAAATCAGAAGATATCTGTCCAATAGATTCCCTAACATTAGATATAGCCTTTTGTAGCTTACTAATGTCAGCATCTATAACTATACTTAAGGGACTATTGTTTTCTGCCATTTTGTTAATCTGTTAAAGACTTCTCTATATTCCTCGTCAGTTGGCTTTTCTTGTTCATCACCTGGTAACTCCCACAAAGCCTCAGGTGTTTTAGGTGCGGTTTTAGGATCACCCATTAACCTTACCATTGTAAACATGAGTAGTCTTGTTTGCTTATAAGTATCTACTTTTTTCTCTTGGTGACCTTGTATCATTAGAGAGAAATGTCTTGGACTCATGTCGTAGAAATCACGTGGAAGCAAACACAATTCACCAAAGGCAAACGCTTCTATTTCCTCCCACGTGAACTCTTTTTTTTTGCTGACTCATCAGTAGTTTCAGAAGCTGCGACATTATTTTTAATCATGTCGCTATCTCCCCAAACTTTAATTATCTCTTTAAGCTCATCAATGAAATCTTGTTTCATTATGTTAGCTTCAATATAATCAAGTAAAGTTTCAAAAGTTATTTCGGGTAAGACTCCTTTGACAAGGCAGTTATTGTAATAACCACTATAAACAAGATGAGCAATGCCAATCTCATTTATCTCTCCATTCTCAAAAGTTATTCCGTCTTTTAGTTTATCGGCTACATACCTAAACGAAGCCATCCCAAATTTAAGTCCGACCTTTTGGTCGTTAATAGTAATAGTAGTATAGTTCATAAGTTAGTTTAAGCAACAACATCCAAAGCACCACTTGATTGAATAGTACCTGAGAAGTTGATAAATTCAGTAGAAGATTGATTTAAAGTAAGATCAGTGATGTATCCGCTAAATGCGTGGTAGTAAGCAGCACCTGCTGAAGAACCACTAACAACTGGGTTTTGAACTCTTACCGCAACCAAAGTTTTGTTTACCATTGCAGCCAATAAATCTTCGTAAGATACTTGAGAAACAGTTGGTGCAGTCTCACAGATTGCATCAAAGTCGGTAGACATTTGAGGCTCTGAAGGAGAAGTCAAAACTCCGCAGTTAGTTTGCTCGGTTGTTGCATCCATAGTTGTATTAACTGAAGATGTCCTCAAGCAAACAAGGTTTTTGTATGATGTGCCACCAGCTACATCGATTTCTACGTTTTGTGTAGATCCTAAAATTTGTGCCATTGTTTTATTTTATTTTTGATTAACTAAATTACTTATTGTTATTATTTTTCTTGCGAAGAAATTTTGCCCATCCACCTCAGACAAGTATCTTGAACTTGTTCTTGCAGTTGGATAAACTAAAAAATTCGCATCACTAAATCCGTTTACATTTGGTGTAGGTATTAGCAAATTTAATATTTGTGAAGCAATATTGTCTACAATACTATTATCGTAAACCATATACTGCTCACTATAAATGTCTATAACCACCTCCACATCATTCCCGAAAGAATGGTTAGTATTATCGCTTACCTCTGTTATGTTGCCAATAATGACAAACATCTGCGGAGTTGTGCTAAATGGTGTTTGTCCATACACTGGCACGTTCTTGCCATTGTAAGTTATATGCCCATTAAGAGTAGACACATATATTGACCTAACACTATTTGCGGTATCAAGCATCTACTTAACTATTTTGCTTATTTTATCTTTAAGTTTAGGAAAGTTTTTATTTACACTTATATAAAAATATTGCGCTGCTTCAGTATTTGTCAATTTTTTTGGATTAGTAACTTTGTATTGCTCTGCTATTTTTTTCCAGTAATCTGATAAATTTTCAGCAACAGATGTGTTTCTTGTTCCAAATTCTATATAAGCTGCATAAGGTGTATCTGCAAGTAATTGATATTTTAATTTATCTAATTTATTTGCAAATATCTTGCTTCTCAATAATCCTGTATAAACTGGCACTAATGACTTAGCTTCATTAGCCATAGTATCAACACTATCTTGCATAGCAGCATCAATTTTATCTACGCGATTATTTATTTGCTTTTCTATACCTCTGATAGCTCTTTCAATACCTTTTATGCTAATGCCTTTAGCCATTATATCACAACCTTTTTATACTGATGATAATTTAATCCATCCCAATTAGGATAATCTTTTATTGCATCACTCTTTTGGAACTTCTTACCTCTGTTTTCATACATCCACGCAACAAGAGTTAGTATATCGTTCTCGAGATCAGCAGGTAGGTCTCCATACCCCGCTTGGTAAGTTATCTCATAAGTACCAGCAGCGTAAAACCATAACTTGCCTCCTATCTTCTCGTACTCGACATTGTTCTCAAGCACATCCCAACTATTCAATCCTATCTTGTATCTTATCTCATCAACGCAAAGTAATGGTCCGTAAGGAACATCTACCATCCATACCGCAGGAACCTCACCCGTCAAGTCAACATAAGCCTTTAGCTTCTTGTTAGCCAATGACAAGCCTGTTAGCTTTTCAATGTGCTTCCTTGCAGATGTGATAAGCTCATCAATCAAAGTATCGTCAGAAGTATAATCTGTTATGCGCATCCAATTTTTTGCATCGGTGCGACTCACGGGTTCAACAACCGCATCAGCAATCACTGTTATCCCGTCTATATATATCGCCATACTTAATTGTTGTATCTATTAACATTTTCTCTGAACCAGGTCTCAAATTCATCAAGCGCTTTTCTCGGATCATGCTCTCTTCCTCTCGCTTTGACTTTTCTTGATGCTGCTGCATACGCTTTGGCATCATCCAATTTATTAATCTCGTTAACCCAGCTTTTAATATCATTGCGGTCCTTTATAAATATACCTGCCTTGCCACAATTCTCCTTTAATCCTTCAGCCTCGCTGCTGATAACTGGTATGCCGCAGCACATCGCCTCAGTAGCAGTCATACCCCAACTCTCATAAGCACTCGGCATTAGTAGTATTCGGGTCTGTTTATATACGTCAAGTATATTAGCAGTTTTGTTAATATAAGTAATATTTGGAAATTTTGCCATAATTTGATCGTCGTAAGAGCCTTGTACTCCTAAGAATTTCTTGTGAGGCATCTCTTTTGCTATCTCTTCAAATATCTTACCACCCTTATTTTCGTTCAAATTGATAAGCGTAATGTACTCATTATCAGCACTATCTACATCAATATCAAAATCCCTAAAATCGGTAGGTGGTGTGAGTATAAAGTTACTCCATTTATAACCCAATTTGTCTTTTGCCCACTTAGAATTGTACACAATGTGTTGATAAGTTTCTGCATTATGTATCTCAGGGTATAAGTGAGTATTGTGTATCAAATGGAATAGTGGTTTCTTATACATTGCCGATGTGCCTATGCTCCATCTCGTATAGTCCAAATGCGTAAAAACTGCGTGGGACCATCTAAATAATCCATCTATCACATTTGCGTTTGGAGGGAATACATCCACCCCATCGTAACAATAATTATTTGTAATCTTATAGTGGTTAGCTTGGTGTAATAAAACCCTTACGTGATGCCCTTTGGATTGTAAGTGTTTGATTATCCTATGCGCCATCATCTCTGCACCACAAAGATGTTGTGGAGGATAAAGGTGAATGCTAAATAGTATGTTCATAGTTATAGTTAACATAATATCCGTAATGCTCGTTCATAAATAGTAATTGCATCATTGGATATCTATCAGTAAATAGTTCGTGTGTCAAATCATCTTGCAAATGCCTCTCATGCTTGTTGCCTCCAACATCAGCCTGTGGCATCTTGTATGGGATTGCTACCATACAATAAATATTATTTTGGTGTATCTTATCAAGTAATTCTTGGGCATCTTCTACGCTCATATGCTCAAGCACATCGCCCATAATAATATAGTTGTATAAAAATAGGTTTAGCTCTTTTACATCTCCTATAAATACACTCCTATAAACTTTATCTAAATCAAATTGCTTTCTGTATGGCTCATAAATCTCAATAGCATCAATGTTTTTGAAATCTTGTTTCAATAACACTCCATACGTTCCGCAACCTGCACCAACATCAAGTATGTCAATGTCAATGCTAAAGTTCTCAAATAAATGCTCTGCGTATTCTTTCTTAAAGTAACCGTAGCTAAATGGCATAGTATAAAATATAAGGGGAGAGTTGCCCCTCCCCATTATTGTTAGATGTTACCATAAACCGCAGCAGAAGACTGGAACTGAAGAAGTTCACAACGTGCTTCACAACGGAAGGTGATCAAGTTTTTGATGAAATCATCTTGGTCAAACTCAGTGCTACGAACTGCAAGACCGCTCTGCTGTGCAATAGCGAACTTAGTAGTATCCATAACATAAATTTTACCAGAAGTAACCAAAGAGTGAGGTATAACTGGTACACCTACGATTCTTACGTTACCATTGTTGTCGATAACAACACCACCAGGTACAGAGTAGTCAGATGGTTTAGTTTTCAACAAACCTGCCCAACCTGCGTGAGTAGTCAAAGACAAGTTCGGAGTCCAGTTAAGCGCACCCAACTGAGCAACGTAGTCGATGAATTTCTCAGCAGTGTTAGCACCTGAAGTTGAACCAGCAGTTGCAGAAGATGCAATAGCGTTCAAATAATAGGTGTCTTCAGCCTTTTGGAAATCTTCAATCAAAGAAGACTGCAAGTATGCTTGTAGGAAAGGAAGGTCATCAATCATTTGACGAGAAACCTTAGCATAACCTGCGATGAAAGACAACGCAGTGTTTACTACTGTTACATCGTAATCGATTTGAGGCTTCGCAGAACCTTCAGTTTGCTTACCGAAAGAACCTTCACCAACTGGAGTGTTACCACGTGGGAAAGATACTGAACCAGTAGAAACAGGGATGATGTTGAACACACTTCTAAGGTGTGGGTTAACATAGCTTCTGAGGAATGGATTGTCAACATAAGAAGTGTAAACAGAACCAGTAAGGTTGTTACCAATTGTCATTACACCAACTGCTTTCAAATCCATTTCGAAATTGAAACCTTTACCATTACCACGTGCAGCGGTTTTGATATCGTTCCAACCTTTCTCAATAGCTGAACCAATCTCAGACTTAATGTTCTCGATATGCTCACCATAAGACTTAGCAACTCTCTGCTCAGCGTTTGCGCTCAACTTACCGAAAGCAGCCTTAGCTTCTTTCACCTCAGCAACTGCTTCAGCGATAGTTTTGTTAGCCTTAACCATCTCTTCGTTGATTTGCTCAACCTTGCTGTCAAATTGCTTAGAAGCTTTCTCGGTTACGTGTGCAACCTCAGCTTTTTGTTCTGCCAATTTTTGTTCGAGGGCAGACTCGAATGCTTTTAAATCGCTCATTTTCTTAGATTTTGTTTATAATAGAAATAAATGACTCCACTGGCACTACATCATTTTTTTGCTGCGGAGGTGCTGCAATAGCTGCCTCAGTGCTACTCATTTGCTCAAGTGCTTGTGCGAGTTGTTTGACTTTGATTAGACATAGGTCGATAGTCTCATCCGTAACATCACTATCACGAATAAATTTCTCGAATGATTTTATTTGTGCTTGTATATCTGCAATTGTTCCCATATTTTTCATCCCAATCATTGGAGTGTTTTCATTTGCTCCCCAAGCCGTTAGACTTGAGCCTTCAAATAGCATCACCTCGTGAATTTGGTTAGCATCACCACTCTTCTGCTCTCTTAATATTTTAAAGCCAATTGAATGCTCGGCAATCAATCCGCTCTCTACCATTTTGATAAAGTCCTTACCTAATGAGTGTGTACCAATCTGGCTAACGTACTTTAGTCCGTACTCATCTTCCTCAAGCTCTTGGATTTTCCCCAATGGCTTAGAAGGGTCGTGGTTAAGTAAGTGCTTAATCCTACCTTTAGCATTTGGTCCCCAATCAGAGATTGAACGCTTAAACGCACCTGGCATCATAATGTCTCCATCGGAGTCAACCATACCAAATGCACTAAAATAACCACTAACGATGCCTTCTTTGACATCTACATCCTTAACCTCCATTCCGAGGCTCTTGTAGTTATACATCATATTTTTACTCTTTGCATTATCGTTTTCAGATTCATTTTCTCCTTCCTCCGCCAAGTAAGCTCTATAAGCCGCATTGGCATTCTCGCGTGTGGTATAAATACATTCACCATCTCCAATTTTATATTTACCGTTTGAACATTTAGTTACTGGCATATCATTTCATTATTAATTGTCCGTTTGCATCTCTGCGTGGTATGAACGCCACCGCACATCTGCAATTTATCGTGAACCCTCTTGGTGCAGTCGGATCACCTGGTGCATCTACCACTATCGGTCTGCCGACTTTATCAGCACTTATGAATGGTTGGTCGTACTCAACCGTTTGTCCATCCATGTTCCAATGGTCGTAGAAATCTTTAGGTATCCTCCTCGTTCTCGCATCTCTTGTTGCTATCCAAACCTTATCTACTAAGAATGGATGCTTCTGTGCGCCTTTTAGAGACGCATAGTTCGATGCTCTCATTACCTCAGTCCTTGCTATCATCGTGGCTCTATAACGAGCGTAGCGCATTTGCGCATCGCTTAGAATGAGCAGTATGATATCATCATTGCTCAGTCCATCAGTAAGAGCCTTTGTAACAAGTAGTATTAGTCTGTCTTTTGTAGTTTTAGTCATTAGTGCAGCTAAGTAGAACCCCCATTGAATTAGGAATGATGTTAGCTCATCTAAGAACTCATCATTTAGTCCATACGGGTCAGCAGCCTTTTTGCTATCGACACTAATTGCTCTAAATGTTGCATTGCCAAACTTAACACCAATCTCTCGATACATTTGTCTCATTATCGGCATTAGCTTCTCATCCCAAGCCACCGCACCAAGTCCACTCACTGCTGCTTGTGGTCCGAGCTTCTTTACATCTTTAGCAAAAGCCTCAAGCTCACTTTTTAATACACCATAAAACAAAGAACTATATTTCCTATCAAGCGACCTCCTCAGTCTCTCCACCTTCAACCAATAGTCGCTGCGCTGCGTTGCGTTCATCAGTCAATCTTATTTTATACGACTCTCGTACCTGCCGTCTCATTGTTCGCTCCGTCAGGCACGTCATTTCCGTAGGGATCTTCGGAAATCTCTTCATCACGATCTCCCATATCTCTTTGTCCGTTGTCGTTGCTATTATCATCAGCGATACTTAAGTCCATCATTGCTTGGTCAATCGGCACGAGTCCTTGGTTAATATAACTCATATCCCATGCACCACCCTTCTCACTGTAATTCATCGCTACACGCTTCTCATCCATCGTTAACCAGTTAGCATCACGAAGTGAACGTACCATTCTCTCCATGTCTTGCTGCATCTCAGGAAGCGCAGTTATGTCAAAGTCGATGTACACATCCTCACCATATCTCGGCACAAGCCATTTGTTCAACTCATCTCTGAGTGAACAGCACATCGGCATGATTGTGTTCGTTATCAAATCACGCATTGCGTTTTGATAATTGTTATAGGATGATGTGTCTACGTCAAATAGTACCGCAGGGAGACCGAACACCCTACACCACTGATGTAGACTCATCTGCATTGTCTTGACAAGCTCCATGTCAACAGACGATAATCCAAAGTTAAGATAATCCCACGGAGTTTGCAACACCGCAACCTTACCCTTATTGTCAACTGTATTTATGTCCTCGTTAACTGCTCTCTTAATTATATTCGCTTGTTCAATCGTGAATGATGGTACAACTGTACCAAGCGGTTTAGGAGTTATTGCTCCTTTTGCTCCACCATTTGCCGCCATCATCGCAGATGCATCCGCAGCATTGTTGCTCATCCTTAATGTCTTGTAAGCAGCACGTAGCGGACTGACTCCACGCATATGTGATCGTGTAGTTGCATTAAAGTCTGGATTCCATGTTTTCCATTGGCACACGTTCGCTTTAGGTATATCTATACCCTTGTCTACCATGAGCCTGTACCCAACCAAGCCGTAAAGGTCGTTCTTGTCAGGGTAGATGTCCAAGTATTGGGTTGGTAGAACGTTAAGCTCTGCGAACTGACCACCGATATTACCATCGTTTCCGTAGATGTTTCCCTCTCCCGAAATGAAACGATATCCGAATAGGTTTTCGAGGAATTGGTCTTGTGCTTGGTACTCATTTGGTCTTTCTAATATTTTTGCTAATGCAGAATTTTCAACAATGTTTTCTGAGTATGCATTTTTTCTCTCGATTAATGCTTTTTCAAATGCACCTTGGAACGATAACCCTCTTGATAACTGCTTGTACTTTTGTAAAGATGTTCTTCCTTTCTCTGTATTGTTTAGCTTGTACACGTACCAAGGGATAGAGGCTGCTTTTCTTGCAAGGAACGTAACGATAGAATACACATCGGCATTGCCTAAATATCCTTCATATACATATTTCCCATTCTCGTACTCTTGAAGCACTGCTCCATTTATACCATATATCCGAGTGCTTTGATTCAAATTAGGGTTTAAACCCTTACGTTTAAAAAAATCTAATAGCCCCATTTATTTTATATTGCACCCCAAGTCACACTTGGGATTGTTAATTTACTAAATATGCCGTATCTCATTGCATCACAATTATGGACCAACAATCCGTTGGCAAAGTATTCATGTGTAGTATCAACATTTAAATCATACACTCTTTCCTTCCAACTTCCTTCTGACTCTAAGTGCTTTAGCTCTGCAATTAAGATGGCAGAATTTTGCTCTTGTTGTTTTTCTATGGTATTCTTTCCCACATTGTTCACACTTCCCCATCCCATAGTCTTGCTTACCAAAGTTATGCTTTTTTGCGTGTTCTTGGTGCCATTTAATTCCTTCAGGCGATTTATGCCATTCAGGAGCTTTTGCGATGCCTTTCTTTTGAAAATCAACAAACCACTCTCTGTTAGTCTCGATTCGCTTTTTGATGTGATCACTAAGGTGTTTGTTTGATTCGAGTAGTTGCAAGTTTTCGATTCGGTTGTTCCAAGTGTTTCCATCAATGTGATGGATGTGGTATCCTTTTGGTCGTTTGTTTCCAGTCTCTTGCTCCCATACCCACCAATGCATCTTGTGTGGTCCATTGTTGAAGTATCGTTCACCTGACTGTAATCTAAATGACTTTCCTCTATAAAATTGTTGAGGTATACCGTCATCCCCGATTGTAATTTCGAAATCTCTGTCCATCCTTCGTTTGTTTTAACTTTATGATTTGGAGTACAAACCAAAGTTAATTTAAACGTATCGAATTGCATCGAATACTTTTCCACAAGATGCAACCCGTTATCAAAGAGCTTATTTACTTTTCTATATCCTTCAGAAGTCAATACTAAATCGCCTTCCTCAATTTTATCTATCCTTTTTAGTCCATCAATGGTGCTTATCATTGTTTCACCAATAAAACACGCGTGATCGTTAAATTTTACTGGCGCATCCAACTTATTACCATTTCTATCCGTTTTCCACCTATAATTCTTTACTTCTTTTAGTAAATTTACACTATTTTCATGTATTATTAATGGAGTAGCTTTTACAGTTCTAATTCCCTCAGTAACGTCTTTATTTGCTGGTTTAGCATTAAATCCGTTTCTTATCATCTCCTCTATCGTCTTAGGCTCGGCAGCATCGCAGTATATTTCATCATACCTATCAATACCGATTTGCTTCATTTTCTCAACTAAATCAGCAGTAGTTAGTTTTGGTTCATAAATTAACTCCTGCACATAAGCAGAATTTTCTACAAACACTATTTTTATCAAACTGCTCGGCACGTTAAACCCAAAGTCCAATCCGTACACCACCTCTCCTTCCTCGGGCATCTGCTCCGTTGTCTTCCAATGTGAGTATATCAAGTCTTGGCTTAGTCCCCTTTCTCCCAATCCATAAATGGTCCAGTAGTTAGGGTCTGCATCCTTTAACCTCTCAAGCTCCAACACCAACTCCTTTGGAAGAAACGGGTTGTCTCTGAAAGTAGTAATGTGAAAGTCCGCATCGTCTCTCGGTATCACAGAGTCATAAATCCAGCTCGATAAGTCCGATGGGTTATAGTCTATCACTATCTTACCCTCCGTTCTCATTATCAACTGCATCCAAGCCTCATAAGTCAATTCGTTCGCCTCATTGCAGAATAAATACTGCCTCGCACGACCTCTTATCTTCTGAGGTTGATCTGCCGATACAAACTCAATTATATTACCATTCAAAGAATAAATTTGGTCAGTTTTGTTGTGGTTGTCCTCTGAATATATCCCAAGTCTACCAAGTATGTCGATAAAGTCCCTTAACACAGTACCCTTGATAGATGGAAGCGATTGTCTTACGATTGTTAATGTCTTGCCGTTCTCCTGGAGTAATTTTACAATAAACCAAATTAGAATGTTGTAAGTCTTACCCGAACGAGAACCTCCTTGCATCACCGTTATCCTCTTGTCCGAATCAGTTAGTATCTCGAATACTTTGTTAGTCTTTAGTGTTTGGTCCATATTAAGTCAAGCAGAGCTTTTAATGAGAAAAAAAAATTTATGTTTTAGTTTACGAGTTTGAAAAGTAGGGTATAATTGGGGGTCATCGTATATGTGTTATGTTTTAAGTGTATAGTTCGAATTGGTTGCTATCAAATTTGTGTGTTGCCCCCACCCTACCGAAAAAGTAATTTCTTATGTACCTCCTCATCGTATCTCACTCATTTTCAATCACTTACACTACTTTTGTCATGTTGTCATATAGTTCCCTTATAATGTGTGTTATGTTAAATAGAAACTTAATCTATTGATTGTCAATTAGTTAACCAATACCTCTTCTTTAATTAGTTCTGGTCTTACTACCTCAACGTTAACGCTGTTCAATTGCCCCTCTATTTTGCTTTCTACCTTTTGGGTCGGCATACCTAAGAAGTATGACATATATAGTTTTATTGCGATCATGTCGCCTTCTGCTATCTTTTGTTGCAATACCTTGAACGCTGTCTCAGCCATTGGGGTTAGCTTTTCAATTATGGCTTGTTCATCCATCCTTTTAGGTCGACCTGTTTGATTAGGTCGCTTTCCGCCCCAGGATGTTTTAGGCTTTCCTGTCTTATAGCTTATTTGTTCTTTTTCCTTGTTTTCTACTTGCATATACAATTAGTGTAATCTTATTTATTTTCAGTATTGCTCCCAGGGATTACCTCCATATTATGAGTAAGTCCATTTAGCGCCGCTTTCTCTCTCTCATATATACGGAACCTCAGCCAACCGTTAACCTTGCTCAATTCGTCTAAATAGGCTTTAAAGTCATCAGCGTATATATTCAGGATCAATTCCCCTTTTCTTTCCTTTTTAATATAGAAACCCTTTTTATTCATCTAATTAGCATAAAATTAGCAATTAACCAAAATAAACAAATACTTTATCTTTACACAATGTGTTGATAACTACTACTTTAATATATTATTAAAAGAAATATATAAAAAAAGTTTGGTTAATATTTGGTAGATTAAATTCAATGTTATTATATTTGTATAAACAAAAACACAACACAATGAAACAGATTTACAACAACTTTGAATTGATCCAATCAAATGACCTTTATTTAGCTTATTTAAACAATGAATTAATCTTTGCTACAGTATTCGGGTTTGAAACATTAAAATATATTATCGATAATTCAAACAAATAAAAACACAACAAAATGAAAAAGTCAATTTTAATCTCTGTTATTTTTTACACTGTTATAGTGTTATTCAATCTTATCAATTGGAAATTAATTTAAACAATTTAAACTTAAAATTTATGCAAGCTCAAAACTTTAGACTTTACGCAAAATTTAGCAATGACAAACAGTTCAAAGCTGTAGACTGCGAAACAGGTAGGACAGTAGGCAATTTAATATATGCTACAATTATTCCAGCTGAAAACTTAGGTAAATTGACTGAAAATTACAAAGGTATTGATCCATCTTTCGCAAAGATTGAAGCACGTAGCGTTGAAAACAATTTAATCATTAAAATAAATTACTAATATCATGCAAACAGTAAAAAACACAATTAACACAAAATCTTACAAGGCAGTAAAACATTTGTTAAGCAAAGGATCAACAAACGCTAAAACATCTAAAAATGAGTTAACAACATTTATTTTGTACTTAGCACCAGCGAATACTGTCCCTGAATTTAATTTGTGTCCCTTTGCTTCAAATGGCTGTATTGCTTCATGCTTGAATACTGCGGGACGCGGAGCATTTAGCAATGTACAATTGGCGCGAATAAATAAAACTAAATTTTGGGGATATGATCGCGCAAACTTTTATATTCAATTGGCTGGTGAATTGCTCAAAATTCATGATAAGGCAGTAAAGTATAAAGAAAAAATTGCCATAAGATTAAACGGAACAAGTGACATTGATCATTTAAACTTATTGGAAAGATACACGGGAATAAATTTTTTAGATAACTTTTATTCTGATCTTCTTTTCTACGATTATACCAAAAATATTAACCATGTTAAGCGATACGCTGGTAGCAATTATAAGCTTACTTTTTCGCGCTCTGAAAGTAACGAAAAAGACTGCGCAATTGCTTTGAATTTAGGCGCAAATGTTGCTGCAGTTTTCCAAAAGTCAATACCTGATCAATTCAACGGTTACCAGGTGATCAACGGCGATACTACAGATTTGCGCTATTTTGATCCATCTGGTGTAATTATTGGTCTTATTGCGAAAGGGAAAGCCAAAAAAGACTGTTCAGGCTTTGTAATTAATCAAAACTAAATAACATGAAAAAAGACATAAAGGATACAATTATTTTTTGCATAGTTTTTATACTTGCTTTGAAATTAGTCAACATTATTGAACAACTTTAAAACTTTAATACTATGAACAGAACAGAATTTACCAAAGATCTTTATGAATTTATTTGCAGTAATTACCAGGCGCTTAAAGAAGAATATCAGCGTATACCTAAAAAAATTAGGTTAACTATCCCTTTCCCAGCTTTTTGTGTTGTTTTTTGGGATGAATTACAGCCTGAACAGTATAACACATTAGATCAAATTACTGCCATATTCAACAAAGATAACCAGGTTAATTGATAAGCTTTGAATAAGCGAAACATTAAAGCGCAATTTTGTTGCGCTTTTTTGTCTTAACCAAACTTTTATTTTATGACTATCATTAGAAACAAGTTCAAAACTAAATGCGCAAGTACTTTGCGGGTAATTTTACCAGGTGAATTGATCTTATTGGACCGGAAAAAAGCTTATTGTATACACAGTAAAGAATACCAGCAATTTAAACAGGATCAGGACGACGAAAATAGATCAACACGGGACTATATTAATGCTCAGGCAGAGGCAGAATTGTACAGAAACGGGTTTAAAACTTATTATAAGCGGTTTTAAGGCTATAAAAAAGCAAAACAATACCTAACTATCAAAATAATACTATAATGCAGCCATAAGCCTAAAAATAGCGTTTAAATTGATTGAGCATATTTGATTATATGTAATTACGTATACTTAGGTATATTATACCTACTTATACATAATTACTTATAGTTAGGTATCTAATAACCTATGCCAAAAACCCCAACAAAAATCCTCCAAAAACCCCATACCAAAAACTCCTTATGCTATACCAAAAATCCTTTGCATGAATTTTGCCAAAAACTCCATGCAAAAATCCAGCAAAAACCTCAGTGAACGTAGTGAACTGAGTCCAGGCTACCTCACCTCACACCCTAACCCCTCCAAAAACTCCCGTACATCTGAAAGTTTAACATGATATGGCAAAACAACTCGGATTTCGTGATCCTTCTTAAACTCCCTAATGATATAAGAATTAATCTCATTAATAGTACCGACAAAAACCTCATCTTGTATGTCAATCATATCATTACATACTTTAATGCTATTTATAGCAGTTGTATGATCCCTTCCCAAAAACCTGCTGATATTTTTCAGACTATGGTCGGTATGCATTCTTGCCGCATAGCAAAACATATGCCGAGCAGCAGCTACCTCTCTATACCTATCCTTACCAAAAACTTTCTCCGAGGTGACGCCAGTCACTTCGGTCACAGCCTCCAAAACATTCTCTAAATTCACCATATTATTACTTTTTAAATTTTCTTAAATTGTGGATAACTCTTATATATAACTAATTATATTTATTATATCAATTATAACATTAAAATCTCATTCATACCATTTGCTCGACATATCTCAGTACGCGATTACACGGTGTACGCGATTTTTTTCTACCTCCCCCCATTAAAAAAAACGCATTAAATTTTG
>Ga0315902_10001371_pt1 | contig 39049 bp, 57 predicted proteins | sample LakEriMetagenome_9_FD_203523 | JGI IMG/M metagenome (GOLD analysis project Ga0315902, IMG submission 203523) | Freshwater fungal communities from buoy surface, Lake Erie, Ohio, United States - Buoy 12 MA117 | ecosystem: Environmental > Aquatic > Freshwater > Lake > Lake biofilm | place: USA...
ACTCCCCCCGCGTTCTGATTCCAGGCACGCGTCCGGCGCCCCCTGCCGGTACTCCCCGTTGACCAGGTGAAGGCCGCGCTCCTCGCTCCTCGCCCCTGCGCCCCTCGCACCCAGGCATCGCCCCCCGCCGGCACCCGCCTCCCCCCCTCCCCGCCCCCCCGCGCCTCATCCCGAAACGGCTTTCGGGATCACGCCCCCGGTACCACCCGCCCCATTCCAGTTTCTGTGATTTCTGTCGTTACAGAAATGTCAGAACGTACAGTCATTTCAGAACGTACAGAACGTTCAGTACAAACTGAACGCTGGCGGCGGGGCGCTGGCTAGGCGCTGGCCCCCGTGTCCACGATCCCCCAGTAGGTACCCTTGTGGTGCGGTACTGTTGAACTACCGAAATTCGGGTATTTGAATTTCAAATTGGGTAGGGTGGGTGGGTTTGTGGTGCGGTTGGGAGGGAGTGGTCACTCGCGCTCGCTTGTTTCCTATGGGTGAAACACTGTCCGAAAACCCCTGTCCCGAGGATCTCCCTTGGGCACCATGTTGAGAGCGAGTGACCGGGGATGAGGATGGCATGGTGCGGTTGGGTTGGTCGATACCCCAAGTGGGGCATTTGTGTGGTGCGGTTGTGGTGTGTGGTTGTGGTGCTGGTGGTGGGCCAAGGGTGGGCCAATCCTGCGCTTGCCTCTCTGCCATCTGAACCCCCCCCATCCGCTGTCATCATACTCCCCAGCAAACAAAACGCATTGGCGACCCCTTTCCGGCGCGCCGTCGAGGCATCCTACTACCGAACCAGACCCACCGAATCCATCTGCCGTCCATTCCTCTGGGTGGGCCAGTGTTGAGCTTGCTGGCTGGGGGCGACCACAAGCCTCGCTGACCCAGGTCGCCTCGTTGCCGTGCTGCCCGCTGACCTACCAAGCCTTGCTGCCTTGCCGCCTCGCTGCCTGCTTCACGGTTCGCAGCGCCACTGGTTCAACCGGGGGTCCCCGTCCGTTGCGGCGCTGCGACTCGGGTGGCCCGAAGGAGCCACTCCCCGAGAGTTGCAGCGTCCAGCAATGGACAACCCCTATTTAAGGGGTGTATGAACACCCTCATAGGGGGTATAGCGAAATTCACGTAGGTAGATTGAATCAACGCCACTCTTATTACCCTTTGATATGGCTAGTGAAGTTATCAGAACCTGAATTTTGTTCACCAGCTATTGACAGCGGGTTCACTTTTTATCTTTTGGCTCTTGCCTTCATGGGGGGTGTTCTGGCCATCGTTTCGGCCTCATGTACATCAAAACGCGGGACGGCAAAACGTCCACTCTGCGGGCCTTGTTCCAACGCATGGCTCCACTCGCTCACCACTTCGAGCCTCAACAGAGTCTGGTGCTGGCCCACATCCGGGAGACGCTGGACTGCGACCTTCAGGAGGCGCAGCGGCACTTCAACTCGATGCGGCAGGGGAAGGTGGGTGTGTTGAGGTTCAATCGCGCCCAGGCTGCTTGGCACGGGTGCGAGTGGGTATCGGACGACGAAGAGGAATCGAAGCTGGAGGTGGCCCGCCACTTCGGAGTCATCGACAAGCGGTTGATGAAGCTGGAGTCCGCGCAGCGCAAAATACCCAAGGGCGGAGGCCGCGCAGCAAAGGAGGGTGACGACGCACTCGATGAAGAGTTGGATGGCCTGCGGAATGACCTCGATGCATCGCGGGCTGCGCTGGCAGAAATGCAGAAAACCCTGTCCGCGTTGGCGGACAAGGTGAAGTCGATTGACGGTGACCTGACGACGGTCTACGGGCGCGTCGGGGAGTCCGAGGCGCAGATCCAGCACCTGTCTAAGGGCGTCTCTGTGCCCTTGCTCGATCTCTACGCGGCTGTGGAGGTTCCTGCTTTAGAGCAGCACCAGTGATTGCCATGGGATTCCACTCGGTCCACACGATGGAACCTCGTTCGCCGTGCGAGAGCGGGATCACGTTCCGTTCGAGTCGTCCGCCACGCTTGCAGAAGTTGAGCCTGAACTTGCGTGGCGTTTGGTGGCCCACCTCCTGGATGACTGCGATCTCACGCGCCCAGTTGGTGAGTTCGCTTGATCCGAAGCCAGCGTAGGCCAGTTCCATCATGGAGGGTGGCTCGCCGTCGCGGTCCTTCGCTGGTTTGGCAATGTGGTGGATCCACATCCAGCAGACCTTGGTTTCCTTGAGTATCGGTTGAAGCTGGTTCCGTAGGAAACGCGACACGGATTCCTGGTTCGACAGGTCGCCACCGAAGTAGGACAGGAGTGGGTCGCAGATGACGAGGTCGAGCTTGGACTTGGTGACGAAGCGGCGGGCGTAGTCGAGGAACGCTGGTCCGGTGCGGACGGTCTCGGTGCGGAAGTGCAGGTTGGCTTTGACCAAGTCGCTCTTGTCCTTGGGCATGTTGATTCCCCTGACAACGCCCTGGAAGGCTTCTGCCAAGTCCCCGGTGTCGTTCTCTGCTTGGATGACTCCGATGCGGAGTGGTCGTACCGGGGCGATGCCGAAGAACGGTTGGCCAGCGGACCACAGGATGATGAGCTGCATGATCAGGCTGGACTTGCCGATGCCTGATCCGCCGGACAGGACGATGGATGACCCGCGGGTGAGCCAGCGGTTACCGACGAGGTTGTCGGGATCGTTGGCTGGGACGAACGTCATCAGGTCCCGGATGGTGATGACGGTGGCCTCGTCCTCGGACTGCTCGCGTTCGATGATCCAGTTCTCGAATGTGTCGCTGCCGAGTTTGGTGGCGAGCAGACGTTGCCGGGTGCCGGCGCGGTGGGCACCGGGGAGTCTCGAGTAGCGGGACGGGTTCTTGTTCTTGGGGTCGATTCCTTGGCCTGCCAAGTGGTTGTAGACGATGTCGCGGCGTTCGTCCCATTGGGCGCGGTCGGCTGCGTCTACGCGGACCCATGCGTGGATGGACTTGCCACCGGAGTCGATGAGTACGGAGATGGGTAGGCCGGACTGGCGCAGGATGGCGTTCTGTTTGTCCTTGGGCATGTCGTCCATCTCGACGAGGACATGGCGGTAGATGGATACGGACTTGTCGGCACCGGAGAACTCATTTGGTTGAAACGGATTGATGCGGACGAACACGCCGTGGCTGTCGTTGGCCAACAGGGTTGAGCCTTCGTTGGCGAATCGGTCGAGCCATGCTTCGCGGGTCATGAATGACCCAGTGGAGTTGGGTTTGCCCTCGGGTGTGAGGTCGTTGCAGATGGAGATGATCTCGCCCTCGGCGAAGGCAGCGCGGAGGAACTCGGCGAACTCAATGTGTGGAGCGGTATCGGAGTGTTCGATGGGGAGTGGTTCTGGTTCCGGTGGTCTGTTGAAACGCACCCGTGTGATATCGACTTGGGAGGGTGCCGTGGAAGCGTTCAGCAGGAAGCCTCTGGGTTTGGAGTGGGGAGTGGAGATGGAGGACTTGATCTTGTGGTAGAGTTCTCGGTCGCTCCATGGCGGTTGGCAGGAGCGGTTCCAATCGCGCAGGAGATCCATGGTGGTGGACTCGTCGAGGCAGAACCCGTTGAGGAGGCCGGTGACAGCGGTGAACGTGGCGTTGTGACCGCCGGATCCAGAGATGGCGGGAGGGATGGAAGAGAGCCAAGCCTTGGCTCGGTCGATGGTGGTAGCCATGTGGTCAGGTGAGTTGTGCTGAGAGTGTGCGGAACGCGAGCGCGGCGGTGGCGGGTACTACTCCGTTGCCGAGGAGGCGGAGTTCGTCGGTTCGATTATCACCGGAGACGCACAGCTTGGCATAGTCCATCCCACTGGCAGACCCATCAGGGTCTCCACCCAGCGCGGGTTGAGTTGGTTTTCTATCGCCAAAAACTCTTGGCGGCTCCCAGCTATGCTGCGCTTGGCTTGGTCCTGCTGCCCACGCTGACACTCTTCTCCCAAGCAACTCTCCTTCATTCTCTTTGTACTCAATCCCATCTTGGGTTGGCCCTGGACACCCGCAGTCTGCGTAGTAATCTCCACAGACTGAGCAGTTTCCGTATTCATCGCAGTCTGCTGAGAACGAGACCTTTTTCCATTCTCCACAATCCTGACTGCATCTGGAAGTAGATCCCCTCGCATCTTCCCATCCTTTCTCTCCAGCGTTTGATAACAACCCTTCCAGTCCCGCGCCGATGCGGTTGGCCAGGATGAAGACACGCTTTCGCTGGTGTGTAGCACCGCATTCAGCCGCGCTAAATACTCCCCACGTCGCTGCGTAACCAAGCTCTTCCAGATCGCTGATGACTGTGGAGAGTCCAATCGAGACGTGCCCGTCGACGTTCTCGAAGAAGCAGGTTCTGGGTCGCATGGCAGCAATTCCATCTGCGATCCATGGCCACAGGTGGCGAGGGTCTTCCGTCCCTGCCCGCTTCCCGGCTGCGCTGAATGGCTGGCAGGGATAACCGCCAGTGAGGATGTCCACTCGGTTGTGAAACGCTGCCCAAGGGAAGGTCTTAAGATCCGGCCAAACAGGTGCTGGGTCCAGGAGTCCCGCTTCCATTTTCGATACCAGGTTGGCAACGGCGAAGGCTTCGATCTCACAAAGAGCGACTGAGCGCAGATGCGGGATGACTCTTCGCAACCCAAGTTCAATGCCTCCGTATCCAGCGCAAAGGCCAACGTGTGTAACTGGCGTGGTAGTATCCATGTGTGCATACATTCAGTGATTCTTGATCTGCCCGGACGATGCCACGCACTCCAGTCCGTACCAGAGTTGGACGTAGACGTTGTTCATGTTCTTGCTCACGTCGTCGGCCACGAACTGGTGATGGTCCTGCGACTGGTCTTCGCCTTCCACGTCGGCGACACCGGCCTCGACCATGAGTCCGTCTGGAGCCTCTACCCAAACAGAGAGCTTCATTTCTTGGCCTTCTTGTTCTCTTTGCGGTTGTTGGCGAACTTCTCGATGCGACCGAGTTCCTCGGTGAATCCTCTTCTGCGGAGCCAGCGCCGGTAGGCAATGTCCCATGACTTGGAGTCTCCGGTGTCCCCGGCGTCGGGCACGTCAATTTGCTGGATGGATCTCATTGGTGGAGTGCTTTACCCATCCGCGTTTGATTGCCACTGCCACGATGCTCTGCGCCTCGTCCTTGATCTCGTTGTAGTCGAACTTGAGGTGCTTCGCGATCTCGGGTTCGAGGTCGCCTATCTTGCGGTTCTGCACAAGGCGAGCCTTGTACCAGTTGGATTCCTTGAACGGTGTTCTCATTTTCTGTTGAAGCGTTGGTTGATGATCTCACTGGCCTGCTTGAAGGAAATGGTTTGTGCGTTTGGGATGCCGAACTTCGTCAGCAGGCGGACCTGCTTGGGTGTGGCGAGGTTGAGCTTCTGGCGGGACATGATGGCGTCGAGGATCACGGATGCGTGTCCCTTGTTGCGGATGTCCTCTTGGTTGAATCCGTATTTGAGGAGCATTGCAATCTGTTTGTCGGAAGCGGGTTCGCCCTGCCACGGGAACATGGGTTCGTAGTCCTGGACTGCGGCACTGTGGATCGAGACGGAGAACTCGACCGGGTCGATGAAGTTGCCGGCGTTGCGCTTCTTGCGGGCCAACTCACGCAGGAGGGTCTGCTCGCGTTCGTGGGTGGCTTCCTTGACTGCGTCTTCGAGATCGAACTCGCCCTGCTCCGAGGTCATGCGGTCGGCCATGTCGGCGACTTCGCCCTCGGAGATGAGTGACGTGGGGCGGACAAGCCGGTGGCGTCCGGTGAGCCACAGGAAGTCGAGGATCGTGAGTTGGGTCTTGCCTGGGTGAAGCCGTGTGCCTCGTCCCACCATCTGCGTGTAGAGGGCACGGGACTTGGTGGGGCGCAGGACGACGATGGTGTCGATGGATGGTTCGTCGTACCCCTCGGTGAGGAGCATGGCGTTGCAGATCACGCCGCGGTCCTTGGCGGCGAACCTCTGGAGGATCTCGGCTCGGTCGGGTGAGTTGCCATCGACGTGTTCTGCATCCAGCCCCAGTCGATTGCAGATCTCTGTCATCCGCTGGGAGGTGCGGATGAGTGGCAGGAAGATCATGGTCTTCTTGCCTCCGTACTTGGCGATCTCCGCGGCGATGCGTTCGAGGTAGGGTTCGATGGAGTCGCCTGCGTCACCGGCATCGAAGTCGCCCTTGGAGAAGTTGACCTTGGTGAGGTCGATGGACACGTCGCAGACGCGGGCCTTGATGGGAACGAGGAACCCTTGGTGGATGAGGTCGAGCAGCGTTACCTCGAAGGCCACGGTGTCGAAGTGTTCGCCGAGTGCCCGCTTGTCGGCGCGGTCTGGTGTCGCGGTTACACCCAGCACCTTGGCCTGCTGAAAGTGGTTGAGGATCGACTGGTAGGTGTCTGCGGCAACGTGGTGCGCCTCGTCGATGATGATGTGGCCGAAGTCGTCCGGGGCGAAGTTGCCGGTGCGACGGACGAGAGTCTGGATGGATCCGACGACGACCTTGGCGTCAGGTGAGGCGCGTTGATCGGCGCGTTCGAGTTCTGCGTTGACCCCGGTGGCGCGGCGGATCTTGTCGATGGCCTGCTGAAGGAGTTCCTCGCGGTGGGCGAGGATGAGGGTGCGACCGGGAAGGGAGGCGGCAAGATTGGCGAAGATGATGGTCTTGCCGCCCCCAGTTGGGATCACAACGAGCAACCGCTTATGCTCAAGCCACTTCGCGTTGACTTGACCGATGCAGTCGGACTGATACGTTCTGAGGCGCATAGCAGGTGGTGCTATTGTGATGTTTGGTTGGCCGGGAGGAGGTGTGGTAGCCCCTCCCGGCTTTTGTTTGCCTAGTAGGCTTCGTCGACTTGGGCGGCAGCCTTGGCCATCCCGCGGATCCGCATGGCCGATCCTTCGGTGCCGTCTTTCTTCGTGTACGCCTCGGTCTCCAGCGTGACGGTGAGGCGTTGGTTGACGAACCGTGTGAGGAACGCGGTCAGGGCGCCGGAGCGCGAGAAGTCGAACTCCTCGCCGTCCTCGATGGGCAGGGCAGTGACAGCCACCAGCTTCTGGAGCTTCCAGATCTGGTTGGGCTTGGCTTGGTAGCGGTCACTGATGACTTCGCCCTGGTCCCCGCGGAACGTGACCGTGGTGACGGGATCCCCGTTGCGGTCGAGTGCGGCTTCCTTGACCGCTGCGATGGTTACGGTGTAGGTGCCGGGCTGGGTGAACGACTTGGTTTCGGCCTCGGCGCGATTGACGATGAACTTCATGCTTCGATTGGTTTGACGTATTTCGGAAGGGACAGGGTCACGATCTCGGACTTGTACCCCGGCATCGACCCGAATGCGCGGCAGTCCCTGAAGATGTTGATGAGGTTGTCGATGTCTGCGTCGGCAGCAACGAGGGCCTCGGTGTCGATGGTGTACACGCCGGTTGCGTAGGGCGCGGTCTTCTCGACAGCGATGAACACGAACGGCAGGTCGATGAACCTGCGGTAGAAGGCAGCCTGCCAGTGGTACCGGAAGGATGCGATGGACCGGGCGAACCCGGCGGGTGAGGCGTCCTGCGTGGTCTTGATGTCGACGATGAACTCGTCGGTGACACCGTCCATGCGGGCCTTGAGGTCGATGCCATCGTTGAGTCGATGGAAGCAGGAGACCTCGGTGCGGAGCGTCTTGGTGTTCTGCTGCCACCAGAGGTTGGCCTCGACGGACTGAGCGACGCCTTGGATGGAGTTCCACTGTTCCTCGTTGAGTGGGATGCGACCGCTTTCCTCGATGTCAGCGAAGGCAGCCTTGCCTTCCTTGGTGCGCCGGTCACCGGTGAACTTGGCGTACTGGAGTGCGAACTTCTGGGGTTCGAGAACGGCCATGTGGACGGCGGTCCCGAAGAGCATGGCCTCGGTGGGAGCCTCCTTGTCGCGGTTCTCGGTCCAGTGCTTGAAGTGCATGGGCGACTTGGCCAACTGATCGAGACCGGACTTCGAGAGTGCGGAGATCGAGTGGTAGTCGTCGGCGGGAAGGTCGTAGATGATTCTCACTCGACCACCTCGGCTTCCTGGGCGACGACCACCTTCGGCAGCTTCGCGAGCAACAGGTCCGGCTTGCTGGCCAACCTGCGGAGCGATTCGTCGGGCAGATCGCGGAACGTCTGCCCTTCGGTGATGCGCCGGTCAGCGACCAGCAGTGCGTTGATCTCGGCTTCGCGAGACTCGAAGGACTTCTCCAGCTTCGCAATAGCGTCCCAGTCGCGCACCATGGGGTGCTGCGGGGCTTTCTCCGGTTGGCTGAAGTCGGACACCTCCTCGGGCGTGTAGACGCCCATGACGACTTCTGGAGCGAGCATCCTTACCGCTTTCGAGATGCAGCGTGCGCGGAGCATGGCAGCGGGATCCTTGCTCCAGCCGGTGCCGGCCTTGGCGGGCCAGAGACCTGCCTGCTTGGCGTCGTCGAGCGTGTAGCTGATCTCGACCTCGTTGCCGTCGTACTTCCAAGTGGCGATGGCAGCCTTCGCGTCGAACTGCTTCCAGATCACCTTGCCACCGCGCTGCCGGTATCCAGCGAGCATGGCGTCGGCTCGCATGGAGATCTGCCCTTGGATGAGGTGATAGGTGCGCTTGATGTCGAACGGCGACTTGCGCTCGGCCAAGCACTGGAGGGCCAAGATGTGGCCCTGCTCGACCTTGGTGCAGCCGAACATGCCGCTGCTGGCGATCCACTCGCCGAGTTGGGCGGTGGCGGAAACCGGGTCATTGATCCGGTCGTAGACGTTGACCGGCGGATTGCCGGACGTGGTAGTGAGTTCGTTCATGTTACTGATGTTTTGATGCGATGAGTTTTTCCAAGTCGTCTTGGCGCACACGGATCACCCGTGGGTTGACCTTGACGGCTGGGATCCACCCCCGCCGGACCCATCGCCGCACGGTCTCGGGGCAAACCCCGATGGCCGCAGCGGCTTCCTGAATACGGAGAAGTTTCACGAGGACGAGTGAACATGAGGAGTCACTCGTCGCCTAGTGTTTTCTTGTCCCCTATTCTGGGGATGGTTCCTTGAGGCCGCGGCGTTTTCCGAGTGGCGTGAGCGACTGGCCGGAAGCTCTGAGTTCACGCATGAACTGCATCTTCCCGATGCGAAGTCCGCCTTCGTAGGCTTTGTCCAGCATGTCGATCTTTCGGTCGTCTCCGCCCTGCTGGTACGCCCCGCTCATGTAGACCCGCTCTGCGAGTGTGCGGCGGTTCTTCCCGACGAGTTCCGAGAATCGGTCGTACTGCTCCGGGGTCATGTCCTCGTAGGTCACGCCACCGAAAGTCATCTTTGGATTCGGGAGCGAAGGGATCGACTTGTTCTCTGCGGTCCTGCGCCAGACTTCGTAGATCGAAGTGTTGAGTTGGTCGGGTTCGATGGAGCGGCTCTTCCAGGCATCGAAGAAGTTCCAGAGATACGGGTTCTCGCCCTTGGGTGTCTGCTCGACGATATCACCCCACAGATCCCTGCGGGCTGGCATCTTGTTGGGATCCTTGGTGCCGGGGATCTTGAGTCCCAGCGCGGCGTACCGCTGGTTCATTTCAGCGATTGCATCCTTGATGAACCCTTCTCCGTCGATAGCCGGAACCGTTGGGCGTTGAGCGCGGCGTAGTGCGGCAAACGTGTTGGGAGCCAGCGGCGATGCGGCGGTGACGGTGAGGCTCTTGAGCCAGCGATCAACAGCATTGCCGGACTCTTCGGACAGCAGCTTGATGAAGTCTCTGGTGCCCTTCAGGAACTGCTGCTCCATGACGAAGTTGATGCCGCTCAAGACTCCACCCTTCGCTATCGCGAGATAGTCTGGATCTCCTTCCCGGCTTCGTTCTTGGATGCGCTTCGCAGAGGACACCATGATGGCCAACGCGCCAGCAGTCCCAAGAGCGGTCAGATCCTTCACTTCGTCACCTGACTTGAACTTGGGATCCTTGCCGGAAATCAATCGAAGTGAACCGGAGACATTGAAAGTTCCCGGAGGCTGAACTCCACCTGACTTGGCGAGTTCTCGGGCCTTCGAGGTTTCCCCTGGCGTATCGAGGTTTGGAGCGATGACACCCTTGTTGGTCAGGTAATCAAAAGCCGCCATCATCATGCCGCCGACAACAAGCCTTGCGACCGCAGTGTTCTGGTCTCGTGGACTCAGCTTCCTCCAGTTGCGAAGGACTCCCGCAGGAGTGAATGAAAGAGCCTCTCCAGCGACGTTGATCGGAGTCTTCTGGAAGAGCGACAAGAGCCGGTATGGGATGTACCCGTAAGAGCCGGCCTTATCCCTGATGAAACGGTTTACCCCAGCAACAGCTTCAGTTGCCACGTTCTCCTGCTGGTACACAGATCTGGCGGACTCGCGCTCGATGACTCCAAGATCGTCTTCGGTGAACCCCTTGGAACCTCTTGCCGCAGCCTCGTCGGTGATCAGGTAAAGCTCAGGCTTTCGGATGGCCACCTTCACCTGTGCGTCGTTCAGTCCGCGTTGCTTTCCAAGCTCGGACACAATCCTGGCCCGCTCGGCAGCGCGGAACGGAACATCGGTTGCTTGGGTCAACCGAAGGATGATGTCCGGCAAGACACCCACAGTTGCCTCGTACAGGTTGCGCGGGATTTGCGCCTTTTCGTAATCGCCAGCGAGCGCATCAACGATGTTCTTCCAAGCCCTCTGGAAGTTTAGCGGATTGCCAACATCTGTTCCGATTTCATACGGCATCGCCTCGGAACCCTTGAGCAAGATCTTCGCAGCATTTGGCAGCGAATTGCCGAACGCCTTTACCCGTTCAACGGTTCTGGACTGGATGTTGTATGTGTTGTTCTTGTTGCTGGATCGGACTCCATCCAGCAGTGAAGAAAGGATATCAGAGCTTTCCCTCAATGGCAGGTTGATCGTGTTGCCGAGGATGTTCCTGACGATGGAAAGCGGACCCATCACGGCACCCTGAACGGTTGCAAGGTACAGGTCCGCAGCAGAAGACGGGTTGACCCTTGCGATGGCGCGATTCATCTCCACTTCGGACTCGTTCTTCAGCGCATCCGCAACCTTGGCCAACCCTTCGGAGATCTTGATGCGAGTCGGATCTCCTGACTCAGCCGCCTCTTTGAGTCTTCGGTCGGCGTTGTTGACGATCTCGGTGGACTTGTTGAGCCGATCCATCAACCGCGCAATCTCGGTTGCCTGTTCCGGCGTCATGGGCTTCTTGCCGGATTCTGCGAGGGACTGGGTAACGAGGCGAACGAGTCCCTCTGGGGTGGACGAGTTGAGTAGCTTGAACTGGTTGATGAGTTGGCCCCAGGTCGTTCCGCTCTTCGCCATTGCAAGAGCGGTTTGTGTGGCTCCTCCCATGTCGCCTGCGGAGATCTGCCGATTGAACTTCTCCATCGACGAAGCGACGCGGGTGTTCGACTTCGCGTTCGCGATGTCGGATTCGATCTGGGCGTCCGTCATGGTGGAAGCCTGACGCACCACAGACTCCACGTTCTGCGGCTTGTACTGGGCCTCTGGTGAGACTGCGACGGCTTCCCGGATCACGGGTGGAACTCCGGGAGCGGCAGCAGTCCTTGCGGCGAACCTGCGAGGCTCCATGCCGGGTTCCGGCTTGATGGTCGAGGGTTTGAGGATCGTGGATCCGAGTTGCCGCGTGAACTCGGTCTCGTCGAACTTGTCCTTGAAGTTCTCCTTGGCGTACCGGAGTCCTGCCTCGATGGCGTCGGCCACAGATCCGCCTGCCCTGATCAGGTTCTGCGCGACAACGATGGCTCCGTTCCAAGCGGTGCCCATGAGTTGCGGGAACGGGTTTGCGCCGAGGCCCGCTTCGACTTTCACGCGAGCAGACTCAAGCGACTCAGCGATCTCCTTCGCCCTCTTTGAGAACCGCTTCTTGGTGGGCGCAGCCTCTGGTTGCACCGGAGCCTCTGGTGCGGGTTCTGGCTGAACTGGAGGAGCCTCTGGTGCGGGTTCTCCTCCACCTTGCAGCGCCCTCTCCTTCGCGAGTTCTGCCGCTTCCCGGATGATGAGGCTTTCGCCAGCAGCTTGGCCGACAGGTTCGCGGCCAACACCAAGCGACTTCTCGATCATCCGCCTGCTGACGGTCGCCGGATCCAGAACCTCGGTTCCAGATTCAAGCTGCTCTGCGATGCGCGAAGCGGTCCTCTGACGCATCTGCTGCGCGAGGATGTCGTCGATGGATCTGAGCGGAGTGGATTCCCTCGGTGCTTCAACGACGGGTTCCTCGAAGACAGGCTCCACTCGTTGAGCGAGCATTTGCTCTGCTGTCTTGAGAGTAGATGGGGCCTCCTCCGTTGGGATTCTCGAAGGGGTTGTTTCCCGCGGGCCTTCTCCAATCTGCTCGGGAGTGATGATCTCGCGCTCTTGAGCCTTCAGCTTCTCAATCGCGGGTTGCTCTCCGGTCTGGATCTTCTGCTGCGCTTCCTTGAGCGCCGTGTCCACAAGCGCCCTGGTTTCCGCCAGCGACTCCTCGAATCGCAACTGCTGGTCGGAGATCGGCGCGGTCTTCTCTTTCGGAAGCGTCGCTTCAAGAGCGTCAAGCTCGACCCTGGCCCGCTCCAGATTCTCCAACCCTTTCTCGATTCCAACCTTCTTGTCGGCCAGTGCTTCGATGGACTTGATGTACTCGGAGGCTCCCTTCGATCCGCCCTCTTTGAGTCCGGCTCCAACGAGTGAAGCCATCAGTACCGACACAGCAGCCTCGGTAGCAGCGCGGGTCTTGTCTTCTGGAGTCGAGTCCTTGTCGAGGAACACGTCGGTTGCTCGGGCTGTAGACTGAGCTACACCGGAGACCGCTTGCGGAGTGAATGCCGCTGCGATTCCTAGTTCTGCACCCCTACTCAACCGCGCTGCGTTTGCTGCTGCGGCGACATCCGCTGCCGTTACGGCTTCACCAATGCGGGCCAGTGTTGCTGGAAGCCTCGCGGCTTGGCGACCGGCACCGAGAGTTCCAAGCGTTGCGACGTTCAGCGGGGTGAGAAGGTCAGCGGCAACTTGGCCAACCACTCCACCGGCAGCCGCCGTCTTCGGACCAACTACACCACCGATTGACTCGCCGATTTGCTTGCCGGTCTCGCGATCTTCAGGCGAAGCGGTAAGCAGCGCCATGAGTCCCTCGCGATCCAAGCGAGAAGCCTCTGGCAGCATCTGCGGCTTCGGCTCCGGTTCGAGGGCCTGACGAACTGACCGGGTTACGGTCTGGATGTCTGAAACAGAAGGCGCACCTACAAGTGGGGTGGCCACCCTTGCGAAGGATGGCAACACATCCATTGCGCGTTCAACGAGCGTAGGAGCAGCGCCAATCGTTGGAGCTTCAGGATGCTTGGATCTTCCGATGGCAGCGAATGCTTTTGAAACGTCATCTTGAGACGGAGGATTCTCTCCCTCCATCTTGATTGCCATCCCGGTTGATTTCTGAGTTACCTTGTAGATTGGCATAACATCTACTCAACCCGCTTACTGAATTTCCTCAATATCAAACCCTTCAATCGAAATCTTCTTTCGCTTGTTTGGGTCAACTGGCGCAGGTGCAGGCGCAGGCGCAGGTGCTTTCGATCCCCTGCCAGAAAACACTTTAGAGATGATTTCTTCGCGGCGTTCAGGGGTTACGTTCTTATTGAATTTGATCGCCCGTTTGATTTCCCCAGTCAATGAGTCCTCTGATACGGACTCGGAGTACTCATCATTTGATACACTTGGTTCGCTGGCGAGGACTCTTGCGAGCGAGGGAATAGTCTTCCCCATTTCCATGAGTTGCTCGCGAGTTCCACCGAACGTACCCAAGCCTTCAACATTGACCTGAATATACCCGGACTTCTTCTTCGCGTCCTCTTGGCGTTGTTCAGACTCGGCTTTTGCCTGAGCGTACATCGACTCAAGCGTGTCGATATCAGGATCCCCAACGGACGTGTTTGGTTGCGCCATCAGGAACCCCTTCATCTCGGGAGCCTTCTTCATCCTCTGGCGCTCGTCTGCTTCACGCTGGCGTTTGGCGGTAGCCTCCTCCTGCTGGGCGATGCGCTGGATCTCGTTGGTCAACGACTCCTGTCTTCCGCGCTCAATCCGATCAAGCATCCGTTGCTGCTGGAGTTCCTGCATCCGGTTCTGCAACAGGAACTGCCGTGCCGTACTGGCATCCGCACTCTTCTGCGTCGTACCGGACGCCATCCCGTACAACCCGCCAGTCAGCAGGTTTGCGATCTGCGAAACAGCACCGGGCCGGTATTTCGCGGCCTGCTCCAAATCCTGAAGGTCTTGTTCAGCCATGATGTGATCGGGTTATGGTTTGAAAGCGGCACGAGTATTGGCAGCGGAACTGGCCAACCCAGAGATTCCACCGATAATCCCACCGGCAATCGCCAAAGGATTGCCAGCCTGCGACGCTTGGAACTCACCCTGGGCGTTCGACAACGCGAACTGCGAACCCGCACCAAGAAGCTGGCCGGGTCCCGCCTGCTGCATCCCCTGCATGTACTGCGGCTGCGCGAACGGCGAGGACCCCTGCTGCAATCCACCCAACTGCGCGGCCTGCGAGACGATGGGCGCGAGTCCGAGGGCAGACTGCACGTTGGCGATGTTCTGCTGGCGTCCGGCTTGGCGCTGCTGCTGCGCGGCCATCTGACCGGCGAACGTCTGCTGGGCTGCCGTGTTGCGCTGGCCAGTAGCCGCCATGATGTTCTGGAAGGACTGCTGCGCGTTGCGGTTCGCCGTGTCCGAGGTCGTCTGACCGGACTGGAGCAGCCCAAGCGCCTGGGCGCGTCGTTGTGCGTCGGACTGCTGGATGGCCTGCGAAACGCCGAGTGCCTCGCGCAGCGCGGAAGCGTTGCCCAAGATGTTGCCGGTGGCTGCGCCGCGAGCGCGGAGGGCCTGCTCGGCTGCCCGCTGTAGGCCGGGAGGCAAGTTGCCGGCCTGTGCGAGTTCGCCGCTGATCTGGCGTTCGAGGTCTGCCCGCATCGACGCCGACATGCCGGTGTCGCGCATCTCCTGCGGAGTGGCCACCCGCTCGTACTCAGGTCCGGCGGGTGATCCCTCCTCGACGTTGCGGGCACCGGAGCGCAGGTCCGACAGGAACTGGTCGTACAGCTTGTACCGCTCGGGATCCGCGGTCTCAAGTTCCCGGCGACGTTGCTCGGCGAACTGGGTGCCGTACTCCTTTGACAGGTCGAGTTGGGCCTTGGTGAGTTCCGGTGCCAGCTTGGCCATCTCCCTCGCGGTCTCGCGGGTGAGGTCGATGTCCGACATGCCGGTGAAGTCGTAGGACCTCGTTTGGCCTGTGGCAGGATCAACGTAGGTGCCTTTGCGACCCAAGCGTGAGGCGGCTTCCATCTGGCGAAGCAGCGGGAACGTCTCGGTTTGAGCGTACACCGCTTCTCGGTTTGCCGCCGCCATGTCAGGTGCTTTGTAACTTCCGCCCATATGTAATCCTGTTGTTGGAGAGCAGGGTGCAGTAACGGTTGAAATCGAACAAGCGGACCTTACCCGTGGCGAGATTGCGTCCGCCGATCTTGGTGACGCACGGCTTGCACCGGCCAACGAGCGCGGCCATGAGCGAGGCGACGGCTTGCTCCTTGTTGGCCACGACGATCTCGACCCAGGCGATGGTGCCGTTGGGTTCGTTGATCCTCCAGTCGCTGGACTGCGAGAGGTCGTTGATGAACCGCACTGCGCCGACGCCGCAGCATTCGCCGCTTTCGTCAGCGATGAACCCGATGCGTCCGTGGAAGTAGCTGATCCACGCGAGGATCTGGTCGTCTGACCAGTTGCGGCAGGTGTCCCACTTTTCCCGGAGCAGCCTGATCGCGCCGTCTGTCATTGCTCGGGCCTGATCGAATCGAGGAATCCGGTCGTCGTAATACTCTGCGGCATCATCCGCCCACCGATGTCCTGCGAGGTTTTGACCCTGAACTGGATGTTGTTCCATCTGCCGCGTGAAATGAGGTTGAACGACTTGAGGAACTTGAAGTCCTGTGGCTGAACATCGACGTTGGTTTCGAGAGTTGTCCACGTCTTGCCCATGTCGGTGGAGAACTCCATGTCGAAAGATCCGGTCCAGTCTGGGTTAGGGTTCTCCAGCGCGAACTGAGCATTGTAGCCGGTCTTCTGTGGGATCGGTTCGTTGAAGTTGAATGCCTTGGTGGTGATCCGGCTTTCGTAGGGGTAGCCGGAATCGAAGAAGGCAGTGATCGGCGCGGGATCGGTGCGCGTGTTGGGCAGGTAATCGCTGAACGCCCAGACTTGGCTGGCACCGGAGTTCGCGGACAAGAGTTGGCCACCCCACATGAGGATGGGACCGTTGCTCGAGAACTGGGTGGGGATGAAGTCTGAGACGGACCAGTTGGTCCAGTAGCCGATCCATGCCTTGGCCAACAGGTGATAGACGAGCACGCAGTTGTTGGCGTCCTCGGAGCCGGTGAGGATTTCTTGGTCACTCTCGGTGAGGATGTCCTGCATGTCCTCGGTGAGGAGGGACTCGAAGTCGAGGAGTGGAACGGCGAGGAGGTAGCGGTTGTTCCAAGCGACTGCCTCGCAGAGGTGGTACTTGGATCGGTTGATCTTGGAGACGATGTCCTTGATCGGTGCGGAGATCGGGAGGCCAACGTCGGTCTGGGTGCCCGCTTGGATCTGGGCGATTGACCGGACGCCATCGCGGGAGAGGAACAGGATGTCAGCGCCGATGCCCACGATGGAGCGGTGGGAGACGCAGCCGATGTTCCCGGAGACGAGTCCTACGATCCAGTCTGCGGCGTCTTGGGTTGGGTCAGCATCGACGTACCAGATGGAGCGTTCCTTGAAGACGAGGATGCGGCTGCCGAACCAAGAGAATAGGCCGGTGATGGGATCGCCGTCGCCGCCGACGCGGATGCTTCCGGCGGGGTCCCACGTTTCGCCGTCGAGGATGTCGGAGAAGTGAAGCGTGTCTGGAGTGATCGTGGTGTCCGCAGACGCACAGAACAGGCGTTGCGTGTGCGATACGAGGTAGATCGGCTTGTTGGGGGGATTGAGCGAAACGTAGGCTACGGCATGGGAACCGTTGGCCGGACTGATCGTGATGGTTGGTGCTGTCGTGTACCCGGATCCCGGATTGGTGATTGTGACGGCAACCAAGCTGCCGTCACCGGAAACAACCGCCACGCCAGTTGCTGTAACTGATGGAGGAACTGTTACTGGAGGAGCAGAGAAGGTGATTGTCGGAATCGTCGAGTGGTTGCTGCTCTCGTTGATGACATCAACCCTGCTCACCTTTCCAACGGTGATTGAAGCGTTGGTGTTGGTTGCGTCAATGTACTTGAGCGTGCCCACCCCATCCGAGTAGTAGAGCTTCTCGTTGAGTTGGGCGAAGTAGATGTAGGTGGCCGACGAACTGAAGGACGAACCGGAGATCGCTCCCCAAGCGGTCGTGGGGTTGCCGACGTACAGTTGGCGGGTTGCGCCACTGGGCGAGTACCCGGCGATGATCAACCGCTCGGACGCCGCGGTGTCGAAGTAGAACCCGGCGAGGATCTCGATGTCGGTGGGTAGGCCAGATCCCCAGTAGGTGGTGGTGAGTGCCTCCCAGTTGGAGACGATGCTTTCCCAGTTGGCGGCGAGACCGTTTCCGATGAACGAGATCGAGCCGTAGCGGGTGATCAGGTTTCCGAAGTCGTCGTAGTCCATGTTGACCGCATCCGAGAGGGATGTGGCCGGGATGCCGTCAGGTCGAGTGGCGGAGATGACGCCGTTGGGGAATCCGTTGGATCCGTCCAGGACGATCTGGTCATCGAGGGACTCTGACGATTGGAATGGCATCAGACGATGTCGTTGAAGTCGTAGGAGTAATCGGAATCCGGGATGATCCTGCTGATCTGCTGCTGTTGGCCACGTTCCATGTCCTTCATGGTGGAGACGTGAGCAGTGCCTTCGGCGAACTTGGCTTGGGCCTTGGAGTACTGGCGGGAGTACTCGAGCAGGTCACCTTCGACGTAAGCCATGAGAGCGTTGTCGGCGCCCCGGAGGTCGATGGATCGGTTGAGCGTGATGGCTGCGGTCTCGCCGAGTTGCCGGACGCAGGACTGTTTCTTGCCGAGGATGAACAGGGTGCCGGCGGTGTTGGGAGTCGGTACGAGCTTGATGCGCGGGATGCCGGACTGACCGTAGGTGGTCGCGCCGTCGGTCATGAGGCGCGAGAGGTTGACGAAGTTGTTGGGTGTGGACTTCCGGGAGTCCACGTTGTTCCAGATGTTGGGATCGAGTTGGAAGAACGACTGCCATTCTGCGGCTGGGATCTCGATGCCGTCGGTGTCACCGCTGCCGGTGAAGCGGATGGCGACGGGGAGATCTAGGTAGGATTCCTCGCCGGAGAACGAGGCGTAGGAGGAGGTGACGAACGGGCTGATGTTGACGATCTCTTGGCCGTCGGTGATGGAGATGGAGACGACGCCGAGGGTATCGTTCCAGAGAGCGCCATCCCAGAGCATGGCGTACCTGCGGGCTGCGAACTTCTTGGCGAGCGCGAGTGTGGCTGAGTCGGTGAACGACAGCTTGTCGCAGGCAGCCTGGGCGATTTCAGAGATGTTCATCAGATCAGAACTCGATCAGTTCAAATTGGACCTTGGCGTTCTGCGAGGAAGAGTCGTTGTTGAACCAGTCAGCGTTTCCACCGTTGGTGTTCTGCGCGATGGTCATTGACGTTGTGGATCCGCTTGGTCCGAACCACACCTTGAAGGTGTGCGTTGCAGCCGTTGAAGTGAATGCGCCCTGGATGATCATCACTGCTGGGAATCCACTTGAAACATACTGTCCGCACACCGCAACAACGTCCCCAACGGCACCCGAGTCTTTGACGATGGCAGCGTAAACCGTCACGTCGTTTGAAGCTGTGACCGGGAGCGACACTTTCAGTAGAGCCTTGTTCCCGATGGTCTTTGGGGTCCAAGTGTAGGACCAATCCGAAGCGGATCCGCTTTGCTGCAACACTGCGTATCCACCCGCTGCAATGGATGCTGATTGCTCGGATCCTTGCGCCCTCGAAATCGTCTCCGAGTAGATGAACTTCGCCGCACCAACGGCGGAGGCCACAACGGTCTTGAGCTTGTTGGAGTCTGCCGAGTCGCGAACGAGGAACGTGTCCGCTGCAACGGTGGAAGACTTCGCTGCCAGATTGGTGAACGTCACCGTTGCAGCCCCAACGGTCACAGTATCGACAGCAGCGTCACCAATAACAGTGTTTCCGTTGAAAGTGCTTGGCCCCGAGACCGTGACGCTACTGTTGATAGCGGTTTGTCCGAGGGTAACACCTCCAACGGTTCCAATAATGGCGGCTCCGGTGTTCGTGAGCGTGCCGTTGTTCGTGATGCCGTTGACGGTGAGCGCCGAGGTGAACGAGGTCGAGGAGTTGAACGTGACACCACCGTTGAAGACTGTCGCGCCTCCGACGGTGAACGCCCCGGCAATCGAACTCGACGCGCCTGCGTTGCTTTGGACGATGTTGCCATAGACTGAGATGTTCCCGCCGGACGTGCTGATGTTGCTGGAGACGGCGAGCGTCGAGGACATGGTCACTGCCCCGGTGACGGCGAGCGTCGTGGACAGCGTGGTTGCGGCTGCGACAGCCAGTGTTCCGCCGACGGTCGTGTTTCCGGTGGCGGAGGCCACGATGAACTTGTTGGTGGCGACCGTGAAGTTGCCGGCTAGCGTCGTGTTGCCAGCGATGTCCAGCGTTGCGAGGAACGCGGCGGAGGTGCTGGCCAACTGGAAGGACGAGTTGTTGCCAGCGCCGTCGCAGATGGTCTTGAGGGTCGTGCTGAACGTGGTGGAGTCCGTCGTCTTCAGCAGGCTGCTGTACGTCGAGGCTACCGAGGATCCTGTAAGCGGCGTTCCCATATCAGTCTTTTGGAAGTGCATACCATCCGGCGGGGATGGTCACGCGGTTTTGGCTGCGAACGAGTTTGCCGTCTGGAGCCATGACGAAGACGTGGGCTTTGACGGGGTCAGCCAGGAGGACGGGTTCGCCTTCAGGAACGAGGATCACGCGGCTGGCGCAACCGCTGCTCATGGCGATCAATGCGATCCCGCAGATTGCGGCGGAGATCGTCTTGGGGCTCTGCGAATTGGCCATGGGTATCCTTTCCGGCGAGTTCCTCAAGCCACTTGAGGATTGCGGTAACGATTTGACCGATGACGTTCACTTCTCGGGCGTGGCGTCCTTGGCGGCGATGAGGCCGATGCCCGCGGTGACGGCGGCGATGACGGCGGCAATATCGACGTTGGTGGAGGGATCGTTGTCGAAGAGTGCGCGGAGTGCTCCGCCGACTGCGACGAGGATGGCTCCGATACCGGCGATGGTGGTCTTTGTGTTCTTCATGATTTGTCCCAGTTCCTGATGTGTTTGATGAGAATGACGATGCCGATGACGAGGCCGACCAGCAGAGAGGCGAACCGGATGTACGGACTGATGGCGTCGATGAAAGAGATTGCGACGGATCCCGAGGTTGCGCTGGTGGCGATAATGCCGTCTCTGATGTCGTTAGTATTCATCGGCTAGAGAGTGTGAATGCGCCAGACGCGACCCATCATTTGGAGGATTCGACGATCCATTGGGACTCCGGTGGTTTGGCCAATTGCAATCATTGCAATGTCACCGTTCAAATATTGCGTAACCGCTGGATACGGACCTCTTCCAACGTAGTCAGCATTGTAGCTGGATGAGCTATCCACCTTTTGTGACTGAACAGTGGTGTTTACTGTTGGAGTGATCTTTGTATCCAGCTCTCGCTTTATGCACATTGCATAAGGACCTGTGGTTACAAGTGGGGAATTTGCATCAGTGTCATTCCATGTCGTTCCGTTTCCTGCAATGGAGAATATTCCAGATGGAAGCGGCAGAGTCTGCGATAGATACCCGCAAGCGAAATAAACGTCGTTAGCTGATGAAACCATCCTTTGATAACCACTTGTAGAAGCATCAACTGACGAGCAGATAAACATGCTTTGCCCCGCTGCAAACGCCGGAGGGTTGGTCATGTTGTCGATCAACCCCATTGATGACTCAAAGAACCTTACGCAAGCCTGGCCATTGATATTGTACGGCTGCGGAGATATTGACAGCAACATGTCGTACATTTTGTACGTTGTGCCAACCCTTGCTGCTACTTCGCTGACGTAAGGATAGCCGGTCAACACCATGCCGAACCGTGAATCAACAACGGCGTGGCACCCAGCAGTTGCCGGATTGAAATGGCGTTGGCGTCGGCGTCCCATAAATCACCAGTAGATCCGCAGGCCAATGAATCGAGCGTCCGCGTTCAGTGTGTCCGAACCGTTCCCGGTCTTGCGGGCAATCTTCAGCACCAGAATGCGCGAGGCAGCAGCGGTTCCTCCAGCGGTAATTGCCGAGGTCGTCGGAGATTCGTGCAGGTCGCTGGCAGCCAGCAGAGTGTCGGTGGACGTGACCTCGCTGCCGAACGCGGAGTCGATGGCATCATCGTTGGCCAAGAACCTGCCAGAGATCCCCCAGACCACTCCGCCGGAACCGGAATCAGCGGTCCACGTAACGGACGCCGTGAATGTGGTCCCAGTCCATCCCGTGGGGGTGCGGATCAGCACCGTGGCCGACTCTTCGGTGGTCTGGTCGAAGTCCACGGTGTCGTAGCCAACCTTGTTGGTGCTGGTCTCCGAGGTGTTGGAGGATGGCCCGTTGGTGATTGCCGGGATGATGTCGGCTGCCCACACGTCGTAGGAGTTGGAGCCGCCGCCGCCGCCGCCACCGGCAGCCAACAGCGTAGCCACCGAAACCTTGCAGGTGGTTGACGTGCTGGCATCGACAATCGGCAGGACATCGTTTGCCGTGTCGATTGCCGGGATGGATGTGAGTGAGGAGATTTTAGGCATGATCAGGCCCAGGCGGTTTGCGGAGCGTTTTCAGGACGTGGGCCTTGCTCCGAGGTCCACACGATAAATTGGTCTGCGCCAGTTGGTACTTCGAGGTTTGCAGCGTCCCGGAAGAGGACCCAGTGCTTGCCGTCGGACACAAAGATTGGGTCGCCGTCTTCGTCGGTGCCGGTCTGGTGGATCCACGGACCGAGGATGGCCAGTGCGTAGGTGTGTGTTGCGAGTGTGGTGACGGGGTTGCCGTCCTCGTCGAAAGAGACGAATCCATTATCCAGCCCGAACTGGACTGCCTGCTCCTGGGTATCGAATTTGAGCAGGTAATCGATCATGGCGTTGAGAGGGCTTGGAGTTGGGCGTTGGTCTTGATGGTGTTGTAGTACTGGATGGATTGGATCCAGCCGCCCATGAAGCTGGAACTCAGTCTACTTCCGATGGTCATCTGCGTGTTGGTTGGAACTGTTCCAGACGTGTCGGTCACCACCGATCCTCCAGAAAGACTGAGAGCAAAGTCATTGAGCTTGTACCTGAATGCCATTCCGAACGGAGTCAGTGCTGGCACATTGATCCCAGACGTTACGGTAGCCTGAGCAACTCCGCCAACTGTAACCAGAGAGACTTCAGTGCCTACAAAATACAACAGAATACGCTCGTTTCCTGTGGCATTATCACACGCTACATACGTGGTGCTAATTGATGGATTTGCTGATTGCTTCGATCCCTTGAATACAATGGATCCCTCCGTCTGGTTGTAAAACCCCGTAAACGCCGCCCCGGTGATGGAGCACGTGTCGGCGGAGCGGACTAGTGATCCAGTGGTCGTCGGGATGTAGGACGTGGCGAAGAAACCGGCTTCGAACTGGGCTCCCCAGATGAAGATGTCGGAGGTGGTTTGGCCGAGGTAGCTTGCTGGACTTGTTGTGTTTGTGTTGTTTGTAAACTCAATATAGTGAGACACAACGGTTGCTGACGATGTTGCTACTTTTGATAGCGAAACGCGCCACCAACCATTTGGAAATTGAGTTACCGATACGGTTGGAGATCCAACAACAACCCCCACTTGTCCTGTGGATACATTGAATGCAACATTTGTTGCACCGAATGCACCCGGAAGCATGGATATCATTATCCAATCTGGAGCAGTCGATCCTGTACCTTTTTTAAGGAAAGTTGACTGTGTGTATGCAGTTCCAGATGTCGCAACTACAGATGAATTATTTATGACGTAGTGCCGTGCATTTGTTGCGGTTTCAGCCAAAATGTCGGCAGCTAAAACTCCAGATGGATCTGTTCCTTGATTTGTTGAGGCTGTTGAATCTACTTTCTGCCAAGTTGCGTTTCCTAGATCCTCACTCCTAATCGTCAGATTCGTCCTCTGCTCCTCAATCAGCAACCCACGGCAAAGACGAGTAACCGGGTCGAAGTCGATGCGCGGCACGTTTGTAGCCGCCGTCTTGATCAACCCATCGCTGCCAACAAAGGTCCGCGTTGTCGACGCATTCGTAAACGTCGGCAGCGGACCAATGTTGGCCACATACGCCTGTCGAGCAGCGAATTGCAGGTCAAGCGTCAGCGCGGGATCGTATGGTGTCACCAACCCCTTCTGCGCGTTGAGCCGTAGACTGGTCGAGAGGCGCATGGAATCAGAAGGTCATCTTGCCGTTGTACGCGATCACCGATCCGCTCGTAAGCTGGAAGCCGGTGATGCAACCAACGATCACCATGCCGGCGGGGATCGTGGTGGCGGACCAGGTGCCGCTTACGCCTTCGCCCGTGATCGACGTGAACACCGCATTGGAGACCACCTGCAACGCGCAGTAATTGCCGGTCTGAGCCGCAGTGGAAGTCACCAACTGGAACCCGGAGATACCCATCCCAAGTTCAATAGCCGCATTTGACAGGTCGCTCATATCAGATATCCCAGATCTTTCGGATTTGTTTCTTCGTGAAAGTGCTTTCAAACCGGCTTCCTTGCCGGTCTTCCATCCTGCTGAACCCCCGCTTCACCTCGTCCTTGAGTTCAGATTCTCTGGCAAAGCCGGTGGCAGCGAACCGTGCAATCGGTTGACGCTGCCACCGCTTCCCCTCAATAACGATGGAGTCGGTCCCCATTGGAGCGATCTGCTCAATGGTCCTGCCGCCGTTTTCAAAGGTGTAGATGGGCATGGTGTCAGGACTCCATCTCGCTGTCGTACTTCTCGACCATCTTCCGCATGGACTGCTCGTCCTCGGGCATTTCGGTCTTCTCGGTGTCCTTGTTCTCGTACTCGGCGGGCATCCCACCGACAGAGAGGATCTCAACGTAGGCTTCGCCCTCTTCGATCTTCTTCACGCGGGCCTTGACCTCGGGCAGCGTGACTTCGTCGCCGATCTCGGGAGCAACATTGCTGTTGTCCTCTGCGTCGGTCGAGAGCGCCTCGACGGGAATAGAAATCATGGCGCGATCTTCGTTGGACTCTCCGCTCCCGCAAGCGGAATGGGAAAAGGGGGCACCACCTCGGTGATGCCCCCCCGGTCCAACGGCTATCACCATGATGGTGGCCGTTTTCTTCATACGCTTACAGCGTGGTCGAGGTCTTCGTGCGATGCACCAGGTACCAGACCGGGTTGTTGGTGTTGGTTGCCGAGGTGTTACCGGCAGCCAGACGCAGCGCCGTGAAGTACAGCTTCACGCCGACAGTGACCAACTGGTTGAGCGGGTCGGACTTGTCGGGCGTGTCGGTGATCACGATCTTCGGGGAGAGCGGATCATCGCCGGTCAGGTGCGGGATGCCGAACGACTCGTTGCCGAAGAAGAACGAGGCGATGATGTCCTTGCCGGATGAGAGACCACCACCAGCGGGACTCGCCTGATAGACGAACTCGTCACCGGGAGTGCTGGAGCCGGTGGAAATGAACGAGTTGGTCTGGGTGACGACCTTACAGCCGTAGATGGAACCAACCTCACCCTTGTAGAAGGGTTGGCCCTTGTTGCCGTAGTTGGAGGCGTTCAACCAGTCGCCATCGCGCATCAGGTCGCGGGCCACACGAGGATCAGTCGCGAGGACGTAGCTGCCGTTGATGAGCGGAGCGCGATTGCGCTTCAGGCGGGTCATCGAGTCGAGGACCGCAGAAGCCGTCATGGTGGCGTCGGCAGCAGTGGTCGCGCCGTTGAGTGCGGCGAAACTCTGGGTGAGAGTACCAGTGACATTCAGCGTAGCGGGGTTGCCGTATACCTTGATGCCACCGGGGTTCTGGCCAGCCGTGTTGTTGATCGCGTCGTCGTTGGAGATCGACGATTCAATCGCAGTGCCGATGGACGTACCGCTGGTGCTCAGATTGGAGCCGATCAGCGTGTTACGGATGACGGAGTCCACCCAGAGGGCCATGTCGAGACCGGAGGTCTTGGTGGCCTGCTGGAGGGAGTTGAACAGGTCCGTCGCACGGAGGATGTCCGTGAGGCCGATGACCTGACCGTACTGGGCGAGGTTCTTCTCCAGCTTGTTGAGGGCCAGCGCACGGTAGTTGCCGGACGTGATGGCAGTACCTTCCGTACCGATGGTCTGGACACCAGCGATGCTCGGAGCGCCGAAGCGGAACATCGTGATGGCCTTGTTGCCGTTGTTCTTCGGGATCGGTGCCTTCATGGCGAACTGATCCAGAATGGTCTCCTGCTGGACGATGGAGAGCAGTTCCTTGCTGAAGTAGTTCTGGAACTGATTGGTAAGCGTGGTTGACGTAGTAACTGGCATGGTATTGCTCGCTTTCTTTGCTATCAGGATTCCCGGTCAAACTCTCGCGCAGCCTTCATGAGGCGTTCCCGTTGCTCCTTGATGGGCATCTTGGCAAAGTCTGTTTCCTCTGCCTTCAGCGGTTGGGTGGCCGTTCCTTTCCCGATGGCGGTCTTCTTCTGGAGCTTATCCAACTGTTCCTTGAGCGACTTGTTCTCCGCGTCCAGAGACTGGGAGCGAGCGGCAGATTGCTGGAGTTTCACGATCTCGACGGCGTGTGCCAGACCGTCGGGCGCTGCCCTCAGGATCTGGAACCTGCCGATCAGGTCCACGGTGGACTTGTACAGGTCAGAGTTGGGATCCTTCAGATCCGGTTCCTTGTCGGACAGTCGGACGTAGGTGTCCTCCCATGCCTTGTTGAACCGTTCCTGCTGGACCTTTGTCTGGTGTTCACCCGCGGCCTTGCGAGCCTCTGCTGCCTTCTTACTCGCGGCTTTTGCGAGGTCTTTGTCGCCGTCGGCTTCAAATTCCTTCGCCGCCTTCTCGTAGTCGTCAGCGGTGAACCCTGCCTCGTCCCGGTACGTGTCGTTGGCTTTGGCCTCGGTTTGCTGCCGTTGCTTCTGCCACTCGTCACGTTCGCGGGCCAACGCTTCCTTCTCGGCCTTGATGGCCTGCTTTTCGGCGTTGATCGTCTCCCAGGTCTTGGTCTTGCGGGCCTGCTCCTGGGCGAACTTCGACTCCTTCTTCTGCTCACCCTGCTTCGTCTCCTTCTGTGGAGCCTCTGCGGGCTGCGCGTCCTTGTCCGCTGCGTCCTCGGTGACCTCGGCTTTGGCAGGATTCTCTGTACGAGATTCCGTTGGCTCGGGCGCAGTGGTCTCTGTGGGAGCCTCTGCGGTTTCCCGGCTGTCAATATCGACGCCAGAATCGAAGTCTCTTGCGGCAGCAAGCAGACCGTCCGCACTCAACACTTCACTCATGGTTGCCTATTACTCGTCCAGTGACCGGCAAGAGTCACTGACCGTAGATTGACCCTAGTTGAGCGTCTCAGAATCCGGGTCGGTATCCTGATCCGAAATTGATTCAGCGTTGGCCATCACCTCGATGACCTTCACCAAACTGGACTGACCCATGGCGAAACCACAGGAATACTGCAACTGGTTTTTGTCCGTGATGGCCGATGCGTTCTGCATCAGTACGGTGTTGAGCAGCACCTCTTTGAATCGCTTTCCGGTCTCCGCTTTCAGGAACGATTCGAGGACCTCGGCATCACGCTTTGACCATGAGCCTTGGTGGACCCACTTCTGGTGGCGGCTGAACTGCCAAGCAGCGCGGATGCGGTCGATGAATCCGATCATCCCTTGGCCTTCTTTCGACCCGCAACGGAGCGTCGGACGAACTCCTTGGCACCGAGTTTCTTGCGACCGATGTATGCCGCGAGAGCCTTGGGATCATCTGCGCCCTCCTTCTTGAGTTGGCCAGCCAGCTTATCGAACTTCGATTGCTTCTTCATAAAGTCACCATGCTTTGCAGGACCAGTGCCTCGGCGTCGTCTTGTCCGTTGCCGTGTCGCAGTTGTGTCTGGCGCGGAAGTTCTTCCGGCGCTCCGGGTTGTCGCGCTTAATCTCCATGTTGGGGTCTCCGAAGCGCACCTTGATCACGGTGCCCTTTGGGTTCCTCACATAGACAGCACTCTTCTTCTTCTCGCCGGGAGTGTAGAAGGGCTTGTTAAGGGTTACCTGCTTGCCTTGGTACTCCGCCATGGGATGCCTGTTTAGATGGGATTGGCCTGTTGGAAACAATCGAAGCAGTAGGTCTCACCGGACTCGGAGAGGGCGGTTTGATTGACGGTGAAGGCGTCTCCACAACGCTTGCAGGTTTCAAGCCAGCCGCTTTGAACTCCCCACACCAGTCCTGCGGATTGACTGACGCAAAGCAGCTTGGCCTCCCGCTCGGTGGATACCTGTGGCAGTGTCCAGAATTGTGGAATTGGCATTGTGGACAGGTGTTCATGCTACGGGAGGCGCGGGTTGCTGCGGGATCTGTTGCTGTTGTTGGGACGGGAGCAGGCCAGAAGCCTCAAGGAACTTCTGGATCTCCTTGCGGAGCTTGCGGGCCTCGTTGGTGGAGACCTGCTCGTAGCCTTGCAGGAGCGAGTCGATTCGACCCATGAACGCCTGCTGTGCGGCGGGCGTGAACTGCTGCCCCTGTTGGATCGCGCCGTTGAGGTACTGCATCAGGACACCGATGCGTCCGGCGAAGTTCTGACCGGGCTTGGCCGGCACCGGGATGCCGACGAGCAGCGTGGGGATGGTCTTGGACTCGTCCTCCAGTTCATCTTGGGCCTTCTGACCCGGATCCCGCAGCAGTCGCTTGATCAGGCTCGGGTCGTCCAGTTCCATGATCGACTTGTCCAGTTCAACCTGGTCAACCCACGCCGAGTTCATGAACAACTGCTTCCGACTGATCGCCTGCTGGATCATCATCTGGCGGCTCACCATGTCCATGCCGCCCTTGGGTTCCAACTCGTACTGGTCGTGGAGGGCCACGGGATCGGCATCGAGTGAGTCCTCGGCGAATCGGTAGCGCAAGCTCTTCGAGTCGTACTGGATGTAGAGGCTCCACGCCTGTCGGTAGAGCTTGCCGAGTGCCATGCGGAACAGCCGTGCCCGCAGGTCACCGGACTGCATGGACTGCGCGTTGATCGACTGGATCTCGGTGGCCGTGCGCCGGTCGCTGCCGCCGGACATCGCGGTGGACATGGCGTAGTCCGGGGATCCTATCCGGTTCTCGGCGATGGACCGGGTGGACATCATCTCTTGGTCGAAGGAGATCGGCGGCTGCGGCATGGTGACCGGGGCCACGCCGTAGGGAAGGATCTGACCGGGTTGGAACCGCAGGTTGATCGAGTTGGGGATCTCGCGCTCGGCCCGGAACAGCGGGCGGTTGTAGAGCGTCATGGCGTCGTGCTTGTGGTTCCACATCGACGTGAGGCTCAGCTCGAACGGCGCGAGGATCTCGCAAACGCCTCGGGGCGAGAACCAACCCTTGTCCTTGATTTCGTAGGGGAAATCGACGAACGGAGCCTGCCCATGGTCGTAGGGCAGTTCCATGGGATCGCGGAGGTCGAGGTCCACGGCAGCGGGCGAGTAGGTGTAGACCTCCCACTTGCCGTCGTCGCGCTTGCGGTAGACCTCCCACACGATCACGCCGTCGGTGTTGGTGGTGTAGGTGATGCCCTCGCGAAGCTGTTTGGCCGACGATTCGAGGCTGGTGCCGGGGATGTTGTCGTCGTTGGGGTTGCCGCGGATGCGCTCGATGGTCTTGGAGTCGGATTTCCATCCGTACTGCCGGGCCATGCGTCGGTAGGCGGCGATGGACATGGGCATGACCTGCACCATCCAGTCGGCGTCCTGAAGATCGACGGTGTAGGCCGGGACCAAGAAGTACAGGGGGTCGATGGCCTCGAACCCGACACGTTTGTCGCCGGGGTTCCAGAAGCACTTGAGGACGCCGCGACCGCTCATGAGGGTGTAGTCCACCCAAGACAAGACTTCGTCGGTGAAGTTGGTCTTCTCGCGGATTTTATAGTTGAACCAGTCCTCGGCGACCTTGGTGTAGGCGTTCAACTGCTGTCGCATGGGTACGAAGGTGGCGACAACGTCCATTCCGAGCGCCTGCTGCAAAAACAGCGGTTTCAGCTTCTCGATTGCCGTGTCAATCAGGGGCCAGTGCAGGTCGGCTGCCTTGAGCCACGGCTTGTTCTGCCGGCGCAGGCCATGATGACGCAGTTCGTACCAGCGTGTCTGACGGGTTTCCCAAGGCTGCCGCTGATCAACGGCATCCTCGATCTGACCCTGCAAATTCTGCCTCTGTTTGTCCGTCATCATTTCCTCCTAGCGTTATCCACCCACATCGCAACCCGCAAGCGGACCCGAATCGCCCTCCAGTGGGCCAATCTCATCCTCCATGCGTTGAAGAAGGCTCCTGCCGTCATCGCCCATCGCCCGAAAGTACTCGTCCATGCGTTTTCCGCCGCCGCCGCAGAACGCCAGCACCAGTGCATCAGCCCGGTCTGGTGAATTGATTCCGCGACCGCGCAGTTCGTCCTTTGACTCGAGTGCCAGCTTCCCTTTTCCGTTGGTCCTGACCTTCCGATTGATGAACTGGTTGAGAACGATCTCGTCGGTGCCCGCTGGCCCCAGAACAAGCTCGTTCTTTTCGACGGACCTGCCGAACTCGATCCACATTTCAGCGCCCCGCGACACGAACTGGTCTTCGCGGATGGCTTTGTCACCGAAGTTGACCCGGTTCACGTCCCATCCTTCGGCCTTGAGCGCATCGCACATGACAATGCCCATGCCGCCGGCATCCGCGTACACGTCCTCGGCTTTGAGTCCCCACTTTCGGAACTGGTGGATGAACTTCCCTATGGAGTTCATGGTGTCCCGATCCCGCCAGCAGACGACTCCCTTGACCACATTGCCCTGGCGCACCGCCAGAACACTCTCGTCGCCACCCGCCGAGAAGTCGCACCCCGCAGTCAGTCGTTCCCCCTTCTCCTTGGGTTCCGGCGGCGACGAAACAGCCTTCTGCCACTCCGCGGTCTTGACGACCGTGAGGCTTCCGTCGTCCTCCATGAACTCGGCGTAGATCATCGAGCGTACCAGCGGATGGTTTTCGCCCCATCGCTCGATCTGGTCCTTGATCCACTCCTTCTTGATGTGCGGACAGTCGTGCGCCGTTACCGTGAACGTCTTCCACTTCCCGTCATTTCGACGGAAGATGTCGTAGAAATACCCGCTGGCACCACCGGGCGACGACATGAGCAGAGTGCGTGTCGGTTGGCACCGTTCCATGGACTGGAAGATGCCGTCGGACACGGCTTTGGCTTCGTCCACGATGTACAGCAGGTTGTTGCCGGTGCCTTGACCGTGCCAGCCTTCGGCCTTCTCCGGGTTGGATGCGCTGAACCCGATGCATCGTGCCGGGGGCATGTTGCTGCCCTTGCGGTTGTAAGTGATCTCGCCGTCCACGATGCGGAACCCGACATCCTCACCGCCCAACCCGTTGGTGAGCTTCCGCAGGTGTGGCCACAGTGCGTCCTGAACCTGCCGATACACGCCGGCAGTGCAGACAACCAAGCTTCCGGGGAACTTGCACATGTGCCAGATGATCAGGCTGGCGGCGACGATGGAGGTCTTGCCCGAACCGTTGGCTGCCTTGAGGGCCACCTTGGAATGCTTGTAGTCGGCAGCATCCAGAACGGCTTCCTGCCACGGGTAGACCTCCATCCCGAACATCAGGCGCGGCCAGTTCTTGGCCAGATCCAGTTCCTTGATGATCTTGGCCTTCTGCCAGCCACTCAGCTTCGCCATGTCATTCCTTTCGCCACCTCGCTGACCACACGGCGCTCGAAGGAGTCATCGAACTTCTGCCGTTCGCGCAGTGCTTCGAGTGCGGTCCACGGATCTTCGTAGGCAGCGTTCCACCGGCACCACTCGCGGTTGGTGTTGAGGAACTCGACGTAGAACAGGAACTTGGTCATGTGGATCAGTGATAGCGATAGATGTACTCCGCATCAATGCGGGCTTGGGCGAGCGCACTCTCCCCCGAAGCGCGACCGCGCCGGTACGCCTCACGCAGGTCAGTGTCCTTGTGCCGGATCACGTCCTTCGGAGCGTTGCGCGTACCGTCTTCCCATCCCCACAACCATGCGTGGACGAGCTTCTCGCGGTCGTTCATGGGTTCCTCGCAGTCCATCCACGGATGAACCACTGATGCTTGAGCCGATTGGCTTCGTCGGTCTTTAGCTGGTGCCTGATATCCTCCGCTTCAGAAAGCAGAGCCTCAAGATCCAGGCGCAACTTTGCCCGCTTTTTGTCGCTGAGAATATTCAGCTTCTCAGCAGCAAGCCCCTCGGAAATGGTCTTGTTGCTCACCCCTCAATCTCCTTCTCCAGCTTGCTGATGGCCCACTCCAGATCCGAGGCAGACTTGTCAGCAGCCTTGGCCAACTCACGGTACGCATCGCGCTCAGTCTCAAGCGCGATCAGGTGCAGCCGCATCCGCCTCAAAGTTTTCCGCGGGTCCTCGGTCGAAACAGTTGAGGAACCCACGGTGCCGGCCTTGTCCGCACACGCGGCGGTCGGCGAAATCTCTTGGTCATTCATAGTCCAGCCTCCATCTGCGATATCAGATACCTCACAAGCCCCCGGCTCCAGCCGGTGATACGCACCACCTCACGCTTGGACGAGCCTCGTGCGATCAATGTACGGATCCTCTCATGCCTCGCGGAATACCCCATTCTGGCCATCTTCGAGACAATGAAACATGCCTTCTGACACACCGAGATCGACCACCCGGTCGCCTCGGCAATCTCACTCAACTCCATCCCTTTCCAGCGCATCAACCGCATCTTCGCCGCCGTCTCCTTGGACAACGTCGCTCGCCGCGGAGCTTCACCAGGGCGACGCTTCACCCGCTTCGGCACCGGCACCGGAGCATCCGGCAGCACCCCACCGGGATGCAGCTTCCGCATGTACTCCAGCGACGGCAGATCGTTCCGGTTCATCGCTCGCCCCTGATGATCTTGCCCACGGTCCTCTTGCTCAGGCGTGTGCGATCCGCAATCTCTTGGTACGTCGCACCCCGATCCCGCATCCGCAGGATCTCATCGAGCTTCAGGTCCACATTGCTGGCCTTGAGCGCCGTGATGTCCACGCACGTCGTCTGCACCGCCGTGTACGAGCGCCCCACCTTCTTCGCAATGTCGTGCAACGGCATCCCGTCCCGCGCCAACCGCCGGATCTCCACGATCTCATCGACCGTCAACCCCGGTGCCCGCGGCTTGCCCTTCAGTGGGTACGGCTTGTCGTCCCGCGCCACCGGCTTCGGCTCCGCTTTCACGGGATCCGCGAACCGCACCGATTGCCGGATGAACTCCGCCGACGGCAGATCAAACGTCTTCATTCCCAGTCCTCCGTGATTTCATTCTGATGGTTGCCAGTGGTTTGTTTAGGTTGGAACACTTCCAGAATGTGCAGCCGCTTGCTGGTCAATCCGGCAAACTTCCATCCACACTGGTAAAAGCAATGTCCCCATGTTGGCCTTCCGGCTCTCATGGTTGGTGGAACGCCAAACGGATCGACGTAGGTGTACAGTCTTTCACCTGGCCATCTATCCCATGCAATTCCCATCGCTTCGGAAAGCAGAACGCTTGCAGCAGGACCTGATTCTCGTCTGAAAACAGCGCAGCTTACTCCATCTTGGTTATCCATGGAGATGAACTTTCTCCAGACGCATATCGCACCAGCGTCTGCGGTCATAAGCACAATTTTGAATCCCGGACCTGCAAACAGTTTTGGAGTTCTACCGTCCTTGTAATGATACCTGGAATAGTGCCGGTCAAAGATGGTCCTGACAGAGTCGTCACCGTCCTTTAGCTCCATCCATCCAGATCCAATCAAAAACGGTTGAACCGCCTTCACTCGATGTCCTCCGTGATGTAGATCTGGCACCCGGTCTGACCTTCCAGACAGTACCGTTTGCGGATCGTCCCACTGGTCACCTGCGAGTCATCGACCCACACGCCCGCAGCCGTGATGGCGTCGCACACGGCCTTGTCCAGATTGTCCCGATCCGGCTTCCCTGTGGGTCTGGTAGGCGCGGATTTCTTCAACTGCTGCGCGTTCTTCCCAGTGCCGAAATGCGACTTCGGACGCGGCAGGTAAAACGTCAGGTCGCACCGGATCGGAACGTCCGCCGGGAACGCCCCGAAGTTTCCTCGCAGTGCATGGATCACGCAGGCTTTCCACAGGTTCGCGGTGCCGGGGTTATAGACTCTCGCATGACCTCGGAACGACACGGCGCGGGCACGAGGTTGGGCAACGGGTAGGCCAGGGACCCAGACGTAGATGGTCTTCATTCAATTCCCTCCAAACAGCGTTTCACGGTTTCGTTCCAGTCCGTGATTGCCCTTCGGCAGGTTTTACATCCTCCGTCGCTGCATCCGCAGGCGATGTTGTCGAACAGCGCGCCCCCAATGTCGGCCAGTTCCTTGATGCGGGTGCGGGCTTCGGTCAGCTCGCGTTCCAGCCTCCTGCACAGCATCCCCAGATCTCCGACGTTGTGCGGAGTGCTGTCAGATATAGGTGTGTCGCTCATGGCTTGATCTCCCAATTCGGCTTGGCGTTCGCACGCAGCCACTCGGCTTGGAGTTTTAGGGGTTCAGCCCTAGCAGCAGCAGCAGCAGCATAAGCATCAGCAGCCCTAGCAGCAGCAGCAGCATAAGCATCAGCGGCCCAAGCAGCGGCAGCAGCAGCGTCCCAAGCGGCAGCAGCAGCCCAAGCATCAGCAGCAGCCAAAGCAGCAACAAAAGCAGCCCAAGCAGCATCATCAGCAGCAGCAGCAGCAACCCTAGCAACCTTCAACTCCTCTGCCGTCGCATCTCCGTTCGCAAACCTCTCCGCAACGTCAACAGCCGCAACGCTGCGCGGATCCGTCATCAGATGCTGCACCTGACGCGCACACCAAACCGCAAATAGCCGCAGAGTCCGGTCATCCAGCACACCGCGCTGCATCGCGACCCACATCAGCCATTCAGGCTTGAGCGTCTGCCACGCATGATCCATGTCCCGACAGTTGGCCAACGCCCACTCGCGGCCTTCCGGGCAGGCATCGTGACGATCGCAAAATTCGAGGACACTCATGGCTTGGCCTCCTTGGCTTGCTTCCATCCAAACCTAGAGGCGGCGTCGCAGTAGTGGTACATCGCATCTCCTGCCTCCTCCAGCCTCTTGACGCGCTCGTTTGCTGCGTTGAGTTCGTGTTCCAGTTGGCGGGCGAAGTTGCGTGTCGAATCCAAATCGGAGTCATCAAACTCCATTCCACAATCCGTCCTCGGTGTGTCGCTCATGGCTTTTCCTCCTTCAGCGCAGCGCGGACAAGCTGAAGCACCTCTGTGTAGTCATCTCCAAGCATTCGGATGACGTTGGGCTCACGATTGGCGAATGCGATGGCAAGCTCGGCCTGCCTGAGCAGAGACAGGAGTTGTGCGTTCTGTCGCTCCAGCTTGGTCATTTCCGTGACGCCACGAAAATGATCCTCCACCATTTTGTTGGCGTCACCAGAATGGTCAGCCCCGCACTTTGGACAGGTCTTGTTCACCTGCCACCTCCATCCTTGTCCCCGTCCTTGTCGTCGTCCTTGTCCTTGTCGTCGCAGCGACCGTCGAACGTGTAGGCCACCGTTGCCACTGCGGACGCCCGCGTGTCCCAGCGCAGACTGAAGTCTCCGGGACCACTGTACCAGGTGCGGGCCGTGGCCTGCGTCACCACCGGCAACGTGTTGGTCCCAACGAACACGCCAAGGTTCCGGTTGGTCGATACCGCCCTGCCCAGAACCACCGCGAACGTGTCCACGTTGGTCACTCCAAATGTCACGCTGGCCGAGCCAGACACCGTGATCGAGTTGTTCGCAGTCAGCGTCCCAACCCGCGCAGAAACCGCGTTGGTCACCGCCAGCGACACCGGCAATAGCCAGCCACGATCGAGCGACACGTACTCCGAGCGACCCGCTGCGTTTGCGTTGATGGTCACCTGTACTGAGCGCAGCGTCCCCAGCCTCGCATCGAACTGCGGCACACGATTCGTCACCGACCAGTCCGTCAGTGTTGGGTTCACCGTCACCGTATGCACCACCGTTCCAGCACTCACCGCGCTGGCCAACACCATACCCACATACACAAGTTTCTTCATAGCCTTCCAACTCTCACACTGTGTTCACAACCACAACCAAATAACCCCGCCTCGTCCACCCTTGAACACACCCTTACCGTAGACTCAGCGGGTCCCAACCACACGGTTGGTAAAATCAACAACCACACACTACACAACCACTCCCACCCACACCATCCCCCATTCAGAGCATTCTCAAAACAAAAGCCCACCGCAGCACAAAGTGCCACAGTGGGCCAATCTCAATACCATCACCACCCTACTCAGCACCAGCAACACGCCACACCCCCCACACACGCTCACCCTCCACCACTCCATCACCCACCACACGAATCGACACACTCACACCGGCCTTCCGCGCAGTCGCATACCAACCAGTCGGATTCTTACCCGTCCACTCAAACATATCCCCCACCACCATCCTCCTCAACAACTCCAAGTTCTCGGACACCACAACACGACGACGCTTCGGCATCACAACACCAGTCTTGATCTCGTAACTCATGAAGAGCGAACGGTACAAGGGTAGGCCACAAGGACAAGTGGAAATCGAGGGGCGATGGAAGAGGGGGGGTACAGGTACAACCCACCCCCCCCGTGGGGGTCCCCCCCTCCCCCGTGGTCTTTCGGCAGGATCCCCCTGGGCGACCGCGTGGCGCCTGCCCCACTAGCCTCACCACTACAAGCTAGCCCCTACAAACTCCCCCCGCTTGTAATCCCGTTTTGCGTAACCTGTTGCAAATGAAGGAGGGGCGTTTGTACTGGAACTGAATATAATCATTATTGTTCAAGCCCTCTCTGCGGGGTTTACCACCGCAAGTACCTGGTGTGCAATGGTCAACGACTTTCCGCCGGGGCCGGAGTGCTCGAGTTGCGCTTTGACGGTGTAACCTCGGGTGCGTTCAAGGATCCAGGCGGACCCTTGCCAACCATCTGAGGCCTGCCCAACCGTATCGATTAGCCCAACCTCACCCTCAACCCGGATCCGTTGCAGTTCGGCTGCGAACGACGGATTGCGCTGCAACAGCCTCTGCCAGCCTCCGGCATTGCCATGGAATCCGCACAGGATGGCGATGCGTTCTTCGGGGATACCCAACTTAGCTGCGTGACATGCTTTTTTTCGCATGTCCTCCGATAGTGATTTAGGGACCCTTCCGAACCGGGATTCGATTTCGTTACCAGCCTTCCCCTTAACCTTGTCACAAGCCTTCCCATCCCCACCGCTAGCCACCAACTTCCCCCCCTCGTTTCCCCCTTCCAGCGTCTCCTTCCCAGCCTTCGCCAAAACTTTCTTTCGCATATTACCCCAACAATCCCAACCGCTTGTGAACTAGGACAACCCCCATCCTAAAATCTTTTGTTGTCCCTTGTCGTCTTCTGTCGCATCCTGTCGACTCGGTCGGTCGGTTCGGTTCAACAAAAAGAAAACAGCAAATGAAAATTCCCAACGAAAAAGAAGCAGTGTCCTTCCTGAACTTCCTCAGGAGCGAAGCGGATCCGACCATGGACAGCCGTAAGGAACGCACGCCGTTTTCAGCGGTTTATGCTGGCATCCAGAACGCGGATGACACTGTCGGTTGGGATGCGTCCATTGCATCCAATCCCCAGCACGCGGAATGGTGCCAGTTGGCGCTGGATTCAATCCGTTCAAATTGCTGTTACTCCGAACCTGAGGAGATTTGCCAGTGGTTCACATCCCGCGGTTTGACCTACTAACCCCCAACCCCCAACCCCCTACCACCATGACCACCTACAACATCCGAAACGGAGTTATCCGATTCGCCCCCGGCGACGCAGTAGTCACCCCCATTGCTGATCGCGAGACCGTCGTCTCTTGTGACCTGCATGGTTGCACGCTTTCAAACGGTGCCCGCTACGCGCCGGAGAGGTTGACCCTGTCAGCTATCACCCCTGACCAGATTCGTTCCCTCTCCCAGATTGGATACCGCGTGACGGGTGAGGACCGTAAAAACGTTTGGCTGAGCGGCAACGGCGAGGACGTGCTGACTACCGTTGCGCACCTCCCTAAATTCATCGCAGAAATAACGAACTAACACCCCCAACCCCCAACCCCCAACCCCCAACCAAAACAACCATGACTGCAACCATTGAAACCAATTCCAGGCGCGAGATTGTCGCGCTGGATTCCAGTGGAAACGTAATCGCGAAACGCAGCCGGTACTGCAACCCTGTTGCTCTGCAGCAATTGGTCAGTTCCGCTGAAATAAAGGGCTATAAAATCGACTGGGAAAACTCAACCGTTGCCAACCCCCATGAAAATGAATAAACGCGAAATGCTCCTCGAAATCCTCGGAGGCCTAGTCGTCATGGCCTCAATAGCCGTAATCGTGATCGGCATGATGCTGTTGTAGCGGTTCCTATTCCCCCCTTGCTCCGGCAGGAGGGGAAAGGGAGCTTCTACGGCTCCGGAAACACTAACAGAAACACACAATGCAAATTCACAAACTAGCCAAGATCGAACGGTGCGTGTCTACGGACGAAACCCGGCACGTGCTCACCCAACCCTATCTCGACATTCAGGATGGCGAAGGCCGCATGATTGCAACGGATGGGAAATGCATGGCGGTAGTCCCTGTTGACGTAGACGCGAACGACGTTGCTGGCCATGTCCCTGCGGAGAGTCTCAAAACTGCGCGGAAAGTCTGGGGGAAGCTCACGCTAAATACGTTGGCTGTCGGGGAGAGCGCGGTTTCAGTAGGTGACTACCAGTGGAAGCGGCCGTTGGATATGGGTAAATTCCCCAACTGGCGAAACGTCATCCCGTCCCCCGAAAAGGACCGCACTGAAATCCTGCGTGTTGGAATCAACCCGGAGTTCCTTTCCCGCGTCGCGGAGGCAATCGGCGCCGGAGATCTCGTGAATCTTGAAATACCGATTGAAACCCAGGGCAGGTACAAGGGGCAGGTCCTCGGCGCCATCGTTGTGCGTCCGCGTGAAAATTGCGCGGTGGCCGGAGCGTTTGGGTTGGTAATGCCTGCGCGAATTGACTGAACCCCTGAGAACCTGAACCCGCCCCATCTCGCGAGGGATGGGGTTTTTTTGAGCCAAAATGCAAGCCATCGAAACTAGATATTTCGGCCCAACAAATACGTTGGGAAGTCGAATTAAAGCGTCCTGTGAGCGTGGGAGTCTGACCGTGCAATGGGATTACGGGATGGGAATCGAGGAAAACCATCGCGCCGCGGCGGCCCGGTTGCTGGCCAAGTTTGCCCAGGAGGATTCCGCGAAGTACGGGGGGGAATCGAAGGTCCACCATTGGGGGGAATTTTCGACGGGCACACTGCCGGACGGTAGATTTGCCCATGTCCTCACGGGGGGTATCCGATGAAAATTCACCATGTCCCCGCGGAGGTAGATTCGGCCATCATGTCCCTCTGCGAGTCCCTCGGTGCGATGCTTGAGCATGCGGACATAGGCGAGGTCCGCGACGACGATACCAAGCAGGTAGTCGAGCGAGCCAAGCGCGTGCTCGCCACTGCCCACGCCTTGCGCCTATGCGTCGCGCAATAGCGTCGATCGCCCTGCGCCTTGCCCTACTGGTAGCCCTGTGGGCAATCATGGGGCTGGCGATGTTGGCTGACGCGGTTTAATCCCCCCCCTTGACCCTCGCCCCCCTGCCGAAAGGTTGGGGGGCTTTTTCGTGCCTACTCCCCCCGCGTTCTGATTCCAGGCACGCGTCCGGCGCCCCCTGCCGGTACTCCCCGTTGACCAGGTGAAGGCCGCGCTCCTCGCTCCTCGCCCCTGCGCCCCTCGCACCCAGGCATCGCCCCCCCCCGGCCCCCC
>Ga0315902_10001375_pt1 | contig 38998 bp, 26 predicted proteins | sample LakEriMetagenome_9_FD_203523 | JGI IMG/M metagenome (GOLD analysis project Ga0315902, IMG submission 203523) | Freshwater fungal communities from buoy surface, Lake Erie, Ohio, United States - Buoy 12 MA117 | ecosystem: Environmental > Aquatic > Freshwater > Lake > Lake biofilm | place: USA...
TGCTGGAGGCGTTTGCGGGGTCTTCGAACCACGACGCAGAATTGGAAGAGCGGCATCGATCGGCGTACGTGCAGCATCGCACCCGGTCCGACCTCTACTGGCTGCTGGGGCATCGGATCGAAACGGGTATGACGGTCGCCGAGGTCGCGGTCGTGCTGGGGGAGCGGGGAGAGAAAGAACCCCGGGGGCAGTGGGTGCGGCAGGGTGACTTTCGAATTGACGACGAGATCTATCGGTACGGGCCCGATTCGGAGGGGCAAAGCGTCTACCTGGTCTATCGGGAAGGCCGGCTGGTTAACCACAATCGCGAAGATTTCACGCGCAAGAATCGATTGGTCGGCAAGTCGTCTGAGTAAGCGGGCCGCGGCTGGTTTGGCCCCCAGCGTGGCTGGCCCGCAGTGGTGGGCGTGGGGCGCGACCGGCTGACTGCTGGGGTGGCTGCCTGGGTCCCAACCCGGTTGGACTGCCACTCTGGTGGAATGGGACGGCTCCGCTGGGGGACCCGAGACCGGCGGGAGGAATCCTGGGAGGGAGAATTGATCCGCCCTGGCGGAACCTGCGTTGCAGGTCTTGAGAATGGCAGGCTACGATACCTCCGTCTTCGGCTCGCAATGACGGTCTATGAGGAGCAATGATGGAGATTTCGAGGATCGCGGACCTGTTTCAGCGGGCCACGCAAGAGATTGGCAAGGTGCTGGTTGGGCAACAGGAACTGGTCGAGGCCACGCTGATCGCCTTGTTCTGCGAAGGGAACGTCCTGATTGAGGGAGTTCCGGGGCTGGGCAAGACCCTGCTGGTGAGCACATTGTCCCGAGTGCTGCGCGTCGGTTTCAAACGCGTGCAGTTCACTCCCGACCTGATGCCGTCCGACCTGACGGGCCACTCGATTTTCGACATGTCGAGCCAGCAGTTTCGATTCATTCCGGGACCGATTTTCACCAATCTGCTGCTGGCGGACGAAATCAACCGGGCCCCGGCCAAGACACAGTCGGCGCTGTTGGAGGTGATGCAGGAGCGGCAGGTCACCGTCGATGGCACGACCTACGCTCTCGACCGCCCCTTTCTGACAATTGCCACTCAGAATCCCCTCGAGCAGGAGGGAACCTACCCACTGCCCGAAGCGCAACTCGACCGGTTCATGTTCAAGCTGCTGGTCGATTATCCCAGCTACGATGAAGAGCGGAACATTCTGCGGCACTATTCCGAGGGGCGGGATGTTCGCGATCTCTCCCGGTTCGGTTTGCAGGAGGTACTGGATGGGGCGACGGTCCAGGCGATTCAAGGGGCGATCTCGGGGGTGATTGTTGAGCAGTCGTTGATCAACTACATCACCGCGATTGTGGCCCGCACCCGCAAATGGCAATCGATCGCGGTGGGGGCCAGCCCGCGGGCGGGAGTTTCTCTGCTGCTGGCGGCGCGGGCCATGGCGGCCTGCGAGGGACGCAACTTTGTCGCTCCGGATGACATCAAGACCCTCGCTCCGTGGGTGCTGCGGCATCGAATTCGCCTGCGACCCGATTCCGAAATTGAGGGGGTGACCGCTGACGACGCCGTGCGGGAGATTCTCGAGGCGGTCGAGGCCCCCCGCAAATGACTCCCAGCCGTCGCCTGATTGCGCTCTTTGGACTCGCGGCCCTGGTCTTCCTCGCGCCGGTCGCCTTGGCCCCGTGGGGTGGGCTGGGGCGGATCGATGTGTGGCTCGAGAGAGCGGGCTGGTTTCTCAATCTCGCAGTGCTGGCCCTGTCGTTGGTGGACGCGTACCTCTCTCCCCGGCTGTCGCAGGTTGGCGTGGAGCGCGAGGCGGGTGATGTGATGAGCGTCGGGGCCAAAAACCTCGTTCGCATCTGGTTCACCAACCGCAATCTCAGTGCGGTCAAGGTGTCGCTCCACGATGAGCATCCCCTTCCAGCCACAGTCGAGGGACTCCCGTTTGAAATCGAGCTGGAGCCGCGAAAAGCCCGTTCGCGGGGCTATCACCTGGTCCCCCACTTGCGTGGCCTGAACCGGTTTGGGCGGATCATGTTGCGGATGCAGTCGTGGTTGGGGCTGTGGTGGTTTCATGATCAGCGGTTGCTGGAAGCGCAGGTCAAGATCTACCCCGATATCCAGGCGGTGCATGGCCTGGAACTGCTGGCCCGGCGGAATCGAACGGCCGAACTGGGCGTGCGGCTTTCCAAGCTCCGAGGGCGGGGGAGCGATTTCGATCGACTCCGGGAGTACCGCCAGGGAGATGAACCTCGCCATATCGACTGGAAGGCGACCGCCCGGCAGAGGCAACTGGTCTCGCGGGAGTATGTGGTCGAGCGGAACCAGAATATCCTGGTGGTGATCGACTGCGGCCGGGCGATGGCCAACAGCAGTGACGGTGTGTCGCATCTCGATCGCGCGATCAACGCCGCGATTATGCTGTCGCATGTCGCGATCCGGCAGGGTGACAACGTGGGCCTGATGGCCGCCGGCGGGAAGATTGAACGCTGGCTGCGACCAATGCGGGGCTCGGCCGCCATGCAGGCGATGATCCGCAGCCTGTACGACCTGGAACCACGTTATGAAGCGACCGATTACCCCCAGTTGGTCGAGCAGCTGCGATTGCGGTTTCGCAAGCGGGCCCTGGTGGTGTTTCTGACACACGCCCTCGACGATCTGCACCTCCAGTCCATCAGCAAGCACGTCCGCGAACTGCAAAACCCGCACCTTGTGCTGACCGCCTTCTTGCGCGACGTGCCACTCGAGCAGCGGGTCCGGCAGATTCCCCGGGGTGATCTGGATGCCATTCAGATTGGCTCGGCCGCACAACTGCTGCTGACCCAGACACAACTCATTCAGAAACTGGCAGCCACCGGAATGCTGGCGATCGATGTGCTGCCCAATCAGCTCACCTCCGAGATCGTGACACGGTACCTCGACATCAAGGCCCGGCACCTGCTGTAGGGAGTCTGCTGTCGGAAGTTCGCTCTTGGGGTCTGACGGAAGGGGGGGGCCAGCTTGCGGTGGGCTTGATCTCCCGGGTGGGCAGCGTGCCAGTCAGCGTGTCAGTGCCCCCACATCGTGTTCCTCCCCGTGGTCGGGCGCAGTCTGGCAGTTGCGGGCAAGCCAGTTCGTTACGGTGGGCTGATGTCCATGGCCCGGCGGTGGCCTTGGTGAGGGGCGTGGGCCCTGTGCTCCGTGGAATCACGGCAGTCGGACTATGACAGTCGGGGCACAACACGAGACGCGGGGTGGGGGCGTGGTCACGGGTGTGATGAACCTGGCGCATTGTGACGATCTAGGGACCCTGGGGACCTGGCCGCTTCGATCAGGCGGGTCGTAGTCGAGCCCTCTGCCAGGAATGGAACGACCGGGACTCGCGGACAGGCAGGGGCGGGACGTGAGCCTGGGCTCGCCAGCGCCGCCTGGCTGAGCGACCGGCAGCCCTGTTTTCCGGGCAGTTTGCGGCTCTCAGGATTGATCTTTTGAAGGTCTGGGGGATTGGCTAATCTTCCCGGCCGCTGCTCACCCTTCCCTCAAGTTCATGGCTCCGGACGGTATGCAACCAGCCTGGAAAACGGAGTCCGACCAGACCTGCTGCGGTTCAACGCTGCGGTCTCTCGGGCTGGCGCTCGCGGTTCACGCCGTCGGGCTGGCTCTGATCTTTCTGCTGTGGCTTCTGCTGCCTGTCCCGCCCGTCGCGGCGACGGTTGGGTTACAGCGTCCGCCCGCGGGCGAGAGTGGTGCCGTGCGGTTGGTCTCCCAGGAGGTCACCTCGGCGGTCCCTTCCCGTGAATCCCGGCTGCTCGGTGTCTGGCGGGACTACTATCGGGGCGAGCGGACGCTGACGCTGAACGCCGATGGCACCGGACAGATGGTGGTTGTCCTGGCGGGTTTCGCCAAGAAGATGTTCGCTGAACGCCTTTCGTTCGAGGTGGATTGGTCGCTGGATGGGGACCTGCTGATCATGGAGACGCGCTCGGGCCAGCCCGAGTCGAAGTTCCAGCTGATTCGCAAGCTCTACGGCGATCGTGCGGAGTACAATCTGCTCTCCGTGGACCCGCAGCTGATGCGCTGGCGGGATGCGGGGGGCAAGACCGAATACGAGTGGTCACGACTCGAGCCCGACGCTCCCTGATCGGGGACCGTGGTCTGAGTTGGGCGGGTGGTGAATGGAATCCCGGTTGGTCAGTCAGGATGAGACGCCATGATTCACAGTGCGGGTCGAAAGTTGTTGTGGTGGTTGTTGCCCCTGGTCGCCCTGGCGGCCCTGGCGGGGGGAGTCTGGCATCACAAGCGCTACAACCACCTGGAAGTCCATGACCCGGGGATGGTCTACCGCAGTGCCTGGCTGCAGGGGGATGTCTTCGCCGAACTGATTGACAAGCATCAGATCCGCTCGATTGTGAACCTGTGTAATCCCAACGAGATGGGCGAGGAACGCTGCGTCGACCAGCGGCGGGCGGTCCGGGGTTCGGGCGCGGTTCTCCACGAGTGCACGTTCCCCAACACTGTTGACCCGACTGACCCACAGGTGGCGGAGTTGGTCGAGATTCTATCCGACCCCTCGAACTATCCGATGCTGATTCACTGTCAGCACGGGGTGACACGGACCGCAAAACTGCTGGCCATGTACGACATTCTCTACCGGGGAATGTCGGCGGACGAATCGATCGCGCGGATGCCCCGCTTCGGACGGAAGGATTACAACGTCGGGGTGTACTCGTTCGCCCGCGATTTCGAGAAACGCCATGCGCAGCTTTACCCAACGACCGCAGGGAAGTTGGATAGCCTGCGTCGCTAGGTCTCAATCGCTCCTTCATCCGGGCGCGTGACTGTCCGACGCACCGGGCGTAACGGGCGCCAGTTTTGCAACGGACGCCAGTTGCGCCGCGGTTCGGTCCTGCCAGCCGACAGCAGTCGCTGTCAGTCCACGCTCTTGGGGCTGGCCCGGCGACTGGTCTGTATTCGTGGCGATTCTCTTGCGGGAGCCAACGGCCATTTCCAGCCCAGACTCGGTTCCACAGACGCTGACCGAGCATCTCGCCTGGGTCGAGCGGGGCGAATGGACGGCCACCCAGGCAACGGTTCACGCCCTGCAGCGTGTGCGGGAGCTCGAGGCCGACTTGCGGGCTTGGGTCGAACTCTCGGCCGAGTCGGCCCTGGAGCGCGCCGCCGAACTCGATTCTCTCTCCCCCACGGTTCGAAGATCGCTGCCGCTGTTTGGCGTCCCGGTTGGCGTCAAGGACCTCTTCGATCTGGCGGGGCGCCCCACTGGTTGCGGCTCCGCTCGCCTGCGGGCTGGCCCTCCCGCCACGGGCGATGCCGCACTGGTCGCGATGCTGCGGAAGGCGGGTGGGGTGATTCTCGGCAAAACCGTCACCACCCATTTCGCCTGTTTCGATCCACCGGCGACGATCAATCCGTGGGACGCACAGCGGACGCCGGGCGGATCTTCCAGCGGCTCCGCAGTCGCAGTCGCGACCGGCATGTGCCTCGCCGCTCTTGGTTCCCAGACGGGTGGGTCCATCACCCGCCCGGCAGCCTTCTGCGGGGTCGTGGGTTGGAAGCCCACGTTCGGGACGCTCTCGCTCGCGGGAGTGTTTCCCGTCGCTCACAGTCTGGATCACCCGGGGCCCTTGGTCCGCAGCGTCGAGGACCTCTTGCCGCTGGCCCGACTGTTTCTCAACGCACCAGCGATTGGGGGCCTCGCAGGGACCGATTCTCTCGCGAATGCCGCTTCGCCACGGGGGGAGGCCGCGAGCACTCGATCACCCACGTACCGGCCTGATCACTGTGCTGTCGTCGATGACGATTTTCTGAATTGGGCCGATACCGATTGCCGGGCGGTGTTCCAGCAGACGGTGTCTCGAGTGGCCGAATCGGGCGTTCCAGTCACCACGATCCATTTGCCGTGGTCGCTCAAAACGGTCCTGGCGGTGCATCGTCGCATCATGACGGCGGAAATCGCGTTCGGGCATGCCGCCTGGTTGGATCAGTGGCCCGACGATTATCTCCCGGCGATGCGGGGTTTGATCCGCGAAGGAATGCAGACGTCCGAGGCCGAATATCGCGACGCGCTGGCCCAGCAGCGGAGCATGCGGCAGCAGATCGATCAGATCCTCAAGCCATTTACCCTGTGGCTCACCCCCGCGACCCGCGGTCAGGCACCTCTGAGAACAAGCACGGGCGAACCGACCTTCAATGCCCCCTTCAGTCTCTGGGGATTGCCGACCGTCAATCTGCCAATGGGCCGCGGGGCGGCTGGGCTTCCCTTGTCATTGCAGCTGGCGGGCCGGCGGGGACACGATGCGGAACTGTTGCAGGCCGCGGTCTGGTGTGAGCGGCTGTTGGGGGTGGAGCCGCATTGGAGGGGCTGATCTGGTACGGCCTTCCCCTGCGAGCCGGGACTGGGCAGCCGGGTTGTCAGCGCCAAGACTCGAGGCTAGCATGGGAGCCAAGGGTCCAATCGTTCAGCCTCGACGATTCCCGCCGATCCTTTCCCGCCTGACCTCCCCCCCACCCGCCTGGGTTCTACCCCCCTCTGGATTCCTTCCATGTCCAGCGCTCGTTGCGCCGTGCCGCGTCGCCAAGCAGTCTGGCCCAGTGCTCTGACGGGTGGCGTCGGGGTCGTTCGTGCGATTGCCTGCCTGCTGGGTGTTTGGCAACTTACCGCTGGAGGATCGTCTCAGGTGCTGGGGGCTCCCCCGTCGTTCGAACGGGATGTGCGGCCCATCTTCAAAGCCTACTGTTTCGACTGTCATGGCGCCGAAGAGAAACTGTCGGGTGGGCTCGATCTGCGGCTGCGGCGGCTGGCGGTTCAGGGTGGGGAAAGCGGTGCGGCGATCGAGGTGGGCAAACCAGCCGAAAGCCTGCTGATCGAACGCATGCGGTCGGGCGAAATGCCTCCGTTCGCGAAGAAGGTTCCTCCCGAAAAAATGGCGGTGGTGGAAGCGTGGATTGCCGCTGGAGCGACCACCGACCGAGTGGAACCAGAACGGCTCCCCCCCGGAGTGGACATCACACCCGAAGAGCGGGCGTGGTGGGCCTTTCAGCCCCTCGTCCGTCCCGGTGTCCCGCAGTTGACGGGGATCGTGGGATCGCCCGAGGAGGCGTTGGCGCAGCCCGAGGCCGACCTGGTTGTGACCCCGGTGGATGCGTTCGTATTGGCCAGTTTGAGGGCGCGCGGCTTGCGGATGGCCCCGCCGGCCGATCGGGCGACACTGTTGAATCGCGTAGCGTTCGACCTGACGGGGTTGCCCGCCCCGCCCGACGAGGCTGAGCGTTTTCTGGCGGACACGGCTGCCGACGCCTACGAGCGGATGGTGGACCGGTTTCTGAACTCACCACATTACGGTGAACGTTGGGCGCGGCATTGGCTCGACGCGGCCGGTTACGCCGAATCGGAAGGGAACGGCAGCGACGACAGTCCGCGACCCTATGCGTACAAGTATCGCGACTATGTGATCCAGTCGCTGAATTCGGACAAGTCGTTCCGCGATTTCCTGATCGAACAATTGGCGGGCGATGAACTGGTACCCCTGCCCTGGAACAATCTGACCCCGGACCAGGTCGAAAAGCTGGTTGCCACGGGCTTTTTGAGGATGGGCGTGGATGGGACTGCGACCGGTCCCGATTCCGAGGAAACGTCGAACCTGGTGGTGGCTGATGCCATCAAGATTGTGTCCACCTCGCTGCTGGGGTTGAGCGTCGGTTGCGCCCAGTGCCACGATCACAAGTACGATCCGATTCCGCAGGTCGATTATTACCGCCTGCGGGCGGTGCTCGAGCCGGCTCTCGATCCGGCTCATTGGCGCCGCCCCGCCCAAAGGCTGGTGTCGCTTTACACCGATGTCGATCGGGCTCGCGCCGCCGAGGTCGACAAGGCCGTGCAGACATTGCAGGTGGCCTTCAACGAAAAGCAGTCAAGGTTTGTGAACGAGGCCTTCGAAAAGGCATTGGAAAAGTTTCCGGAAGATCAGCGTCCGGTGCTTCGCGAGGCGTACACCACGCCAGATGCGAAACGGACCGACGCACAGAAAAAACTGCTCGCCGATAACCCCAGCCTCAACATCAATCCCGGGGTGCTCTACCAGTACAACCAGCCAGCCGCCGATGAACTCAAAAAAGACCAGCAGGTGATCGACACCAAGCGGGCCGAGAAACCGGTCGAAGAGTTTGTGAGCGTCACCAACGAAGTCCCGGGAGTGGTTCCGGCGACACATCTGTTCCATCGGGGCGACTATCGGGACAAGCGGCAGACTGTGACCCCGGGTGACCTCACCATTGCCGCTCCCGAAGGGGCCCGCTTCGAGATTCCCGAGCGTGGTCCGGAAGCCCAGCCCACGGGGCGCAGGCTGGCTTGGGCCAGGCACCTGACATCAGGGACTCACCCCCTGCTCGGGCGGGTATTGGTCAACCGCTTCTGGATGCATCACTTCGGTCGAGGGATCGTCGAAACCCCGGCCGATTTCGGACTGCTCGGAACCCGCCCGACACACCCGGAATTGCTCGACTGGCTGGCCTCTGAGTTCGCCGCCCGGGGATTCAGCCTGAAAGAGTTCCATCGCCTGGTGCTGCGCTCGGCGGTGTATCGGCAGGCGTCGCAACCCCGCCCGGGCGGGGTGAATCCCCGGGAGATCGACACGCTCAACACGCTGTATTGGCAGTACCCGGTCCGGCGGCTGGATGCCGAAGTGCTCCGGGATCGCATGCTGGTGACATCCGACCGACTCGATCGACGCCTGGCGGGGGCGCCGGTTCCCGTTGAAGAAGACTTTTCGGGGCAAGTGCTCGCCGGAGATGCCGTTCGCCGACGCAGCCTGTATCTGCAGGTTCGACGCAGCAAACCAGTCAGTTTTCTGGCGGCCTTCGATGCCCCAATCATGACCGTCAACTGCGAGCGACGCATCGCGACCACCGGTGCCATCCAAAGCCTCATGCTGATGAACGGCGAGTCGGTGCTCAAAGAGGCCGGTCACTTCGCCGAGAGGGTCCGGCGCGAGACCTCGGCGGGCTATCGACTTGACGAGGCACAGCAGCTCTGGTCCCGCTTTCCGCCCCCCGGTTCGGCATGGCGGTACGGATTTGGCAGCTTCGACCCTGCCACGGGACGGGTCGCGGGCTACCAGGAATTGCCGCACTTCACCGGGGCAGCCTGGCAGGGGGGAGGCCAACTGCCCGACCCTGGCCTGGGTTGGGTGTTGGTGAACGCAGCGGGGGGACATCCGGGGGATGCCCAGCATGCCGCGATTCGCCGCTGGACGGCTCCCCGTGCAGGTCGACTGACGTGGCAGGGGAAGCTGGGGCATGGTTCGGCCAACGGCGACGGTGTTCGCGGACGACTCGTTTCCGATCGCCGTGGATCGCTGGGCGAGTGGTCGGTCAAAGCGGGCGAGGCCGCTACCAACCTCGAACCGTTCCTGGTGGAGGCGGGTGAAGTGCTGGATTGGATTGTCGATTGCCACGAGACCGTCGAGAGCGACAGCTTCACCTGGGCGGGTTCACTGCAATTGACCGACGACGCCGGGACGGTGGTTGGTGGCTGGGACACCTCGGCTGACTTCCATGGCCCCAATTCGCCTCGGCTGCTGCAGCAGGCGGCCCAGGCATGGCGGATCGCGTACCAGCGAGAGATTACCCCCGAGGAGTGGGAGTGGGTGGCCCGGTTCACCGCCGGTCAGCTGGCACAGTTGCGGGAAGTCGCGGAAAAGTCCGATCATGAACTGGCGGTGCTCACCAGTCTCTGCCAGCAGCTCCTCAGTTCCAACGAGTTTCTCTATGTCGACTGATAACGTGGTTCCTTCCGTGCCGGGTTTCCAGCCCCGGCCGCAATCGCGTCGGGAGTTTCTTCAGAACACCGGTTTTGGCGTCGGGGCACTTGCGCTGAGTTCGTTGCTGCGCGACGAGGGATTGCTGGCCGAGACCGTCGCCAAGCCGGGTGAGAATTTTCCGCTCGATTTGCTGCCCCGCATTCCTCATCACCCGCCCCGGGCGACAGCGATGATCTCGCTGTTCATGCATGGTGGGCCCTCGCATGTGGATCTGCTCGATCCGAAGCCGGAACTGAGCCGGCTGAGTGGAACCGACTACGGCGGCGACGTGCACTTCAGCTTTGTCAACCGCGCCAGCAAGAAGCTGTTTGGCAGTCCGTACGCTTTTCAGAAGCATGGTCAGTGCGGGACCGAAGTCTCGGAACTGCTGCCGCAACTGGCCCAGATTGTGGATGACGTGGCGGTGTTGCGTTCAATGCACACCGGTCACAACGGACATGAAGTCTCGATCCGCTACTTCCACGGGGGGATCGCGGGGATCACCGGTCGGCCCACCTTGGGGAGTTGGATCAGTTATGCCCTCGGGAGCGAGTCGCGGAATCTGCCCGCCTACATGGTCCTGGCCGACCCAGGGGGGCACCCTGTGGATGGGACCTGGAACTGGTCCAGCGGTTTCATGCCGCCGTTGTACCAGGGGACCGTGCTGCGGCCCCAGGAGCCGCGGATTTTCAATCTCGATCCCCCGGCCCGACTCCGCGGTGCGATGCAGCGGCAGAACCTGGGACTGCTCGAGCAGATGAACAAGCGGCATGCGCGGCTGCATCCGGGCGAGGCTGAGCTGGAAACTCGGATTGCCAGCTACGAGCTGGCCGCCGCCATGCAGATCGAGGCCAAGGAGGCCCTGAACCTGGCTCAGGAACCCGAATATATCCACAAGATGTACGGACTCGATCAGGACGCCACCCGGTCTTATGGAGAGCGCTGCCTGATCGCCCGGCGACTGATCGAGCGCGGTGTGCGTTTCGTGCAACTCTTCCTGGGTGGGCAGCCCTGGGACAACCATCAGTCGTTAAGGAAGGGGCTCCCCGCGATCTGCTCGGCGACCGACAAGCCCGCGGCCGCCCTCGTGCAAGACCTGAAGCAGCGGGGCCTGCTCGATTCGACCATCGTGCACTGGGGGGGAGAGATTGGTCGCCTGCCCGTGTGCGAGGGAGAACTCAACGACGCCGCTGGCCGCGATCACAACGGCCAGGGATTCTCAATCTGGCTGGCAGGGGGAGGATTCAAACCCGGAATCACCTTCGGTCAGACCGACGAGGTGGGGCATCGGGCGGCTGTTGATATCATCACCCCGAACGATTTTCAGGCCACGATCCTGCACCTGTTGGGTCTGGAACATGCGCGGTTGGTGTACCATAGCAGCGGTCGTCAGCAACGTCTGACCGACGGTCGCCCCGCCCGGGTGGTTGAACAGATTCTCGCCTGACGCAAGTGCTCCGGAAGTCCAGGAGGCCCCGCGGCGACGAAGCCTTTGGGCCTCGTTTCAGGAGGGGGCGTTGCGCAGCCTGAAGGCCGGGGTTCGGCGGTGCTGAGCCCGGGCCACATACCGGAGTGAAGCCAGTCGCGAGAGTCGAGTCAGCTACCGGATGGTGGTGCCGATTTCGACGGGTTGCGTTTTCCCCGCATCAGTTCTGCAATGGCGCGACGGTCACTCTCGGAGGGCAGGCCGCGAACGTTGTTGTAGCCGAACAGCTCCGCGACCGATGCGGCCCGAAATCGATCATCGACAATCTCGAGATGATCCACGGTGACCAGGGCGGGATGCTCAACGCCGCAGGCCCTGCTGAGCGCCAGCAGTTCCTTGCGGAGGGTGACAAGATAGTTGGCCGCGCGAACTGACTTGAGAGTGGGGTCGAGACCTGCGGTCAGCCAGGCATTCTGGGTGGCGATCCCAGTCGGGCAGTGGTTGGTGTGGCATCGTTGCGCCTGGATGCAGCCGATCGATAACATCGCTTCGCGGGCGAGGTTGACCATGTCGCACCCCAGTGCGAAGGCAAACATGGCGGCCTCGGGCAGCCCCAGCTTTCCCGAGCCGATGAAGACGATGCGATCGGTCAGATTCCGCTCGGCGAAGATCCGATAGACGCGGGAGAAGCCCACTTTGAAAGGGAGTGACACGTGGTCCCCGAAGACCAGTGGCCCCGCCCCAGTTCCTCCCTCGCCTCCGTCGATGGTGATGAAGTCGACCCCGCGGTCTCCCGTGGCCATCGCCTGCGCCAGGGTTTCCCAGAACTGCGACTCTCCCACGGCCGACTTGATGCCAATCGGGAGCCCCGTGCTGTCCGCCAGCCGCTCCACAAAGTCGAGGAGGCTGTCTGCGTCATGGAACGCCGAGTGTCCTGCCGGGCTGACGCAATCGCGATCGCGGGGAATTCCCCGAATCTCGGCGATCTCGGCGCTGATTTTCGAGCGGGGTAGAATCCCCCCCGCCCCAGGTTTGGCTCCCTGGCTGAGCTTGATCTCGATGGCCCGGACCTGGGGGTTCCGCGACAGCGTTTCCTGCAGCTTGGACAGGCTGAAGTTGCCTTGCAGATCGCGGCAACCAAAGTAGCCCGTGCCAATCTGCCAGATCAATTCGCCTCCCTTCTGGTGATAAGGCGAGATTCCTCCTTCACCAGTGCTCTGCAGGCAGCCCGCCCGCTCGCAACCGCGGTTCAAGGCCTCGATCGCGGGACCACTGAGCGAGCCGTAGCTCATCCCCGAAACATTCACGATCGAGTTTGGCCGGAACGCCAGGCGACGCCCCCGGGCGCCCCCCAGGATTTTCGCGGCAGGACAGCTGTGCAGCGGGTCGTAGTCGGGATCGCCCGCGTGCGGTGACGAGAGCGGAAAGGTGTTGTGCTTGATGATCAGGTAGTTGGGAGATTCCTCCATGTCGTTGTCGGAACCAAAACCGAAGTAGTTGTTTTCGAGCTTGGAAGAGGCATAAATCCAGGAGCGCTGATCCCGGCTGAAGGGGAGTTCCTCGTTATTCGAGGTGACGATGTATTGCCTCAGTTCGGGCCCAATGGTTTCCAGCAGATAGCGGAAATGGCCGATGATCGGAAAATTATGGAGGATGGCGTGACGTTTCTGGGTGACGTCGTGGATGGCCACGGCGATCAACAGCACCAGAAGCAGCAGTCCGAGGGCAGGCAGGAGCGTCATCATCGAGTTCCAGTCGAAGGCTGACAGGTGATTCGGGTTCGCACCCTTGGATCGCGAAGCCGTAACGCGACCCTCACTGAAGCAGCTCGAATATCGGGGATGGACCGTCGCGCGGCAAGCTGTCAGCTCGCGGCCGAACAGAAACGCCGCAAGATCGAGTCGCGTGAAGACGCGCGGTAAGGCTCAGCGAATGGGCTGACGCGGAAGTTACGCGGGGGCACTCAAGAGGAACGCTGTCGAGGGGCCGCCATAGCCCCGTCATCAGTCAGCCCGTCCATCGAGGGAACACTGCCCCAGCCACGCGGCCGGCAAGCGACCATCGAAAAGATGTGCGGGCAGTTACCGGGAAAAGGGTGGAAGCCGGGCTCTGACTGGCTCGTAGAGGGCGCGGGCAAGTTGGATTCCCGGAGCCAGGAAAGGGCCGCGTTCACCGAATTTTGCGTACCAGTCGCGAGCGGCCAAGACAATCGCCCCAAAATCAATGGCGGACCGCAGGCCAGAATGGGTTGTCCCGCTCCGACCAACTGCCAGAACTGAGCCAGATCGGTTGTGTCCGCCCCGGTGTTGTTCCTGTTTTGGGACGGGGTCATTTGTGCAGTGTGGGGGTAGGTTGAATTCGTCATGCCGCTGTGTCGCAATGCCGATTCGCTTGGTATCCATACGGCGATGTTGATACAACGTACTGGTCGTAGCAGACTTTCTGCCCCGGCTGTCGGAAGGCTTGACAGGATTCACTCCCTCTCGGACTCAGCCCATGTTTTCGCTCCGTGGCACCTCGAATTCCCGGCGTGAGTTCTGCGACGGCATTTCCCGCAGGGATGTGCTGCGAATTGGGACCCTGGCGGGCCTCGCGTCGGTGGGAGGGATGACACTCCCGCAGCTGTTGGCTGCCGAATCACGGGCCGGGGTCCGCACGCCCAAGTCGGTCATCATGATCTACCTGGTCGGGGGGCCTCCCCATCAGGACATGTTTGACCTGAAGCCTCTGGCACCCAAGGAAATCGCGGGACCATGGCGTCCGATCGCGACCCGCGTTCCCGGGTTTGACATCTGCGAAGCATTACCGCAGTTGGCGGGACTGACCGATAAACTGACTGTGATCCGGTCGCTGGTGGGTAACCAGCACGACCACGATGCCATTCAGGTGTTCAACGGGCACGATCCCAAGAAGCCCAAGCCCTCGGGGGGGTGGCCTCAGTTTGGGACCATGGTTTCCCGTTTGCAGGGACCGGCTCAGCCCGAATCCCCCCCGTACGTCAGCCTGTGTTACACCTGTACCCATGGTCCTTATAATGAGCCCGGTCCAGGATTCCTCGGAGCGGCTCATTCCCCCTTCCGCCCGCTTGGAGACACCCGCAGCGACATGGTGCTGAACGGTGTCACCCTCGAACGACTGTTCGATCGCCGGGCGCTGCTCAAGGGGTTCGACGTGCTCCGCCGCGAGGTTGACCAGACTTCGATGATGGCTGGACTCGATGCCTTCACCGAGCAGGCGATGGGCTTGCTGACCTCCTCGCGGTTGGCCGATGCCCTGGATCTCTCAAAAGAGGATCCTCGGGTGGTCGCGCGGTATGGCACCGGTGACCCGAAGATCATGATGGATGGGAATGGTGCCCCTCGGGTGCCCCAGAGCCTGCTGCTGGCCCGACGCCTGATCGAGGCGGGCGTCCGCGTTGTCACCCTCAACTACAGCAAATGGGACTGGCACGGCGGAACCAACGCCGAAGGCCGGGCCAACAATTCGATCTTTCTCCGAGAGGAAGAGGACTTCCCGGTTTTCGACCGCTGCGTGAGTGCCCTGGTGGAGGACCTTCACGAGCGCGGTCTGGCTGACGATTGCGCTGTGGTCGTCTGGGGGGAATTTGGGCGGACTCCGAAAATCAGCCCGATTGTTGGTCGGGATCACTGGCCCCAGGTGAACTGCGCCCTTCTGGCCGGTGGTCAGATGCGACATGGGCAGGTGATCGGTGCGACCGATCGCATCGCGGGCGAAGCCGTGAGCCGCCCCGTCACTTTTGGCGATGTATACTCCACGCTGTACCGTCACCTGGGGATCGATACGACACAGATGACCGTCAGCGATTTGCAGGGCCGGCCGCAATATCTGGTTGAAGACGGATCAAGGCCGATCCAGGAACTCATCGGCTGACAGCTGCCGCCTCAAGTCGCCGCAATTAGAGGCTCGTAACAGGGCTCGAGCCAGGGTGCGCTCACGGAGTCCTGTCCGGGATTTCCCCGTGCACCGGTCTGGTATGCCAGGTTCCTCGATGGATGCCAGTTATCGCATTGGAATTCAGTGATTCTTCGCAGGCAGCCGGTTGATTTCTGATGTTGGGCGGCAGCCGAGCCGCTCCCGCGCGGGGGGGCGATACCCGCGGGCCCTGCGCTCGACCTTGGTCGGGCGGCGAGCCCGGTCGAGCTCGATTGAGACACGACAACCGGACCGGGCTCTGGCCCCGCAGGTCGCCGGCTGGGAAACAATGACGGAGTTTGGCGATTGCCTGCGGCACCTCTGTAAGCTGGCAGCGCGGTTCCCGGCGCGAAGTTCCAGTTGCCGTTCGCGGGGCTGGCGAATAGCCTACCCTCCAGCGGAGTGATGGGTGTGGCCTGAGGTCAGCCCTGTCCACAACCGAGTCTCGCTGCAAATTGCCTGGGATGAACATGGATTGCCAGCTGGTGGGTGACGGAATGATCTGGGGAATCGTTGTGGCGCCCATGGCCGTCATCTGGTCTGGTTGGCTGATCGCGCTGGCAATTCTGCTGCTGCTGGTTCTGCTGATTGTGGTCTCGTTCCTCGTGGCAACCCGCTGGACTTCGCGGTGGGTCCTGTATCTGGCCACGCGGATCATGTATCGCATTCGCATGCACGGCCTGCAGAACGTTCCACGGGCTGGAGGGGCCCTGCTGGTTTCGAACCATGTGACCTGGGTGGACGGCGTCTTGCTGCTGGGGAATCTGCCCCGACATGCCCGTATGATCATCTACTCGGACTACGCCAAGGGGGGGCTCCTCGGCTGGCTCATGGAGCGGAATGGGGTCATCCCCATTAATCGCAGCGAGGGCCCCAAATCGATCCTGAGATCGCTGCAGGCCGCCCGCGAACTGGCGCTCGGTGGAGAGTTGGTCTGTATCTTCGCCGAGGGGCAATTGACCCGGTTGGGACAACTGCTCCCTTTTCAGCGGGGGGTCATGAAAATCGTGGATGGGACCGACATCCCCGTCATCCCCGTCTACCTGGATGGCCTCTGGGGGAGCATTTTCAGCTTCTTTCAAGGCAAATATTTCTGGAAGTGGCCGCAGAAGTGGCCGTATCCCATCGGCATCTCTTTCGGCAAGCCAATTCAGTCGCCCGAGAGCGTTCACCAGATTCAGCAGGCAGTCGCGGCTTTGGGGGTCGAGTCGCTTGAGTTACGAAAGAACGTTGACCTGACGCTCCCGCGTCGTTTCATTCGCGCCAGCCGTCGCTCCCTCCGGCGCGTCAAGCTGGCCGACTCATCCGGGCAGCAGGTGACCGGTGGGCAGTTGCTGCTGCGGTCGCTGATCCTGCGCAGACTGCTAAGCCGCAAGCTGACGGCAAATGAGCAGTTTGTGGGGGTGCTGCTACCCCCTTCGGTGGGTGGGGCGTTGACCAATGCCGCCCTCTCATTGATGTCGCGGGTGGTCGTGAACCTGAACTACACCGCCTCGCGCGAGATCATCCAGTCGTGTCTCGAGCAGGCGGGGGTCAGGCATGTTCTGACCAATCGGCAGTTCCTGACCAAGCTCAAACTCGAATTGCCCCCGACCGTCGAGGTCGTGTTTGTCGAAGACCTGCGGGGTGAGGTGAGCTTTAGCGACAAGCTGGTGGCGGGTCTGCAGGCCTTCGTCACACCGGCCCGGCTGTTGGACTGGTGGCTGGGGCTCGACCGGATTCAGGCGGATGACCTTATCACGGTGATTTTCACCTCGGGATCGACCGGTGATCCCAAGGGGGTGATGCTCAGCCAGCATAACATCGGCACGAATGTTGACGCCGTTGGTCAGTTGATCCAGATCAAGAAAACCGACTTTGTGGTCGGAATCCTGCCGTTTTTCCACTCGTTCGGATACATGGCCACGTTGTGGATGCCACTGACCCTCGAGGCGGGAGCTGTCTACCACTTCAACCCACTCGACGCGAAGATCGTCGGGGACCTGTGCCAGAAGTATCGGGGCACCATCATGATGGCGACCCCCACCTTCCTGCGAACATACATCAAGCGCTGTGACCGCGAGCAACTGGCCTCCCTCGAGATTGTCGTGGTCGGGGCCGAGAAGATGCCCATTGAACTGGCCGCCGCCTTTGAAGAGCGGTTTGGCCTGCGTCCCATTGAGGGGTATGGAGCCACCGAAACCTCTCCGGTCGCGGCGGTCAATGTGCCTGATCATCGATCGCCGGTGGTAACGCAGATTGGAACCAAGGAAGGGACTGTCGGGCGCCCGATTCCCGGGTCGATTGTCCGCGTCGTCGATCAGGACTCGGGGGCGATCCTTGGTCTCGATCAGCCGGGGTTGCTCCAGATCAAGGGGCCCCACATCATGGTCGGCTACCTCAATCGCCCCCAGCAGACCGAGGTCGTGTTACAGGATGGCTGGTACTCGACAGGAGATGTTGCCAAGCTCGATCCTGAGGGGTTCATCACCATCACCGACCGTGCCAGTCGGTTCTCCAAGATCGCCGGAGAGATGGTTCCGCACCTCAAGATTGAGGAAATGCTCCGGTGTCTGGTCCAGCGTTCGGGGCCTGATGATCAGGATCTCAAGCTGGTGGTAACGGCCGTTCCCGACGAACGTAAGGGAGAACGGTTGATTGTGGTTCACAAACCATTGCTTGAGACCGTCGAAGAACTGCACGCTCAATTGGCCGCGACCGATTTGCCCAATCTCTGGGTCCCATCACGGGACAGCTATCTTGAGGTTCCCGAGATTCCAATTCTCGGAACGGGGAAGATTGACCTGCGGGCCGTCAAGCAGCTCGCGCTCGAGCGGTTCAGCAAGCCGGCCTGACCAATCACTTCGATTCGCAGCCGGTCGAGGCATCCTGTACACAATCGCCCGATATGTGGCGCGAGGCCGCGATGCGAGGGTAGAAACGAGAGCCACGCACCGTGGGCCAACTGCGTGGCGCTAGGTTTGTCCTGCCACTTGATGCAGAGCACAGGGCTGGTCAGATCAGGCCACGTTGTTTTAAGCACATTTCCCGCGTTCGTGCGGCAGCAGCCACTCCCCCCCGCGCCTCAGGCGACTGCTTTGGCCAGTTCAGGTGCGGCTAACCACCGCGTCAGCAGCGATTCGATCCGCTCCAGATCGGCGACGAAGACCTGCTCGTCGCGCTGATGGTATGGGCCGATCGACGGCTCGAGGGCCAGGCAGGGAACCGGCATCAGCCCCGGGCAATTGAGGTGCACCGCATATTCGAGATAGTCGTTCTCGTTGTTGTGGATTTGCAGCTTCGGGTCGAGAGCCAGCAACTGGTCACGGACCACCGCTGTGGCCTGCCGCAACTCTGGGGACGCCGACAGTGGGGCGAGTTCCCACGGCTCGCAGTACAGTGCGCATCCGGGCTGTCCGCGAAACAGTGGGGTCGTGTCGATCACAACAACAGCTGCGGGGCTTTGCCCCCACGCTCTCAGCGTCTGCGAGATCCGAATCGCCCCCAGTCCAGCCGTCAGACCCTCGCCTCCCTTTCGAAGCCGTTCGGGATGATGGTTGAGCCCAAAGCTTTCCTCCATCTCTGAGAACAGCAGCCACAGGGGAGGGAAGCGACCGTGAGCGGCGCGACGAGCCATCGCCAGGCACACACCCACCCCCGCCGAATCATCCATCGCGCCGATCAATTTTCCGCTGTCCGCCCAAGCGGGAATCTCGTGGACTCCCTCCGCGTAGTGGTTGATCTTGTCGAGGTGTGCCGCCAGCGCGATGGGTTGTGCTCCGGCTCGCCCCGGAAGAGTCACGATCAAGTTGTTTTCGGGCACAGGAATGAACTGTGCTCCCGGACAATCGGCCAAAAGGCGCCGGATCACGGAGTGAAGACACCCCTCGAACGAACTGAATGAGGGAACGCGCGCCACCTCCAGAACCAGTTCCCATAATGCCGGACTGAGGCCTGTTCCTGCCACGGTCATTCTCCCGCCGGCTTGCCGAAACAGTACAAGTGCTTGGCTGTTCGAACAAAAATCTGGCCATCAACCAAGGCAGGGGTCGCGTAGGCGTTTTCGCCAAAGTCGGCGGTATGCAGCGTGGCCCAGCCCTCGGCAGCGCTGAGAACGGTCAACTGTCCGCGCTGGCTCAGCAGGTAGACTTTCCCGTCTCCTGCGACGGGCGAACTGTAGTAGTCGCCTGTCGCATCGATCCGCCCCTCTTTCAGCGCCTTTCCTGTGCGAGTGTCCAAGACCGTGAGGATGCCCCCATTCTTGATCAGGAATATCTGGTTGCGATACACGACCGGGGATGGACAGTACGGAATCACCCGGTTGTATTCCCACTCGACGTGAGTTTCGGTGATGTCCCCCGATCCTCCGGGGCGGATCTTCAGCACCACATTCCGCGCCTGCTGAAAGACCCGCCGCATCGACTCGTATTCCTCGCGGGTGATGAGCCCGTTCTTGTCGCGGTCAATCTGGGTGAAACGCTGCTTGGCGGGACCGTCGGGAAGCTCATCTTTCGCCAGTTGCTGATTTCCATCCCGGTCCGACTCTGTCAACGCGTCGTCGAACGCCGGAGTGTTGATCCGGTCGGTCGCCTCGGCTCCCGGGGACCAGGTGGCCACGTAAAGGTATCCATCCTCGCCCACCACCGGGCTCATGTTCACAATGCGGGCAACTCCTCGCGCAGTCCAGAGTTCCGCTCCAGTCTCGAAGTCGTAGCTGGCGATCCGGAGTGTGGCGGCGATCACAATCTGTTTGCGGCCAGCAACGGTCCAGATGGCCGGGGTGCAGTAATTTCGGGGAAACTCACTGCGATCCACACGCCAGACCTCCTCCCCCGTCGTGCGGTCGAGTGCAGCGAGAAAGGAATCGGTATCGTGGTCCTGGCAGAGAATCACCCGGTTATCGACGATTAAAGGAGAGGTTCCCGACCCGAAGTCGTTCTTGAACGGCCCCAATCTTCGCTGCCACAAGGCTTCCCCCTGCGGGCTGTACGCCAGCAAACCGGCGGAGCCGAAGAAAACCACGACCCCGCGTTCATCGGCAGCTGGGGTTGGGGTGGCGTGGCTGCCAGACGAGTGGATCTCCTCCAATTGCTCGTAAGGGGCGGACTGCCGCCACAGTTCCCGGCCAGTCCTGCGGTCGAGGCAGAGCGTGATCAGTCGACGCTCCTCATCCATTCCGGTCAGGTAAATCCGATTCCCCACCAGCACCGGTGAGGAATGCCCGGTGGGCAAATCCACTTTGAATTGGAGGCTGGTCGCCTCAGGGCCAACGTCGGTCGGTAGGTGAGGACTGTTGACCGCCAGCCCGGTACCTCCGGGGCCGCGGAATTGCGGCCAATCAGCCGCAGGACTGAAGGCGACTGCAATCGCCAGCCAGGCCCCAGCACTAACAGTAGAGATCACTCCGCTGGCAATTGGCGTCAGGACACAGCAGCCAAACGGAGAAGAACGTCGGGGTAGGGGGGGCATCGGGCACTCATTTCGAGGGGGGCAGACACATCGATGGACCTTGACGCGATGTTACTGGTCGCATGGCCAAGGGTCGAGGGTAGCGATTGTGCCGCCCGCCCCCATGAAGCTGACCAGATTGATGCCCTCGGGAGCAATTCCGCCAAAGAATCCAGCACACCCCTTGAAGCCAGATTCCTGGGGGCTAGTATTTGAACGATTTGAACGATTTCGCCTGTCGGTCGGACGGAGGTGTTGTCCTGTGCCTCTTTGGAACCCAAGCCAAACTTCGCTGCTGATCTTCTGCCAAGCAGTCGCCAGTGTGGCGATGGCTACCGTGATCTGGTTCGTTCAGGTCGTGCACTATCCTCTGATGACCAGCGTTGGTTCAGCTCATCTGCCGGGCTATGCGATTCGAAATCGCGAACTGACGACCTGGATCGTCCTCCCTTTAATGTTCCTGGAACTCGTCGCCGCTCTCGGCTTAATTGGTAGTCCGATCTCTTCCGTCTCTCGCTTAAGAAACGGCATTGGCCTCGGGCTGTTGGCACTGATCTGGGGAGTGACATTTTTGATTTCTGTGCCTCATCACCTGCAGCTTTCGAAGCAGTTCTCACCCGAGGCTCTGAATGGACTGATTCAATCCAACTGGATTCGAACGGTCGCGTGGTCAGTCCGTGCGTGTTTGTCGCTGTGGTTGTTGTGGGAGCGGGTCTCGCCCGCGAATCTCGATCCGCAGCTTTTTTCCAACCGATGAAGGAGTGCGTCATGCGGAAATTGATGGCTGGTTGTCTCGCTTTCGTGGTCTGCTTCGGCGGGTCTGCTCTGCGTGCGGCGGAACAGGACATTGTCGACACCGCTGTCGGCGCCGGTTCCTTCAAAACTTTGGTCGCTGCCGTTCAGGCCGCCGGCTTGGTTGAAACCTTGAAGGGTAAAGGTCCGTTCACGGTCTTCGCCCCCACCGATGAAGCATTCGCCAAGCTTCCTGCTGGAACGGTTGAGACCCTGCTGAAGCCTGAGAATAAGGAGAAGCTGGCGGCGATCCTGACGTACCATGTGTCCCCCGCTGCGGTGAAGGCGCAGGACGTCGTTAAGGCGGCCACGGTGAAGACCGTCAATGGGCAGCGGATCGACGTTTCGATGACGGACGGACGTGTCAAGGTTGATCAAGCCAACATCGTGAAGACTGACATTGGCTGCACCAATGGCATCATCCACGTGATCGACGCAGTGATTCTTCCGTCGGGAGACTCGATCCCCGCGACGGCCGACAAGGCTGGAACTTTCAAGACTCTACTCGCTGCCGCGAAGGCAGCGGGGTTGGTCGAGGCGCTCTCCGCTCCCGGTCCTCTGACTGTGTTCGCCCCGACCGATGAGGCGTTCGCGAAATTGCCTGCCGGAACAGTGGAGTCGCTTCTCAAGCCTGAAAACAAAGGCAAGCTTGCCGACATCCTGAAGTACCATGTGGTCTCGGGGCGCGTTTACTCAGATCAGGCTCTCGCTGCTCAAAATGCGAATACCTTGCTCGGGACTCCAGTCGCTATTGCGGTCAAGGACGGAGTCGCTCGCGTCAACAATGCCAAGTTGTTGAAGACTGACCTCGACGCCAGTAACGGCGTGATCCACGTCATTGATTCCGTGCTCCTTCCCGCCGCACCTGCCAAGAAGGCAGCTGCGATTGCTCCGGCTCCGGCTGCTGTCCCGGTCCAGTATGTGCGTTACCCGACCCATGGGGGCTATGTCGCCCAGCCTGCTGCCGGTGGATGCCCGAATTCTCGTGCCGTGGGAATGCGGTACGTCCGTCGGTAACCCTAAGTTGAAAGATCTCGCACTGAGCCGATTGACGTTGTGAATTGATCGATTTAAGCAGACGGCCGACCTTCCCCAGGGAAGGTCGGCCGTTATTTTTTCCTGGCTCGAATCACATGGTACCTGGCAGGTCTTGAGAGAAGCGGAATAGCCGTCCGCTGGTCAGAAACACTCGCTCGAATGCCCCGTAGGCTCTCTGAACTGAGCAATTGGAGCGAATTGGAGAGAGTCGCTACCATCCCCAACTGGATTGCAACCAAGAATTTTCGGTGCGGGAGCCCCGTCGATGTCTCAAGACTCCAGTCAGGACGCGTCTGATCGTCCAAGTTCCTCAACCGAACTGCCGCGCGTCCTGGGGCTCTTCGATTGCATCATGATTGTGGTGGGCTCGATCATTGGGTCGGGCATCTTTCTCAAAGTCGCCGACGTTGCGAAGGCGCTGAATGATTTTGGATGGATTATCTCAGTTTGGATTGGTGTAGGTCTGATCACACTGTGCGGCTCATTGGCCCTCGCGGAACTGAGTGCGATGTACCCGCAGGCAGGCGGGCCGTACCTCTATTTGCGGGAGGCGTTCGGCAGGCCAGTCGCTTTTCTCTGGGGTTGGACAGAGTTTTGGGTCGTTCGGACAGGGTCACTGGGGGCTTTGGCCTGTGCGACTGTCATCAATTTCAACAAGGTCGTCCCGCTCTCGTTTCGTCAGCAGGAACTGCTCGCGGTTGCGATCGTGCTGGGGCTGTCGGCCATCCACTATTACAGCACCCGTCAGGGGGCCTGGGTTCAGAATCTGACGGCAGTGGTTAAGGTCTTGTTTCTCGCGGCAATCATTCTGTTCCCGTGGTTTCTAGGACAGACGGATGTCGCCAATCTTCAGCCCGATCCTGCATTGACGCGGGTGACTCCGCCATTGTGGCAGGGAATTGCACTGGCCATGATGGCGGTGCTGTGGCCCTATGACGGTTGGATCAACATCGGGCCAGTTGCCGAGGAAATCCGCGAGCCACAACGGAACCTGCCGCTGGGTTTAGGGCTAGGGATGCTGGTCGTGATCCTCGTCTACACGGGGGCTAACCTCAGTTATCACCTGACCCTCCCGATGGCCAAGGTGGCGGCTTCGGAGACGATCGCTGCCGATGTCTTCGAAAAGATCTTCGGCTCGATGGGGATGAAACTGGCCGCCTTGGGCGTGATGATCTCCACATTTGGAGCGGTCAATTCAAACATGTTGACGGGGCCCCGGATTTACCTCGCGATGGCCCGCGACCGGTTGATTCCCGAGTCCCTGTGCCGGGTTCACGACACCCACCAGACACCAGCCAATGCCATCGTGGTGCAGGCGGTGTGGACGGTGCTGCTGATGCGATATTTTTACGCCACCAGTGGTGAACCCAAGAAGGCATTCGACGGGTTGACAGACTCCGTGATCCTGGCGGGGCTGATCTTCTATTCCCTGACCGTGGGAGCAGTGTACATGCTGCGATGGAAACGCCCCGACTTGGCTCGTCCCTACCGGACTTGGGGTTATCCGCTCACTCCCGCCCTGCTGTTGTTGGCCTACACCGCTGTCTTCTTTTGGAATCTCTGGGACAATTGGAAGCAAAGCCTGAATGTGCTGCTGTTGATCGGTGCCGGGCTGGTGTTCTACTGGTTGTGGACATTCCGCCAACGCCGTTCTGCGACTGGCAAGTTGCCAGGTTGATACGTTGCCGGGCCGATACGTTGCAGTTGTCTGTCTCCCGACAATGACGGCAGGCCTGGGACTTCTGACTGCGGTCGATTGACCCGAACCCCTCCGCGAGAATTCGATGTCGCTGCTGGATCGCTTCCTTCGTTATGTGCGGATTGACACTCAGTCGGCGGAGGGAACCGGTGAGGTTCCCTCGACGGCCAAGCAACTGGACCTCTGTCGGTTACTCGTCGAGGAATGCCGACTGCTGGGACTCTCCGATGTCACACTGTCACCTCACGGAGTCGTGGTCGCCACAATTCCCGGCAATTCGTCGCTGCCCGCGCCGGCGATCGCCTGGGTCGCCCACGTTGATACGTCGCCCGAAACGAGTGGGGCGGGGGTCAAGCCTCAGGTCCACCGGAACTATGCGGGGCAGGACCTGGTCCTCCCGGCGAGTCCCGAGAGGGTCATCCGGGTGACCGACAACCCCAGGCTGCGCGAACTCCTGGGAAAAACGATCGTCACCACCGACGGGACAACTCTACTGGGGGCGGACGATAAGGCGGGAGTCGCGGCGATCATGCAGGCCGCGGAGTATCTCTGCGCTCATCCTGAGGTTGTGCACGGTCCGATCAAGCTGGTCTTCACCTGCGATGAGGAGATCGGGCACGGGGTGGATCATCTTGATATTCCCGCACTGGGTGTCGTCTGTGCCTACACACTTGATGGAGACGGAGAAGGGGTGATCGACAACGAGACCTTCTCTGCCGATCTCGCCGTGGTTCGCGTCATCGGGATCAACATTCACCCCTCCATCGGCTACGGAAAGATGGTGAACGCGATCCGGATTCTCGCCGAATTCCTGACCCGGCTCGCCCCCGAGTTCGGCAGCCCGGAGACCACTCGGGATCGTGAAGGTTTCCTCCATCCTTACCAGATCGAGGGGGGAGTGGCCGAGGCTCAGGTACGCATTCTGCTCCGCGACTTCGAGACGGCCAATCTCGAGCGTTTCGCTGCCGGATTGCACAGCCTGGCCCGCGACGTCGAGACCCGACACCCGCGTGCTCGAATCGAGGTCGAGGTGCGACCGCAATATCGCAACATGCGCGATGGACTGGCGCGTGAGCCTCGTGCGGTTCCCAAGGCGGTCGCTGCGATGCGGGCGTGTGGGTTGGAGCCGCGCTTGTCGATCATCCGGGGAGGGACCGACGGCTCTCGACTCACCGAACTAGGGTTGCCCACCCCCAACCTGTCAACCGGCGAGCATAACCCACACTCGCCGCTGGAGTGGACCTGCATCGAAGAGATCCAACGGGCTGCTGACGTACTGGTGGAGCTCGCCCGTGAGTGGGGTCGCGAACGGCTGCCCTGAGCATCGGCTTAGAGATCCGCCCTCGTTGAGCGATCTCGCCGCTTCGCGTTAGCAGTTTGTCAGTACTGCTCGCGATTGGGGTTGGGGCTGAAATCGGTCGCGCAATGTCCGGGCGGGATCAACCTGGTTTGTTTGCCCCGGGATGCTCGCCAAGGGGTTTAGGGCAGGGTCCCATATCCGGGGGCGATACTCGGACGGAGCGCGTCTGAGCGGAACGAATTCGCCCGGTCGCGAAGCTGCTCGGTTGGAACCAACACCTCTGGTTCGAGCGCATAAGTGGCGTCGCGCCAGTCGTTGATCTTACGCCCCGCGAAATTGTCACTCACGAAATCGAGGGGGAAGACCTGGTACCAAGGGGTCGACAGTTCAAGCGGAAAGGTCCGCGTCTGGTAGCCGTCTTTGATCAGCGTGATGTTCCGAGTGCCGTAGTAGGTGTAGTCAAACCCCACGGGGGTGGTGCCGATTTCCTCACCGTCCACCAGCACCAGAGCACCAGGGGGATCTGACCGGATGGTGACCCGGCGGTGCATGCAGCCGTTCGACCACAGCGCCAGTAACAGCAGCGTTACGACGGAAGCGAATCGGGACATCGGGAAGGGTCCGGGCGGCGGCAACATGGAGTGAGCCATGTGGCACTTGGGTGAGGTGGGTTCCGACCCCGGGGAGAAGAGCCACCGGGGAATTCACTTGGGGACAACCGTTGTGGACTGGACTGGTTCTCGGACAGTTCGTCTGCCTGTCCCGAGCACAATCGCAGCCGACGAGCTTTTAGATATCTTGGTTATCCGCTTCCGAACAGATCGTTTTGCCGACCACCAAGAACGATTTCCCGTTTTTACAATGCGCTGAGAGCACCCCACTTGGGCCGGGGTTGGAGCGGGTGGAACGCCCACCGGAAGGTCACTTGTTGAGACTCACCGGGAAACTTCCGTCGGCAGCGGACGCTGGCAGTCGTAACGCTCCGTCGTGGCCGCGACCGATCGGTCAACAGGGGACGTCAATTCGAAGCGGAGGGTGGGCCGCCGGTCTCGATCCGGTGCAGACGCTCCGTCAGGGCGGTCACTCGCCAGGCGACCTCCCGATTGGTCTGGTTCAAGCCAGCGGAGATGTTCATCACCACCCCCAGCAGCAGGAACAACTGGGAAACTGCGGCGATCACCCAGCCTGGTGCCAGCAACGCGTCCCGTTGAGCAGCCAGGAAATGGGTGTAGAGCAGCAGCAGGACCCCCAGGATCAGCCCCATGACTCCCATGAGGGAAATGATCTGGCCGGCCCATAAACTGGAAGAGGTTGTGGCGGGTGAAGTGATCTCAGACGCCGGAAAATGAGGAGGGGGGACTGCCGGATGGGCTGCGTGCGGTTGCTGCCAATGTCCATCGCGTGTTCGCTGTGGTTCCGGCCCCTCCATGGAGTGCATCGACGGGCGCCCTAACACTCCAGGGGGCGAGGGGGGGCCCTCAGGGGGGGCCACCCACCCCGGGGGGCTGGGTGTGGCGGCGTGAGGCGCGTCAAAGCGAACCGCTGTGGGGGTGGGCGCTGCGGGCCAGTTTCCAGATCCAATCGCTGGAGAATCGGTAACTCCGGCGTCGTGTCGGCTGGTCGGAACTCGCTGTACGGGAACCTGGCTGGACCGCTGCGGGGCTGCGGGAGTCGACTGGACCGGGCTGGAATTGATGGGGCTCGGTGTGGCCGGAGCCGGTCCTTGCGAAGGCTGCCCCGTCGGAGTATCGGTTCGTGACCAGCGATCGAGAAGATCGCGCGCATCGGGGCGGCGGGGGGCTGAGGTAGTCGGGTAATCAGGACGCGGTCCGCCCCCTGGCAGCGCCATGTTCGTCCCCAATTCCCGGCCGCAACGAATGCAGCAAGTGGGCCCGCCCAAGGGACTGGCGACAGTTTTCACGTCACATTGACACTGATCACACCACATCCGTGTGGCCTCATTCAGGGGACCGGCTGACCCGTTCATCGCCGCGCGAGACCGGCTGCGGAGCGGAGGCGAATTATCTCCAGACCCGCGATTCCCGCAAGAGGAATTGAAATCGTCTTGGACGTCCTACGCTTGGACTGGCTGTGGAAAACAAACGCAACGTTCAGAAATCGCTACCTCACTCTGGATGTGCCTCCAGAGGGCCCGGTTTGTCTCGAGGCGGGAGATCTGCGACTGCCGGGAGGGCAAGGTCGTGCGGCTCAGTCCCACTCATGCTTTCTGGTGTCTTGTTCACTTGCCGTGGGTGTGTTGCCTCTCTGTGCGCGTTTGAATCGGGCCCGGGCGTGTGACTTGTCGCCGCCAGGTTTCCATCCACGGCACCGACAGAATTGGCCGGAAATGAATCGGATGAACGAATTGGCCAGGTTCAGCCCTAAAATCGGGGTTGCGTTCGCCTCTCTCTTGCTTTACTTCTGCCGAAAAGACGGGGGGCTGCTGTGGGGACAATTTAGTGCATGTCGCGTTCAGTGGCGTGTGCTGCCACAGTTCTCGTGCTCCAGATTCAGGCACTCCAAAGCGGCTGTTGAAATGAAGACCATCCTGTGTGTGTTGGGCCTTTGGGCGTTTCTGGGAGGCATTCTGTTGGCGGAAGATCGCCCGCCCGAGGTCCCGCTTCCCGAGCAGCCCAGAACAGAGTTTCGCGCCGTGTTGATCCTCGAGCCGACCGCAGAGTCGGGGGCTCTCGAGGTCGTGGGAGTTCGCGCCGAGCCTCCCGCCAATCAGCCTGCGCCGGCGACGGGAGAACCGCCCAAGGCGGTGGAGGAGGACCAGGCCCCCCCCACGAAAACCACATCCACGACGACGGGCACCATCACCATCGTGACTGATGGCGACGAAACGCCCAAGGAGTTGCAGCAGACGCTCGAGCTCTTGCGACAGGAACTGACTCAGCACACCAGGCAGGGTGAAATCACCGCAGATCAGGCTGTTCAGTCGGTGATGAAGCGACTGCAGACCGTGCTGGGGGGGCAGGCCCGAGTGGGAGTGTTCGAAGTGGGAGACATGACATTGCAAATCCAGCCCGCACCAGGAGACAAGACCTCGGCACCGCAAGTAGGAGTTCCCCAGTCGCCCGCTCCCGGCCAACGCCCCGGGCTGTTCCGCTGGCAGGTTCAGGCTCCCACCGTCGAGTCAAAAGACCGTCCGCCCGCCCCACAGCCGAAAGGAATCGGTACGCCTCAGGGGCGCTCGGGAGCCGAGACGCCCCCCAGCACCATGCGATTGCTTATTAGCCCGCCGAAATCCGGGACGCGGGGAGAGAGGGGCGAGCAGGTCGTTGAGGTTGAGGTGGAGGGAGTTACCGGGCGTCAGAGGGGGGGCAGGCTCGAGCAACAGGTCGAACATTTTCGCGAAGCAACACGGCACCTTCGCCTGGCGGGCATGAGTGAGGAGGCCGAGCGGTTGGAGCGTCTGGTGCAGGTGCGGAGTGGTCCCGACGGGGAGCGGAGCCCGCCCGCTGGACGTCGCGAAGGCGCTGTCGAACCAAGGATCGTGGGCGACTTGCAAGAACAGCTGCAGGATTTGCGGGCGGAATTGCGGAAGCTGCAGGCGGAGGTTCATGGCGATCGCGGTGAACGTCCGGATCGGCGCGATAGCCCAATGCCCCCCCGCGATTCTCCCGAGTCCCGTCGCGATGGGCGCGACTTTGGAGTGCGTCGACAGGCTCCGCCGGCTCCCCCGCGCAGCCGGTAGTCGGCGAGTCTTCGATTCACGACATCCGACCAGTGAGGTGGATCAAGGTGTCAGCCGAGACAAAGTCGAACCGCCTGATTGTGGGCTGTGGTTATCTCGGCAGCGAGGTGGCCCGTCGCTGGCTTGCTTGCGGGGCGTCTGTGTGGGCGCTCACCAGGTCGCCCCAGCGGGCCGAATTGCTTGCCGCTGCGGGCTTGCGCCCTGTGCTGGGAGATCTGACTGAGCCCGACAGCCTGCCCCACTTCGATGCCGTCGACACACTCTTGCTGGCTGTCGGACTCGATCGAAAGTCGGGTCACTCCCAGCGCCAGGTTTACATCGACGGGTTACGGAACCTGATCGGGAGTTTCGATCGACCTCCCAGGAAGGTCATTTCCATCTCCAGCACCAGCGTCTATGGCCAGTCTGCAGGAGAGTGGGTGGACGAGAATTCACCCACCGAGCCGCAGGCTGAAAATGGACGCGTCTGCCTCGAGGCCGAACGGTTGCTGTGCGAACACTGGCCCCACGCCAGCATCCTCCGCTCGGCAGGGATTTACGGCCCGGGTCGCCTCGTGGCTAGGGTCGATCAGTTGCGGGCAGGGGTTCCGCTGACCGGAAACCCCCACGCGTGGCTCAACATGATCCACGTCGCCGATCTTGCCGAGGCAGCCGACCTGTGCAGCCAGCGGCAGCAGTCTGGGGGGGTGTTTCTCGCGTCGGACGATCGTCCCTTGCGACGGGAGGAGTTTTACGAGCGGATTGCCCACTGGGTCGGAGCCCCGGCCATCCGATTTGAGGCTCTTACTGCGGAGGATCCCGCAGCGGCACTCATGAACAAGCGGTGCGCAAATTCATTGACTAAGCGCGAGTTGGGATGGCAGCTGCGTTTCCCAACCGTCGTGGAGGGACTGGCGGGACTGTTTGGCGGGGTCAAAGTGGGCGGGGCCTGAGGATGACGAATCGGCGGGATTTTTTGTGGCCACCGGGGGGCGGCGCCGACGGCCCCCCCAGTGATCCTGGATTGCCAACCCCGGCGCTGAAGGCGTTGCAGGCCAACACGTTGAGGCTGTCAACGCAGGCGATGGCGGCCGTTTTCGAAGTGATCTGGAATCCCGGTCCTCCCGAGTGCGTGACCGCCGCTTCGAACGCCCTGACGTTGGTCAACGAATTGGAAGATCAACTCTCGATCTATCGTCCTCAGTCGGAGTTGTCGCGACTGAACCGGCGTTTTGTTCGGGAACCGGTTGTGGTTGAACCGCGCCTCTTCGCCCTGCTTGCCTGGGCTCTGCAATTGGCCCGACTGACTGAAGGGGCATTCGACCCCACCTCTGGGGCACTGGTTTCGTTGTGGCGGCTGTGTCGCCGGGAGCGACGCCTTCCCTCCCCCAGTGAACTGAAATCGGCACTGCAGCAGACGGGTTGGTCGGCTGTGCGCTGGAGTGAGCGCGACCAGACAATCTGGGTTGAGCGCGAGGGGATCGAGTTGAACCTCAATGCGGTGGGCAAGGGGTATGCACTCGACCGCCTCGCCGAGGTGCTGACGCGGGATTGGCCAAGAGCCGGGGGGGCAGGCGAGGGCAGTTCAATTCCCGGGGAAATGAGTTGGCTGGTGCATGGGGGGTACAGCAGCCTGTTAGCCCGGGGGTCGGTGGCGGGAGGCGATGGTTGGCCAGTGGGAGTGCCGCACCCACAGTTTCCCCGCCGTTCGTGCGGCACTCTGTGGTTGAAGGATCGGGGGCTTTCGACCAGTGGGTCGGGGATCCAGTTCTACCGTGCGGAGGGACGCCGCCTGGGGCACCTGGTTGATCCACGAACTGGCTGGCCTTCCGAGAGCCTGCTGTCGGTCACCGTCCTGGCTCCCACGGCGGTCGAGGCAGAGGCATTGTCGACGGCCTTTTTCGTGCTGGGGGTCGAAAAGGCCGTCGCGTATTGCCATAATCGCAGAGAGGTTGCGGCGGTGCTTTTTCCAACCCCCAAGACGGGGCGCTGGGCCGAGCCGGTGGTCTGCAATCTGGGCGAATCCGACTGGATGCCGAATCTCCCTTCTTCCGAATCGCGGTGACTCTGGTGTCGACCCGAACCACGAACATTTCGGTGCTGGCGTGCCTCTTGCTGGTACTGCTGCGAGTATCGATTGGCTGGCAGTTCCTCTACGAGGGGCTTTGGAAGCTGGAAACGCAAAACAGCGCCAAGCCTTGGACTTCCGAGGGCTATCTGGCTAATGCCCGGGGGCCGTTTCGAGATTATTTTCGGTCGCTGGTGGATGATCCTGACGGCCTGAAGCGGCTTGATTACGACGCCACGGTTGCTCGCGTGGAAGACTGGAAGTCCCGGTTCGAGAGTTTCTATGCACTGTCGGAAGACCAGCGTGGCAAGCTCGACCAGATGTGGCAGGGATCGTCCTCATTTCGCGCCCGACTCGACTCCCTTCCCGCGGGGCTTGAGCAGGGGCTGACTCAATTCGAACCGTCTCGTCGCTATAAGACAGGGGTCGACAAACCCGCCGTCCGGTATGATGCCAAGACCAAGCTCCTGACCGCCAACTTTCGACTGATTGGCGAAGAGAAGGCGGCCCTCGATGCCCTTGCCGGTCCCAGTACCGCTGCGGGGGAAGCCGGAGCTGGGAGCGAAGCCTCTGCGGCGGGCCACTCCCTGACCCCCGAAGAGCAGCGGGCTTGGTGGAAAGCGGTGGATCGTCTCTATGAAGACTCAGGCAAACTGGGGCTGCGAGAACGGTTGCAGGTCTGGCTGCAGGAGGATCCTGCCCGGTTGGGTCAGGTGGTGAACAACCGCCAAGAGCGGCTGGGTGAAATCGAGGTCTACCGAAAGATGCTCGACCGCTACAACAGTGAGTGGAAAACTGCCCGCACCGACTATCAGTTCCAGCATCAAGATCGTCGCTACGCCGATCTCATGGCCAAACGGGCCGAGTTGGTCGGACCGATTGACGGTTCCATCCGAGAGTTTGAAACGAAGGCGTTGGGGCTCCTTGAGGTGTCACAACTGCAGCGCGGGCAGTTGCCGGTTCCGTTCACCGGCCTCCGAAGGGTCGATCTGACTACGATGTGGCTGCTGGCGGGGTTGGGTCTGTTACTCATCCTGGGGTTGTTCACGCGGGTTTCGTGCCTGGCCGCCGCCGGCTTGATGGTGCTGTTCTATCTTCCGCAGCCCCCGTGGCCCGGGGTGCCCGAACCACCGGGTCCCGAGCACTCGCTGATCATCAACAAGAATCTCATCGAGGCGATCGCCCTTTTGGCACTGGCCTTCCTGCCAACTGGCCAATGGATTGGGCTCGACGCCCTGCTGGGGCGGTTTTTCGGTAGTCGCCGGGGGCGTGGTGGCGAAAATCCCCCCCAGCCTGCGGCGCCACTCGCGGCGGGCGGTCCCGCTCGCTGAATCGGCTCAACTCACCCCGCCGGGCTCGGTAGCTACCGGGGATTTTCCCACTTTTTTCTGTCTGACGCGGAGTGCTTGCCATGCAACTGACGGCTGAACAAAAAGCGATCGGTGCTCAGAATTTTCAGGACGTGGTCGATCAGGCCGGTGTCACCCGGCGGCGATTCCTGCAGGCGGCCGCGGTGGCACCCGCGTTAGGAGCGTTCTACTTCGGCTACGAGAAACTGCACGGCAGCCCGCTGAAGGTGGGCTTCATTGGGACGGGCGACGAAGGGTCGGTGTTGTTGACCCAGCATCCCCCCGAGTACTTCGACATCGTCGCGCTCGCCGACCTCCGGCCATCGAACCAGAAGCGGGCCTTCACTGGCGACGGCAACGAGCATCGGGTTGGTCTGAACAAGAAGCTGGGGCAGGCCACCGCGAGTCAAATCAAGGTCTACGGCAGCCATAAGGAGTTGCTGGAGAAGCATCCTGAGATTGAAGCGGTCGTGATCGCGACCCCCCTGAACACCCACAGCATGATCGCCATTGACGCCATGAAGGCGGGCAAGCACGTGCTGTGCGAAAAGCTGATGGCCCACAGTATTGAGCAGTGCAAGCAGATGATCCGCGTCTCGCGCGAGACCGGCAAGATGCTCGCTGTGGGACATCAGCGGCATTACAGCGTATTGTATGCCAATGCCAATGATCTGGTCTCCCAGGGGTTGCTGGGTGACATCAAGTTCATCCGCGCGAGTTGGCACCGCAACAACAGCTTCCCCGGTTCGGACAGCTGGGTCAAAAAGATCCCCGCCGAAGATTCGGCTCAGCTCAAGGACCTCGACCAGCAGTGGGGGTTCGATTCCCTCGATCAACTGATCAACTGGCGGCTGTTTCGCAAGACCGGAGGAGGCTTGATGGCCGAACTTGGCAGTCACCAGCTCGACGCCTGCAGTATTTTTCTCTCCCAGGGACGTTCCGAGGTTCATCCTCTCGCCGTCCAGGGCTACGGAGGCAAGAACTTTTACGGCGTGAAGGGTGTCGGCTCAGAGGACAAGCAGAAGGATCCCCGGGAGATCGACGACCACGTCTATGTGACCCTGGAGTTTCCCGGCCGGCATCACGAGCAGGATCCGAACGATGTCGCGATCGTCACTTACTCGTCGATCAACACCAACCGACTTGAGCCCTACGGAGAGACGATTTACGGCAGCCGTGGCACCATGGTCACTGAACTGGAGCAGAAGGTGATGCTCTTCAAGGAGGAAGGGGGCGATACCGGTGGGGGGGGGCCAGGGCAGCGTCTGCGGGTTGTTCAGCGTGAGGCGGGGAGCGGTCCTGTGGCCAACACCAGTCCAAGCCTGGCCCCAGCGGCTGCTGCGGCGGGTTCGGTCGGGGGCGCGAGCGACGAGAAAGTCAGCCGGGGCTATACCGAAGAAATGGAGCACTTTGCCTGGTGCATCCGCAATCAGGTTCCGCTCGGCACCCCGCGTGAGCAGGGGGGCCTGCGCTGCCCGGGCGAGCGGGCGATGGCCGATGCCATCATGGCCATCACGTCCAATTTGGCGATGAAGCACAGGCGGCGAATTGTCTTCAAGCACGAGTGGTTCGACCCAAGCAGTGAAGCGGTTCCCGAGACCGACCCCGAAGTGATTGGCTGAGACCCAGGGGCACGCTTGCGGCGGTACTGGGCCTGAACCTAGAGACCTCTCAGTGGACGGGATGCTTCCATGGCACGCTGGCCCGATCAGAGCCGTTCAACCCTTATCACGGTCGTGCTGATCTTCGTGGTCTTTCCACTGATGGCCTGGCTCATGTGGTGGTTTGTCCGTGGGGGCCGGGGTTGAATGCCCGGAGGGCGCAAAGTCGCTTTGCCCAGCCTATGGGCAGGGAAGCTGCAGTCTTGGGTGACGCGGCGCAGCCTTGAACACTTCGGTTCTCTGATCAAATCGAATCCGCGGCCAAAGCCACAAGTCTGCGTGGGCGACCGCGAGTCTCGTGGGCTCCGTGCCTCTCAAGTCGCTGAGGGCTTCGCCGCGTCAGATGGCTTCGTCGATTGCGAACCTCAAGTGCGCTGGGCCGCCAGGCTGGCCATCCAGCCCTCGAGCTGCTGCGTCTCCTGGTAGTCTATGGTGGTCAGGGCAAACAACTGCTTCAGCTCACCTGGTCCCAGCACGTGGGCGGGGTTCTTCGGAGATTTCGTCCCCGGGGCCGCGCTGGGGGGAGGGCTGACAAATGTTTGATAGATCAGCCATCCCCCCGGGCGCAGGAGCCGGGGGAGCCAGTTTGGAAACCGTTGTCGATCCAGGTACCGGAACACGCAGACGAGGTCAAAGCTCTGCTCGGGGAGTTCGCAGGTCTCCAGGTCGGCAACTTGCCATGAGACTGGGCGATTCGCCGGAGCGCACCATCGCTGGGCCACTGAGAGGGCAACGGGGGACACGTCGATTCCCAGGACATCCCAGCCTTGCTGGGCAAGCCAGCGGGCGTTTCCTCCGAGGCCGCAGGCAAGATCGACGGTTCGCCCCGGGGGCAGCTTGATCGCCTGTCGCGTCAGCCACTCATCGGGACCCGGCACGTCAAGCCAGTCGGTCTGCTGCTCGGCCAAGGTCAGATACCGAGCGTCCCAGCGAAGTCGATCGGCCTCAGCCATCTAGCGCCATCCTGTTCCAGGCCGTACCACATGGCCATCAAAGATTCTGTCAGCAAGGCTGATCGAAGGGCCAACGTCACCCCCGCCCGGCTGTTGGGCCAATCCACCAGTCAGGCGCTGAGTTTTTGATTGGCACTCCAGTTCGGCAGAAGCTAAGCCGGAGGAGGCGGGGTACCCCGCTGTCGCAGCCTGCGACTCGCGGAGTAAAGAGTCTGCTGTTCGGCTGGGGTCAACGCAGCCATCCCGTGCTGATGCACCTTTTCAAGCAGGGAATCCAGTTCCGCCTCGGCGCGTTCGGCTTCCTGCTGATCTCGGATCTGGCGGGTCGCCTGCCGCTGATCGCGCCAGCGCTGCAGAGCACCCTGGGACTCAGGTTCCGCTGCGGGAGCGACAGACGACCTTTCCAGGCTGGTGTATCCCGCCGAAAAATCGTACCCCATGAAACCGGCCTCTTCAGCCCGGTCGGAGTGGGCCCGCTGCTGTTCAATCAGTGCCGTCACCAGGATAAAGAATCCCAATCCCATCACGATCGTGTTTGAGAGGAACAGCATTCCCAACAGTGCGAGTGCAATTCCCGTCCCGATCGCGACCTTGGTCATCCAGTCGGAATGGTCTCGCCAGGGAGCCCGCAAACTGAGACAGCTTTTCAGCATCCGACCCCCATCAAACGGCAGGACGGGCAACAGGTTGACCAGCAACAGCATCCAGTTGACCTGAAACAGCACCTCGACAAATTGCACCAGCCACAGCCCCGTCCGGGATCGGGGCGGATTCCGATCGGCACTCAGTTCGGGAGGCTGGGGGCGATCGGTGGTTGTCGCTGCCGTCTTGTTGGAAGCGAGGCGCTGTGGGACGACCGGGCTCATTTCTTCCGAGAGTCGCATTTTGGTCGGATCGAACAGGTGCGGCCACTGCGGGCTACAGAGAGCCACAATGGGCAACATGGCGGAAACCAGCACCGCATTCACCAGGGGGCCCGCCGCTGCGATTCGAAATTCATCGCGGGGAACGCCATTCGGTTCGACATTGGCCAGGCCCCCCAAAGGCCAGAGTAGAATCTCGTCACACGTCAGTCCGAGGGTCCTGGCCGCCAGCGCGTGCCCCACCTCGTGCAACAGGACGCTTACCGTCAGCCCCACCCCAACCATCAGGGCCAGGCCCGCCGAATACTGCGAAAACAGCCAGGCCAACACCAGGGGCAGCATCCAGTGAACCCGCAGGTCCGCTCCCGCAATTCGACCCACCGGGAGTGACCAGCTCAGCAGCGACCAGGATTTTTGCATGATTCGAGGCCTCTGAAACAAGCCCTGCTTGGCCGAAAAACTGAATGGAACACCCAGTCGCTGAATCGCGGAGCCCGTCATCCCCAGCTTTGCCGCTCCAAGGACCGGCCGATGAGTCAGTCCCGTTCAGGCGTTGCCTTCGAACAGCACGTCGGTGCGTCTTGACCGTTCGCCTGCGTCGCCGCATTCTCGGTCGAGAAGTGTGGCGACATCTGTTTCCAGTAGGGCGCCAAACCACCCGTGATTTGCCATCCTCAAGGCCCCCCTTGCGATTCGCTCGAGCCCGAGTCTAGCACGCGCGAAAGTGACTGGCAAAGTTCCGCGGCACTATGGCTGCTGCAGAGGCTGGGTTTCAGTGAATCCCTGAGGCAATGAACTGGACAAAGGAGGGAGGCGTGAAGAAGCTAGAGACAAGGCTTTCCCTCTCTCACACGCACTGCGGGCTGCCATGCTCAACCGTGGCTCTGATCTGATCTGGATGCTTGGTTTTGTAGCTGCGCTCTGGAATCTTCAGTTGGTGTCATCGTCCCGAGTTGTCGCGCAGCAACCTCCAGCAGCGGTGGCGGCCCGGCCACCGGACGACTCGCGGCGAACGTCCGACGATTTTCATGCCGTACTGGTGTTTGCCCCGGGACGCCCCCAACTTCTTGGCCTGCGGGCCCGTGTCGATGGCGTGGGGCTGCGTGCCACCCGACGCGAATTCGCCCGCGGCTTACTCCGGCAACACGACGCCTCGGGCGATGAACAACTTTCGCAACAGGAGGCCGCCAGGGTGCCGCCGCTGGTGAAGCCCGATGGTGTCTCGCGCCCCTACACGCTGGTCGATACCTGGGCGAGTGTCGATCTTGCTCCGCCGGACGACAAGATTTCACTCGCTGAACTTGTTGATTACCTCGATCGCACCTGGGGTAGCCTGCTCAGCATTTCGGTGCGTGCCCCCCGGGCCACGCCCACCGTCGATCTGTTCGCCCTGTTGGATACCGACCGCGATGCCCGCCTGACCGAAACGGAACTCACGGCGGCGTCCACCCGGCTTTCCCTGCTTGATCTGAATGACGATGAATTGATCACGTTGGACGAACTGGTGACCCCCGGGCTCAGCCCTCGCGACGGCGCCTCACTCAGATCTCCCCTGGTCTCCCTCGAAACCGCCGACCAGCGGTCCGACGCTCTCGCCCGCCTCCTCGACGAATATGGCTCGGGAACCGGGGCAGGGGAGCGCGAGGTGGAGGTCGAGAAACTCTCGCTGATACCGACCGACCTTGAGCGGTTCGATCTCAATTGCAATGGACGGCTTGATCGGGCCGAGCTTCGCAACTGGCTGGAGAATGGGGAGGCCCAGAACCTGCTTGGGCTGGAGTTCTTTCGAACCAAGCGCGGGAAGTCGCAGTTTCGGCTGATCGAAAACGCCAGCGCTGGCCCGCGGGAGCAGCCGGCGGGCAGCCACTCCAGGATTCATTGGGATCTGAACGGCCTCGAGCTGGAGTTTCGCGTGGCTCCCGCCCGCGGGACTGCCACCGACAACCGTACCTTCTTCCTGCAGAAGTTCGCTCAAGCGGATGACGACAAGAATCGCACATTGGGGTCTCAGGAGTTCACTGCGCTGGCCTCGGGGCTCGCCCAGGCTGGACTTTCGTCACTCACGTTCGAAGTGGTCGATCGCAACCAGGATGGAGAGATCAGTGAGCAGGAATTCGCCGACATCCTGCAGCAGGACACAACCGCGCATCAGTCCCGGATCGAGCTCGTCTTGACCCACCAGGGAGATTCGCTGTTTGACATGCTGGGAGGCGCGGGAGATCGCCGCCTGTCGGCTCGCGACCTGAAAGCCACCCGCGATTTTCTGACCCGTGTCGATTCCGACCGCGATGGTACGATCCATCCCACCGATCTCATCGGCAAGTACCGCATCTCGGCTGAGCTGGGTCAGTCGGCGATTTTTCGCAACAGCACCTCCGGTGGCATGCGGGGAGGGATGACCAACCGTTCGATGGGATCCCCGGACGGAACTCCCGGCTCCGGTCCAGCCTGGTTCCAGAAAATGGATCTCAATCGCGATGGGGATGTTTCAAAACGCGAATTCCTCGGACCCCTGTCCGCGTTTCGCCGGCTCGATCGAGATGGCGACGAACTGTTGTCTCCCGCCGAGGTCAAAGAGCTTGAACCGGATGAACGCGGCCCGGCGGAGGCCCCTCGGTCAGACAAGATTCCCGCCCTTGATTGCAGCCGCTGAGGGTGCCAACCAAGCGCTGGCACACCTGTGTTGCTGGGTTGGTGGCCGGCGGTTCGTGACGGCTGTGTGGGGAACGTCACCAGCGCACCGGTGGCTGTCAACCCATCCTACCAGGGCTCGCGGTGCCGGTCCGTCACAACGGCGGGGCATCGCCACGCTCTTGGGCGGGCAAGCCACCGGTTGATGAGGCGGGTCCGACCCGGGGACTTCCTGGTCCGGCCAACTGCGCTCCCGAGGGGTTGTGCGGGTAGCGCTTGCGGGCCAATGCCGCCCGATGCGCCAGGATTCGGTCAAAGTCGAAAGAAATCGAGGGCTGCTCCGAGAACTTTTCCAGGCTGCGTGCTACCTCGGCCATAGAGGAGGGGCGTTTCGCCGGAT
>Ga0315902_10001376_pt1 | contig 38985 bp, 24 predicted proteins | sample LakEriMetagenome_9_FD_203523 | JGI IMG/M metagenome (GOLD analysis project Ga0315902, IMG submission 203523) | Freshwater fungal communities from buoy surface, Lake Erie, Ohio, United States - Buoy 12 MA117 | ecosystem: Environmental > Aquatic > Freshwater > Lake > Lake biofilm | place: USA...
AAGAACTCTGAACGTCTGTTTAGACCATATTGAGCTTCCGTACAAGGTTTACAAATTTCTTTTGGTTCTAATTCTCCCATTCCTTTACCAGAAATTCTAGTAGCATCTATTCCTTTAGAAATTATGTATTGAACTGTAGATTTTGCTCTTTTGTCTGACAACGTTAAATTATAATTATCGCTTCCTCTGCTATCAGTGTGAGATTTTGCCATTATAACCATTTTGTCATTATTTTTCATTACTTGAACCAATTTGTCTAACTCAAATGCACCTTCTTGTGTGATATTAGCTTTGTCAAATTCGAAGTAAATAGGTTTTAATATTACTTCTGTCTCGGTTACAATAACATCTATTGGTTGTAATTGTGCGTCCACTTTGGCTTTTGGTCCTTTGCTTTTAGTTACGGCAAAAGTATTCCCTTCAAAACCATCTTTTGAAGCTTGTACAACATAAGCTCTATCGCATTCAACTCTATAGCTTACTTCACCTTTTGCATTTGACATTTCGGTTGCGATAATATTTTTCTTGTCATCAAGTATAGAAACACTTGCATTGGCTAAAATTTCGCCTGTTTTAGCGTTTGTAACCACAATTAAAACATCAACTGCACAAATAGGATTAACAATAAAGATATCATCGTTTCCGTTTCTGTTGCTTGATAAGAATCCGATTTTTTTGCTTTCGTTAAATGTAAAGGCAAAATCATCTTTTTCGGTATTTACAGGTTTACCTAAATTAGATGCCTCTCCATTTGACAAATCAATTTGATAAACGTCCAATCCTCCTAAACCTTGTTTTCCGCTTGAAGCAAAATATAAGGTTTTATTATCATCAGCAATAAAAGGGAAACTTTCATTTCCTTCGGTATTTACTTTGTTACCTAAGTTTTGTGCTTCTCCATAAGTACCATCAGCATTAACAGCCACTTTCCAAACATCGGTTCCTCCAAGACTTCCCGGTCTGTCTGAAGAGAAATAAAGTGTTTTGCCATCTCTGCTTAAACTTGGGTTACTGGTTGAAAACTCTTTGCTGTTAAAAGGTAAAAATTCAATACCACTCCAGGTATCACCGCTTTTAGTAGCTTTATAAATGCAGTTTCTTCCCAATTTAAGTTTATTTTTTTTGTCTTTTTCGAAGGTCTTCTCTCTGAAACTATCACTTGAAAAATAAACGGTATTACCATCGGCACTCATTGTTAATGGGCCATCATGGTATTGTGAATTTAACGAACTTATAGGAGTTGCATTAGTTACAGTGCCATCAGTATTGTAATCAGCTCTGTATAAATCTAAAAAAGGTTCGTCAGTCCAACCATAACTTTTCCTGGAACCATTGCGTGCACTGGTAAAGTATAGGGTATTGTCATAAAGAACAGCACCAAAATCAGATTTATCACTGCTAATATCAGAAGATTTAACATCATATAACTTGGTTTTATCCAATAATCTTGGAATATAATTTGGATTTTCGTTAAATGCTTTTGTTCTTAAATCATTTGGAGCAGCTGTAGCAAACTTTCTCATTTGTTTGTTAGCATCATCGTATTTTCCTTCCGCTTTTAACATTTGTGCATAACGATAATACGTTTCTGCATTTTGTTGTGTTTCAGTAGCTCTGGCATACCATTTAATAGCTTCCGATGAATTAAACATATTGAAATAGGTATCTGCTAACTGTTTGTAAACATAGCTATCAGCTTTTCCATTTTCTACAAGCTTTAAATATTCTTTTGCAGCATCAACATATTCATATCGTGTATAAAGTTTATCGGCTACTTTGGTATCTTTATTTTGTGCCGAGATTGTAAAACTAATGGTTACAAAACTTAATATTATATATAGATTTTTCATTTTTAGGATTGCTTTAATTAGGTTAGAAATATCTAGGCGACTGTGATACTTTTTTCGAGAAGTTTAAATCAAATAACAGCATTACCTCATGAGAAGCTGGTGTTACAACATTTAAATCTGAAATGATGTGATCATACGCATATCCGACTCTTAAGTTTGGTGTAATGGCAAAATTTACCATCGCTCCAAAAGAATCTTCCAATCTATAAGTTGCTCCTAATTCTAACTTATCATACATCATAAAGTTAGCCGAAACATCAAAAGAGGTTGGTGCATTTACCGATGATTTAATCATCGCAAACGGTTTGAATTTTAAATTAGGATTGATATCAAACACATAACCTCCAGTCAAGAAATAATGAATCACATCTGTACCATATTGCCTTCCGTCAAAATCTAAATATTTAGATTTTAACATATTTGGTACCGAAAAGGCAACGTAATATTTGTCTGTGTAATAAAATAATCCGGAACCAATATTAAAGAAAGTATTATTTGGGTTTCCAGACCCAAAAACATCGTCTCCTAAATCAGGTAATGTTGGGTATATAGTGTTGAAATCAATCTTATGCAAAGTAGCTCCGGCTTTTAAACCAAAAGCTAATCTGTGCTCCCCACCTAGATTTAGCGTATATGAGAAATCGGCGTAAAAATTATTTTCCTCTACTGGCCCAATTTTATCTGAGATAACAGATAGCCCTAAACCTACATTTCTACCAACAGGACTGTGTATAAAAAATGTTCCGGTTGTAGGAGCATCTTCAATTTCAACCCATTGTTTTCTGTAGAGAAATCCACCTGACACACTCTCTTTGGAACCAGCATAAGCTGGATTCATAACACTCATATTGTACATATACTGTGTGTAATGCGGATCTTGCTGTGCTCTTAACTCTGTAATCGCTAAAGCCAATATCGCAATGAAATATATTTTCTTCATTTTGTTTTGTTTTATTTTGAATGCAAATTATATAGTAAGTTATTGTGCTCTGTTGATGTATATCCAACCTGTTTTTGCTTCACCATTATTTCTGTCAATTACATAATAATAGGTTCCATCAGGAAGTTCTTCTCCGTCATCAGATCTTCCGCCCCATTCATCAACATAATTATTGCGAGAATAAACTTTCATTCCTAATCGGTTAAATATAGTTAATTTTTTAACATCAAAACCTGTCAAGTCAAAAGTGTCATTTAAACCATCATTGTTAACAGAAATCCCTTTTTGTATAACACAGAATACAGAGGTTACATCGAATGGAAGTGATTCAGTAGAACAACCGTCAACAGTTATTGTTACAGTATATACCCCAACTTCAGTTACCGTTATACTTTGTGAATTTCCTACTTCTATTCCTTCAGCATTTTGCCATGAATAGGTTGCTGTTTCAGGGACGAATGAATCATTAACAGGAGTAGCAGTTAATATATAGTTTATACTTTGACATCCGCCCGTAAGTTCGATAGTTACAGGAGGAATTATTGTAACCTGTGTAGTTCCCGGACTTGCAATTTCACAATTACCAACATTTGGATTAGCATTATACGTTACTGTATAAGTCCCAGGAGTACTACTTAAATCAATAGCTCCTGTTGACGAATTTATAATTAAGCCATTTGTTGAACTAAACGTTCCACCAGTCGAAAATCCAGGATTAGGATTAGGTAATTCAGAACCAGTCGTCGCACAGAAAGGTGTATCATAACCAAAACCTGTTTCTAATGTAATAACAGGTTTTATTTCTAAAACAAAAGGAACGGCAGTAGATGCAGCAAGCCTACATACAGTTGGACTTGAATCAGCTGGGACATCAACAATTATATTATAAATGCCAGGAGTTGAATTTACCAAATCAATTACTCCAGTACTAGCGTTAATAGCCAATCCAGTTGTTGGTGTTACTAAAAACTGTGCAAAACTGCTTAATCCAGGTGCTAAAGGCGTTAAAGTACTTTGAGCATTTTTACAAATAGATGTTGTACTATATGTAAAGTCAATAACTGGAGTAATAACAGGATTGATAACGATAGTAAAATCGAAGGAACTAACCGCTAGACACAATCCACCGACACTATATCTTATAGTATGCGGTCCAGTTGTTGAATTTGCTAAATTTATTTCACCTGTTGATGTACTAACGAATACCAAACCAGTTGTCGTAACTTCTGAATAGGTACCTCCAGAAGTAAATCCAGGAGCAAAATTATTTGGTTGTGGATTAGTAGCATCTTGACACACTGGAGTAGCATAACCAAATTCTGCTACTGTTGGTGATGGATCTGTTGCGTCAATAAGCACATTAACAGGGGCAGATAAACAACCTGTTATTAAATCTCTAACTATTAAAATATGATTTCCAGGAGCTAAATTATTGAAGGTTAAGCCTGCCTGATAAGTTACTCCATTATCAATACTATATTCATAATTTGAAGTAGCTAATGAATAACTTCCTAGGTTACCATAATTTTCTGGATCTACAGCATTCCAATCGGCAGGATTCCATGTTGTGCTTGGAAGCGTTGCAGTATTTAATCTTCTGTAAGTATATCCATTTTGACCACTTGGTGTAAATGTAGAACCATTAGTTGGTCCCCATAAATCAACTAAAACATCTGTAGCTGTTGTTAATCTGATATTATCGTTATTATTTACTCCGCCACATCCTACAAAAGTCTGATCAGGAACAATACCAGCAATATTAGCATCTGAACTGACTTTGATAATATTTGTTGTATTATTTGCAATTGTTCCTGTTAATTGCAAGTTGCAAGATAAATTTTCAGTCGTTGGAGGTGAGCCCCAAGTATAAAATTTCAGTCTGTAATTTGCTAAATTTACTGGCGCACCTGTTCCATTATATAACTCAACATAAGTTAATTGACCTGTGTTTGCATCTGTAACTTCAGAAATAAATAAGTTAGCAGGTGTCGGTGCCAAAGTTCCAATCGGATTTGTCACAGTAACCGAACCAGTTGCTGTTGCGCAAGCGGACGGCGTAGGCGGAAGGAATGTTGGAGTTGGAACGGTATTAATCGTCACTGTAAATGATTTTTCATTTGGACAACCATTTGCACTTAACGCATAAACATAAATTGTCTGGGTTGCAGTAATAGGAACCGTTATACTTAAAGGAGTTCCAACACCACCTGATTGACTATAATAATTCCCAGACGTTCCTGGAAATGTATCAAATATTAATGCTGGTAGTGTATACGTATTACATGCGACTACAGATGTTTGATTAAGCATTGGAGGTGCTAATATTTCAACTGTAGTATTAGGATTTCCATTTGAACAAATAGAACCGGGTAAACCGTAAACTACAGTATAAATTCCTGGGGAACTTAAGCTTGGATTTATTTCACCTGTTGTTGGATTAATACTCAATCCAATATTAGGAATCGCAGAATAACTTCCTCCAGGAGTACCTGTTTGAATAGGTTGAGCTGATGTAACATTTTTGCAATATCCTGCAGCATTATAACTAATAGTTGCCGATGTAGGTTCGGTAATATTAATTGTATAGGATCTTTCTTTTCCAAGACAGCTTGAAGTCGCTGCTAAAGTGTTTGTTATAAAATAATTCCCTGGAGCACTTGCAAGTATATTGATTTGACCACTTGTAGAGCCGGTATTTGTTCCTGAATCAGCAAATACTAAACCAGGAGTTAAAGTTGACGAAAACACCCCTGCTAATGAGCCAGTATTTATTGTAGGAATAGGGTTTGGTGTACTTGCGGATCTACAAAATGACGAAGGATTATAAGTAAAAAAAGCGTCTGGACAACATTCATAAAATCCAGCGCCAGTAGCACCAACATTGGTTTGGGTTAAACTTATAAAACCTGGATTATTCGAATAATTAGTAATTAAAATTACGTAAACTTGACCCGCAATTGCATTGGTTATGTTTAATGTCTCTGTTGAAGCTGCCGAGAAACTACATCCGGTTGTTTGAGTTACCGGAACTCCAATACCCGGAGCCAATGTAGGTGGATTACCAATTGCGGCACAAGCTGTGGATTGACTTGTAAAAGGTCCCCATGCAGCGTAATCCACATCAAGGTTAGGCGTACCACCTTGAGTTGTTGATTGGGTTAATAATAAATTAATCGGACCTGAAACTGAAACGTTAATTGTATAGTATGTTGGGTTTCGCGGATCAATTAAACAGCCAATCGCTGGCTGACCAATAACGCCTTGAATGTTTGAGTATGAAAGTCCCTGACACGCGGCCTGTCCTAATATACAACTTGAAGGTGTGGAAATACATAAATTAAATGTTGCTGTTTGTGCGGTACTTCCATTAGAATATACCCTAATAAAATAAGTCTGCCCAATTGTTAAACCATTTACAACACCGCTTAGATTACCTGCGGTACTACAAAATAGTTGTGTTAAGGTTCCGCATAAACCAGAATATACCCCAAAGTTTAAATTTGTTGTTGTTCCTGTCACATTTAGTAAACTAACAGTTAAGAATGGATTACTTGCCACAAATTGAAACCAAACATCGTCATCTGCGTTTCCAATACAAGGTGCAGTAATTCCAGGTGTCGATGCGGTTGCTCCAGTTATTGTTCCTGCAGTAACTTGTTGACAGATATTAGAAGAATTAACAGGTGCGAAAATAGCTCCAGAACAATCATCATTTATAATTAATGTAAGGAAATTAAATCCAGTTGACCATAAGCTGGTGCCCGAAGTAGGACAAATTCCTCTAACGTAATAAGTATATTGTGTTCCAGGAAGTAATCCAGTTATTAAACTTGGATTAGATTGTGTAATAACACCTCCTGTTGTAGTAGGTAATGGTGCAGGAGAACCAAAAGGCAATACAAGTACTTCCCATTGTGTCACAGTAGTTGGGCTAGGTTCAGTCCAGCCCAATAAAGCAGACGTAGAAGTAATACTCGTAGCGGTCAAAGTTGTTGGTTTTAGACAGTTCGGTGCAGGTGAACAAGTTACGTTAGCACTCCACCCTTGTCTCACCCCAAAACCATCAGTCCTAAATCTAAAAGTCAAGCACCCACTCGCACTAGAAGCAGTAAATGGGCCAGGTAAATTGGTGCCTGTTAAAAGTCCCCAAAAGCTACCTGCTACACCACCAGGCACATTCCCCGCGGCATTTGCGCTCGGAATTAGAGTGGCACCAATTGTATTCCCATCAAAAACATATAGCCCATCCCAATTAGCCTCTGTTTCAAATGAAGTAAAAGTCACTGTTACTACATCTCCTGGATTGGTAGGACAAATTGTTGTAGTATTATCGGTTGCAACCTCTGGATAGTTGGCTGTTGGCCCACCAGCATCAAAAAAGTTACCACCACAAACAGGCGGTGGTGCCGCAGTTGTAAAAGGCACTGGTCCGGTCCAAAGACTGAAAGTACCATCACCGCAATCAGCTCTAACATAATATTCATAATTAGTCAATGGTGTTAAACCAGATAACGGAGAGTTTGTATTGGTAGCAGTTACAACTCCCGATCCTGTAGGAACTCCAGTTCCAGCTGGTTGAACGGCAACTTGCCAGGAAGTTGCAGCTCCAGGATTACCCCAAGATGCCTGAGCAGAATTACTAGAAATTCCAGCTACTGTAGCGTTGGTCGGTTGTAAACAGTTAATTCTATTTATAACTAAAGTATATCCAGTAGTTTGAGGCGCTGGCCATGTAGAAATTACAAAATAATAGGTTGATCCAGCCACAACGGGTAAATCAAATGTTCTTATACCTGATCCACTATTGGCAACTCCTGCTAAACAATTCACTCCAATATTAGCACAACTACTGTATGCAAAAATCCCTGACCAAGTCCCGGTAGGAGTCATTGCTACATTGATAGTACCTGTGAATGTTGGAGTAAATGAATACACCACATCGTTACCGTTCAAATAAGTACTAGTAGACCCACAACCCGTTGCTCCAGGACTTCCCTCTATAGGAGCATTATCTGCATAATTGGCGGTGGTATCTGTAGTGGTATAAGGTAGTGACCCTACTGTTATTGCTGCAGCGCAAGTTAATCCTGGAGCAACTGTAGTGAAGGATTGAGGTCCTGCCCACTCACTTAATCCCGAAAGTCCGCCACAATCAGACCTAACGTAAAAATTGTAGCAAGTAGTAGTATTTAGACTTGTAAATGTATATGGATTAGCACTAGTGGTTATCCAACCTGTTGTAGCGTTTGTTGGTGCGGGATCCGAACATGGTAATGCAATTACTTGCCAAGATGCGGCAGTTCCTATAGGTGTCCATCCAAAAGAAACCGATGTAGGCGATAAACCTGCAGTAGTTAAGCCAACAGGTTTAGGACAAGCTGGCGCTGGTGCGCAAGTGACATTAGCTAACCAACCTGAAGCAACTGTAGTTGCATTTGATGTAAATACAAATGTTAAACATCCTGTAGGTGCAGATGAAGTAAATGACGGAGGCAAAGTCGTACCAGATAAAGTAGCTAACAAAGTACCAGAGGCGTTATCCCCATCATATACTCTCAAAATATCTGAACCGGCCTGTGTATTAAAAGCGGTAAACGTTACAGTAACTGCATCACCCGGAGTAACAGGGCATATTACTGTTGTAAGATTTTCATTACTAGCATAATTACCTCCTGTTCCTCCTGTGTCCACAAAGTTACCTCCGCAAACAGGTGGAGCTACTAAAGTCGATATTGTTGTTGGTACAGCACTCCAACCACTATTAGTAGCACAAACCGCTCTAATATAAATATCATAACAAGTCCCAGAAGTCAAGCCATTAAGCACGTATGACGGACCTGCAGCGGCAGTAACATCATTTGCTGTTGGTATGGAACCTGCGGTTGGTGCAGGAGCACCGCATGGTAATGCAATAATATCAAAAGTAGAGGCAACCGTTAAATCGGGATTTGTTGGTTGCGTCCAATTTAAAGTAACAGATGTTGTTGTAGGTGTAACTGCGGTTACTGCTGTAGGAATCCTACAAGCCGGAGGTGGATTACAAGTTACATTACTAGCCCAACCGGCAGCAGTAACGGTAGCATTTGACGTAAATACAAATGTTAAGCATCCTGAAGTTGAAGTAGCGGTATATGCGGGAGGCAGCACTGTTCCAGATAGGGTTGCCAATAAAGGCGCAGTAGCATTCGGGCCATCATATACTCGTAAAAGGTCAGCACCATTTTCTGTATTAAATGCAGTAAAAGTCACTGTAACTAAATCCCCAGGATTTGTAGGACAAATAGTTGTTGTAACATTGGCATTGTTAGCATAATTTGCTCCTACACTACCCGAATCAACAAAGTTTCCACCACAAACGGGTGGTGCTACCAGCGTAGTAAAGTTGGCAGAAACCACAGACCAAGGACTTGAAAATCCTGTTGTACAAATTGCTCTAACATAATATTTATAAGTAGTATTTGGAAGCAAACCTGTTACTTCATAAGGAAACGTAGGAGTAGTATAATTAGCAACTCCAGTTGGAGTTCCGGTTGAAGGAATAACTTCTATTTCCCATCCGTTTACTGCTCCATTTGGGTTTGTCCAGTTTAAAGTAGCACTATTTGAAGTAATGGTACCAGATGTTAATACAGTTGGTGTCAAACACGCAGCATCAATGCTAACGTTATCAATTAACCATCTGTCACCACCAATAGTTCCGGTAGGTTGAGTAAATACTTTTACGAAAGCAACATAAACGAATTGACCTACAAGACTTGCAGGCAAAGTCACCGTTTTTTCTGTATATACGTTAAAGTTTGTTGTAGGGACTATCAATTCATCTTCTGTCCATTGTTGCACTAAAGAATAAGCAAAAGGATCAGTTTGTGAACCAGTTGCAGGTGCTATTTTTATCTGATAAATAGTATTCTGGTTTCCACTAGTAAACATTCTTGTATAAAAATGTAATACTCCGTTGGTAGGAACTTGTACAGGTGGAGTAGCTAAATATTCTTCGGAAGTATTCCCTGCACCAATAGCTTCTCGGTTAACATAAGCAGCGTTAACTCCTTGGTATGGAAGGGCGGTGTTAATTTCCCAGTTCACAGGAGATCCGCTAGTATCAAATACTGCCCAGTTTCCTGTTCCTAAAGTCCAGTTAGTTGATGGAGGTGCATCAGGACCTGTAGTGTTTTCAAAACCTTCTAATGCTAACTGGGAATAACCACTTAAAGAGAAGAATAAAAACAGTAGTAGTAAAGTAAATTTTTTCATAAAATGAAAATTTTGAGTTGTTTAATTAAATTTTGTTTAGGATTTTGAAGCCCAAATTTAGTAAAATTTATGAAATATTTATGAATCGTTAAGGAAAAATCAATATAAATAGATTCAATTGTAATATTAATTAATAAACAATAATAATTTATGTGTTTTTTTAATTCTCAAATGTCTAATTTTGCTTAAGAATTAGAAAAGATGTTAGAAAAAGAAGTAATAAATTTTGAAAGAACTGTAATTGTTGGAATAGTTACACAAAATCAAAGCGAAGAGAAGTTAGCAGAATATCTTGACGAGCTCGAATTTTTAACCTATACGGCTGGAGGAGAAGTTATTAAAAGGTTTTCTCAAAAATTAGATAAGCCAAACCCTAAGACTTTTTTAGGAACTGGGAAAATGGATGAAATTAGTTCTTACATCAAAGAGAAGAACATTTCAACAGTGATTTTTGATGATGAATTGTCTCCATCTCAACAAAAAAACATCTCTAAAATTCTTGATTGCAAAGTACTTGATAGAACTAATTTGATTCTGGATATTTTTGCTCAAAGGGCAGAAACTTCTTATGCAAGAACTCAAGTAGAATTAGCACAATGTCAATATTTATTACCAAGACTATCCGGAATGTGGACGCACCTAGAGCGTCAAAAAGGTGGAATTGGTCTTCGTGGTCCTGGGGAAACTGAAATTGAAACTGATAGAAGAATTGTTCGTGACAGAATAGCTTTACTAAAAGAAAAAATAAAAACTATTGATAAACAAATGTCAGTACAAAGAGGCAATCGCGGCGCAATGGTTAGAGTAGCTTTGGTTGGTTATACTAATGTTGGAAAGTCAACTTTAATGAATGTGATTAGCAAAAGTGAAGTCTTTGTTGAAAACAAATTATTTGCTACACTAGATACTACGGTTCGTAAAGTAGTTATCAGAAATTTACCTTTTTTACTTTCAGATACTGTTGGGTTTATTAGAAAATTGCCAACACAATTGGTGGATTCTTTTAAAAGCACACTAGATGAAGTCCGAGAAGCTGATTTGTTATTACATGTTGTTGATATTTCTCATCCAGATTTTGAGGAACATATAAGTTCGGTAAATCAAATTTTGCAGGATATAAAGAGCAATGACAAACCTACTATAATGGTTTTTAATAAAATAGATGCTTTTAAAAATCAAGAAATAGATTCAGATGATTTAATTACGGAAAAAACAACAAAGCATTATACTTTAGAAGAATGGAAAACAACCTGGATGAATAATGTTGGAGAAAAAAACACTTTGTTTATTTCGGCTACAAACAAAGAGAACTTTGAAGAATTCAGAGAAAAAGTATATGAATCTGTTAGAAAAATTCACATAACAAGATTTCCATATAACAAATTTTTGTATCCAGATTATAAAGACGCTGTCGAAAAAGAGTAGCTATTATTTCTATTGAAGATAATATATATAACCAAAATTAAACCAAACATTCCAATCGTTTGCTTTATTTTCTTTATATATAGTAGGGTCAGGATTTAAACCGTCAACCCAATTGGAAAAATAATATTGCCATCTTAAATCAACCATTAAATCTGACAATTCAGTCAGTTTATAACGGCAACCAATACTCGAAACAATAGACCAAACCGAGCCACCCTGATTAGTCCAGGCGCCGTCGGCATATTTTATAGGTGTTGATATTGGCGAACCTATAGGACCAAGTTCTGACCAGGCTCTTGGATTGTAAAAACTAAACTGCCCACCTAAACTAATAAACGGGGCAAACGACCCTAACGAAGCAGTAAATTCTCTAATACTTAAAGGGAAAAACTCTAACTGCATACCAATATTAGTGACAGCAGTGCTTCCTCTCATGGCTCGTAATTGATTAGCTAAAGTACCTGTTCTACTCGGCTCAACCCATTTTCCAAAATGTTGTAAATCTGTTTTATTATACGATAATTCACTTCTTAATTTAAAGTGATCATTAAAATAAGTTTCAGGAGTATAACAATTACACTCAGCTTTATATGAAAAATTTAAATAATGAATTATACCAATTCCGTATCCCGTATTACCTGCATTAGTTGAAAAATCATTTCGAACTCCATAATCCGACTGAAAAGCAACAGGCCCAATGATTGCACCAATTTCATGGGAAAATCCAAACTGAGCCTTAATACTATTTGACAAGCCAAATAACAAGAATAAGATTATGATAAATTTTTTGCGCATTTGCATACTAAATTAGTTCAAAACTCGACAAATATATAAAAACATCAATCAGTAATAAAATAAAATAAAAAATACTTGATTTATATACAAAAAAATAACAAAAGGATTTAAATAAATAGAATTATAGTAAACTTCTTCAAAGTTTCTTAACAGATATATAAAAATTAAAAGAATTTAGAAAAAATTATCTCCTCCGTTTTTAATAAAATGTATATTTGTCCGATTTTACGAAATCGATTTCTTAAAAATATTAATAAGCTAATTTTATGTCACAAAGTATTAACTCATTTATGGAATTGGTTGCAAAAAGAAATGGTCATGAACCTGAATTTATGCAAGCAGTTATGGAAGTTGCTGAAACAGTAATTCCGTTTATTGAACAAAATAAAAAATACCAAAACAAAATGCTTTTGGAAAGAATGGTAGAACCGGAAAGAGTAATCATGTTCCGAGTTACTTGGATTGACGATGTAGGCAATACGCAAGTGAACCGTGGTTACAGAATTCAAATGAATTCAGCTATCGGACCATACAAAGGAGGAATTCGATTTCACCCATCAGTAAACTTAAGTATTTTAAAATTTTTAGCTTTTGAACAAACTTTTAAAAATAGCCTAACTACATTGCCAATGGGTGGTGGAAAAGGAGGCTCTGATTTTGATCCTAAAGGAAAATCCGATATCGAAATCATGAAATTCTGTCAAGCATTTATGACCGAATTAGCTAAACATATAGGTGCTGATACTGACGTTCCAGCTGGAGATATCGGTGTTGGAGGAAGAGAAGTTGGGTATATGTTTGGTCAATACAAAAGATTAAGAAACGAATTTACCGGAGTTTTAACAGGTAAAGGAATCACTTTTGGAGGTTCATTAATCCGTCCTGAAGCTACTGGTTATGGAGATGTATACTTCGCTCAAAACATGTTAGCTACTAAAGGACAAAGCTTTGAAGGAAAAACTGTTGTGGTTTCTGGTTCAGGAAACGTAGCACAATATGCTATCGAAAAAGCAACTGAACTTGGCGGAAAAGTAGTTACTGCTTCTGACTCATCTGGATATATTTATGATGCTGATGGAATTACTCCTGAGAAATTGGCTTACATCATGGAAATAAAAAATGTAAACTACGGTAGAATCTCTGATTACGTTGCTAAATATCCTTCTGCAAAATTCGTTGCCGGTAAACGCCCATGGGAAGTTAAATGTGATATTGCTTTACCATGTGCTACTCAAAATGAACTAAACGGAGACGAAGCAAAAGCTCTTATCGCTAACGGATGTACTTGTGTAGCCGAAGGCGCAAATATGCCTTCAACTCCAGAAGCTGTTACCGAATTCTTAAAAGCAAAAATTCTTTTCGCTCCAGGAAAAGCATCAAATGCTGGTGGAGTTGCGACTTCAGGTCTTGAAATGTCACAAAACTCTTTGCGTTTAAGCTGGACTTCGGAAGAAGTTGACCAACGATTGAAAAATATCATGGCAAATATTCACGAAGCTTGTGTAAAATATGGTACAGACTCAACAGGATATACTGATTACGTAAAAGGTGCAAATATTGCTGGTTTCGTAAAAGTTGCCGACGCCATGTTAGCTCAAGGTATAGTATAATTAAATAAACCAACCACCTGAGGCCGCTGCCGAACTGTATGGAGCGACAGCGGAATAAATAAAACCATTGAAATGCCATCAGAAATGATGGCATTTTTTTTATTAAAATACAACAATTAGATAATTTTTACGTTATACACTATATTTGTATGCTAATTCTTTTCAAATGAAAAAGTGCTTTTTCGGGGTTCTATTTCTTTTTTTTCAAATTTGCTTATCACAACCATTTCAAAACTGGAAAGGTTATTTTTCGTATAATCAAATCAAAGATATTTCGGAATCAAATACTAAAATTTATGCTGCAGCCGAAAATGCGTTGTTTACTAAAAACCTCGCGACCAACGATATTAAGACCATAAACACGATTGATGGTCTTTCTGGACAAACTATTTCAGCAATTTATCACAGTGATACTTTCAACAAAACTATAGTAGGCTATGAAGACGGATTGATGATAGTCATTAATGATGCTGACGGAAGCATGTTAAATGTTGTAGACATTATCAACAAAAACATTCCAGCTAATATTAAAAGAGTAAATCACTTTATGGAATATGATGGGATTGTTTATGTATCTTGTGATTTTGGGATTGTGCAATACAAATTGGCAACATTAGAATTCGGGGACACTTATTTTATTGGGCCGGCCGGACAAGAAACAAAAGTCTATCAAACGGCAATTTATAACGGAGATTTATTAGCAGTTACACAATTTTACGGAATCAGAAAAGCAGCCATAACGAATCCGAATTTGATTGATTTTGCACAATGGCAAGTTTTTGATAGTGGTTTCTGGAACGGATTAGTGACATTCAATAACCAACTAATTGGAATGAATACTAATAATAAAGTCTATAAGTATAACGGTTTTTTCTTCGAGGAATTTGGAACAATTGGACAACCCGGAAAAGATATTCGTGCTACTTCAAATTATTTAGTTGTTACTTCTTCTAGCCATGTTTTTATTTATAACACTTCGTTAAGTCAAATAATACATGTTCAAAATTCACAAATAACTTCAATACCTGTAACTTTTACTTGCGCAACTGTTACCAATGAAACGATTTACTTCGGAACAAATGAAAACGGAATCGTTTCTTCTCCAATTAATGCTCCAACAAATTTTGAAATTATAATGCCTAACGGACCATATCGAAATAATATTTTTTCGATAAATATGACATCATCAAATTTATGGGCAGTTTATGGGGGATACGATATATTTTACAATCCTTATAACTTTATAGGGTTTTCACTTTCAACATTTGGAATTAGCAAATACAATCCAACTAGTTTATGGACGTATATTCCTTATAACACTCTTCCGGATACAGAAGCATTGACAAGAATTACAGTAAATCCAAACAATGAGAATCAATCTTTCTTTAGTTCTTACAACAGAGGTTTGCTGCAACTAGATTCAGATGTACCGACAACACTTTTTAACGAAAGTAACAGCACTTTGGAATCGTTAACTTCTCCATCAACTACAAACATCAGAATTGGACCTTCGGCTTATGATAAATCCGGAAATTTATGGGTAACTAACAGCCGTGTAAAAAATGGATTGAACGTTTTAAAATCCGGTAATCAGTGGCAGGCTTTTAATATGGAAACCATTTTAACCGATTATACAAGTAATGATTTTAGCAAAATTGCTATTGACAAAAACGGGACAAAATGGATAGCAACCTATAAAAATGGCGTTGTAGCTTTTAACGAAACGGCCAATATCTTTAAAAAAATAACAGAAGGAGCTGACACAGGAAATCTTCCCTCAATTGATGTTCGCGCCATTGCAGTAGATAATCGAAATCAAGTTTGGATAGGAACAAATAAAGGTTTGCGCGTATTGCCAAATACGAGCAGCTATAATAGTGATGACCAAATGAAAGCCAATGCGATTATAATATTGGATGATGGCTTGGCACAAGAACTTTTATTTGAACAATTTATCACCGATATCGCTGTTAATGGTTCTAACCAAAAATGGATAGGGACAGCTGATTCTGGCGTTTTTCTTTTTTCTTCCAATGGACAGGAAACCATTTATCATTTTACAAAAGACAATTCGCCCATACCAAGTAATGTGATAAATGACGTCGAAATCAATTCGGTTACAGGAGAGATTTTTTTTGCTACTGATAAAGGAATGGTTTCTTTTCAAGGAACAGCCACAAGACCAGCAGATAATTTAGACGCGGTATATGTGTATCCAAATCCGGTGCGCCCCGAATTTGTGGGAACAGTAAAAATAGCCGGATTAATATCGAAAGCCAATATCAAAATCACTGATATCGAAGGAAATCTAGTCTACGAAACCACTTCCGAAGGCGGAACCGTTGAATGGGATACCAAAGCTTTTGGAAAATACAACGTAGCTTCCGGTGTGTACATGATTTTCATCGCAGCCGAGGACGCCTCAGAAACTGCTGTTAAAAAAGTGATGATAATAAGATAAATTATGAGATGTCAATTACGGATTCAACTTCGTAATTCGTAATTCATAATTCGTAATTAAATATGTTAGTCAAAACCAAAGCCATAGTCATCTCTTCTCTAAAATATCAGGAAAAAAGCCTGATAGTAAAATGTCTGACACAGTCTGATGGTTTAAAAAGTTATTTTGTTCCCAATGCTTTTTCCACCAAAAAATCAAATCAAAAAATAGCGTATTTCCAACCTTTGTCGTTACTCGAAATCGAAGCCAATCACAAGAATAAAGGAACACTCGAACATTTCAAAGAAATAAAACTAGCACACGCTTATCAAACGATTTCTGGCGATATTGTCAAAAGCACTATCGTGATGTTTCTCTCCGAAATCATTAATCACAGCATACATGAAGAAGAGAAAAATGAAAACTTATTCAACTTTCTCGAATCGGCTTTGCTTTGGCTCGATGCACATGATGAAATGGCAAATTTCCATTTGATTTTGATGTTGGAAATGACTAAGTTTTTTGGCTTTTATCCCGATAATTCGGAAAGTGTTTTTAAATTTTTTGATTGCAAAGAAGGAAACTTTACCATCTTTCAGGGAACCAATTGCCTATCCGAACACGAAACCTATCTATTCAAAAAACTAATCGATTTAAAATTTGATAGTGACCAAAAAGTCTTCGCAGGCATAGAACGTCAAATCTTGTTGAAAATTCTCCTCGATTATTACACCATTCATCTCGATGGTTTCAAAAAACCAAAATCATTGGATGTTTTAAAAGAAGTTTTTGCTTAAAGTCATTGCGAGGAACGAAGCAATCTTGGCGTTTCCCTTCGGGTCGGGCTTTCCACTCCAATCTTTTTTGTCCCCCAAAGTGCAGTCGAAGGGCTTTCTCCTTAACAAAAAAGGATTTCCGTTCCAATCCCTAACGCAAAAACTTATCACTCATAACTCATAACTCATAACTATTTATTACTTTCGCAGACTTGATTAAAGAATACGACAAAAATGAGTACTAAGTTTACTGAATATAAAGGACTTGATTTGCCAAAAGTGGCCTCAGATGTTCTTGATTTTTGGAAAGAAAACAACATCTTTGAAAAAAGCGTAACATCTCGTGAAGGTGCAACGCCTTATGTGTTTTTTGAAGGTCCGCCATCTGCAAATGGTTTACCCGGAATTCACCACGTAATGGCACGTGCGATTAAAGATATTTTCTGTCGTTATAAAACTCAAAAAGGTTTTCAAGTAAAAAGAAAAGCAGGCTGGGACACACACGGTTTGCCGGTTGAATTAGGAACCGAAAAAGAATTAGGTATTACCAAAGAAGATATCGGAAAAACCATTTCCATCGAAGAATATAACGAAGCATGTAAACGCACCGTTATGCGTTATACAGATGTTTGGAATGACCTGACTGAAAAAATGGGTTATTGGGTTGATATGGAAGATCCATACGTAACTTACAAATCCAAATACATGGAATCGGTTTGGTGGTTACTAAAACAGATTTACGAAAAGGACTTATTATACAAAGGCTACACAATTCAACCTTATTCTCCAAAAGCCGGAACAGGTTTGTCTTCACATGAAGTAAACCAACCAGGAAGTTATAGAGACGTAACGGATACCACAGTTGTAGCTCAATTCAAAACAAAACCAGAAACGTTACCAATCTTTTTAAAAGGCTTTGGCGATGTTCACATTTTAGCTTGGACGACAACGCCTTGGACGTTACCAAGTAACACAGCATTAACTGTTGGACCAAAAATCGATTATGTTTTGGTTGAAACGTTTAATCAATATACTTTCCTTCCTTTAAAAGTTATTCTGGCTAAAAACTTAGTTGGGAAACAATTCGGAAAAGGATTTTTTGCTAGTGAAGAAACTTCAGATTTTGAGAATTTTAAAGCGAACGACAAACAAATTCCATATAAAATTTTAACTGAATTCAAAGGAAAAGACTTGGTCGGAATTCGTTACGAACAATTAATGCCATTGACTTTACCATATCAAAATCCTGAAAACGCCTTTAGGGTAATTTCAGGAGATTTTGTTACCACTGAAGACGGAACGGGAATTGTTCACACAGCTCCAACTTTCGGTGCCGATGATGCTAAAGTTGCTAAAGAAGCAAAACCCGAAGTTCCTCCAATGCTGGTTTTGGATGCCAATGAAAATCCAGTACCGTTAGTTGATTTACAAGGTAAGTTCATACAAGGTTTGGGAGATTTATCGGGTAAGTATGTAAAGAACGAATATTACGAAGCCGGACAAGCACCGGAACGTTCAGCCGATGTTGAAATCGCCATTCAATTAAAAGAAGAAAACAAAGCGTTCAAAGTAGAAAAATACGTTCACAGTTACCCACACAGTTGGAGAACCGACGAACCATTATTATATTATCCGTTAGATTCCTGGTTTATCAAAATAACCGAAGTCAAAGACCGAATGTTCGACCTAAACGAAACCATCAACTGGAAGCCAAAAGCAACTGGTGAAGGTCGTTTCGGAAATTGGTTAAAAAATGCCAACGATTGGAACTTATCGCGTTCACGTTATTGGGGAATTCCTTTGCCAATTTGGAGAACAGAAGACGGAACAGAAGAAGTGATAATCGGTTCAGTAGAAGAATTATTCAACGGAATTGAAAAAGCCATTCAAGCTGGTTTCCAAAAGGAAAATCCATTCAAAGGTTTTGAAATTGGTAACATGAGCGAGGAAAATTATGATTTGGTTGATTTGCACAAAAATGTTGTTGATGCCATTACATTAGTTTCTCCAGCAGGAAAACCAATGAAACGCGAAGCCGATTTAATTGATGTTTGGTTCGATTCGGGAGCAATGCCTTATGCACAATGGCATTATCCGTTTGAAAATAAAGATAAGATTGACCAAAATAAAGATTTTCCAGCCGATTTTATTGCGGAAGGTGTTGACCAAACGCGTGGTTGGTTTTATACATTACACGCCATCGGAACCTTGGTTTTTGATAAAATTGCTTATAAAAATGTAGTTTCAAATGGTTTAGTACTTGACAAAAACGGACAAAAAATGTCCAAACGTTTAGGGAACGCTGTTGATCCGTTTACAACATTGGCAGAATATGGACCGGATGCCACACGATGGTATATGATTTCAAATGCAAATCCATGGGACAATCTGAAATTTGATATTGAAGGTGTTGCTGAGGTTCGTCGTAAATTTTTTGGTACTTTGTATAATACGTATTCGTTTTTCTCGTTATACGCTAACATTGATGGATTTAAATATGCTGAAGCTGAAATTCCATTAAATGAAAGACCGGAAATTGATCGTTGGATTTTATCAGAATTACACACTTTGATAAAAGTGGTTGATGAAGCTTACGCCGATTACGAACCAACCAAAGCTGCTCGTGCGATTTCTGATTTCGTTCAAGAGAATTTGAGTAACTGGTATGTTCGTTTGTGCAGAAGAAGATTCTGGAAAGGCGAATACGAAAAAGATAAAATTGCAGCTTACCAAACATTATATACTTGTTTGTTAAACGTAGCAAAACTATCGGCGCCTATCGCTCCATTCTTTATGGATAAATTATACCGAGATTTAGTTAACACTACTAATTCTGAGCAATTTACCAGTATTCACTTGGCAAAATTCCCTGTTTCGGTTGAAAACTTTGTTGATAAATCACTTGAAAGCAAAATGATGAAAGCACAAACGGTTTCGTCACTAGTTTTATCACTTCGAAAAAAGGAAATGATAAAGGTGCGTCAACCATTGCAAAAGGTTATGATACCTATACTTGATGAGAATCAGCGTGCTGAAATTGAGGCAGTTTCCGACCTAATAAAAGCCGAAGTAAACGTGAAAGAAATAGAACTTTTAGACGATGCATCGGGTGTTTTAGTGAAGCAAATTAAACCAAATTTTAAAGCACTTGGTCCACGCTTCGGTAAAGACATGGGATTGATTGCCAAAGAGATACAAAACTTATCTGCAGAACAAATAAATGAATTAGATAACAAAGGATGTCTAACACTTGTTATTTCGGGAAATAGTATAATTTTAACATCCGATGATGTTGAGATTTCCTCTCAAGATATTCCAGGTTGGTTAGTGGCAAATGCGAACGGAATTACTGTTGCATTAGATATTACTTTAACAGAGGAATTGATTAAAGAAGGAATAGCAAGAGAATTAGTAAACCGAATTCAAAACCTCAGAAAAGATTCTGGATTTGAAGTTACAGATAAAATTAAAGTTCATTTACAGCCAAGTGACGGCTTAGAAAAAGCAGTTGAAGCCAATGAAAAATACATCAAATCGGAAACACTAACAGAAACATTAACTTTTGTGGATGATTTGGAAAACGGAATAGAAATAGAATTTGACAATATAAAAACAAGAATATTAATCTCAAAATAGCATTAAGATGATAGAAGAAAAAATGAGATACTCAGATGCAGATTTAGCAGAGTTCAAAGAAATAATTTTGCAAAAAATGGAGAAGGCAAAAATTGACTTAGAGTTGATAAAAAGTGCCTACATGAATGACTTAAACAATGGAACTGATGATACGTCGCCAACATTTAAAGCATTTGAAGAAGGTAGCGAAACTATGTCAAAAGAAGCCAATTCACAATTAGCCATTCGCCAAGAGAAATTTCTTCGTGATTTAAAAAATGCGTTGTTCCGTGTGGAAAATAAAACTTATGGTGTTTGTAAAGTTACAGGAAAACTTATCTCTAAAGAAAGATTACGTGTCGTTCCTCATGCAACGATGAGTATTGAAGCAAAAAATCTGCAACGATAAATACTTTACCATTAATAAAGTAACGCTCCAAAACGGAGCGTTACTTTTTAGAAAAATAATCTTATTTTTGCGCCACACGAGGCCGAAGGCCGAATTGTATGAAGTAAATAAAATCCGAAAAATGTCCTTAAGAAATTCCATTTTAATCATTGCCATTATTTTATTGATTGACCAATTCGTCAAAATTTATATCAAAACCAATTTCGTTTATGGCGAAGCTGGGCAAATTGACGTTGCCAGTTGGTTTAAAATATTGTTGATAGAAAATGAAGGAATGGCTTGGGGAGCAAAAATTCCGGGAATGCATGGTAAATTAATACTGACTGTTTTCAGAATTCTCGCGATTTTTGGTATCGGATATTGGTTGTATGATGCCAGCACAAAACACAGTTCTAATTATTTAATGGTTGCCATTGCTCTAATTTTTGCTGGCGCAGCAGGTAATATAATTGATTCTGTTTTTTATGGGGTATATTTTGACCACAGTTATAACCAAGTAGCAACATTATTTACGGATAACCCATATGGAACATGGTTTCACGGGAAAGTGGTTGACATGTTATATTTTCCTATTATTGAAGGGAACTTTCCAAATTGGCTGCCTATATGGGGAGGACAACCATTCAAATTTTTCAATGCTATTTTTAACATTGCCGATATGGCGATTTCAACGGGAGTGGGAATTCTAATTGTATTTAACAAAAAAGCATTTGCTAAAAAAGAATCTCTCGGAACGCATAGTTAGTTGTTGGTGTAACGCAATAATCTAGTCGAATATCAGTTGCGAAAACGTCATCTATCGTTTCTTCAGGGTCAAAAAAAGACAACCCAATTTTGATAACATCTTCATTACAATTGGATAAAAAATTGTCGTAAAATCCTTTTCCATATCCTACTCTATTACCAAATTTATCATATGCTAAAAGTGGTACAAAAACGACTTCTATTTTAGCATTCGGAACTTCGATACCATCAACGGGTTCGTAGATGTTGTGTTCGTTTTTTTGGAATTTAGTATTGTCAGTTAACAAATAATTGGTCATTTCATGCGTTTCAAAATTGCTTTTGGCAACAACAATTTCCTTGTCTTTTCCCGCTAATATTTGAAGAATAAATTCAGTTTCTACTTCCTTTTGCTCTTCGATAGTAAGAAATAAATGGAAATAGGTTTTCTCCCAGATGTCAAGCTGTAACATTCTATTAGCAATAGCTAAACTCTTGTCATCAATTTCGTCTAGCGATAATTCTTGGCGCAAGGCTTTATATTTAGCTCTGAGTACTTTTTTATTCATACTTCAAAAGTACTTTAATTTTTATAACTTTGAAATCGCGGTCAAAAATTAAGTTAGCGTAAGCTAACACCAAAAAATAAACGCAATAACACATATGACAGTTTAAAAAATAAAATATTGCATATGTGAAATCAATGAATCCAAAATCCCAAATGAATATTCCTTCTATCGAACTTCAAATACAAACACTTCCTGATAATCCGGGAGTATATCAGTATTATGATAAAGAAGGAAAAATTTTGTATGTTGGTAAAGCCAAAAATCTAAAGAAAAGAGTTTCTTCCTATTTCAACAAACTCCATGACAATGCCAAAACCAATGTGTTGGTCAAGAAGATAGTCACTATTAAACACATAGTGGTTTCATCTGAGCAAGATGCGCTTTTGTTGGAAAACAATCTGATAAAAAAACTCCAACCACGCTATAATGTTTTGTTGCGTGATGATAAAACCTATCCTTGGATTTGTATCAAAAAAGAACCGTTTTCCCGAATATTTCCAACGCGAAGAATGATCAAAGACGGTTCGGAATATTTTGGTCCTTACACCAATTTCAAAACAGTACATACTATTTTAGATTTAATTAAAGAATTATACCCGCTTAGAACATGCAAATATGATTTAAGCGAAAGCAATATCAATTCAGGCAAATACAAAGTGTGCTTAGAATACCATATTGGAAACTGTAAAGGTCCTTGTGAAGGTTATGAGACTCTTGAAAATTATCAGAAACAAGTTGATGCCATTCGTCAAATTTTAAAGGGAAATTTCAAGGACAGTATGCGTGATTTTAAAAAAATGATGGTCGATTATGCTTCTGAAATGAAATTTGAAGCGGCTCAAAAAATCAAAGAGAAAATCAATGTTTTAGAAAATTATCAATCACATTCTACGATTTTAAATCCCAAAATTTCCAATATTGATGTGTTTTCTATTGTTTCAGATGAAAGTATGGCTTATATCAACTTTTTGCAGATTTCACATGGCGCAATAATACGGTCTTTTACTTTAGAACTCAAAAAGAAGCTCGATGAAACGGATGAAGAATTGTTAGAACTTGCTGTAGTGGAACTTCGTGAACGGTTTAATTTAACTTCAAAAGAAATTATCCTGCCTTTTGCTTTAGATTTTGGTTCAACAATAAAAGTTACTGTACCTCAACTTGGCGATAAAAAACAAATATTAGACCTTTCCGAAAGAAACGCAAAATACCAACGATTAGAACAACTGAAACAAATACAGATTGTTGACCCAGAACGCCATACCAATAGAATTATGGCGCAAATGCAAAAGGATTTACGCCTTTCATTTGAGCCAAGACATATCGAATGTTTTGACAATTCGAACATTCAAGGCACAAATCCGGTTTCGGCTTGTGTGGTTTTTAAAGATGGAAAGCCAAGCAAGAAAGACTATAGGCATTTTAATATCAAAACGGTTGAAGGTCCAAATGACTTTGCCTCTATGGAAGAAGTGGTTTATAGAAGATACAAACGCCTGTTAGACGAAAATCAACCATTGCCCCAGCTTATTATTATTGACGGCGGAAAAGGGCAATTATCGTCTGCTTTAAAAAGCATTGATGATTTGGGCTTGCGAGGAAAAATCGCTATTATTGGAATTGCCAAACGATTAGAAGAGTTATTTTATCCTGGTGATTCAGTGCCATTGTATTTAGACAAGAAATCGGAAACACTTAAAATTATACAACAATTGCGCAACGAAGCACATCGTTTTGGAATCACACATCATCGAGACAAACGAAGTAAATCGGCATTAAATTCATCAATAGAACTCATTCCTGGAATTGGCGAAAAGACCATGCTAACGTTATTAAAACATTTTAAAAGTGTTAAAAGATTAAAATTAGCCACAGAAAAAGAGATTTCTGAGGTTATTGGAGTATCGAAAGCCAAAAAAATTTCCGAATTTTACAACTTCAGTAATTCCTAATCCTTTTATGAAAAAAACAATACTTGTCTTGATTGGTCTTCTTTTCCTTCAGACTGTTGTTGCTCAAGAAACTGTCAAAAAGTCTACACCAAAAATTGGTTTAGTACTTAGTGGTGGCGGGGCTAAAGGATTTGCACACATAGGTGTACTAAGAGTACTCGAACAAGCTGGTGTAAAAGTTGATTATATAGCCGGAACAAGTATGGGAGCTGTGGTTGGTGGTTTATATTCGTCGGGTTATAGTGCAACACAAATAGATTCTATTTTTTACAATACTGATTTCGATGAATTATTACAAGATTATATTCCTCGTTCTTCCAAAAGCTTTTATGAAAAGCGAAATGACCAAATGTATGCGCTTACATTGCCATTCAACAAACTAAAAATCGGAATTCCTATTGCACTTTCTAAAGGGATGTATAACTATAATCTATTATCAAAACTTACTCACAAAGTAAGATATGTTAGAGATTTTAGTAAACTCCCTATTCCTTTTTTCTGTATTGCTACAGATATTGAAAAAGGAGAACAAGTAATTTTGAAAGAAGGCTACTTGGCTCAAGCTATGTTAGCGAGCTCTGCATTTCCCTCTTTATTTTCACCAGTAGAAATAGATGGCAAATTATTAATTGACGGTGGCGTGGTAAACAATTATCCTGTTGAAGAAATTCGCAAAATGGGAGCTGAAATAGTTATTGGTGTTGATGTTCAAGACGATTTAAAAGACAGAAATTCGTTAAATGATGCTACAAGAATTTTAGTTCAAATTACCAATCTAGATATGATTAAGGTAATGAAAGAAAAACAAGAGCTTACCGATATTTACATCAAACCCGATGTTAAAAACTATGGTGTTATTTCATTTAGCGAAGGGCGGGATATTATCAAAAAAGGAGAAGAAGCTACATTTGCGGTCTATGAACAGATCAAAAAACTCGTCGACTCATCAGAGATTTACAAAACAACTCAATTAAATGTTAGAAAAGACTCTCTTAAAATTAAAAACATCTCTATCGACAAATTAGAAAATTATACTAGAGCTTATATTTTGGGGAAACTTAATTTTAAAAATGGCAAAAAGATATCTTATGAGAATTTAAAAACAGGCATAAATAATATCAATGCTACTCAGAACTTTAGTAGAATTAGTTACACACTTGAAGGTAAAGAAAATGAAGATGAATTAAAATTAAGCTTGACCGAAAACCCAACCAAAACCTTTTTGAAATTCGGACTACATTATGATGGATTATACAAAAGTGCTGTTTTAGCTAACATTACTCAAAAGAAAACGTTGTTTAAAAATGATGTATTATCCCTAGATGTTGGGCTTGGGGATAACATCAGGTATAATTTAGATTATTATATTGATAATGGTTTTTATTGGAGTTTTGGAATAAAATCTCGATTTAATACTTTTAATAAAAATGTAATTACTGATTTTAGAAATGGGGAAATATTGTCTCAACTAAATTTGAATAATATAAATATTGATTTTTCAGACTTAACCAATCAAGTTTATATGCAAACTGTTTTTATTCAAAAGTTCTTAATAGGAACTGGAATTGAGCATAAGCTATTAAGAATAAAATCAGACAACTTAGGCAATATAAGTCCAACTATAGAAAATAGTAGTTATCTAAGTGTTTTTGGCTATATGACTTACGATTCATTTGACAATAAATTTTTTCCCAAAAAAGGGTGGATGTTTAACGGAGATATTCAGACTTTTATTTATTCTTCTGATTATACAAATGAATTTAATCGTTTTACAATAGCAAAAGGAGAAATAGGATTAGTTAAATCTATTAATAAAAAACTAACCTTTAAAGTTCTATCAGAAGCAGGAATTAATTTTGGAGAAAACAGTGTTCATTTTTTCGATTTTGTTTTAGGCGGTTATGGATTTAATACCATAAATAATTTCAAACCCTTTTATGGCTATGATTTTTTAAGTATTGCTGGTGATAGTTATATTAAATCTTGTTTTACTCTGGATTATGAGATTTACAAAAAAAACCACATTAATATTGCGGCCAATTATGCCAATGTTCAAGACGGGTTGTTTGAAAATGGGAACTGGCTTTCAAGACCAACTTTTAATGGTTATGCAGTTGGTTACGCGTTGGAATCAATTATTGGCCCTGTAGAAATTAAATACTCATGGTCGCCAGAATTAAATAGAGGTTATGCTTATTTCACAGTTGGGTTTTCATTTTAAAACCAAACGCCATTCTTTATTATCATTATTGAAATAAAAAACTATATTTGAAACTATAAAAATTTTAACTAAAAACATACTAAATATGTCAATTTGGAAAAGAAAACCACTGTCTCAACTACTAAATGAAGCATCTGATTCTGAAAAAGGATTAAAGAAAACACTGTCAGCTACAGGTTTAGTAGCTTTAGGAATAGGAGCAATTATTGGTGCTGGATTATTTTCAATTACTGGTTTAGCAGCTTCAATGAATGCTGGTCCAGCAATCACGATTTCATTTCTTGTCGCAGCATTTGGATGTATTTTCGCAGGCTTATGTTATGCTGAATTTTCATCAATGATTCCAGTCGCTGGTAGCGCTTATACCTATTCATTTGCAACAATGGGTGAATTTATTGCTTGGATTATCGGATGGGATTTAGTTTTGGAATATGCTGTCGGTGCTGCAACTGTGTCTATAAGTTGGTCAAGATATTTCGGAAAATTTTTAGGAAATTATGGCATTCATTTACCAGATTCATTCATGTTGTCTCCATTTGAAGGAGGAATAATAAATGTTCCTGCTGTAATAATAGTGATGATAATGTCTTTAATTTTAATTCGAGGAACTAGAGAATCAGCCTTTGTAAATGGAATTATAGTTTTATTGAAAGTTACAGTTGTTTTAGTCTTTATAGCTGTAGGATGGCAATACATCAGACCAGAAAACTATTCGCCATACATTCCTGAAAATACAGGAAAATTTGGAGAATTTGGCTTTTCAGGAATCATTAGAGCTGCGGCAATTGTATTTTTTGCCTACATCGGTTTTGATGCCGTTTCCACAGCTGCGCAAGAAGCTAAAAACCCTAAACGGGATATGCCGATAGGTATTTTACTATCATTAGGAATTTGTACCATTCTGTATATACTTTTTGCTCACGTAATGACTGGTGTTGTAAATTATCAAGCATTTGCTGGTAAAGACGGAATTGCTCCCGTTGCTATTGCAGTAGAAGCCATGGGTACAACAGGTGCAGATGGTATGATAACTCCAGCCTATCCTTGGTTAAATACAGCTATTTTATTAGCTATTTTGGGAGGTTATGCCTCGGTTATTTTAGTTATGTTGATGGGACAAAGTAGAGTATTTTTCTCGATGAGTAAAGATGGTTTGATGCCAAAAGTTTTCTCTGAAGTACATCCAAAATTTAGAACTCCTGCAAAGAATAATTTATTATTTATGTTAATTGTTAGTTTGTTTGCTGCATTTGTTCCTGCAAGAGTTGTTGGTGAAATGACGAGTATTGGTACTTTGTTTGCGTTTATTTTAGTTTGTATAGGAGTCTTAATCATGCGTAAAAAAATGCCAGATGCGCCAAGAGCTTTTAGAACGCCTCTTGTTCCTTTTGTTCCCATTGCTGGTGTTTTAGTATGTTTATTTATGATGGTGTTTTTACCTTTAGATACTTGGATTAGACTTATCGTTTGGATGATGATTGGATTTGATTTATATTTATTTTACGGAATGAAAAATAGTATATTGAACAAAGGAAATTTTAGCTTGAAAAACTATAAAACAGTCGCTGGTTCGGGATTAGGAATGGTTTTAGCGTTAATAGTTATTGCTTATGTTCATCATTCCGATCCAAATATTGATGATAGTTTCCTGTTTTATTTTTCTTTATTTTTTGCTGCATTACACGCCCTGATTTATGCCTACAGCTTTAAAAAAGCAAGATAAATTAATTTGAATCAATTAAAAGGTGTTGAAAATTTGATTTGTCAATTTTTTAACACCTTTTGTCTTTAATAAATATTTCAGAATAAAGAAGTTCTAAAATTAAATTTTTCCGATATTTGTTATATGAAAAAATGGGATAATTTATTAGCGCATTTAAAATTCCTTATCAAGAGAAATCCTGAATGAAATGATTTTGAACACACAAAATCTTATATTTTATATCATAAATCTAAAATTTAAATCATGCCATTATACCATAAACTTGGAAATATTCCACCCAAAAGGCACACCATCTTTCGCAAACCTAACGGAGATTTATATTACGAACAATTGTTTGGGACTATAGGTTTTGACGGAATGTCAACTAACTCCTATCACGAGCAAAGACCAACTCAAGTAAAAGAAATTAGAAAACAATACAGTGTTGCTCCAAAAATTTCAAAAGCGAACAACATTCAGTCCTATAGACTTAGAGGATTTCAAGTTAATCCTGAAAATGATTTTCTCGAAAGTCGTAAAATTGTCTTAACAAATTCGGATTGTCATATTGTTTTGGCCGCACCTAAAAAATCAATTACTGACTATTTTTATAAAAACACCGATTCTGATGAAATGCTTTTCATTCACAAAGGCTCGGGAAAATTAAGAACCATGTTAGGTAATATCGATTTCAAATACGGAGATTATCTAATCATTCCGCGTGGAATTATTTATAAAATTGATTTCGACACAGAAGACAATCGTTTGTTTATAGTAGAGTCACATCGTCCAATTTATACACCAAAAAGATACCGAAATTGGTTTGGGCAATTATTAGAACATTCTCCTTATTGTGAACGAGACATTCGTCGTCCTCATGAATTAGAAACCTATAACGAAAAAGGGGAATTTGTAATCAAAGTAAAAAAGAAAGATGAAATTTTCGACATGGTTTATGCTACACACCCATTTGATGTGATTGGCTATGACGGTTATAATTATCCTTATGCGTTTTCTATTCATGACTTCGAACCAATAACAGGAAGAATTCACCAACCACCACCGGTACATCAAACTTTTGAAACGGATGCTTTTGTGGTGTGCTCTTTCGTGCCGCGTTTGTACGATTACCATCCTGAATCAATTCCGGCTCCATACAATCACAGCAACATCGATTCTGATGAAGTATTGTATTATGTAGATGGTGATTTTATGAGCCGAAACGATGTTGAAGCCGGACACATTTCATTACACCCTGCGGGAATTCCTCACGGCCCGCACCCAGGAGCAGTAGAAAGAAGTATTGGAAAAAAAGACACTCAAGAATTAGCCGTTATGGTTGATACCTTTAAACCTTTAATGGTAACAGAAGAAGCTATGAAAATTGCTGATGATAAATATTATCAATCTTGGTTAGAATAAAATAAAACACAACTTTGGGTAAATGACATTATCCTTTAAAATAGTAAAACATGTCAAAAGAAATAAAATCCGTTGAATACGGACTCGAAAAAATATTCGAAGGAGCTCAAGATTTCCTGCCTCTTTTAGGAACTGATTATGTCGAATTTTATGTAGGCAATGCCAAACAAGCCGCTCACTTTTACAAAACGGCTTTTGGATTTCAATCACATGCTTATGCAGGATTAGAAACCGGAATGAAAGACAGAGCATCCTATGTCTTGAAACAAGACAAAATACGTTTGGTTTTAACAACAGCTTTGAACAGCGACTCACCAATTGGAGAACACGTAAAAAAACATGGTGATGGCGTAAAAATCATAGCGCTTTGGGTTGAAAATGCACGTTCAGCATTTGAGGAAACTACCAAACGTGGCGCTAGAGTATATATGGAACCAACCGTTGAAACCGACGAACATGGAGAAGTGGTTCGCGCGGGAATTTATACATACGGAGAAACTGTTCACATGTTTGTAGAACGTAAAAATTACAATGGTGCTTTTTTACCAGGTTATAAAGAATGGAAATCCGATTACAATCCGGCTCCAGTTGGTTTAAAATACGTAGACCATATGGTCGGAAATGTGGGTTGGAATGAAATGAATACTTGGGTAAAATGGTACGAAGACGTAATGGGATTTGTAAACTTTTTATCGTTTGATGATAAACAAATCACTACCGAATATTCGGCACTCATGTCAAAAGTAATGAGCAATGGTAACGGTAGAATTAAATTCCCAATTAACGAACCGGCAGAAGGTAAAAAGCGTTCTCAAATAGAAGAATATTTAGATTTCTATGAAGGTTCTGGTGTACAACACATCGCTGTGGCTACTGATGATATAATCAAAACAATTGCAGATATGCGTTCAAGAGGTATTGAATTTTTGAGCACGCCACCACAAGCATACTATGATGCGATTCCGGAACGATTAAAAGATCACATGAACAAGTTTAAAGAAGATATTAACGAACTTCAAAAACTAGGAATAATGATTGACGCTGATGATGAAGGTTATTTGCTTCAAATATTCACAAAGCCTATTGAAGACCGACCGACTTTATTTTTCGAAATTATTCAAAGAATGGGTGCTAGAGGTTTTGGTGCAGGAAATTTCAAAGCACTATTTGAATCTATCGAAAGAGAGCAAATGTTAAGAGGAACTTTATAAAAATATAATTCCTTTAAACATTATTTAAAAAATAACCAAAAAAACAGCAATTCTTTATTTATTAATTGTTAAAGTTGATAAATCACTTGTAATTATGTAATGGGTTGAATTACATTTGCATCATCAAAAAATGAGGAGTGGTTTCCTCTAATTTTTGGATAAATTTTCATAATTTATAGTTTTTTGGTTGGTTAATAGCATAAAAACTCAGTCATTAATTTGACTGGGTTTTTTTGTTTTAATACATTTGGAACAGAAATTGCAATTGCAGGATTTAAAATCAATTAAACATGAAAATTTTTTTCTTCTTATTGTTGCTTTTAATGACTGTAAGTTTCGATTCTCAAAAGCCAGATGCCTATGAAAGTGGTGAATGGTTCAAATTTAGAATACATTATGGTTTTATTAATGCGGGTTATGCAACACTTGAAGTTAAAGAAGCCATCAGAGAAAACAAAAAAATATACCATGCAATTGGAAAAGGATATACTGTCGGTATGTCACGTTTTTTCTTTAAAGTAGATGACAACTACGAAAGCTATTTTGATAAAGTAACCAACAAACCCTTTCAATATGTTAGAAAAATAGATGAAGGCGGTTACACCAAAAACCAAGAAGGATTCTTTAATCAAGATAACAATAAAGTTTTGGTAAAAGATTATAAAAATAAAACTGAAAAAACATTTTCGGTAACAGAAAATGTTCAAGATATAGTTTCAACCTTTTATTATTTAAGAAATCATCCTAATGTAGATAAGTTAAAAGTCGGAGAATCCATTGTTGTAGATATGTTTTTTGACGATGAGGTATATAAGTTCAAGTTAAAATTCATAGGTAAAGAAAATTTAAAAACTAAATTTGGAACTGCGCCAACTATGATTTTTAGACCAATAGTTCAATCAGGGAGAGTTTTTAAAGAAGAAGAAAGTCTTACGGTTTGGATATCAGATGATGAAAATAAAATTCCGTTGCGTATAAAAGCAAGCCTTGCGGTTGGTTCTATAAAAGCAGATTTAGAAAGTTTCAAAGGATTAAAAAACCCATTTATGGTTAAATTAAATAATTGATGAATACTAAAACAAATTCAGATATAATATTAGATGCATTAGAACAAAAATTTGATGCTATAAATCAAAAGACCGAAACACATCTTGAAGGATTACTCTGGTCAAAGCCAATAACTTATTGGGATTATATTCAAACGGATGCTCTACTGAATTTGCAAATACAAAGAACTGTTCTTCCTGATGAAATGGTTTTTATTATGTATCATCAAGTCAATGAATTATTATTCAAAATGATACTATGGGAAATCAATCAATTATGTCATACCGATAAACCAAAAACAGATTATTTTACCGAAAAACTAAGACGAATCAGTCGCTATTTTGATATGTTGACGACTTCTTTCGACATCATGGGTAACGGAATGGAAGTTGAACAATACATGAAATTTAGAAATACACTAACTCCCGCAAGTGGATTTCAAAGTGCTCAATACCGATTTATAGAATTTTCCTCAACTGATTTAATAAACCTAATTGATTATCGATTCAGAGCTTCTATAGATAGAAATACTCCTTATTCTCACGCGTTTGAACATCTGTATTGGCAAGCTGCTGGGAAAGATTATCAAACCGGAGAAAAATCATTTTTGATTTTAGAATTCGAAAGAAAATATCGTGAAGAATTTCTTCGCTATATGGAAGAATACAATAAAATTAATATTTGGCAAAAATTCAAGCAATTGCCTGAAGCTGACCAAAAAGATAGTGAACTAGTAAAAGCAATGCGTCATTACGACCATACAATTAACGTTACATGGGTAATGGGACATTTGAATGCTGCCAGAAAATATATTGACAGCGGAAAAGGTTCGGGCGAAGCAACCGGAGGAAGTGATTGGAAAAAATACATGCATCCAAAATACCAACGCAGAATATTTTTCCCTGAATTATGGAGTGAAGAAGAATTAAAAAACTGGGGCGAAGGAGTATAGGTAAGCATATGTCAAAAATCTTTCAAAAACTAACCCTAATTTTTCTTCTGTCATTAGTAATAATATCTTGTGATAAAACAAAAGAAGAAGAACTAATTGTTCCAAAAACCAAACCAAAATTGGTCGAATTTGGATTTAATATACATGATTTTAACATAGTCAACGACACTATTAAATCAGGCGATACTTTTGGAAGTTTGTTAGAAAAACAAAACCTTAACGGAAGGGAAGTTTATGATATTGTAGCCAAAGTAAAAGACACTTTTGATGTTAGAAGTATCCGAAAAGGAAAACCATTCACTATTCTCAGAAGTAAAGACCGAACCAATAAAATTCAGGTTTTTATTTACCAACCTGACCGATTGAATTTTTATGTGATTGATTTCAGAGATTCAGTAGTAGTTCATAAAAAAACAAAGCCGTTAACCTTCAAAACCCGAACAATTGCTGGCGCACTAAATGGTTCTCTTTCTGAAACACTTCAAAATCTAAAAGTTGATCCAGCACTAGCCTCAAGAATAGCCAAAATTTATGCTTGGTCGATTGACTTTTTCAAATTAAAAAAGGGAGATAAGTTTGCGTTAAAGTTTACAGAAAGATACATCAATGACACTATTTATGATGGTGTTGATAGTTTGAAAGCAGCCTTTTTTGAATACAAAGGAAAGAAAGTATATGCTTTCCCATTTGCACCTGATGCCAATACAAAAAAGCAGCAATATTTTGATGAAGAAGGGAAAACATTAAAAAACTTTTTCCTAAAAGCTCCTTTGAAATTCGTAAATATTACGTCTCGTTTTGCCAAAAACAGATTTCATCCAGTTCAACTAATTTGGAAAGCACACAAAGGAACAGATTACGCCGCGCCAACAGGAACTCCTATTATGACAACTGCTGCCGGAGTTGTAGAACAAGCCGGATTTACAACAGGTAATGGGAATTTTGTCAAAGTAAAACACGACAGAACTTATTCAACGCAATATTTACACATGTCAAAAATATTGGTTCGACGTGGTCAAAGAGTAACGCAAGGTCAAGTTATTGGGAAAGTAGGAAGCACTGGTTTAGCAACAGGACCACATGTTTGCTATCGTTTTTGGAGAAATGGTGTTCAAGTCGACGCCTTACGGTTGCAATTACCAACATCTACACCAATGGATTCAAAGTATAGACAAAAATATATGGAGTACATGAATCCGCTTAAAAGAGAATTAGATAGTGTTTCTGGCGCTTCCAAAAAATAATTTTCTCAACTACAACGTTAGCGTAAAAGATTCCTAAATTTTTTACCAATCATATTTGTAAATTTGTCATTTAAAATCTTAAAGATGGCTTTACCAAATATAAATCCAACCAATACAAAAGCTTGGGAAAAACTAAATCAGCACTATGCTCAGATGAAGCAAGTTTCCATGAAGGAAATGTTTGCCAACGATACATCAAGAGCAGAGAAATTCCATATTCAATGGAATGATTTCTTAGTTGATTATTCTAAAAACATCATCAATCAGGAAACGCTAACATTACTTCAAGATTTAGCAATTGAAGTAAATTTGAAATCGGCAATTGAAAGCTATTTTTCAGGAGAAAACATTAATCAAACAGAAGATAGAGCAGTGCTTCACACAGCTTTACGTGCACCACAAAACGCAACGGTTTTAGTTGATGGACAAAATGTATTACCCGAAATTTTCGAAGTAAAAAATAAAATAAAAAACTTCAGTAACGAAGTTATTTCAGGGACAAGAAAAGGATTTACAGGAAAAGCATTTACTGATGTTGTCAATATCGGAATTGGAGGTTCAGATCTTGGCCCAGCCATGGTTGTTGAAGCCTTACAATTCTATAAAAATCATCTGAATGTTCATTTTGTTTCCAATGTTGATGGCGACCATGTAAACGAAATCATTAAAAAATTAAACCCGGAAACAACGCTATTTGTAATCGTTTCTAAAACTTTTACTACGCAAGAAACCTTAACCAATTCAGAAACTATCAGAACTTGGTTTTTGAAATCGGCAAAACAAGAAGATGTTGCTAAGCATTTTGTAGCGGTTTCAACCAATATTCAAAAAGTTACCGATTTTGGAATTAATGCGAACAATATTTTCCCAATGTGGGATTGGGTTGGTGGACGATTTTCACTTTGGAGTGCTGTTGGTTTATCAATCAGTTTAGCAGTTGGATTTGACAATTTTGATGATTTGTTAAAAGGCGCAAACGAAATGGACGAACATTTCAAAACGGCTGATTTTGACAATAACATTCCAGTTATTTTAGCTTTGTTAAGTATTTGGTACAACAACTTTTTTGGAACCGAAAGCGAAGCGTTAATTCCGTACACACAATATTTACAAAAGCTTGCGCCTTATTTGCAACAAGGCATTATGGAAAGCAACGGAAAAAGTGTTGGACGCGATGGAAAACCTGTTAATTATCAAACTGGTACCATTATTTGGGGCGAACCTGGAACGAATTCTCAACATGCTTTTTTTCAATTAATTCATCAAGGCACAAAATTAATTCCGACTGATTTTATTGGATTTGTAAAACCACTTTACGGAAATCAAGACCATCACGATAAGTTGATGTCAAACTTTTTTGCTCAAACCGAAGCTTTATTAAATGGTAAAACCGAAACCCAAGTCAAAGCCGAATTCTCCAATCAAAACATTACAGGAGAAAAGGCTGCATTTTTGCTTCCATTCAAGGTTTTTACTGGCAATAAACCAACAAATACTTTTTTAATAGAAAAGCTCACACCAAAATCTTTGGGTTCTTTAATTGCATTATACGAGCATAAAATATTTGTTCAGGGAATTATCTGGAATATTTTCAGTTATGATCAATGGGGTGTTGAATTAGGAAAACAATTAGCCAATTCTATTTTGGATGAAATTCATAATTCAAAAGTAAATCAGCATGACAGTTCAACTGAATTTTTACTCAAACACTTCCTTAAAAATAAATAACTACAAAAAAAGGTCTCCTTATTTATAAGGAGACCTTTTTTTTATGCCTTTTTCTTTATATTTGTTACTCTAAAAAATAAAATGATGTACACTTTTGTTCAAAAATTCCATTCAGGTTGGGCTTATATAGCTTTGTTATTATTAGTTTTTGCAGTGGTAAATTCATTTATAGGAAGATCAAGTAAAAAAGAATTTACAGCCAAAGACAGAAAAATCGCCTTGTTTGCGCTTATTACCTCACATATACAATTAGTAGTTGGTTTGATTCTTTATTTTGTTTCAGAAAAAGGATTTAATCAGCTTTCAGGAGCAGCAATGAAAAATGCAGAGTTGAGGCTAACAGTTTTGGAACACCCATTAATAAATATTCTTGCAATTACATTAATTACAATAGGTTGGTCTAAACATAAAAAAGCAACTACTAATAAAGCAAAATATAATTGTATTTTCATTTTCTACGGTTTAGGATTGCTGTTAATTTTAAGTCGAATTCCATGGAAAATGTGGTTTTAAAAAGTAAAACTAAAAGTCCTTAGCAGGGCTTTTTTTATCAAGGTATACTTTTTGTAATATAGCCCTAAAATTAAAATACCACTTATGAATAATAAGATATTTATACTTTTTTTTGTACTGTTTACTTCTTTATTTACAAGTATTTCAGCTCAAAGCAAGCATCATAAAAAAACTAAAAGTAAAGAGAAAACAACCAAAATTACTGAAGCCAAAGAGTTGGAAAAAGTTGCTTCTTCAGTAAAAGTTGACACCTTTAAACTTAAAGTAATTTCAGATATAGATTCTTTAAACTTTTACTTAGCCAATTCTAAGTTAAAGCTACTAAAGAAAAATGCTCATGCCTCTTATTATGCTAGTAAATTCCATGGAAGAAGAACTGCCAGCGGGAAAAAATTTAATAATAGCGGATATAGTGCAGCACACAAAAAATTACCTTTCGGAACAAAACTAAAAGTAACTAACGAAGCTAATGGTAAATCAGTAATAGTTGAGGTTACTGACCGTGGGCCATTTTCAAAAGCACGTGAAATAGATTTAAGCAGAAGAGCATTTATGGAAATTGCTTCAAACAAAAATTCAGGAGTAACTATAGTAACTATTGAGGAAGTTATAGAACCAAAATAATTACCAGGTTTTATAAGATTTTATACTTAAATAAGCGTTATAATAACGTTCGTCATTAGTAACTTCTTTTCCAAGCCAGTTTGGCTTTTCAAAAGCTTCATCTTCCGATTGCAATTCTATTTCTGCAACTATTAATCCTTCATTTTCACCCGAAAAAACATCAACTTCATACATGTGATTTCCGATTTTTACCTCGTGTCGAATCTTATCAATAATGCCGCTTTCACAAATAGTCAATAATTTTTCAGCATCAAGTAAGGGTATTTCTGTTTCCCATTCCAATCTAGTTGTGCCAGATGCATTTCCTTTCCCTTTAATGGTCAAAAAACCTTTATTTTCTTTAATCCTGATGCGAACTGTTCGCTCCGGATTTGAATTTAGATAGGCCTGTACAATTCTCTTTTTTGCAAAAGCTTCTTTTATAAAATCATCCGAAACCACTAAAAATTTACGTTCTATTTCTATCATTTTTTGAATTTATTCTGAATAGCCTCGAGTTTTAACCCGAGGGAATAAATATATTATAAATTTGTGATATGGCTGAACCAATTCCACAACGAAAAATTATTCATATCGACATGGATGCATTTTATGCTTCTGTTGAGCAAATGGATAATCCCGAATTGAAAGAGAAACCATTAGCTGTTGGAGGAAGTGAAACCCGAGGTGTAGTTTCGGCAGCAAGTTATGAAGCCCGAAAATTTGGAGTTAGAAGTGCCATGAGTGGTGTTCAGGCCAAACGCAATTGCCCCGATTTAATTTTCGTCCGACCAAGATTTGAGCGTTATAAAGAAATTTCAAAACAAATCCGAAAGATATTTCACGAGTATACCGATTTGGTTGAACCATTATCTTTAGACGAAGCATATCTTGACGTTACTCAAAACAAAAAAGGAAATCCAAGTGCGTCATTAATTGCACAGGAAATCAGGAAAAGAATTTTTGAAGAAGTTGGACTCACCGCTTCAGCCGGAATCTCAGTGAATAAATTTGTGGCAAAAGTCGCCAGCGATTACAACAAACCCAACGGACAAAAAACAGTAAACCCCGAAGATGTTGAATCCTTTTTGGAAAACCTAGACATCAAAAAATTCTATGGAATTGGAAAAGTCACCACCGACAGAATGTATCATTTGGGCATATTTACAGGAAAAGACTTGAAATCAAAATCGGCAGAATTTTTAGAAGAACACTTCAATAAAAGTGGTTTGTATTATTACAACATAGTTCGTGGAATTCATAACAGCCAGGTAAAGCCTAACAGAATTACTAAATCGGTAGCAGCAGAACATACGTTTAACGAAAACCTGACTTCAGAAATTTTTATGATAGAACGTTTAGAACGCATTGCTTCGGAACTCGAAAACCGTTTGAAGAAAAACAACATTTCAGGAAAAACGATAACACTCAAAATCAAATACAGCGATTTTACGACACAAACCCGAAGTAAAACGTTGCCTTACTTTATTTCTGACAAAGGATTGATTCTAGAGACTGCAAAAGAGCTTTTATATCAGGAAAGAATGAAAGAATCAGTACGATTGCTGGGGATTTCGTTAAACAACTTAAATACAGAGATTAAAAAAACGGTTGTCGTTCAGTTAAGGTTTGAATTTTAGCTATAAAAAAACCGCCTCAAGTGGAGACGGTTTCTAAATATTTAGAATGCAAAGATTATTTTCTATTAAGTTTTGATAATAATCTTAAAAATTCGATATACAACCAAACTAACGTAATCATTAAGCCCATAGCACCATACCATTCCATGTATTTCGGCATTTTTTGTTGTACGCCTTTTTCAATTTGATCAAAGTCTAGGAATAGATTTAATGCTGCAATTACAATTACAAAAGCACTAATTCCGATACTCATCCATGAATTTCCATTGTGAACCGGTTGGAAGCTGGTAAACATTGACAACAACCATGAAATTAAATAATAAGTAGCGATTGCTAAAGTAGCT